>Ga0310121_10001022_pt1 | contig 29562 bp, 26 predicted proteins | sample CB27_Tmax_986_MG_FD_203504 | JGI IMG/M metagenome (GOLD analysis project Ga0310121, IMG submission 203504) | Marine microbial communities from Western Arctic Ocean, Canada - CB27_Tmax_986 | ecosystem: Environmental > Aquatic > Marine > Oceanic | place: Canada: Western Arctic Ocean | collected... | reverse complement strand
TTCGCGTTCGACTTGCATGTGTAAAGCACGCCGCCAGCGTTGATTCTGAGCCAGGATCAAACTCTCAAGTTGAAAAACCAGTCTCAAGTGGCCCTCTCGGACAACCAGAGAATAACTCCAACACGAAAGCCTTAATTGGCTCTGCGTTGTTCATTTCTTCTGTTGTTAGGCTGATACTCGGACGCGCATTAATCAACGTCCTATCTAGTTTTCAAAGAACCCGCACCCGGAACGGCCTCCCGAACCGGTGGCCCCCTTACGCTACTATTTACTTCAGGGCAAGCTGGTGATCTTATAGATCTCTATCGTTTGTGTCAACGTCTTAGCCCTCTTTAATTAGGACTGCACTCGGCTATTCTCTAAATCTAACCCTCTGGCTGCAGATTAACTCTCAAGACCTTTCGTCCGACTTTCAGAACAATAGACCTCGCCGGAGGGAAGAGGTGCAGCATTCGGTCATTGATTCGCTCACCATCAATCTGAACGCCACCCTGGTCGATGAGGCGGGCGGCGGCCGAACCAGAATTGGCTAATCCAGCTCCAACCATGACTGCACTCAGCTTCATTCCTGAAGCCTCAACAGTGACGTTCCATTCTGTCAGATTAGTAGGAACCTCTTTTCGAACAAATCGCCGTTCAAACTCTTCAGCAGCAGCCCCAGCTTCCGCGTCAGAATGGAAGTCAGTTATTACGTGCCTCGCCAAATCCACCTTGGCTTGTCTAGGATGCAATCTACCATCGGACGTTTTTTCCTTCATCGATGCAATTTCGGAAACAGATAAGTCAGTCAGCAATGTGTAGTAGTCCCACATTAGCGTGTCAGAGATGGACATGACCTTCCCAAACATCTCATCCGGCGATTCTGTGATCCCAATGTAGTTCCCAGAAGACTTCGACATTTTGTCCACCCCATCGAGACCAACCAGCAGGGGCATCGTCAACACCGCTTGAGCTTCTACGCCAAATGCCGGCATGATGTCGCGACCAACATTAAGATTGAAGAGTTGGTCCGTACCACCAAGTTCGACATCAGTTTTCAGATGGATTGAGTCGTACGCTTGGGCAAGAGGGTACAAAAATTCGTGAATCGCAATTGGCTGGCCGCGGTCATAACGTCGCCGAAAGTCTCGGCGTTCCAGCATCTGCGCAACATTGTAGCAAGAGGTCAGTCGTATCCATCCTTCACTCCCGAGTTCACTAAGCCAACCACTGTTAAAATCAATGACAGTTCGGTCAGGATCCAGCAACTTGAAAATCTGGACTTTGTAACTTTCAGCGTTTTCTCGAATCTCGTCTACCGTGAGAGCCGGTCTCGTCTTTGAACGTCCGGTCGGGTCGCCAATCAATCCAGTAAAGTCGCCGATCAAGAAAATGACCCGATGGCCCAAATCCTGAAAATGCTTCATCTTCCGGATAAGCACAGTATGTCCAACGTGTAAGTCGGGCGCGGTTGGATCAAACCCAACCTTAACCGTTAACGGGGGCCCACCAGCCTTGATTCTCTCAAGCTTGCGCTGAAGGTCAACTCGACGAACAACATCGACACATCCTTTCGCGAGATATTTAATTTGCTCGTCAATTGTCATGGGGTGATACCTCGACCGAATCTACGACCGTCGATTCGCCATCGTCCATCTAAGAACAACCCAATCGCCTCGGGATAGATGCGGTGCTCCTGTTCGAGGATCCTAGTCGCCAGATCGTCAGCCGAGTCTTCCGCATAGACCGGAACCGCTGCCTGAAGAATGATTGGACCGTTGTCGAGCGACGGCGTGACGACATGGACTGTTGCACCGCTTAGCTTCACACCGTGCTCCCACGCCTGCCTCTGTGCGTCGAGTCCAGGAAATGCTGGCAGGAGGGAAGGGTGGACATTAAGAATCGCAGCTGGAAAGGCGTTTACGAATTCTTCACTCAACAATCGCATAAACCCTGCCAAGCAGACTACCGCAACATCGCGTTTTTCAAGTTCAGCCACTAGGGCCAGATCGAACTGCTCGCGTGACCCATAGGCTTTGTGATCAAGGTAGAGGCTCTCGATGCCGGCCTTTCGGGCACGGTCCAGTCCAGCAGCATTGGATTTATTTGAGATAACAACCGCAATCTCGGCGTCAAGACGGCCACTAGCAGCCGCATCAATGATGGCCTGCAGGTTGCTTCCCCGTCCTGAAATCAGGATGCCGATTTTACGATTCATGCTGAAGATCTGCGCAAACGTCTAGCCATACCCGAGTTGCCCATTTCCTTCTGTAACGTGACCAATAATCAAAGAGTCGCTCTCGCCAGCCTTGGCGAGCTGATATTGAACATCCTCCACGTCACCAGACGAACAAATCAAAACCATTCCGATGCCCATATTAAAAGTTCGAAACATTTCCTCAGCCGACACCCTACCCATTCGTTGCAGATAGTCAAAAAGTGGTGGTACCACCCAAGTCGAACGCTCGATCCTAGCGGACCGGCCATTCGGTAGAATCCTCGGAATGTTGTCAGTTAGGCCACCACCAGTAATATGGGCTAAACCCTTAATTCGTTGTCGGTCCTCTGAATTCAACAAGGGTTCAAGGACGTTTAAATACGAACGGTGGGGACGCAGCAGCATCTCACCTACCGAAACACCTGGTTCTACATCGCTCATCTCTGAATCAACAGACAAACCCAAATCATCAAAAATGATTCGCCGGGCAAGTGAGTAGCCGTTCGTGTGAAGACCGGTTGACGGAAGACCAAGTAAAACATCTCCTACGTCAATGCGCTGGCCATCAATCACATGAGGACGGTCTACCACTCCGATGATAAAGCCAGCGAGGTCATACTCCCCATCCCGGTAAAAACCAGGCATCTCCGCCGTCTCGCCTCCCAGCAGTGCACAACGATTCTGCCTGCAGCCGACTGCAACGCCTTCCACGACTTTTGCCAACACCTCAGGCAACAACCGTCCAGCAGCAAGATAATCAAGAAAGAACAACGGTTTCGCGCCTTGAACCAAAATGTCATTGACACAGTGATTGACTAGGTCTTGGCCTATTGTGTCGTGACGTCCGGCCAAGAAACCAACTGCCAGCTTGGTTCCAACACCGTCTGAACTCGCAACTAAAACTGGCCGCTCCAAGTCAGTAAATCTCGGCTCAAAGAGGCCACCAAACGATCCAATTTCAGACAGGACACCCTCAGTAAAAGTACTCTGAGCAAGTTTCTTGACCTGTCTTACAACCTCATGACCGGCGTCAATGTCAACACCGGAACTCTTGTAGTCAACCATCACACGTTCACCAAATCCCTGAAGGTAGTCGGGAATAACATCTCGTTCAAAACTCCAACACACGAATCGCAGCCGACGCGACTGCCCTAGCCTTGGTGCTACCAAACCCGTCCCAATATCCATTTCGCATCAGCACATAAAATCTTTCCTCGGCAAAATCTTCATCCAACATGTCAAACGCGTCGCGAAGAAGCAATAGTTCTGCCTCGGGCATGGACGCCTCACTAGCAGCGTCAACCAATGTGTTTTGAACGATCGCTGGGTTTCGCAAAGCTACTTTTCCAAGCGCCAGGGCTATAGGGGCTCGAGCAGTCTCACTTGCATTCATTCCAAGTTCAAACAAGGCGTTCAGCGCGCCCTGCTGGCCATCGGTCGCCAACGCAGACAGTGCTGTCGCTGCATTCCGAATCAACTCTTGACTATTTTCATTCGGACGTTCTATGCCATAACGAAGGGTGTCGACAATGTAGTTCAATTGACCATCGCATCCAACGTCAAGCAAACATGCGGCAGCAGAAACGATGGGTTGTAATTTGACGTCGCCATCTCGCTGCGTCTGGCGAAGCTCCTGAATAATCCGCCGGTCACCAATCTTTCCCAGAGCTAACAGCGCATCGTCTCGAAACGGCCCGTCCTCTGCAATCAATGGCATTAGAGAGTCCACCGCATACGAAGCACCATGATCACCTAGTGCTTCAATGACAGCACTGCGAAAGTAACCTTGTCCTCGATGAATGTCTCGAACGAGTCGTTCACGCACGCTGGAATCGTCATCATTAGCTGCAAGCGCGCGAACCAAATAGGGACGTACGAACTCCGAGGTCTCCGTGTCTAGCGCAGCGAGAAGTTGAGAAACTACCGACGGCGAGGGGAAAATTTCAAAATACTCGTAAGCCGAAGCTCGCACACGATCGTTCGAAGAACTTAACGCGGTCCTGAAAACTTTGTCGCCATCAGGTAGATCCAAGCCATAGATCAGAACGAGTGAACGGAACTGAACATAACTGTCTTGGTGATGTTCCACCGCATGCAGCAGAGCTGGCCGCGCCACGTCAGGATCAGCTCTGCGCAGGGCACGGGCCGCCTCCATACGCGCTGCGTAGTCGAACTCAGCAAGTTGGTCGATGGCTTCATGAAGTTGATCGTCGGCCGTCTGCGTCCAGCCAGGCCCGACCGACAGAATCAGCCACAAAAATACTCGGGCAAACCACTTCATGGCTCAACTGGTTCGGCACCGTCAGGAAGTTTGAAGACCATCTGCATATAGGCCTCTTGATCTGAAGGAGGCTCAACCGGATACTCACGGGTATAGCAGGCATTACAGTAACGATTGTGAGAAGGACCAACCGCATTTTTCAACCCATCCAAACTCAGATACGCTAGCGAGTCAGCACCCATATAATCCCGGATCTCCGAAACACTGTGAGTTGCCGCAATCAGCTCGTCTCGGTGAGGCGTGTCGATTCCGTAGTAACACGGCGAAACTGTTGGCGGACAACTAATTCGCATATGAACTTCTTTGGCACCTGCGGCCTTGATCATCTTGACAATCTTTTGACTGGTGGTTCCTCGGACTATGGAATCGTCGACTAGGATCACCCGCTTACCTTCCAGAATGCTCTTTACGGTGTTCAACTTTACCTTGACCTTGAAGCCACGAATCGATTGCTGGGGTTGAATGAACGTCCGACCCACATAATGATTCCGAATTAAACCCATTTTCAAAGGCACTTCTGCCGTCTCGGCGTAACCGGACGCAGCGCACAAACCCGAATCCGGTATCGGCACCACGACATCAGCATCGACTGCTGATTCTGTGGCCAAAAGACGCCCTAGGTTCGTCCGAACTTCGTTGACACTTTGACCGAAAACATAGCTATCGGGTCGAGCAAAATACACATGTTCAAAAACACAATGAGCAGATGGCGTCGACGCAAATGGCGAGTAAGACCGCGGGCCGTTTTCATCGACAACAAAGACTTCTCCAGGTTCGATGTCTCGCTCATACGAAGCACCGATAAGATCCAACGCACATGTTTCCGAGCAAACCACGTAAGCATCGCCAAGTCTCCCAAGTGCGAGTGGTCTGAAGCCGTACGGATCGCGCACAGCGATGAGACTGTCCGGCGTCAACATCGCTAGCGAGAAGGCACCTCGAACACGGGACACTGACTCCACGATTGCGTCTTCCGCCGAACTAGCACTCGACCTTGCGTAGAGATGAAGCACTACCTCGGTATCACTGTTGGTCTGAAAGATTGAACCTTTCCCTACTAGGTCTTTTCGCAGATCAGTCGCATTGACAATATTCCCGTTGTGGCAAAGTGCAATTTGACCGTGAACACAATCAATCAGGATCGGCTGAGCGTTCACAACCCGACTATCTCCGAACGTAGAATACCGAACATGCCCAATAGCAGACTCACCGACCAATCCCTCCAGAATATTCTCGGAGAAAACGTCGCTTACGTAGCCCATGGCCTTAGTTAACTTGATGTGTCGATTTCTAGTCACCGCAATTCCGGCGCTCTCTTGCCCACGGTGCTGCAACGCATACAAGCCAAGATAGGTCATGTGCGCAGCGTCAGGATGTCCGAAGATTCCAAAAACCCCGCACTCGTCTTTAAACTTATCGCCGCGCATCTCATCGTCGTTAACTGTAATCATGCGGCTCGGCCCTCAAAGTGACGCGCGAAACCATTCGTCCACGCACTTTCGATCTGCGCAAGGTCGTGATCAATCACCGTAGTTCCGTCGACCGAGATTCTAAAGCGAGAACCACCCGTATGCCCGACCACATATGCTGGAACATCAACTGCAGACGCACGGCGAAGCAGTTCGGGTGTCTTAACGTCTTCTATCGACACCACAACACGAGAGGCCGTTTCGCCGAACAGTGCCGTTGCCAACAAAACCTCATTGTCATGGTCGCCATCCACTGCAACGTCAGGCAACGAGACTTCAAGCCCGATGCCTCCGCTCTCAAAACAACATTCCGCCAAGGCAACTGCCAACCCTCCTTCGGCACAGTCATGTCCAGATTCTAGTAGCCCCTCAACGGTCGCCGATGCGAGCAATTGATGGAGAGCAGCCTCTAATGCCAGATCAAGATGCGGCGGTCGGCCGCACACTTGTCCATGCACAACCTTCAGATACTCACTCCCGCCCAACTCGGTCAAGCTTTGTCCCAGTAGCACAACGGCGACACCTTCGTGACGAAATGCCCGTCCTAGAACACGAGCAGCGTTTTCCGCCACTCCTACAACACCGACCACCGGGGTAGGCTGGATTGCTTCCCCATCGGTTTCGTTGTAGAGACTAACGTTGCCACCCGTAATTGGGATTTTCAATGCCCGGCACGCATCACCGATCCCTCTAACACTTTCAGCAAATTGCCACATGATCTCCGGTCGTTCAGGATTGCCGAAGTTCAGACAATTGGTCGCTCCGACGGGCACACCGCCGGCACAGGAAACATTGCGTGCCGCTTCGGCGACAGCAAGCCTAGCACCTTGATACGGGTCCAATGAACAATACCGACCGTTGCCGTCGACGGAAAAAATCAGAGCCCGGTTCGAGCCCTTGATCCTCACGACCCCAGCACCCATACCGGCAGGCACGATGGTGTTGGTGCGAACCATGTGATCGTACTGGCGATAAACCCAACGCTTACTCGCGATCTGTGGCGACATTAAAAGCTCTATTAATACTTTGTCCGCGGATGGCGCCGGAGGAAGTGTGTTCAAGTCGAGGGACTGGAGGACATCCAAATCTGATGGACGCTGCATTGGCCGATTGTATACGGGGCCGTCCTCAGTTAGTGCCTTGTTAGGGATCTCTGCCACGATACGACCTGCCTCACGAACCCGAAGCAAGCCATCGGCGGTGACTTCTCCGATTCCCACGGCGTGCAATCCCCACTTCTCAAAAATCTGTTCTACTTCTTGCTCCCGTCCTTCACGCACGATGAAAAGCATGCGTTCCTGCGATTCAGACAGCAGGATCTCGTAGGGCTTCATACCGGTTTCCCTTTGTGGAACGCGAGTCACATCAATTTCTATGCCGACATTACCCCGTGAACCCATCTCGCAGGTTGAACACGTCAAGCCTGCCGCACCCATATCCTGAATACCAACAAGGGCATCCGTTGCTATCACTTCAAGACAAGCTTCCAAAAGCAACTTCTCCATGAACGGGTCGCCTACCTGCACATTCGGTCTCTTTTCTTCCGTGGCCTCATCGAATTCTGCCGAAGCCATCGTGGCCCCATGGATTCCATCTCGGCCTGTTTTCGCACCAACGTAGTAAACCGCGTTACCTACACCTTCAGCGCGCCCGAGAATCAGATCTTCTGACCTTGCTAGTCCGAGACAGAAAACATTGACAAGCGGATTACCCGTATAAGTCTTGTCAAATCCCATCTCACCACCCACGGTTGGAATCCCAATGCTGTTGCCGTAGCCAGCAATACCCGCAACCACACCCGCCACAATCCTTCGTGTCATCGGATCATCAAGCTCACCGAACCGTAACGAATTCAGCAAGGCAATAGGCCGTGCCCCCATTGTGAAAATGTCTCGAATAATGCCTCCGACGCCGGTGGCTGCACCTTGGTACGGTTCGATAAACGAGGGATGATTGTGAGACTCAATCTTGAACACCGCTGCCAATCCGTCACCGACATCGACCGCTCCAGCATTCTCACCGGGCCCCTGTAAAACTCTAGACCCTTCGGTCGGCAATGTTTTGAGGTGCCTTCGAGAACTCTTATAACTACAGTGCTCAGACCACATCACCGAAAATATGCCAAGCTCAGTGAGATTCGGCTCTCGGCCAAGAATTGTCAGAATTCGCTGATATTCATCAGGGGTCAGACCATGTTCAGCAATTGTCCCGTCGTCAATCATTATCACATCGCCTTCATGGCAGCGCTTAAAGTGCCCCAATCACAGACTCGAGAATAATGCGGCCATCCGTGCTACCAATTTCTTGTTCGCAGGCACGTTCAGGATGCGGCATCAAGCCGACGACGTTCCGTGTCTCATTACAGATTCCGGCAATCGAAGCCACCGACCCATTCACGTTCCACATCTCATCAACCGCACCCGTTGGAGAGGTGTACCGAAAAATAATGCGCCGATCGGTCTCCAGTTTTTCGATGGTCTCTGGTGGCGCATAGTAGTTTCCTTCCCCGTGGGCAATTGGAATTCGTAACAGTTGGCCAGCCGACGCTTTGAGCGTGAATGGCGTATCAGTCTGTTCAACACGCAAATTGACGTGTTCGCAAATAAATTCGAGTCTCTTGTTACGGCGCATGCTTCCGGGAAGCAATCCAGCTTCCAGAAGAACCTGAAATCCATTGCAGATTCCAAGCACCGGACCACCTGCCCTAGCAAAATCGGCTACACACCTCATCACGGGCGAGAATCTGGCAATGGCACCGCTTCGAAGATAGTCGCCGTAAGAGAATCCACCTGGTAACACCACCACGTCGGCCCCTCGTAGGTCCGTGTCACTGTGCCATATTAATTCGGCCTTCTGGCCGAGTACGTCTGTCACCGCATGATACGTATCGTGGTCACAATTAGAACCGGGGAACACTATGACGGCAAATTTCATTCCACCTCCACCCGGCAATTTTCGATTACCGGATTTGCCAACACTCGCTCAGCGACCTCCAATGCCGTCTGCCGCACAGCTTCAGCCGAGTCACCATCGATATTCAATTCAAAAAATTTTCCTTGCCGCACGTCATTAATAGTGTCGTACCCCATCGTATGTAGTGCCTGCGCGATCGTTTTCCCTTGCGGGTCCAAAATCGACGGCTTTAACGTCACATAAACCTTGGCCTTCACCTTTATCGATCTCCAAAAACACGGTCAAAAATCGAATCTACATGGCGCAACTGCACCTTGAGATCAAAAACCTCATCGATTTCACTGAGTGGTAGCACACGGGAGACATCCTCATCTTTCCTTAGTAGTTCTTTGAAGTCGAGATGCTCATCGTGTGAACGCATGGCGTTTCGCTGGACCCACAGATAGGCCTCCTCCCGTGAAACGCCGTGGCGAGCGAGTTCCAAGAGAACTGTTCCGGAAAAGACAACACCACGCGACCGACCCAAATTTTCGAGCATTCGTTCGGGATAGACAGCAAGGTCTCGCACAATACCAGTAAACCGGCGAACCATATGATCAAGACTACAGAAACTGTCAGGAAAAATTATCCGCTCCACCGACGAGTGCGAAATGTCACGCTCATGCCACAATGCGATATTCTCCAACGCCGCCAGAGCATTAGCTCTGACTAAGCGGGCCAGTCCCGTGATCTGCTCGCAGCCAATCGGATTGCGTTTGTGCGGCATGGCAGAGGAACCTTTCTGCCCCTTGGCAAATGGCTCCTCAACCTCACCGATTTCAGTCTTCTGCAGGCCACGAATCTCAAGAGCAAAAGTTTCGAGTGACGCGGCCGTAATAGAAAGTGCCAACAGCAATTCCGCGTGACGATCGCGTTGGATAACCTGGGACGCCACAGGCGCCGCACGGAGCCCAAGCTGGTCGCACACCGATTGCTCTATCTCTGGATCGAGATGGGCATAAGTTCCGACGGCGCCTGAAATCTTACCGACGCTGATGGCCTCTCGTGCTCGCGTCAGACGCCCGCGGTCGCGAACCAATTCGTCGAACCACACGGCAAGCTTCAAGCCAAAGGTCATTGGCTCAGCATGAACCCCGTGGGTGCGACCGACCATGGGTGTGTGTTTATGATCAAAAGCCCTGTCCCGAATTACACCCAACAACTTGTCAACGTCGGAAAGCAAAAGATCGCAGGACTCCCGCAACTGAAGTGCCTGTGCCGTATCAAGTACATCAGACGACGTCAGGCCGAAATGCAACCAGCGCGCCGAAGGACCAACATGTTCCGCGACGGCCGTCGTAAAGGCAATTACGTCATGCCGCGTCATGCGTTCAATTTCATCAACACGGTCCGCATCAACTTTTCCTCGCTCTCGAATGTCGCGGGCAGCATCAGCCGGAATTAACCCGTGCAGGGCCATAGCGTCGGCCGCTGCGCACTCCACCGACAACCACGTCTCATATCGTCGTTGGTCGGTCCAGATGCGACCCATTTCACGGGGTGTATAACGTGGAATCATGATAAACAAGCCGTCATTGGTTGGTTACGGTTAGTCGATTTTTCTTTTCGTCCATTAGCTCTAATGTTCAGAATATTCACTCGAATCAACCTGGAACGGAAGACTGCTCTGGACTTGAGAAACTTCTGTGCCACGAGGTAGCCAGGAGACCAAATCCACGGTCGGCGAATGAACGGTCTGCTGAGCGACAATTACCTCGACGTCCGTTCGGCCAGCCTCGGCCAATGCTTCTCGGCATGAAATCTCAGCAAGTTCCGGCAAGTTGTTCACTCGACTCAAGTGCACCAGAATTAAACAACGTACACTCGGACCTAGGTCTGATCGGATAAATTCGGCCAGCGCCTCGTTCGAAAGATGACCGTGATCGCTCCCGATTCGTGCGCGAGTCACTTGATCATACGGGCTGACTCGCAGCAGTTCAGTCGCGTGATTGGATTCGACAACCACAACTCGGCAACCCCAAAAATGATCAGCCAATTTTGGCGTTATCACGCCAATGTCAGTCGCAAACCCAATCGCGCCTTCAAGAGTGTCGATTCGAAAGGCCAAAGTTTCTGAGGCGTCATGGGAAATTTTCATCGGGCAAAAAGTCAAACCGCAAATATTCTGATTTTTGTTTGTGCACAGAGAGCGCCACATCGCTATATCATTTTCGCCCCAGTCAGCGCGCATCTTCTCCGTGGCATAAACAGGCACGTTATGCCGGCGAGAAAACATCCGTGCACCACGCATGTGGTCACCGTGGGCATGGGTAATCACGATAGCTTTAACCAAATCTGGATTAAATCCAATCTGATTCAACCGACGAGCAATCTGGCGATAACTCAATCCTGCATCAATTAACACGCCTTTGGATCGGTATGCTACAAGCGTCGAATTACCGCCACTTCCGCTGCCGAGCACAGTCAGTTCAACTGCGATGGTTAATGCTCCTCACCTACGTATTCACACACAGGCCATCAATAATTCCAAAGCTTCGTCGCTTTACAAAACAAGTTGGGAATCAGATACCAAGTCACCGTGTAAAGGACCTAGCACTGTAACTCCGAGCGACCCACCCGAGAACAATTCGGTTGCAACCCGCTGCACATCGTCAGCACAAACTTTATCAATGGCCGACAGGTGTTCCGACATCTCGAACTGCCGACCGAAACCGATTTCTGCACGCGCCAACTGCGACATACGACTGGTGGTGCTCTCCAAGCTGAGCACAAGGTTGCCCTTCAGGTGGTCCTTGGCCCGCTGCAATTCAGAACCGGGGACAGGCTCGTCAACGAGACCACGAAACTCAGCGGTGACCAAATCAACAACTTTCGAGACAGCTGCCGCATCGCACCCTGCATATACAGTCAGCACACCAGCATCTTGATACGACATCAAACCGCTACTGACCGCATACGCTAACCCCCATTTCTCTCGAACGTTCTGAAAGAGACGAGAACTCATCGAGGCGCCAAGCACGGTGTTGAGTACGTAGCTTGCATATCGATCGGCGTGATCCTGCGCATGTCCCGTAACACCCATACAGATGTGAGCTTGCTCCAATTCCTTTTCCTTGAGCACAAGACATGGACGAGGTGTCGGTGGATCAGAATCAGAAGGATCTCGGGCGTCATTGACGGCATGAAAAGCTGTCTCAATCAAATTTCTGAGCTCTTCGTGAACAATATTACCCGCAGCTGTAACGACCAAATTCCCAGCAACATAACATCGCTCAAAAAAATCTCGCAGCGCCCCCTGAGAAATACCGCGAACAGATTCTGGCGATCCCAGAATTGACCGACCCAGAGGATGCCCTGGCCAGAAACTTTCTGTAAATGTCTCGTGAACAAGATCGTCCGGAATATCCTCGACCATTTTAATCTCTTCGAGAATGACCTTTTTCTCCTTTTCAAGATCATCCTGATGGAAAGCCGGGCGAAGCACCAAGTCAGATAAAAGATCGACGGCCCTCGGCAGATGCTCATCGAGAACCTTTACATAATAACTGGCATATTCCTTGGCAGTAAAAGCATCGAGTTGGCCACCGATTGAGTCCACTTCCTCCGCAATTTCTCGCGCCGACCGCTTGGATGTGCCTTTGAACAGCATGTGCTCCGCAAGGTGGGCAATACCCTCATGGGTCGGGTCTTCATGTCGAGACCCACGGTTAAGCCAGATACCAAGACTGACTGACCGAACATCAGGCATCGATTCGGTGAGAATGCGGAGACCATTGGGAAGAACGTCTTGGACGATCATCTCGGAGAGACGAATTTCAAGTGTGACTGGAGGCGATTCATAACCCGCAAACTGTTGTATAGAATGGAATTATGAGAATCCACAGAAACAGTGATTGTACCACGCTGTTCCGATCTATTCAACTACTACACCGCTCGTAGGGTAAACACAGAAACTGTCATCCACGTGCTAACATGCTTGTCTTCAGTACGTTGCGCCACCCAAGAACATCAGTACATGACATCAGCTACGGACATCTCTGAACTCGACCCGGTCGGACTAGAAGTCGCAATGAAGGGAATGGGCGTCCGTTCGTTCCACGCCCGTCAGATCTACAAGTGGATCTACCAACAAGGCATTACCGACTTCGACCAAATGAGTGACTTGTCACTGACGTTAAGACGTCAGTTGGTAAAACGTTTCGTGGTGGGCACATTGACGGTGAGCAATCGTCAACGCTCTACAGATGGCACCGAGAAATTCCTGCTTCGCCTTAGCGACGGCCAACTAATTGAATCCGTCTTCATTCCAGACACACCCAAACAGACCTTTTGCGTGTCGACCCAAGTTGGCTGTTCTATGCGGTGCAGTTTTTGCCTCACCGGAAAAATGAAACTTGTCCGCAACCTAACAGCAGGGGAAATCGTAGGGCAAGTGCGCCTGCTTGCTCACAGCCTTCGACTAGCCGACAAGAATTTCAATGTTGTCTTCATGGGAATGGGTGAACCTCTACACAACTATGACGCGACAATGAAAGCTCTAAGAATCTTAACGAACAAGAATGGCTTCGCCGTGCCACCCCGCCGGATCACAGTTTCTACCGTAGGAGTACCAAGTGGCCTCCGGCGACTAGCAAACGAATCCATCATGCCTAATTTAGCTGTCTCACTGCATGCCTCGACTGAAGAATTACGAAATCGATTAGTCCCTGTGAATCGCACAGTCGGACTTGCAGATGTCATTGAAGCGTGCCGGCAGCTACCACTAACTAAAAGACGACGACTTACCTTCGAATACGTACTGCTCGGCCACGTGAACGACTCCGTTCAAGACGCTTGGCGCTTACAAGAATTATTGAGAGGCCTTAAAGCAAAAGTTAATCTCATTCCGCTCAACGAAGCATCGGAGATTTCGTTCCGCCGGCCGTCAGATGTCCGTGTTAATCGGTTTGCTCGAACGCTGTCAGATGGAGGCATGACCGTCTCCGTTCGAAAGAGCCGAGGCCGCGACATTCGGGCAGCGTGTGGACAACTGATTGTCGAAGGTGATGTAGCGTGCACGGAAAGCAAGGAAGCGCAAACCCATCCGCCAGTCACGTAATGAGCTCACCTAAGACAGGCTCCCCTGACGATGTAATCCGAACCCGAACCCGCTGGTTCTCAGGCTGCCCCATCGGCACTTGGACTTTTAGATAGTTGTCTGTAACAGCAACCCGGCCTCCATCAATCGTGAGTGCTGAACGCACGCCCCCCAATTGCGATAACCGAAAACCAGCCGCCAAGTCACTGCCAATCGCCCGGATGGTCCGCGCCCGTTCCCGAATGCTCTTCTTGTCTATCTTGCCTGCCATCCTACTCGCCTCCGTACCGGGTCGATCCGAGTAAGGAAAAACATGTAGGTAAGTCAACGGACTGGCGGGTAGATACTTCAGATTAGCTTCAACATCCCCGAGAGTTTCACCAGGAAACCCAACTACAAGGTCTGACCCAATTCCCGCATCAGGCATACGACTACGAACCATATTGACCAACCGCCGATAGTCATCAAGCGAGTAAGGACGCTTCATCGCCCGCAATACCTGATCACTAGCATTCTGGAGAGGCAAGTGGAAGTGAGGTGCAAATCGTCCACTGCTAGCGACCAAGTCAATTATCGCCTTATTACAATCCATCGGTTCAAGCGAACTAACGCGAAACATAACATCACTAGGGTGACCGTCGAGCCTCTTCAGAAGCTCAAGCAAACTTGTTCGGGGAATCAAATCTCGCCCATATGATCCGATGTGGACTCCTGTCAGTGACGCTTCCTTGAAACCCTCCAATGCAATACGCGTGACTTCTTGAGACACCTGGTCAACCGGCATACTTCGACCGGACCCCCGAGTCGATGGAATGATGCAATAAGAGCACACTTGGTTACACCCTGTCTGAACACGGAGGGTGTAAACGGTGCGGGTCGACTCAGGGCTAATAAGCTCACCACATGGACCATCGCCATCCCCGAATCGGTCGACCATCGTCGGATCATGACCGGTAAGCAGCGCAGCTGTCGTAGCAATTAGTGTGAGCTTCTGTTGGTTTGGCACCACCTTCTCTACGGCGGGTAAGCTAGCCAAATCGAATTCGGCGCGTGTGGCATAACACCCGGTCGCTACGATACGAGCATTAGGGTTTTGACGTGCAATCCGTCGAATAACCTGTCGTGCGCCGCGATCTGCCGTTGAAGTCACTGAGCAGGTATTTACAACAACTATCTCAGCTTGATCCGTATCTACACGCTGCCCACCCTGAGCGCGAAGTTGACGCTCGATGTCTGTTGAATCCGCTTGGTTGACCCGGCAGCCAAAAGTCACAATGGCGTATTTCATGGAACTGGCAACAAGTATAGACTCCCGCGATATCCCTTGATTGTCCGTGGGAATCGATCTACCACACTCTTACTTTTGAGGAGTTCCACGATGCGTTCGATCCCTATTGCAATTTTATTAGTGCTTGCAGGATTACTCACGCTGGTCGCGGAGACTAGTCCTCAACAAGACGCAGCCAGGCTGGTGTCATCGCCTCGGGTGGAACTGCTCAAGAACCAGATAGCCCTCGATGTTGAAAGCCGCCGTGATTTCACCCAATAAATGGTCGACAGCATCTTTAGTTTTTCCGAGCTGGGCTTTCAGGAATACGAAACGCAGCGGTATGTTACTGAGATACTTGAAGACTACGGATTTTCGGTTGAACGAGGCGTGGCTGGTATCCCAACGGCGTGGATGGCCACTTGGGGCTCTGGAACACCGGTGATCGCGCTTGGAACTGATGTGGATAGCATCCCACAAGCCTCACAGAAACCGGGTGTTGCTTACCGCGCCCCACTACTCGATGGAGCCCCTGGTCATGGTGAAGGGCACAACTCTGGTCAAGCGGTTATCGTAACCGCAGCAATTGCAATTAAAAAAATCATGGAGCAAGAAGGCCTGTCTGGCACCTTGAAGCTCTGGCCCGGTGTCGCCGAAGAACAACTTGGAGCAAAAGCCTTTTATGTCCGTGCTGGATTATTCGATGAGGTGGATGTCGTCCTTTACTGTCATGTCAGTTCAGGCATGACTGCAACTTGGGGTGAGAGTTCCGGCAACGGACTGGTTTCCGTCGAATACCTGTTCTCCGGGGAGAGTGCTCACGGAGCAGGTTCGCCGTGGAACGGCCGTAGTGCCCTGGACGCAGTTGAGTTGATGAATATCGGGTGGAACTTTCGCCGGGAACATCTGCGGATTCAACAAAGATCGCATTATGTGATCTCCAATGGCGGGGACCAACCAAACGTCGTTCCTCCGACAGCAAGTGTGTGGTACTTCTTGCGCGAAACGAATTACGACAACATCATGCGCATGTGGCAAATTGGCGATTCCATGGCCAACGGCGCAGCGATGATGACCGACACAACCGTGACATCCAGAGTACTTGGAGCAGCGTGGCCACAACACATGAATCGTCCCATCACCGAGGCCATGCATCAAAACATTTTGCGGGTCGGGATGCCTGAATGGAGCGAGGATGACCAGCGCATGGCACGCGCAGTTCAACGGATGAATACTGTCGACGAACGGGGTCTTCTGACCGAGGTCTTGCCCGCTGCCCAAGGGCGAACTGTAATCCCTGACGACGAACGACGTGGTGGCGGTTCCGATGATATTGGAGATATTTCGTGGACCGTTCCGGCTGCCTCGCTTCGCTTCCCTTCCAATATTCCCGGCGGGCAGGGACATAATTGGAATCGGTCAATCGCAATGGCAACACCCATCGCTCACAAGGGTGCAACAGCGGGTGCCAAGGTTCATGCCATGACGGTTCTCGACCTCCTGCTGTCGCCCTCATTGGTCAGACAATCTTGGGACTACTTCAATAACGTCCAGACTAAAGATCGAGAATATGTCTCGTTACTTCGGCCCGAAGATGTTCCTGCAGTTTGGATCAACACTGAGATCATGAAAGAGTTTCGACCGCAACTTGAACCTTTTTATTACGACCCCTCACGGTACGAAACCTATCTAGAACAACTCGGGATCGATTATCCGACAATTCGGGAAGAATAATCAGGCAAACTTGAAGCTACGCATCTGAATGCCACTCAACTGGCCTATGATCGGCTACTACGAATTGCTCGTAGTGCACCCAGAAAGCCAGTGATGATTACCAACGTTTCTCGCAACAACCACCAAGAATCAGAGACAATCTCCTTCAATGGATGAGGTCACTCCGCCATGTCGGCCCACGCCGAGCATCTGGCAAGCAATGGCCCCGGTCTCCATGCTGGTGGGTCTATTGTCGACGTCTGTATATCTGTTTGGAGATGAATCCTCATCGGGACCGAATCAAATAGCGCTTATCCTTGGAGCTGGCCTCTGCATCACCATCGGTCTCTATAATGGCCAATCTTGGAAAGACCTTGAAAACGGTATCACGCGTGGTCTTTCGGTCTCGATGGGAGCCATCCTGATCCTTCTGGTCGTGGGTTCAGTGATTGGCACCTGGATTGTGGCAGGCATAGTGCCAACCATGATTTATTATGGCCTCCTCCTTCTTTCCCCATCGTTTTTCTACCCGGCCGCCTGTCTTCTCTGTGCCGTAGTAGCGACAGCCACAGGCAGTTCGTGGACCACGGCCGGAACAATTGGTATTGCCCTAATCGGTATCGCAACTGCCCACGATCTGCATCTCGGGTTAGCAGCGGGGGCCGTGATTTCTGGCGCATATTTCGGTGACAAGATGTCGCCACTATCCGATACCACTAATCTAGCCCCTGCCGTTGCTGGTTCTGATCTATTCACACATATTCGACACATGGTTTGGACAACAACACCAAGTTTTATTACCGCACTTGCCCTGTTTCTGCTGGTGGGATTATTCACGTCCCAGCCAGAAAATACGACTGAGATTGATTCTTTTCTCGAAGTTCTCGAAAGCCAATTTTCGATCGGCCCCCACCTCCTCATACCAGTCATTGTTGTACTGGGGTTGGTCACCGCCCGTGTGCCGGCATTCCCTGCGCTTTTGATTGGTGCGTTATTGGGCGGCGCGTTTGCCATGGTATTCCAGAGTGGCGTCCTTTTGAACTACATGGGTGACAGCGAGTTCCCAACTTCCCTCTCACTCGTCAAGGGGGTCTGGGTCGCCATGTACGGAGGCTTTGAATCCAGGTCCGGCAACGTTGCCCTGGATGAACTGCTCTCCCGTGGAGGAATGGCAAGCATGTTAACAACCGTCTGGTTGATCATGTGTGCAATGATTTTTGGCGCGGTAATGGAAACCACCGGGTTGCTGCAAGTCATCGCCTCACGCATCCTCACCACGGTTCATGGTACGGGCAGCCTCATCTCAGCGACGCTTCTGACATCATTCGGGATGAACGTATTGGCCTCAGACCAATACATTGCGATTGTTCTGCCAGGGCGAATGTTTCGTAACGAATACAAACGTCAGGGACTGGATCCGAAGAACTTGTCACGAACTCTGGAAGATTCAGGGACACTCACTTCCGTGTTGGTACCTTGGAATACTTGCGGCGCGTTCATGTCACAAACCTTGGGTGTTGCGACCCTTACCTACGCACCATTCGTATTCTTTAATATCCTGAATCCGTTTGTGGCGGCCGCGTATGGGGCTCTCGATATTGGGATTCACCGACTACAAGAACCGCCGCCGGAAGGAAGTCGTCACCACAAAGTCGACCTCAGTCCCTGAAGTCACTCCGTCTCTGTCAGAGGGCACCAGAAAACACGCAGCGATGCTATTCTGTTCAGCCCAATCACGACCCTCATTGACGCCCATCACGTAGAGTGCGGTTGAGAGAATATCGGCAACCAAGGCATCTTGATGCCAGACGATTACTGAACCGGCCCGACTAACTGGCATTCCTGTCTGTGGATCAACAACGTGGCCGAGCTGACCGTTTTCATCACTTAACACATCCCGTTCGGAACCACCTGTTGTCGCGAGTGACCCCTCTGTAAGATGTAATTCAACTACCGGCACGTCCCGACGCGCTGGATGCGCGACGGCCACCGGCCACGCCCTGTCCGGCGAAGTCGACGACACCGCAATTTGACCACCAAAATCAATCAGCCAAGCACTAGGTCGCCCACGTTCAGCGTGCCGCACTCGATCAAGTGCAGCCCCTTTTCCAAACCCGCCGGCGTCTAACGTAACGTCAATCAAGCGTGACGCTGAACAACGCGCCGCATCCAGAGAGACGTGTCTAAAACCAGAACGAGCCTTGGCCGTGACAAGGGTGTCAGGACTCGGATTACGGCCACCGTCCCGAAGTGCCCATGCCTCTATTAACCGTCCCACTGCGGGATCGAATCTGCCATTGGTTCTGCGGTGCCAAGTCGCCACCTGATCGAGTAGAACACAAACACTGTTGGGCAGCTGCAGCCACGTCTCAACCGGTTGTCGGTTCAACGCACTCAAGATGCTGTCGTGCTGCCACGTGCTAAGTTCAGCCTCCGTTTCCTCGATTACGCGAACCATCCGATCCAGTCGGTCGAGTCCGGTCTCTCGATCGGAAGCGTCAACGACAACCGTCGCGACGGTTCCCATCAAGAACACCGTCCGCTCTACACGAATACTGGCCGAATCAGTGTGGCAGGCAGTAGCAACGAGGCACAGGAGCATGCCTGCGGCAAACACCTTCATAGTGACAGGCGAGCAGGACCTGGAACCGCGGTGTCAGGTGTCCCGGTTGGCAAACGGTGAACGCGGTAGCCCATAACCAGATGAACGGTATAGCCAATAAGGAAGAGCGTGCTCGTTACGGCATGCATCCAAATAGATACCGAAACTAAAAACGGTGTGGCTGCTACTTGAATCAGGTAGCCCGAGATAGCCATTGCAGAGAAACTAATCAGCGAAGTCCATCCACTCCGTCGATTTTCTGGATTTGGGGACAGGATTTTCCCAAGTGAATGCGACCGGAACAACATACCGAATAAGGCAACGAAAAACGGTGCGGCGATCACGTGCAGTGACAACATGGTTGACTGCCACGAATGGTTGACAACCGCGAACGGGTCATCGGTTGACATCAGATATTTCATATAGAAATAGACCAACCCGGTCACCGCCACGACGACGTGGAATGTATTGAATCCCCAGCGTTCCCAGCGCGTCATGGCGTAGTCTCCACTTCAGCGGTGAGCACCTGATCAATCGCCATCACCCGACGGACCGCCTGACTGACTGCCCGTGCAGTCAACGTTGCGCCAGCAATTGGGCGAATTGCCCGTTGAATAGCCAAGTCTCCATCCAATGGTTTGCCGTGAAACTGACGCATCCATGACGGACCAGCAATGTACTCAGGCGGTTCCAAAAAAGCCGTTACATCGATTCTTTGCACACGACCACTCGCATCAAGGGATACAAGCAAACTTTCGTTCTTGGTTCGGACCTGATGAGTATCTACATACGCGCGACCAACCACCACTCCACGTCGGGAAACGATATACCGAGCATAGAGTTTCGAATCCAGATCCACTCGTGCAATCGTTTCGATACGTTCTGCCTGCTCGTCTGTCAAAAAGATGCGTTCGGCAGCTGCGCTTGCGTCAGGAAACACTGACGCAAGCGCCTCTTCACGCGTGATGAGTCCGAGCTGAGCCTCCATCGTACTGCCTGCAAGAAAACCCCAGATAATGAAAACGAGCCATCGTCCGGAGTTCCTTGCACACAACAGAGATCGCATCTTTCCTCAGATCAGAAACCGTAACCAAGGTTAATATTGAACTGATCAAGCCCGGATTTCGCATCATTGGTCACCCACATGCGATCCACCTTGACCACAACATTCGGCATAGGCTTGAATTCAAACCCGATTGTTCGAAAATTATTCAATGTCGACAAGCTCCTACTGTAGCCAGACGGCATCTTCGCTTGAGTGTCCACTCGTTCAAACTTGATATACGGCGTGAACGCTGGACCGCCAATATCGGAGGTCTGCGACAACACGTTGTAACCAAACAGGACATAGCCACCTTCCATCTTTTCGGCCAGTCCTTTCGACCCCGTGAGCCCTTGCTTCTCATTAAACTTCCCCGCGGCATCAAGACTCGCTGTCGCATAGAGGCCCCGGACGTCAAACCCGCGGACCTGAACCTGACCGTGGACGTCGACGATGGTAAGCCCGAGGTCCTCAGTATCCATCGCGAAGTTTGCACCGCCGGTATAAAAACTGGCGCCAAGAAAGACACCCGGCGTCGGAGTCACGTCCAAACGTCCAGTGACGGCCATACTGTCAGCTTTAGCTTTATAGCCTTTCTGCCGTCCTCCTCGTAAACCACCTGAAGAAAATTTTTCGCCCTTAAATCCATTCACCGTATACAGACGGAACGATACTTTGTCGAAAGCACCGTAAATACCAGCGCCATTCTCATTCCACGTCGAAGGAATGATCTTGTTTTCGGTGAACGGTCGTTCCGTGCCCAAGAAGACTGTCGGTTCGTGGAACTCGTTGACTAACCCCATAGGGACAAGCAACATCCCACCTCGAATGCCAAAATTTTTCGTCGCCTGATAATCGACGTACGCAAACTCGAGATATGCGTCCTTCGCGTGCTCAACTTCAATCTCAGAGTTGAAGACCCACTTATCATTAAACCGGTACCCGGTATAGATAATGGCGCGGAGCGCATCAAACTGGGTCCCCTTCCCGCCCGGGATGCCACTCTGCTTTGTTGACGCGTAGTTCTCGTAGAGGAACTCTCCATAGCCAGCAATGGAAAGACCACGATTAACACGGAACACTGCAGCTGCGGATGGAGCTAAGCCCATTGCCCGTGCGTCGTCAGCATTTAACTCCCTCTCACCTTCGCCACTACGAAGCCGCTCTAGTTCTTCCGCGAGGAGGTCGACGCGACGTTCCAGTTCTTCCACATCGTCCTGGATTTCTTTGGTTTCTTCTTCGTTCTCTATTGATTCCTCGGTTCTTTCAACTTCAGGTATCAGCTCAGGGTCATCAGCAGACGGACCCTGCGCAAAGCTGGTAATCACTGTCGTGAGTAACAATCCCAGCACACAAGAGAGAACAATCTGAATTTTTTTCATTTCACTAACGCCGAACAAAGTCATACCCGACCTCTCTGTACCGGTTGCACGGCATGACTTCGGCCCATAGAATGACTATGAACGTGACCACACCAAGCGACCTTTAGGGGAAGCCAAACGTCAAAGCGTTCATTAGGCCCGTCACGTGTTCCACCACGTGGCGGCCCACTTTACTGCTTACGCACCCGTCAGACTTTTTACGATCAACTCAAGGTCCTCAAGGTGTAAGACCCAATACCATTAATGAGATTCAGTCTCATTTAAGTGGATCGACTATATATCCGACCATTTTGGTCGGTCAAGATAAATGAGACTGAATCTCAACAAAATCTATAGATTGAGTGGGCCGGTAGAGATGTGACAACCGAGACAATGACCGACACACTCACCCACCGAAAAATTTTTACCTTTTGGGCGCCGCTCGCCAGCACCTGGCTCATGATGGCAGCCGAGGGCCCGTACCTGGCTGCAATTATCGCAAGGCTCGATGCTCCGACTATTAACCTTGCTGCCTTCGGTGTGGCATTTTCGTTCGCGATCATCATCGAATCACCAGTGATCATGCTTATGAGTGCGTCGACTGCACTGGTGGAGGATCGAGAATCGTATCAGGCACTTCGCCGATTCTCCTACGGACTTGGTGTGTCACTGACTCTACTGCAGTTAGTGATTGTGGCATCACCGATATTTGTATCGATCGCGAGCCTGCTGGCACTGCCGCCGGACGTAACGACGCTGGCACGTGGTGGTCTCCTCTTAATGCTTCCCTGGCCTGGCGCCATCGCCTATCGACGGTTCCGGCAAGGAGTACTTATACGTAATGGGTTCACGCGACGGGTTGCGTATGGAACTGTCATTCGTCTCGTGGCAATGTCGTTTACTGCGTGGACTCTCTTCCAGCATACGGACCTGGCAGGCGCGTACATTGGGAGCTTAGCGTTGTCCGTTGCTGTGATTGTCGAAGCCATTGCGAGTCGCGTCATGACCATCGACGTATTGCCGAATGTGCTACGGCGGCGTCGAGAGAAAGGTCGACTTCATAGCCTTCGATTGAGCGCACTGTCGAGTTTTTATGCACCATTAGCTCTGACATCATTCATGGCGCTTGCCTCACAACCGACCGTGACGTTCTTCATGGGACAAAGTCGATACGCCCTCGAATCCCTTGCCGTTCTTCCGGTCATCCAAGGATTGAGCTTTGTCTTTCGGTCGGCTGGCTTATCGTATCTGGAAGTAGTAATCGCATTACTCGGCCCGGAACGACAAAACTTAGCCAAGATCCGAAACTGCGCCTGCGTTCTCGGGATAGCTGCAGCCGCCGGCCTGAGCCTTATAGCCTTCACCCCACTGGCACAGGTGTGGTTCCTGGACATTTCAGGACTCAACGAGACCCTCGCTCAATTTGCCGTGGTCCCGATTCAAATCCTCGCCATCTTGCCAGCATTATCTGTACTGCTGGCCTTCGAAAGAGGACTTTTAGTGCACGCCAGGCGGAATGCCGCTATCACATGGGCCACGCTGGTCGAATTGGTCACGCTGACGGTCGTAATCGGCGTCGCCATTAACGTGTTTGACATGGTTGGGGCCGTTGCCGCAACCACGGCCATCCTCGTTGGGCGGGTCGCCAGCACAGGCTGGATGGCATCCGCATGCTTTCAGGTGCTCCGGTCGACTCCACCAGCGGCGACCGAAATTGTCACACCCCCCACTCCCGAAGCCACGTGATTGGTATTCTGCGATACACTGCCTCAGAGTTTCCTTAATTTGTTGATTTAATCAGTGCAACGTACTACGTTAGCGTCCGCTGTTGTTCTGGGCATCGTTTCTTGGTTTGCCGTGAACGCTGTGGGCCTCGCCACCCAACCCGCCTCGCCACAACCGGTCCCACCGGAGTTTGAGCCTCGGATTTTTGACATTGTGAATGCAGTATCCGCTGATCGTATCGAACAAGACATTCGGGCCCTGGTCGGGTTCGGAACTCGCCACACACTCTCCGACACGGACAGCGACACTCGGGGTATTGGCGCAGCGCGACGATGGATTCAGTCGCAATTCGACTATATTTCTGAGTCATGTGACGGTTGCCTGGAGGTATCGTCGCAATCTCACATCGTCGTGGGTGACCCGCAAACACGCGTGCCAATCGATACAGAAATTGTGAACGTGCTGGCGACCATTCGCGGCACCACCGACCCGAACCGATACGTCATCATGTCCGGCGACATTGATTCGAGAATTTCAGATATAACCAACTCAACGGATGATTCGCCTGGTGCCAACGACAACGCCAGTGGTATGGCCGGAGTGCTCGAAACCGCGCGGGTTCTCAGCAGATATCGTTTCAATGCGAGCATCATCCTCGTTGGACTGTCCGGTGAAGAGCAGGGCCTCCTTGGTGGGCAACATATGGCATCCGTCGCGAAGGACAAAAAGTGGAATATCGAAGGTTTACTTAACAACGACATGATTGGAAACATCGAAGGACTCGACGGTGTCGTGGAAAACAACACCTTTCGAGTGTTTTCAGAACCAACGTCGGTGTTGGAATCTGAAGAACAGCGGCGCAACAGACGGTTCAACGGCGGTGAAGTCGATGGTGTTTCGCGCCAACTCGCCCGGTATGTTTCACGAATCACCGATCGCTACATGGAAAATCTTGACCCGATCATGATTTATCGCCTCGACCGATTTGGACGTGGTGGGCACCATCGCCCATTCAACGACGAGGGATTTCCAGCTGTTCGGATCATGGAAACGCATGAGAACTATCGTCGCCAGCACCAAGACATCAGGATGGAAAACGGCATCGCCTACGGTGATGTGATCGAAGGCGTCAATTTCGACTACGCCGCCAAGCTCACCGCAGTCAATGCGGCAGTACTCGCGTCGTTAGCATGGGCGCCACCCGCCCCGACGAACGTCGAAATTAGTGGCGCGGTACAGCCTTCGACGTCACTCTATTGGGAACCCATTGATAATCGCAGTGCACCCAACTTGGCAGGTTACAAGGTGCACTGGAGAGACACCACGGCCCCGCAGTGGCAACAGTCGAGATTCGTTGGAAAAGTGACCGAATATACCCTGAAAAATATCATCATCGACAATTACTTGTTTGGCGTCTCTTCGGTCGATACAAATGGGAACGAGAGTGTTGTAGCTTTTCCGAGGCGTCGGAGATAGTCACCGTAATTTATTCGTCACTTACAGACTTAACTTCGCACGACAGCACGAACGACACGTTTCACCGTCAAGCCTTGCACGACGATCGAAAAAATAACGACTCCGTAGGTCGTCGCCAAAAGGATTGGCTTCCATGGACTCGGCGGCAACGACAACGCCAAGGCCACCGAAATGCCACCGCGCAGGCCACCCCACGTCAAAACGGGAATCGCCCCTTGCGTAAACTTCTGCCGTAAACCGAGCACCGTGATCGACCCTCCAACGCTCACCCACCTCGCCAGTAACACCACGGGAATCGCCAACAGGCCAACCCCAATAATTTGGCCCGTGATCGTCACGGCCACCACCTCAAATCCGATCGCCAAAAACAGTAGCGAGTTAAGGAGTTCGTCCAACACTTCCCAGAAGGTCTCGACATGCTCCCGAGTGGTCTCAGTCATCCCGAATCGCTTGCCGTGATTGCCTATGAACAATCCGGCAACCACGACAGCGATAGGACCGGAAATGTGGAGCTCCTTCGCCACGCCATAGGTTGCCATGACCAGCGCCAGCGTGATCAAGATCTCGACAGTGTGTTGGTCGATGGTACGCATTGCGCGGTAGGCAGCATAACCAGCCGCAAAACCCAGTATCATGCCGCCAACCACCTCGGTCGCGACCAGTCCCGCCACTCCACTAACACTCGCCCCGCCGTGGCCGGCTGTGCCAGTAGCTAACGACACGAGAACCGTGAACAGGACGACCCCGACGCCGTCGTTAAATAAACTTTCACCGGCAATCTTTGCTTCGAGCGTCTCGGGGACCTTGACCTCCTTCAGAATGCCCATCACCGCCACCGGGTCGGTTGGTGAAATCAATGCACCAAACACCAAACAGTAAGGAAGGGGCACCTCGAAACCGAACAGGCGAAACCCAAAAAACATCAGACCGGAAACGATTGCCGTCGACAAGACGATGCCAGCGGTCGCCAACAAGGAAATCGTCCAGCGGCGATTCCACAGAGATTCCAGATCGACGTGCAACGCCCCAGCGAACAGTAGAAAACTGAGGACGCCGTCCATGAGGGTATCCTCGAAATCAATGTCAACCAGTGTTGCCCTAACACTACTTCCCAAAGACAGCTGCGGCAGGACGGCATCCACCAGCAGCACAATCAGTGAAACAGTCAGGGCTATGATGAGTAAGCCAATCGTATGGGGAAACCGCAACCACCGCCGGTTTATGTAGCCGAAGACGGCCGCAAGCGTCACCAACAGGGCAACAAGGTTGAAGATGGAACTGACTGTCATCTTACGCGGCTCTCACGCCAGGCATTGGTCGAAGGCATCGAATTACCTTTTTCAGTCACTTTGACGCCGCCGCCGGGTCTTCTTTCTTCGTCAACCGGTCAGTATTGGCGCGCCCAAGGGTGACACTCCGCTGATAGGCGGCCAGAACCGCTTTTGACACCACAGTGCGGAACCCACCTTTTTCGAGCTGGTACAACGCCTCGGCACTGGTGCCACCGGGCGATGTCACCATATTGCGCATCTCAGCCGGATGCACCGTTGAACCTTCCGCAAAAATCGCAGAGCCCTTTATCGTCTGGACAACGAGCTCTCGTGAGTCAGCACGCGACAAGCCAAGATGGACGGCAGCATCGATCATGGCTTCCATCAAGAGAAACACATAGGCCGGGCCACTCCCGCTAATTGCCGTGGACACATCGAGGAACCGCTCATCATCGACGTACAACTGATGCCCGAGTGCTTCGACGATAGACCGAGCTTGATCTCGCTGTATGTCTGACACTTCTGGCGTAGCGGTCCAGACCGTCATACCTTCGCCAACCTGCGCCGGCGTATTCGGCATTGTTCGGACGATCGCTCGATGCTGAAGTCCGACAGCAAGTGACTCGATCGTGGCCCCAGCCACAATGGAAAGCACTAAGGCATTTTTGTCAATTTTTCCGCGAAGGTCATCAAGAACCGTCGGCAACACTTGGGGTTTCACGGCTATTACCACGACCTGTCCCTTGCCCGCGGCAACCCCATTGTCGAGTGTGACATCAATGCGCAGGGTCTCGCGCAACGCATCCAGTCGCTCACGATGCCGGTCACTGGCCACAATGTGGGCCGGCTCAAGATCGTGCCTCGACAACAAGCCCGCAATCATTGCCTCCCCCATAGCACCCGCTCCGATGAACGCTAACTGGAGGTCGCTAAGTACGTGGTTCTTTGTCACAATCACTCCTCTAGGTGGCTGGATAGCACCGCCCCTGGTTGGACTATTCTAGTGTCCTTCAGGCAACATCGGTTGACTTGATTCCACGATTCTAATGGACCCCATTGCCCACAGCCTCGTCGGTGCCAGCCTCTCCGAGACTCCGTTAAAGCGGCTCAGCGTCTTGGCGTCCCCAACCCTCGTACTCGCCGCCAACGCACCGGATATTGACATCGTCAGTGCATTTGTCGGAAGAGACCTGTCACTGCAATTCCGGAGAGGCTGGACCCATGGAGTACTGGCAATGGCGATATTGCCCCTACTCTTGGCTGGTTTAATCCTACTCGTAGACCGCTGTATTGCATCGATCAGGCACCGACCACCGAAAGCACGGTTCGGACCAACCCTTGCCTTGTCGTATATCGGGGTCTGGACCCATCCAATCCTGGACTGGCTCAACACCTATGGCGTTCGTCTCTTAATGCCGTTTGACGGGCGCTGGTTTTACGGAGACGCCCTCTTCATCATTGACCCGTGGGTGTGGTTGCTGGCTGGTGCTGTAGTTGTTCTGGCAAACACCAAGTCAGCCATTAGCCAAACCACCTGGCTGATTTTTGGTATCGCAACGACGGCACTCGTGACTGGGGTCTCTGTGGTTCCTGCCACTGCAAGATGGACTTGGATTGCCGGCATCGCTGTAATCGTAGGCCTCCGAATATCGGGCCAGGTCCACACACAACTCCCTCGTGTCGCGACAGTCTGTTTGACGTGTATAGCGGTCTACGCTGGCAGCATGGCAGCAGGGTCGCATCTTGCAACCCGCCAAGTATCTCAATGGCTCAGCGACCGTGGGAGCGACGGCAGCGTGATCATGGCCGGCCCGTTACCGGCGAACCCATTTGTCCGGGATGTCATTATTCTTGACGAGAGTCACTATCATTTTCTCGAATTGAATTGGTTACGGTCCGACCCGTTCCAAATCACGGGACCAGCAATCCCTCGTGGGCCGAACACGCCAATAATCAATGCAGCACTGAAGGCCCCCTCGATCAAAGGATTGATGACATGGATTCGATTCCCTGCCTACTCAGTGGACGCGGTTGCAGATGGCTTCATCGTCACTATCCAAGACGTCAGATATGCCCGACGCAATGGATTAGGAATAGGCACGGTCACCGTTGAATTGGACCACGACCTGACGATCAAGCCGTCCATGTGACTTATCCAGCCACTGGTTCCGACTTTGAACCCTTAGAGACGCCACCTTTTCTGAGAAATAACTCAAGTTGCTAGTGCGGATCAGGAATGTTTTGCGGAGTTGTTAGCTCTCCACATTTCAATTAAACGATCCATGGGGTTGGTGAATATCTTGTCGATGCGTTTAACTTTGACTTTGGACCTTGATTTATTGCCAGAACCTGATGAACGCCATTTTGGATCGGGGACCAGATCTCCTTTTTTTCGACTCGAAGATCCAAGCTCGTCAGGTAGAAATGCATCATACAGAAGGTGCTTTCCTTCTCGCATGCCGAGGTTCGACGGGTCTTGCGTTCTGGGAAGAATAAGTCCGGGTTTGTCCGTGTCCACGGAGAAAGTCTTCTTCAATTCGTCAAGGATGTCGTCACTGTTGCCATCTGCGCGGTAGCCTTTCTTTCTAACTACGGGCGGGTTGCTGCGCGTAGACAAGGCTAGTTGTTCCGCTTTATAAAAGAGGTCTTCATCCTTGTTTATGCGGTCAATCGCCGACGCGCTATATTCTTCTGATTGGCGCACGCGCATCTCTTCAGGTAGCACGACCCGTTCTATCTTCACGTAGAAGCGATAGAAAGGTTCACTCCCTTCGTCTTCCTTGACGGCGCTTCGGTTATCGGAGACACGTGAGAAATCAAAGTATTCAATGAGCGCCTGTCGGTTATTTTCGACTGTAGTAGCGGGGGGATCGGATTGCCCTGTGCGTGTTCATCTTTTTGTTGGTTGTCCGACAGGGCTGCTTTGAACTCACCTACATCCGCAGTGTCAGTGCCAATTCTTGAGGAACGCTTGGAAGCATTCTTCATGGTTGTACTGCCAATAAGCAGGATCGGGAACTTTCTCGATTTCAAATCATCAATGCACGACCACACCAATACGAACAGTCGAGCATCATTCTGAGCGGTCCATAAAAACTCGCCCTCCTCTGGTTTAACAAGGCTCCTGAAATAGAGTCCAACATTCTCCAGTGTGTTCCAGTCCGGAGC
>Ga0310121_10001021_pt1 | contig 29565 bp, 26 predicted proteins | sample CB27_Tmax_986_MG_FD_203504 | JGI IMG/M metagenome (GOLD analysis project Ga0310121, IMG submission 203504) | Marine microbial communities from Western Arctic Ocean, Canada - CB27_Tmax_986 | ecosystem: Environmental > Aquatic > Marine > Oceanic | place: Canada: Western Arctic Ocean | collected... | reverse complement strand
GGCTTCCCTCCGCTGCAAAGGTTGCTTCGGCTACGCCTCAGCAACCTTCTCCGCTACGGCAAGCCAGCGGATCCCTAGACCTAGATTTTCTCATAGGCCCTGGATCATAGATCGGGGGAAGCCCAGACGGGTATGGCCATCAAACCAAAGGTGGTTGATGCCACTTGGAGTTCGATGATTTCAACCTGACGCGGGTCAGCAAAGTACGTGAACTGCTTGTGCACGAACTTGGACGCGGTTTGCGCGGGGTCATTGAAGAAGAACTCCGCCGACCGAAACTGATTGCCAAAACGCAATCACGCCATTGGGAAGAAAAATCGCCTGCAATTCAGCCCTGGTGCGCTGGTTCCTGGAAAACGAGTAGCGGTGGATGACGCAGGCAGGAAACAATAACCGAGGAAGTGGCTCAGCGTGGTAATGAGATCACTCTGTGTTTTGATTTGCCACCGGACAGAAATGTTCGTTGGGCATCAACATCTGATGGATTCGCAGTCCAAATTTGTCGCCAACTTTTACCACTTCGCCGTCAGCAATCGAACGATTGCCAGCGATTAGCTCCACAAGCTCGTCACAAGATTTGTGGAACTTGATAATCGACCCCGGTCCCAATTTGGTGATCTCATTCATCCGTTGTTTGTTGGTTGCCAGGGTAACCGATACCGGAACGGGAACTTTCAGCAAGCTGCGGGCATAGCCTGGCAGTTTGGCAAAGTCGCCCGCCGCTCGTTTCTTGTTTCGGTCGACCCCGGCTATCCTCCGTGTCTCTGGAAAAACAGCAGCAACTGCTGCCGGATGGTGCCAGGACCAAATCAGGTCGAGTCGTCCCACTTTTGCGCCAACTTTCAGTTCCAGAGGAGTCCACCACGCGGAGGTAAAAATTCAGCTGCGGCCAGGGCACCCGCTGTCTGATCAACATCCGTTGTGTAACACGGGGCGTTGCAGAGCGGGTCGGGCATGAACAGGGTGCTGAGTTCCTTGGCCAGATTTTTGAGCTTGCAGGTCGTGACTGCATCTAGTGTCCGACACCCGTCGGGAACACAAGGCCTGTTGAATCGGGCAGAATCGCTGCGGCAACACCGTTTACGTACGGCAACACCAACACCAGACCAGGGCCGCCCAAGCCATCCGCAGCAGCTTCCGGCTACATCCGCAGCAGTTTCAGAACTTGGCTCAGCCATGGTAGCACCCTGGGAGGTCCAGGAATCCATCCTCGCAACCTCAAATCGTGGAGGTCTCCCCGGGGATTATCGGTCGATACGACCGGACAACTTCGCCCAGTCTCCCACCGGAGCCCACAGTCGGGATACTGTTTTGGCTGGTGCTTTTCGACTATAATCTCTGCCTATGGGGACCGCTTTATGATGACCATCCACAAAACCATTTCATCTGGCCTGGAACTCCAATTCTACAAGTCGCTCGAAAACGAGGAGCTGATTGACCGCATCGCGCACGTACGAGGCGAATTGGGTTCACGGTTGCTCATCCTTGGCCATCATTATCAGCAAGACGAGGTCATTGCCCAAGCAGATTTACGCGGCGATAGCTATCGCCTCAGTCAGCTAGCAGCCGAGAATGCCGACTGCCGCGCCATCGCGTTTTGCGGTGTTCACTTCATGGCCGAAACGGCAGATATTCTTGCCAATCGACCTGAAAAATATCTCCAACGCGGTGGTGAACGCGTGTCGGTCATTTTGCCAGATCTCGCCGCGGGTTGTTCCATGGCCGACATGGCGACCCTCGGACAAATAGAAGATGCGTGGGATCAACTGGGAGAAGTTCTCGACTGCCAGGAGATTACGCCTGTCACCTACATTAATTCCGCTGCCAGTCTCAAGGCATTCGTAGGAAGGCGTGGTGGCATCGTCTGTACGTCGTCCAACGCCAGAGCGGCAATCGAATGGGGTTTTGCGCGGCAAGCAGCAACCGGAAAAACAGGTCGCGTGATGTTCTTTCCCGATCAACATCTCGGTCGCAACACAGCCCTTGGGATAGGCATCACGAACGACCAAATGCCTGTCTGGGATCCTTATGCCGAAGATCTTGGCGGTAATAGCGAGAAAACCCTCCGAGAGAGCAAAGTGATCCTTTGGAAAGGACACTGCAGTGTGCACCAGATGTTTCGCGCGGAACACGTACAGCTTTTTCGCGAGCAGTACCCCGACATCAAGGTCCTGGTTCATCCGGAATGCTCTCTGGAAGTCTTCGAACTGGCCGATGAATACGGATCGACAGGCAAAATCATCAAGACGGTCGAAGAGGCCCCGCCTGGCACCAAATGGGCGATTGGCACAGAGTTGCATTTGGTGAACCGTTTGAAACAAGAACACCCGGAGCAGGAAATTCACTTCCTTTCACCAGTCGTCTGCATGTGCGCGACCATGTACCGCATCGATTTGGCTCATCTTTGTTGGAGCCTGGAGAGTTTCGCCGCAGGCACACCTGTGAACATTGTTGAAGTCGATGAAGAAACAACCCACTGGGCGCTTGTGGCCCTTCAGCGGATGCTTGAAGTGCACTGAACGATCCTCCGAGGAGAGTTGATCGTTTGAAGACTCTCCTGGCAAGTTGCCAGCCATCCCCAGACCAACCCCACCGATATCTGCCCCAGCAACTGTGACGACAATGGTGTGGCAGTGAACGCCATAGCAAGGTCAATCGTTTGAACGTCGTGATTCTGCTCAGGTATGCCCAGGTATAAGCTGCCCTGATTGGAAAGAGGGAAACGCTGCCCCCCGTTTGGGCGAACCCTCTAGCCGGGGAACTGGATGTAAATCTGGACGCAGATTACGTGCCCGTTTTGAAATGCCAAAGCGCAACTCACCGGTGTGAAGAAAGTTTCGGAGGTTACGCCTGGGGTCAACCGGGCGTGGACTGCGAGGATCTGTAATCACACTGATGACGCCCGTGATCGATGGTGTCACGCGGCAACGAACGGGACTTGCAGAGCGGTCAATCGCCAATTCTCAAATTGCAATGCGGTGTTTGGCATAGAGTTTGCTACTATTTCTGATGTCGTCAAGCAGAGGCCAATAATTGTGTCAGGGCTGGAACAGCGAAGAGAGGGGCCGAATTGACGAAGAGGCAAATGTAACCGCGATTGAGGAAACGGCTGGTATCAAACAAGTTAGAGAGTTCTGCCAACCTCCCACAGAATCTCCTACGTCCAGCCGAATCCGTGCAACCGGGCGAATTTGGGGTCACTTGAAGGCATGATCCCAGATTCGCCTGTTGCATTTTAGGTGTATCATAATTAAACATATGCTCAATTTTGATACATACAACTTGCACTTTCACCGAGGTGTTAGCGGAGTTTCTCAAGCCGTGAGCCCCTCGTTTTAAGGCCAGCAGGGCAAGTCGGCCAAAGTTTTTTGCGGTTTCCTGGTTGGTAACGGCTCATCTGAAAGCTCTGAACCGCCGGTCCGCATTCGCGGAGTGGACGACCGGCCATTTTGCGAGTTTGTTCTATAGGTGTAAAGTTAATTGCGTGGGTGTAACATGAAGCGTGATAACCGTCAGGTCGGAGTACAAATCCCTGGCGATGGAGAGAATCAATGCGGCAAACGGTTCGCTTGTTTTTGCTTGCGGGAATCTCGCTCGGATGGCTGATTGGCGATATCCCCTCAGCTAGGGCTGAAGCAGCCACATCGAGTGGTGGCGACGACCCCTCCGTTCCCTCCCAGGTGCTCTTGATCAATCACCAAATTCGGCAAGGCTGGGAGGACCATGGTTTGAAGCCGTCTCGTCCGGCGGCTAGCGGCCAGTGGTGTCGACGAGTCTATCTCGACCTCATAGGACGCGTGCCCACCCTGGATGAACTGCGTCTTTTTCTTGCAGACCGCACGGCCGAACGACGTACGACTCTTGTAAACCGTTTACTGGGAGATGAATACCGTGAGGAATTCTCCCGGCATTGGTCGACCATCTGGACGAACCTGTTGATTGGGCGGACTGGCGGAACCACCGACGAGTCGCTCGCCAACCGCTCTGGCATGGAGCAGTATCTACGCCGATCATTCCAGAAGAGCAAGCCTTATGATCGTCTGGTGCAGGAGTTGATCGTTGCGACCGGTAGCTGCCGTCCGGGCGACGAAGATTTCAACGGTGCTGCGAACTTCCTGGCTGACAAGATGGAAGAAGGCGGAATCCAGGCGACGGCTAAGACAGCCCAGATCTTTTTGGGCATGGCAGTCCAGTGCACGCAGTGCCACAATCACCCTTTCAACGAGTACCGGCAAAACCAGTTCTGGGAGCTAAATGCGTTTTTTCGGCAAACCCTCATCGAATCACTTCCCAATGGTGAGGATCAGGATGTTGCCCGTGTTTACAATCAAGATTTCCCCGGTGAAGGCCGTCGACAGCACTGGCGATCGGCGAAAGAAGTGATCTGGGAGCAGATCGATGGTGAGTTCGTGGACACAGGCGCCACCAGTCGGGCTGCAGCCTCAATTTACTACGAACTTCGCAATGGCAAGGTCAAGATAGCCTATCCGGTCTTCGTTGACGGGACGTCTCTCGAAGCCCTGCAGACCGAAACGGGTAACAAGTTTGGCAATAGTGGCTATTTGGAGCATATCAATCGTCGCCAGGAATTGGCGAAGCTGATACTCGCTTCACCCGAAATGAGCCGTGCGCTGGTCAACCGCATGTGGGCGCACTTTTTCGGTTACGGATTTACCAAACCCATTGACGACAGGGGCCCGCACAATCCGCCCACCCATCCAGAGTTATTGGAGGAACTGGGCGATTCATTTCAACAGTCCAGTTACGATCTCACCGAACTGATGCGTTGGATTGTCCTCTCCGAACCGTACGGTCTTTCAAGCCGCATGACGCGGGCGAACAAGTCCGACGATCCTACCCTCGGGACACCACCGATGTTCAGTCATTTCTATCTCAGGCAAATACAAGCGGAACAACTCTACGAGACACTATTGATCGTGACGTCAGTGGCGGAGACACTTGCTTACGACGATCGCGCGCGAAGCAAACAACGCTGGCTCGACCAGTTTAATACTGCTTTTGGTACCGACGAAAACGATGAGTCCACGACATTTAACGGTTCAATTCCCCAAGTCCTGATGATGATGAATGGCGATTTGATGGAGCAGGCGACCGGTACCAAGCCCGGAAGTTTTCTCGCTGGCGTGGCCAGTAATTACAAGTTGTCGAACCCGGAGAAAATTCGCAATCTCTACCTGGCCGCTTTATCGCGGAAGCCTTCGCGTGAGGAGTTAACCATCAGTAACCAACTGTTGTTGGCTCGAGATGGGAATGTCGTCGAGGCACTTCAAGATATTTGGTGGGCCTTGTTAAACAGCAATGAGTTTGTTCTCAACCATTAAATTTTGACCAACAACCACACCACAGGCTGGGTAATTCATGGAAGCTGAACTCCACTGAGGGCAGCCCGCATGATTGCCCACTTCGCGTGAGGTGATGCCCCATATCGCAGGAAAAAGGTTGTCATTACAGTTTGGATCTTGGATAGTTTGGGTCTTGGATAGTTTGGATGAAGTGTAGCAAGGTTTTGATGTGGAGAGGTAAGCCATGAAAAAGCGTCTAATCCCTTTTGGCATGAGTCGGCGGCACTTTATGCAGCATTTGGCCGGCGCTTCGGCACTTGCCGGCCCCGCGCTCGCATTGACCGGAACCCTCCGCTCCCATGCGCAGGAATTAAGCCGAAATAACAAGTCATGCATCTTGCTTTGGATGGGCGGAGGACCTCCCACCATCGACCTTTGGGACCTGAAGCCAGGCGCCGCTACCGGAGGCCCCTTTCAGTCAATCGCCACCACGGGTGCGGGACAAATCTGTCAGCACTTGCCGCAAGTTGCCCAACAGATGCATCACCTTTCGATCGTGCGGTCCATGAGTACGCGCGAGGCCGACCACGAGAGAGGTCGGTATTACATGCATACGGGGTATGTGCCGAATCCCAATATAGAACACCCCAGCTATGGCGCAGTCGTCGCCCACGAACTGGAAGCGAGCGTCCCCGAGCTCGAGATCCCGCCCTTTGTATCGGTTGGCGGATCGAGCAACGGCCCTGGTTTTTTAGGCATGGCTTATGCCCCTTTCCAAGTTAATTCGAATGGACAAGTGCGAAATCTCCGCTCCAAGGGAATCCAGGAACAACGTTTGCAGGATCGAATGCAATTGCTCGACGCACTCGAAAAACGATTCATCGCCGAAGGCCGTGGTAGTGCCGCCGGTGAACATGCCAAAGTACTTGGAAAAACGCATCGGTTGCTCACGAGCAAGCAAATGGAAGCGTTCCAGGTTGCGAAGGAAGAAGAAACCATTCGGGATCGCTATGGGAATACAGGTTTCGGCCGGGGATGTTTGATGGCCCGCCGCCTGGTCGAAACAGGTGTCCCTTTTGTCGAGGTCAATATGGGTGGCTGGGACTTGCACAGCAACTGCTTCACGGGCCTCGAGACAAAACTGCCAGAAATGGATCAGGCAATGAGCGCTTTGGTCGAAGACTTGGCGCAACGCGGCCTTTGGCAAAATACGGTGGTTCTGTGGATGGGTGAGTTTGGACGCACCCCGCGAATTAACGGAAATTCTGGACGCGACCATTGGGCACGCGCTTGGAGCGTGGTACTCGGTGGCGGGGCGATTCAGGGCGGGCGCGTGATTGGAACCACAAACGAAGATGGAACTCAAGTCGAGACCGAACCCTACTCGTCAGAGGATCTTATGGCCACGGTTTGCCAAGGCCTGGGCCTTTCGCTCCAGACCACCTTTACGTCGAAAAACGGCCGGCCTATGAAAATCGCCGCTGGCGGGTCTGTCATCCATGATTTGTTTGCCTGACCAATTACCGAGCGGGAATCTGGCATAACAACAAAACAAGCTGAACAATCAAGGATCTTCGAAAAATGACTGATGACATCAAACATCTCGTCAAATTGGTAGCGTTTCCGACTGAAGTTGGGACTGCCCCAGTCGTTTCGGCGCTCGAGGAGGCAGGCATTTCTGCCATCGCAACCGGTGGATTTACCGCCGAATTCATGGCCGAAGCACCTGGGGAAGTTCAAGTCTTGGTCGCTGAGCGCGATTTGCCAAAGGCAAAAGAAATCCTCAATGTCCTGAGGGAAGAAATGGACCACATTGATTGGTCACAAGTCGATGTGGGACAACCCGAACCCTAGGACTACTCGCTTGGCAGGAGATGATCCACGGCACGCCTTAGCTGGCGTCGTGCTCGCGGCACCAGGCGATGATGTCGGAAGTGGACATTTTTGACTTGTCTACTTTTTCGCCCGCGGAGGTCGACTCAGCCGGGGCTGTTTCCTCAGTCGGTGCTTCGGCAACGGGTTCTTCGTCCAAAGCTGGCTCTGGCTCGGGCGGGTCTTGGTTGGCCGGTTCCTCGCTTGTGGCAGGGCCGGATGCTTGACCTCCCCTGGCCATGGCCAGGATATCGGCAGTCGACAGTTTTCCACTCGAGGCTTTTTTTCCCGCCGGTTCCGCCGCTTTCGTTTCGGCCGCCCCCTGCATCCGTGCCATTTCCAGCGGGGAGAGTTTTTCTCCAGCTGGAGCTGACGATGGAGCCTTTTTCGCTGCGGGCTTGGCGGCGGGCTTCTTCGCCTCGGTTTTTTTCTCTTTGGGAGCCGGTTTGTCGACTACTTTCAGGTAGTCGAGGTCAATGTCATACCGGCCAATGTTCAAATGGTAATCGACAAATTCGACCAGGGCACGCCCGCTCATATTGACCGTTTTGACCTGGCCAACCTCTCCCTTAAACCGGGCAAGTTCCGGCCGATCTCCATCCACCATGACGTACTTGTCCGTGTATTCTCGTTTTATTTTTTCAATGTGGTCAAAAGCCATCGGAGGCCAGACTCCTTCGAATTTTTTGCGTGGCAACAGGCCAACCGTCAGTAACAGGCCTTGCTATTGGCCAGCGATCCGTCGACCGCAGGAATCAGAACCGGTCATTCTGTCTTATCGATGCCTTCGAGGCAAGTTGCTTGTGGCCAGGCTGGCAGTCATAATTCTGGTTCGGGCAGATTTGCCCAAACCCTTCGAACCCCAGGTAGTGGAGGCTTTTGCCAATGGCGGCTAAACTATGCGTTCCGATCCCTGTCCTCTCCGTTGCGAGTCTTGCTTGTTTTGCCTTGAATTGGTGTAACCCGCTCATGGCACAAATTGAATATCTTCCCGGCATCCAGTGGCCCGAGCCAAAAGTGGTCTCCCCAGGGGGCACCCACGGCCCGCCGTCCGACGCCATTGTGTTGTTTGATGGCCAGGACCTTTCGGCCTGGGAAAATGGCGAGAATTGGACCGTTGACAACGGCGAAGCGGTCGTTGGCAAGGGCGACATCAAGACAAAACAAGGTTTCGGTGACTGTCAGTTGCATATCGAATGGTCGGCACCTGCAGAAGTCAAAGGTGACGGTCAGGGCCGCGGCAATAGCGGTGTGTTCTTGATGGATACCTACGAGGTTCAAGTCCTCGATTCGTACAACAACCCCACTTATTTTGAGGGGCAGGCAGGGGCAATTTACAAGCAAACGCCACCGGCCATAAATGTCATGAACCCACCCGGCGAGTGGAACGTTTACGACGTCATTTGGACTGCCCCACGTTTCGACGACGCAGGCCAACTCCTGTCGCCTGCCTACATCACGGCGCTACATAACGGCGTTTTGATACTCAACCATTTTGAACTTTTGGGCGACACGCCTTGGCACCGCCCGCCCCAGTACCAGGCACACGCCGATAAGCTTCCAATTCGCCTGCAGGATCACGGCGACCCAGTTCGCTATCGTAACATTTGGGTGCGGAAGCTGAGACCAATCGTGGGGACGCAACAGCGGCCGCCGGTTTTTCACAATCATGACACTGGCGAGGAAATACCCGTTGAATGAACGGTGCGCGGTAGTGCCAATTCTGGGCAAGGCACCTTGGACGGGACTCAACTTCGGTCTTTGTGAATTGGACCCGTTTTCAGCCAGACGCGTTGCCACAGGTCGTTTCATCAATCGTTCGAATCGTATACGACCATTGCCATGTTTTGGGCTTTGCATCGTTTGCGGCAATCTGTGCCGGAAACTGGTCCAGGCGAAGTTGCTGATTCACCTCCGTGATACCAGCAACGTCCGTTGTGGCCACGGCAATTGACCCCGGGCAGCTCACTAGTTGCATGGTATCCTCGTGCAGCGTAAAGAGCGTTTGATGGAGGACTTCATAGGTATTGCCAATTCTTGCTGGCGGGTGTCGGCTGCGACAGGCAAATGAGAAGGCGAGTTGATGAGTCCCGTCTTGCTGCGAGGCATTGGTCTGGCAGACCAGACTCCAGTGATTTCCTCCTGACATGCCGACACCCAAAACCACCAACCCCGTATCGGGATCGACGTGCGGATGGAGTTCCTGGATCGCGGGACTAGGAGGGAAATCTTCCTCGGGTGCCCCCTCCACACTCCGCAGCACGACGGGCCATTTTGAGTCTGCTTGAATCTCAACACGGTGGTGCCAGCGATCGGCGTGCCGCGTGAATACTGCCCGCAGGCCGGCTGCTTCGATGACGAGGGGGTCGGCTAATTTCATACCGGCTGAGCAATTACGCCGTTGGATGTTCGAACCATTATTCACCATCTTTCTCAATTGGTTGTCCCACACGCCAGCGAAGCGTGGCCTCCAGGAACCCCTGGATATCGCCGTCGAGCACCGCACGGAAATTACCCATCTGAAATTTGGTCCGGGCATCTTTCACGCGTTGATCGGGATGGAGAAAGTAATTTCGAATCTGTGACCCAAAACCTGTTTTGGCCTGCTGCTGATATTTGGCCGCTTCCTCTGCCTCGCGTTTTTCCTCTTCAAAGCGAGCTATTCGGGAGCGGAGCATTTTCCAAGCCGATGCACGATTCTTGTGTTGCGACCGTTCGTTTTGACATTGAACAACAATGCCTGTTGGTGCGTGAGTCAGTCGGATAGCGCTATCAGTCTTGTTGACGTGTTGACCACCAGCGCCACTTGCCCGGTAGGTATCGACCCGAACATCGTCTTCGTTGATATCGATGTTGATGGTGTCGTTGATTTCGGGCGATACATCAACCGCGGCAAAACTTGTTTGTCGCTTGCTTTCGGAATTAAACGGGCTGATCCGCACCAGCCGATGCATGCCGGTTTCTCCCTTCAAGTAGCCGTATGCCATCGGACCCCGGATAGCAATGGTGGCGCTATTGATCCCGGCCTCTTCGTTGTCTTGACGATCGAGGATAGCTACTTCGGAGCGACTCTTTTGGGCCCATTGAATGTACATCCGCAACAACATCTCGGCCCAGTCGTTGGCGTCGGTACCTCCATCCCGCGCGTTGATCGAGAGAATTGCGCCAGCACTATCGTGGCGTCCATTGAGCAACACCTTGAGTTTCAGATCTTCAACCTGGGTTTCAAGTTGCGCAATCGCAGCGGGCACCTCGTCGACAAACGATTCGTCTTCTGCGGCCATCTCGATCATCGCCGCCAAATCGTCGTTGGCCATCAAGGCGTCGGTCAGGGGATCGATGAACCCGCTGAGCGACTTGCGTTCGTTGACCACAGCCTGGGCTTTTTCCTGATTATCCCAAAAGCCCGATTTCGCCATCTCGGTATCAATGGCTTTGATGCGAAACTGCTTGCCTGCGTAGTCAAAGAGAGTCTCGTAACTGTATCAGTTGCCGATGAATAGCCTCAGCACGGTCGGTAAGTTCTTTGTCCATAAAATCTCCTGTGGGCCTATATTATACGCGTCAACCGCCTAGACCGCGAGCCACCTTCTTGTGGGAAAGTGGCCCTAGGGATTAAACTCGGAGGATCATGTCGCGAGTTGTGTTAGCCATGTCAGGAGGCGTCGATTCAAGTGTCGCTGCTCATCTGCTCGTTGAGCAAGGGCACGAGGTCATCGGCATTTTCATGCGTCATGGGCAACAATCTCCCGTAGCCTGCGCAACCACTCCCGCGGAGAATCCAAGCTCCGAGCACCTGCCAATCGTCAACCGGTTAAATCACAAGCAAGGATGCTGCACGGCAGCTGACGCCGAGGATGCACGACGTGTGGCCGATAAAATGGAGCTCCCCTTCTATGCACTCAACCTCCAGGAAGAGTTCTCCAGGATCATTGATTACTTCGTGGACGAATACACCGCAGGACGCACACCCAACCCCTGTGTGCAGTGTAATAACTGGATCAAGTTTGGGAAATTGTTTGACTATGCCGATAGCGTTGGTGCCGAGTACGTCGCCACAGGACATTACGCCCGTGTGCGACAGGGTGCTAGTGGAGAAATTGAACTCTGCCGTGGGCAGGACAACGGCAAAGACCAGTCTTACGTGTTGTTTGGCGTAAAGCGAGAGTACCTTGCAAGAATGATGTTGCCAGTTGGTGACTACGAAAAACCGCAAATTCGACGTATGGCTGCAGAACTCGGCATGCGCGTGGCAGATAAACAAGATAGCCAGGAAATTTGCTTCGTGTCGGAGGGGCGTTACGACGCATTTCTGCGCGGCAGGCGCGGACACCGGGACACAAGTGGTGAATTAGTTACCGTCGACGGTGCCGTTGTGGGAAAACATGGCGGTATCGAAGGTTTTACCGTGGGTCAGCGAAAAGGACTCGGGGTGGCACTCGGTGAACCGAAGTTCGTCGTGCGGATCGAGCCAGAAACCCGGCGTGTGGTGATTGGTGATCGACATGAATTGATGCGGTGTGAACTGACCGCTCGGCAGGTCACCTGGCATAAAACGATACCAGTCAATAAAGCAAAACCTTGTTGCGCTCAAATTCGCTACAATGCTCAGGCCGCTCCGGCAATGGTGCAGCGATTACCCGACGAACGGTTGCAAATCGAGTTTGCTGAACCTCAGTTTGGCGTCGCTCCCGGACAAGCGGTCGTTTGCTACGATCCTGAAAGCAACCAACGGGTTCTTGCCGGCGGTTGGATCGAATGATGGACCTTGGCGATCGGTACTGTAGCGATGCCGTAGCGACTCTCAGCAGCCGGGATCCCGGGAAATGTTCCTCACAATCATGACAGCCCTCGGCGAAAGCCTGCGGTTTCAAGCGAGAACCAGACTGGTATGTCTAATCAACTTGCCCAAGAAACGAGCCCCTACCTATTGCAACACAAAGACAATCCCGTCGATTGGTATCCCTGGGGCGATCAAGCTATCGCAAAGGCACGACAGGAAGAAAAGCCGATTTTTCTTTCCATTGGTTATTCTGCTTGCCATTGGTGTCACGTGATGGAGCACGAGAGTTTCGAAAATGAGGCCATTGCAGGTGTTCTGAACGCGCATTTTGTTTCGATCAAGGTCGATCGTGAAGAACGACCGGACCTCGATCAAATCTATATGAATGCCGTGCAGATGCTTACAGGCCATGGGGGGTGGCCAATGAGTCTGTTTCTGACACCCGACCTGAAGCCTTTTTACGGTGGCACTTACTGGCCACCGCAGGCGTCCAGAGGCATGCCCGGATTTGATCAGATTCTGGCCGCCACACATCAGGCCTGGCAAGAGCGGCGTGAGAAGGCCATCGAAGGTGCTGAACATCTGACCCAAGAACTACGTAAGGTCGGGTTGAGCGACTCGGAATCTCTCGGCAGGCAACCCTCCAGGGATTTAGTGGATGACGCTGCCACACAAATGCGCCGGACGCACGACCCTACCTATGGTGGCTTCGGAAGTGCGCCAAAGTTTCCTCAAGCGATGGCGCTGCAGTTGCTTCTGAGGCACTGGAAGCGATCGGGGCAGAAAAGTTCTCTCGAAGTCGTTCGGTTGACGCTCGACCGCATGGCAGCGGGTGGAATTTATGATCATCTTGGCGGTGGTTTTTCCCGCTACTCGGTCGATGCCCGCTGGCTCGTACCACACTTTGAGAAGATGCTCTACGATAACGCACTTTTGGGTGGTGCTTATCTCGATGCGTACCTGGCTACCAGCGAAAAGACCTACGAGCGTGTCGTTCGCGAGATCCTCAATTACGTACTTCGGGATATGACCGATCCGGCTGGCGGATTCTACAGCACCGAGGACGCGGATAGCGAAGGAAGTGAAGGCCTCTACTACACCTGGACACCCGACGAGATTAGAGCGGTTTTGGGGTCCGAAAAAGCATTGACCTTCAGCCGTGTGTATGGCCTGTCGGAAGAGGGAAATTTTGAAGGTCGCAACATCCTGCATCTTGCCCGCACAATCGAACAATCGGCGCGTGTGCTTGATCGCGACGAGCACGAATTGCACGAGGAACTGGCCGAAAGTCGTGCAAAACTACTCGCAGTTCGAGCGGCACGGGTTCGTCCTGGACGCGACGACAAAGTTCTCGTGGCCTGGAACGGCTTAATGATCGATACGTTCGCCCGTGCGGGAGCAGCACTCGCTGAAGCATCGTACGTCGAGGCGGCCGAAGCGGCGGCCCGGTTTCTCTCCTCCAAATTGCGACGCGATGATGGAAGACTGCTGCACACCTGGAGGAACGGTTTTGCCAAGCTCGACGCTTATCTCGACGATTATGCATGTCTGGCAGATGGGTTGATTAGCTTGTACGAAGCGACCTTCGATGAATACTGGCTTGCCGAAGCCGTTGCGCTGATCGACGTTTTGCTCTCCAAGTTTGCAGACCATGAGGGTGGTGGCTTCTTCTTGACTGCGATTGATCACGAAACATTGATCGCCCGGACGAAGGATTTTACCGATGCCAGCACGCCAAGCGGAAACGGGGTTGCGGCCACGGCACTGTTGCGACTTGGCAAACTTCTGGGTCGCAGTGACTATCTTGATGCAGCAGCTGCGACGCTAAAGTCCGGTGCAAATCTTATGCAGAAAGCCCCCCTGGCAACGGGACAGCTGCTTCTGGCCCTCGATTTAAACCTGGGTCCTGCCTTCGAACTCGTGCTGACAGGTGATTTGGAGAGTGACCCCGTCCGGCAAGTGGTTCGTGACATCCACAGTCATTATCTGCCAAACTGCCTGCTTGCAGCTTGTGACCTCGGTGGCACATCTCCCGAGTTGCTTTGTGACGTATTCGCAGGGAAAGAAGCAATCGGTGGCCAACCCACGTTATACGTGTGCGAGAACTTTGCCTGCCGGAAACCAACCGTGGGAAGCGACCAGATCAAGCAGCGCTTAGCTGAACTGGCGGCGTCACCGTGAGCCGCGCTGGCAACGCCTGGCAATGATCAGGCCCGTTGCTCCTGTAAATCGTTCAGCAGCTTTTCCATCTGCTCGATTTGCTGGTCACTTTTGGCAATCAGCTGCTGCAACAGAAGCATTTTGCTGTTGAGCTGTCCAGTCACATCACGCGACATGTCGTGCAATTCGACCTTCTGCCTTTCGACATGGGCAACAGTGTCCTTTTGCATGCCAGACCAGGACTGGTCCGGCCGCGGTTGCTTTTCGATGGCTGGCTCGCTCACTCGCTTGCGGGTGCGCTTTTGGAAGTAGCGATAGGAACGACGAAGCAGGATGGTCGTCAGCAAGGCACATCCCGCAAAGAACATGAGTGTCGGTAAAATGTTGGCCAGCGGTACCATCGTCCGGGAGTGTAGCCTCGTTCTACACACCGAGTGAAGAGCAATACGGTGCAGCGCGGCTTGGAGCAGATTGGCACCGGCCACGATTTGGCCGCTGGCGATGGTCGGGACTTCGGGACACTTGTCCCGGGGCGTTTGCCTCGTGGTGCTAATGACGCGAAAATGCCTGCTGGGCGGCTGAGAACACCTCGGCAAGCGAAACCTGGTGTTTGCTAGCAATTTTCCGACACGCCTCATACTCGGGAGCAAACCGGTCTGAACCATCTGGCAAGCGTGCCAATTTCCCAGCAACCAATCCCCAGGGAGTTGTCACCTCGTGGGGTTGCCGGGAGAGCACACGACGCGCAACGATTGTGCGACGGACGCCAAGTGTGGTCGTGTGTGAGAAGAGAATCGCCTCCAAACGATCGGTATCTTCCGGTCGGCCCTGCACGCTAAGCATCACCCCAGGCCGCCCCTTTTTCATCTGAATGGCTGTGGTTACTACATCCAGCGCCCCCGATTCCCAAAGCGTGTGTATGCAATGGCCAACCTGTTCGCCCGAGATGTCATCCAGGTTGGTTTCCAGTAGCACAATCGAATCGGTTTGGAGTTCGGTTGAATCGGAATCTGGCGAATCACCGACCAGCAGCCGCAAGATATTGGGGTGATCAAAGTCTTTTTGCCCGGCTCCGTACCCGATCGACTGAACGGTCATTGCCGGCGGTGGGCTAAATTCATCCACCAGCGTAGCAACTATGGCAGCTCCTGTGGGAGTGGTCAGCTCACCGACGACCGGGAAATCGGCCAAGGGAATTCCTTTCAAGAGTTCTCCCGTCGCTGGAGCGGGAATCGAACAGCGACCGTGAGCGATCTCTACAAAGCCCGTACCGGTGGGAATCGGAGAGCAGTTGATACGGTCAACATCAAGTAAGTCCCAGCCAATCGCTGCTCCGACAATGTCGGCAATCGAATCGACAGCACCCACTTCATGGAAATGGACCTTTTCAATGGTCGAACCATGAACTTTGGCCTCAGCTTCCGCGAGGCGACTGAAAATGCGTGTCGCCAAATTACGCTGGCTATCGGACAGCGAACTCTGGTCGATCATCGCGGTGATGTGGTGCAGGTGCCGGTGGGCGTGTTCTGGTTCGTGTTCCACCACGATCTGTGTTGCCCGAAACCCTTTTTTCTTGACCTCACTTGAGAGGAGTCGGCAGCTGGGCAGCCCCAACGAGTCAATCCCGGCTTGAATCACCGCCAGGTCGATCCCTGCGTCAACCAGTGCACCCAGAGTCATGTCGCCACTGATGCCGCTGGCACAGTCGAGATAGGCAATCCGCATAGTAAAGATGCTAGCAATGGAACAGGTACAAACAGTCAGGCAACAACCGCTCCATTGTAGGGTTGATATCGGCCACCGCAAGCGACGGTCCGGCGTTGACCCAGGGGAGTCTCTGCGGTACCGTCTGGCCGCTGAATTGCCGGCGTCAACGAAATCCAACTTCACGACACAAATTGGATCGAGGAACGTTCCTGCGATGACCGTCGCCGAGGCTGTTTCCGTGTCTGACCAGTCAAGCCTTTGGGGGCGTATGCCGGCCCGTATCAAAGTGCTGTACGTTACAACGTTGCATCGTACGGGCGGGTGGCTGATGGAAGCTTTTGCAGCCGATTGCGCGACAGATATTCTGCTCGATGAGGCAGTCGGAGTGACATCCGGATTGGCCCGACTTCGAGACGAGGTGTTTGACGCCGTACTCGTTAGCCACGAACCGGATGTGCTGGACGCGGTAGAGCTGGTGGAGGGTTTGCGTGCTGGCGGTCATGATGAACCGATGATCGTGCTGGGTACGCAACCGCCGACCGCAATGGACGCAATATGTTATGAAGTGGGTGCTGACGCTTACTGTTGTGTCGAGCAGACGACAACCCGCTCCTTGTTATGGTGCTTTGCCCGAGCTATCGAACGAAGCCAATTTGTGCGTGAAAACAGGCGACTTGTCCAGGCAGATCACCAAAGACTGGCACATGAGCACACCGAAGCCGAACGTTTGCTCGATGAGCAACGGGCAGTGATCGCCGACCTCGAATTGCTGCATGATGGAAAATCGGAGCAGGAAAGCTACCCTGCCGATGGTGCAGACCACACGTTAGCTATAAACTCCCGGTCGCGTGAACTCCGGAAGAGACCACCATCCCACGATCCCATCAGCTGTCGGTTGCCTGAGCCGCTGGTGAAGCACTATAGCGAGATGCTTCGTGCCTACGTGATCATGGGAGCCGGTAACCTGACAGGCGAGATGACGACGCTGGCTGACTTGCTGGCTGACGCTGGCGTTTCGGCACAGCAGATGATGGAATTACACGTCCACGTGCTGGAAAAACTGATTCAGGACCTGGGTGGGCGGAGTGCCCGGCACGTGATGAGTCGTGCCGATCTCTTGGTCATCGAGGTCATGGCCCATCTGGCAGACGGCTATCGCAGTCGGTACCATCAACGGAAATCCCCCCCCCGACAGCTTACATTACCTGGATTTGATCCGTTTTCCGTCCCGTCGTTTTTGCCCAAATGGGCCGCCTGATGACTGCTCCCTCGGCTCCTGAGTCCTCTTCTTCTGACGATGCGTCCAGCACCGTCGCAGAGCTCCGAGAATTGGTCGCCGATTTTGTTGCCCAGCGCGATTGGTCACAGTTTCATGCCCCCAAGAATATTTCAATGGCCTTAGCGATCGAGGCTGCCGAACTGATGGAGCATTTCCAGTGGATCTCACCAGAAGCTTCTCGAGAAATTCCCCAGGATCCTGACACACTGGCAGCGGTCGGTGAAGAACTTTCCGATGTGTTTGGTTATACGCTGGCCCTGGCCAACGAGTTGGGAATCGACATCAGCACGGCATTCCGCGCTAAAATGGTCAAAAATGCCCAGAAATATCCTGCTGAAGAGTTTCGTGGGCAGTACCGCAAAAGCGATGGCACCCCTTAGGTGGCAAACCGGCCACCAACCCTTGATGGGGTATCGGTGTTTGAAGTCGATTTGTCGACGTTTGATCTTTCGCCCGTCGGGGAGAGCGTCGAACGCATGACCCGCTTTCGTGTTGAAACGCAGTTCGACCGGTCTGAGGAGTGCTTGCCATGATCTGTATCTCGCCATCCCCTTGCCCGGTACCTACATTTTTTCAGCAGGCTTGCCTTGGCGCTTGGTAATCTATGGCTGTCGGTCGAATTGCAATAGTCGGTGCGAGTGTCCGGGCTGCTGCTCATTCAGCACTGCGCGACGGGTTTGAGCCAGTCGCAGCAGATCTTTTTCGTGATCGCGATCTTTGTCACCGTTGTTCGGCAACGGCGATCAAAAAATATCCGGTTGATTTCTATCACTGGTTGCAAGCGGTGGATGTCGACGCCTGGATGTACACCGGTGCGCTAGAAAATCATCCCGATCTGGTCGATCGCATGGCCGCGATCGTACCGCTTTTGGGTAATCCAGGAGCTCGGTTACAACTCGTGCGATCACCCGATGCGTTGGCTTCCAGGTTGAGGGATAATGGCTTGCTATTTCCCGAAACACGCTCAACGGCGGATGACCTACCGTGCGATGGGTCGTGGCTCACGAAGAGTTACCGAGCCAGTAGTGGCCATGGTGTGTGGAGCCACGATCGGAGTACTGCTTCCAATCAGTCCAGGGCGCAGCAAGACAGCGGGCCAGGCTACGCACGCCTCAAGACGGTCTGCCAACAACCCTTCTTCCAACGTCGTCTGGAGGGAGATTCTGTTTCTGCCGTTTTTGTTGCAGCCAACAGTCAAGCCCGTTTACTTGGTGTCACGCGACAACTAGTGGGTGTTGCCTGGGCAGGGGCACAACCGTTTCAGTATGCTGGTTCGTTAGGGCCCCTGCGAATCAATGAAATGGTTCACCAGACGATTGAGAAAATCGGATCGGTCTTGGCCTCCGGGTTCAAACTCTGCGGTCTGTTTGGGGTCGATTTGATGATCAACAACGCAGGCGTTTGGGTATTGGAGGTTAATCCGCGTTACACCTCGTCCGTCGAAATTGTGGAGCGCATAACCGGGTGCGAGATGCTTCAATCGCATGTGATCGCTTGCAGCGAAGGTATTTTGCCTGAGGTACCAGTTCCCCGCGATGCCCAGTACGTGGGTAAGGCTATCCTTTTTGCCCGGCGGCCAGTCAAGGTGAGTAAGGAGTTTTCTGCGTGGGCTTGCCACCAAAGTTGTGGCGATCCCTGGCCAGGACTTGCCGACATCCCTGCCCAAGGAACCCGGATCTCAGCGGGTCAACCCGTACTGACCGTTTTTGCAGCCGGAAGTGACGAGCGGGAATCTGAAGCCCAACTTCAAAAGCGTTTGTCAGAGGTTCAATGGGAACTGTACCGCTAGTGGCGGGCAGGCTTGCCGGAGCGGTGTTATCCTGCCAGGCGATTGATGCGATTGATCGGAAGGATCATTTCTGATTCTTCAGACTCGTACATATATTGCATGACGTAAGCGTCTTCCGGCGAATCATCGTAATAATCCCGCAGGACCGATGTGGCGAGAAAACCAACGTTGCGGAAGAAAACTTGGGCGACCAGGTTGGTTTCACGAACCTCCAAACTGATTCGTATGCGGCGCTGACTCGAGAGCTTGCTGATCAACTTCTGAATCATTTGCAAGCCGACCGTTTGACGACGCATGTCGTTGGCAACTGCAAAATTAAGGATGTGCAACCGTGTCTTGTGGAGCTCATAAATCATGAACCCCATCACGCGGTCACCACGTTCGGCTACCATGCCGATGCAGTTGCGCTGCCGTAGGCAACGAATGAAATCCTCCTCGGACCACGGGAACTCAAAACTGTCACGTTCGACATCAAGCACCTCAGACATATCCCGCCGAATCATCCAACGGATATGCACACGTAGGTGTTGTTTATGATCAGCGGTGCTCATGTTGGCCTCCTTCCATGTCGGCCGCTCAGTGTTGCATAGCTAGTTTTGTTCGCTTGGCAGGGTAAGCTTCGTCGGTGTGACTTTCGGATCGACGCTCGAGAAAACTGCACAACCTGCCGCTGAATTAGTTAGGCAAGATACAACAAGCGACCGAAAGTGCCAAGGTGAGGTTACCAAGCTCGACGCTAGCATCGAGCCGGTTTTGACGTTTGCTCTGATTGTAACTGCTACGGTACAAAAAGCGACAAGATGTGCCCACCGTGGAAAGGACTTTCCAGGCAGGAACCCCAAAACCGTGGTGTATTCTTGTTGTAGCTCTGACGTTTTGTCTGACACCTGTGAAATTGGGTATGACGGTCACCTCTTGTATGCCCAATGCACCACGATTGCCAGGTGCACTAGCCCAAATCGACAGCGGGACTGCCCGACAGGCGGTTGTGGCAGAATCCTGAACCAACCCCTAACAGTCTTTCCTAGGGTCCTCCGCGGGAGATGAACATCGACCAATGACAAACTCCACATTAATCTCTGGAAACGCTGACTCCTCCGCGGCGCCCCCGATGGCACCTGCCGATTCGATGGCACCCGCCGATTCGATGGCACCCGCCGACACGTCGTATCTCGACCGCATTGAGCAAACGCTCGCGGACGTAACGACCGTGCTTGATACTGACGCTCAGGTAGAAAAGCAACTCGCGGTGACTGTTGTGATTCCGACTTACAATGAACACGAGACACTTCGCGAAATTGTCGAAAAAGTTCGGGCAGTTGGTCTGCACTACGAGATCATCATCGTCGATGATGGGAGTACCGACGGGTCTCGGGAAGTACTCCGCGAGTTGGCAGAATTGAAGGACGTTCAGGTTATACTTCACGATGTCAATTGTGGAAAAGGTGCCGCGTTGCGTTCAGGATTCCAGTTCGCGCGTGGCGAAGTCATTCTCGTCCAAGATGCCGATTTAGAGTACGACCCGGCCGATTACGGGCGAATGCTTGCTCCGTTGCAAAGCGGCGCAGCAGACGTTGTCTACGGCTCACGATTTGAGAAAAATCCTCAGCAGGACCCCTCCTGGCTACACCGATTTAGCAATCGATTACTGACAAAACTATCCAATTACACCACGGGGCAGCAGCTCACCGATATGGAAACTTGCTACAAGGTGTTTCGTCGTGAGTTGCTCGACAGAATGATGCTGTCTCAGAATCGCTTTGGTTTCGAGCCAGAACTTACAGCCAAATTGGCGCGGCGTGCCGCGCGAATCGCCGAAGTTCCGATACGCTACCGCGGCCGAGGCTACCAAGAAGGCAAAAAAATCCGCTGGCGGGACGGTATCAACGCGATTTACTGCATTTTCCGCTACGCCTGGTTTGACTGATCGATCACGAAACCGCACTGGGCAACTGGGCAACCATGGGCCCGTGCGCCGCGAAACCAAGCGCTCAACCACCTATCAAGCTGACTCGCTACTGCGATGATTGACCGGCCTGTTTGGCGGCTAACTCCTGCTCAATCCTCTCGATCACCTCGTCCGCAGCTGGCTTCATTCTAGGTTGGAAGCGGGCGACCAGTTCACCCTGCCTGTTGAAGAGAAACTTCTCGAAGTTCCAGGAGATCTTACCCCCAAAATCGGGATTCGCCTTTGGGGAGGTGAGGTACTTGTAAAGCGAGCAGGCATTCTCACCATTCACGTCGACCTTGGCCAGCATGTCAAACTCAACACCGTAGTTCTTCTGGCAAAACTCCGCAATTTGCTCAGACGTCCCGGGCTCTTGATTACCGAACTGGTTGCAGGGCACACCCACAATCGACAATCCTTGGTCGGCATATTTTCCATGGAGCGCCTGCAAATCTTTGTATTGCGGTGTCAACCCACACTTGCTGGCTACGTTCACCAGCAAGACAACGTCTCCCGCATACGCTTGGGCCAGATTGATGTCTTTGCCATCAAGTGTCTTCATGTTCTGATCGAGTACCGCCGAGTTTGCCTGTGGTTGATCGCCAAAAAGGTGCTGTTGCATCGTCATCCCCACAAATAAAACCAATCCACTCAACATGAACTTATTCATAACTTGCTTCTCCTTCGTTGGTGATAGAACCCGGCAGTAACAGCCTAGAATTTACATCTGGCAGCCAAACTCAAGTCCTGGATGAACTGTCGAATCATGCCTGAATCATCATACCGTTTTTGGGAGATCTGTGGATAACCGCAGAATCTACAAAGCCTGACCCAAAACCCGTGGCACACTGAAATTTTTTCTGGGGCGGTCATTATGGCATGCGCAGGGGTACATGTCCTGTCAAAATGGAGTTGCGTGAACTTTAACAGGTTGTCAAAAGTTCGCGGGCTTGCCGCACAATACGTTCGGCTTCTTCGGCCGTATCGGCGAGAGCCGTCAGGTGCCCCATTTTTCGCCCTGGGCGAGCACACTGTTTGCCATAAAGGTGAAGTTTGACCTCTGGGATCTGGAGAACTCGCTGCCAGTCAGGTTCGCCATCACGCCAAAGGTCTCCCAGGAGATTTGCCATGGCCGCCGGGCCTGTCTGGACCGCCGAGCCAAGTGGCATCCCGCACACGGTCCGCACCTGTTGCTCAAACTGGCTCGTCACAAAAGCGTCCATCGTCAAATGACCAGAATTGTGCGGGCGAGGCGCGATCTCGTTTACGAACAATTGACCATCCTTGGTGAGGAAGAACTCGACGCAGATTATCCCAATCACATCGAGTTGTGTGACGATCGTGCAGGCAATTTCAATGGCTTTTGGTCCCACCTCGGCCAATGCCCGAAGGGGTATTATCGACACATCCAGAATGTGTTGATCGTGTTGGTTGCCGATTGGCCCATACGTTGCGATGGACCCATCCATGCCGCGAGCCGCCAGAATCGACAATTCATGGGAGAAATCAACAAAGCCCTCGAGAATTGCTTCCGTTGATCCGAGCGACTTCCAGGCGCTGGCCGCGTCTTCAGCTTTGTCGATGCGAACCTGACCTTTGCCATCGTAACCCTCCTGGACGGTCTTTAGAACGACCGGGCAACCCAGCGCAGAAACCGCATGTTGCAAGTCGCTCCCTGAACTGACAGCGCAAAAGGGAGTGCAAGTGACGCCAATCTGTTGGAGAAATCTTTTTTCGCGGACCCGGTGTTGTACCGTTTTCAGAACTGCTGCCGAAGGTCGCACGGGAACCAATTGTTGAGCTCGATCAAGGGCAGAAAACGGCACGTTTTCAAACTCGAACGTAATCACTTCGACTTCACGGGCAAAGTCCGCCACCGCATCCAGGTCGTCGTAGGCCGCGTTATACTGCGAATCGGCAGCCTCACCAGTCGGACTCGCCTGGTCGGTCGAAAACAGATGGACGCGATATCCCATCCGCTGGGCAGCTTGGGTGAACATCCGCCCCAATTGCCCACTTCCAAAGATGCCGATCGCTGAACCAGGAGGTAGCGCTGAGGAAGACGATTGAGTTGTCGATGGTACGGCGTCCAACTGCATGGTGGTCATGGTTTCCTTTCCTTCACCAGTACCCGCAAAGGTCGATCCTGCTCTTGGTCAGCCCAACTGCTTAGTCCATGTCAGGCAGCGAATCGTTTCGCACCCGTTCGCTTTGTTCTTGCCGATGTTGTTGCAGTTTTTTCCGCAAATCATTTCGCTGGGTTGCCAGGATCCGAATTGCAAGCAGGCCTGCGTTTTTGGCACCGGCAACTCCGATCGCCAGCGTTCCCACCGGTACACCACCAGGCATTTGAACTATCGACAGCAACGAATCGAGACCGCTCAGTGCCTTGCTCTGGACGGGTACCCCCAGAACAGGCAGTGTCGTCAGCGCGGCAACCATGCCCGGCAGATGCGCTGCCCCACCAGCACCGGCAATGAGCACCTTCAGTCCACGACGTTCGGCAGTCTGTGCATACTGCACCATCCGTTCCGGAGTGCGGTGCGCCGACACGATCTGGCTTTCGTAGGCCACCTCGAAATCGGTCAACACCTTAACCGCTGCCTGCATCGTCTCCCAATCACTTCGTGATCCCATAATCACGCCAACTTCAGGTGCTTCAATGACGGTGGACATATTGCGATTACCTGTGAGGTTCTCTGCGCGATCCGGGGATCGCAAAATTTAATCCCTGCTAACTCAACCAGGGCCATTGGCTCGCAAAGATTGCTCGCTGGTCAACCACCGCATTATAGGCTCAAACGGTTCGGGTGCGGGCCCCCCACTTGCAAATCTCGGAGCGTTACCGGCAGTGCTGGCCTTTCCGGTCAACCCGATGCCCCAGGCGGCAAAGTCGTACTGAACCTGGCAAATAGACCTGGGAGATACTCCCCAGCACGTTGCGTCACCTGAAACTCGCTCTGAGTTCCAACCAGAATGACCTCAAGAAATGAACAATCTCTTGTCGGATCAACAATTCGGGTCCAGCCTTTGGAACGCCCAAACAACCGCTGCTGGTTCGCCCGTGCGGCAACCATCCAACGCCGCTGTAGCCGGGATCGTTCGGCTGGGGCTGCTGTGGACCGGTCGGCACTGGCTAGCTGGGCTGGAAACACCGACGGAGAAATCAGGCCGCCATGGCCACGCTGCCGATCAGCAACCAGGAAACTGGCGCCGTGACCCCCAAGGGCTGGGCCAAACGACACCCCGCAGCTACCCGAATGTTTTCTTGCCACCCTTGATAGAGGGGCAGGTTGACCCAGCGTTTACCGGTGCCATCGGTCCGCAGGTTGCTTTCCTCGCCCAACGGGTCCTGCCACATGGTCGTGTCAACCGCATCGAAGAGGAGGTCGCCCTTGTAATCTCCAGCTGGAATTGGCACGAAGATCGACACGCATTGGCCGATTCGTTGACCATGTACAGGTTGCCGTGACTATCGGTCGCGAAGGCAATAAAGTTTGATCGTCGGAAAACGATCTATTAAAAAAGCGGGTGGGAACCGCCCAGGGTTCCCACTCGCTTTTTGCTGTTTTGCGATACGAGTTCGCGCTGAACTCAGATGCCACCCCTCACTTTCGTCGATGTCGAAGGCTGCACGCACCAGCGATGACAAGCATCAGTAGAACGAAACCGGTCGGCTCGGGAACGGCAGGACCTTCCACTTCACCCGTCCCGGCTGCCGTGAAACCACTGACAGAGCCATTCGATTTGGTGAGCGACCCGGCCGCAACTTGCGTTGAAAACGATACGCCCAGTTTTTGGCCAATTTGCAAACCATACGGTAGGTCCTGTGCAGAAACACCACCAATCGTTGCTGCGAAGACGAACTGCAATGTACCATGAAAGTCGATGTAACTGATATCGACTTCTCCTAATGTCAAATCCAGGTGATTGCCTGTGCCAAGCTCAAGGTACAGCGATCCACCTGCACCGCTCTGTGTGGACCCACCAGTCTGTGGAATCGCTGAGACTGCGGGAATGTACAAATTTTGACTAATGAAATCGGTGATGACTGGCCCAGCCAGCGTGTCGCCCATGGTAATCACAACCGAGGTCAAGGGGTCGGGATCCGCGGAGAAGGGATCGCTATCGACAATCTCAGTTCCATTATAACTGATATCAACGCCGGTAAATTCGATTTCGATCGTACTGCCAAAACAGAGTTGAGGCAAAACTAAACCGAGAGAAAGGCCCAAAGCCCAAGCCATGAAAGATTTACTTTTGATTGCTGCCGATGTCATCATTAGCTCCCCGTATTTTGCAAAGTCATTAGCTAGACTCAGGACGAAAAAAATTGTCTTGCGGAAGTTCCAATTAAAATCTGTGTTACGGAAATTCCAATTAACCGTTGGTCCCCAACCCCTCGTTGAGAACGGGCGAGGCACCTCCACATGGCCACCTCTAACGAGTCTCCATACGTCCTCTTCTAACGAGTCTCCATACGTCCTCTAACGAGTCTCCATACGTCAGCCACACAGTTACTTTAATGTGGAAGAGTCGGGCCGTCAAGTATCGAGTTGTTAAAATCCCAGGAAAGATGGAAATAGTGGTCCACCGCTACTTGCCAGCCGCCATCCTTCTAATCGTGTGTAAATCCTCGGGCAGGCTAATCGTGTGTAAATCCTCGGGCAGGGAGCAGCCGTGCGGTGTGCCGCAAATAGGTATTTCCTCCGATAATTCCCCTGATAGCTGCCAATTTCTCTGGAAAACCGGTTCTTGACCGGTCCCTCCCCCACGTCGAACGGCCTCCTGCCAAGCAGAAAAGCGGAGAAGTGAGCTAACTTGCAATATGGAACGAGTAGGGTCAGTTTAACCCAGTTGGATCATTTTCATAAAACGCAGCAACCTTGAAACAAAGCGAAGTCGAGTTCGTGATCTTCGGTTGACTCCTTCTTAAGAGGTGTATTAATTTTCCTGTCGCCAGGAATTATTGCTATATATTTGATATCGATGAAGACATTTTTGTCCTCAGGTCTGCCCTCAGGCGTGCTCGTGGTTTCTTCGGAAATGGATCGCGTGAACTGGAAAACCTGGCCGCTGGGACCCTCGTTTCAAACCGCCGTCAAGCGTACAGACCCTTGGCCGCAGTCAACCACTCCCGTTGCAACGGTTTGCAAAAGTAAAATATGGCACCACACATGCGGGCCTGGATTTCGTCATCCGGGCGGTAATCGTCACCCACAAGGTACACGGGGATTTCTGGCCAACGCTGGAAAACTACTTGGTAGATGTCCAATCCCGACATGTCGGGCAGGTGCATATTGATAATGACGAGCTCCGGAGACGTCGTTTGCCGATTTCGAAGGAGTGAACGCCCATCGGGGAAAAACTGGAATTCCAGGCGACTGAGTGCGCGGTCATGTGCAAGCAGGTCGTAGTCGCGGGGATGGGAATCCACGACGATAATCTGGGCTCGTGGCGTCGCGTAGGTGATCAAGGTACGGTCCTCCTGGAAAATTTCGTGAGGCGATCTCGTTGAGAAATTGACGTGTGGTCGTGAAGTCATGACATCACTTCCCGTGGTTCCTATAGCAAGTAGCAAGGCCTGTACCAAACGGGATTGGTCTCGTCCTTACACGTGACGTAAGCCAAAGAGTAGCAACAGGAAAACACGCATGGCCGATTTTTGAAATCGACCTCACAGGTACCGTCGGTTGGGCAGGGTGGCGCAAAATGTGCCACAAAGTGGGTGAAGTCGACTCACGGAAGTTTTGGTTGTTTTGACCCAATTAGTCTCGGCAAGCAAGACGATGCGAATTTGATCGACCAGCAGAAGATGACTGGGCACTTTGACACGGAAAAAAAGCATCCCTGTTGCTTTTCGTCTGTAGGATTGGTCAGATGCCCAAGACAACAAGCCCCTCCAAACTGCGCATTTTACTCAAAACCCAGGGATGTTGATCACGGTAGCGAGTTGCGTTCCAGACGCATGGTCTGAGGCGTCTGCACCGAGTATACTTTTCCCACCGTAGGTTGGCGTGCGATCTGGTATCGACTTCTGTTGTGGAGAAGTCAATCGCGGGCCCGACGCTGCCGTATTCAATTCTGTCTCTGCCATGCTGAATGTCACGTTGCCTGACGGCAGCCAGCGAGCTTATTCCTCTCCAATCAATTCTGCCCAAATTGCGGCTGACCTGGGCCCTGGCTTGGCAAGGGCAGCCATCGTTGCTGAAGTCGACGATCAAATCGTCGACTTGTCGACACCACTACCAGAGTCGGGCGAGGTTACGCTTCGGTTCCTCACGAATCGGGACGCCAAGGCGCTCGATATCATGCGGCATTCGTGTGCGCATGTTATGGCGCAGGCTGTGATGAGGCTTTACAGCGGGGTCCAACTCGCTTTTGGACCCACAACTGCGACTGGGTTCTATTACGATTTCTCGTTACCGTCACCGATTTCGGAAGAGGACTTTCCGAAAATCGAAGCGGAAATGAAAAAGATTATCAAGGATAACCAGCAGTTCGAGCGTGTCGTCGTTCCTCGTCAGGAGGCGGTTTCCCTTGTCCGCGAGCTTGGCCAGGAATTCAAAGTCGAGCATATCGAAACGGGGCTGGCTGAGGAGGAAGAACTGTCATTTTACCGCCAGGGCGAATTCATCGATCTTTGCCGTGGTCAACACATTCCGAGTACGGGCCGAATTGGTAAGGCCTTCAAGCTGCTTTCGGTTGCGGGTGCTTATTGGAAAGGGGACGCATCGCGTCAACAACTCCAACGGCTGTACGCAACAGCGTTCTTCGACAAAGAAGCGTTGAAGGACTATCTCAAGCGTCTGGAGGAGGCCAAACGTCGCGACCATCGGCTACTGGGCAAGCAACTTGGTTTATTCACCATCAGTCCGACCGTAGGCTCTGGCCTGGTGCTGTGGCTGCCGAAGGGAGCAATCATCCGGCAGACTTTGGAGGACTACATCAAACAAGAACTCAGGCAGCGGGGTTACGAGGCGGTCTTTACCCCAAACATAGGGCGGGTTGAGCTTTACGAAATCTCGGGGCACTTCCCTTACTACCGCGACTCGCAATTTGCTCCCCTGTCGGAACACAAAGCAGGCCAGTTGGTCGATGCGTGGATGGAGCGACTCGAGGCAGGCCAGGTCACCGCCGAGGACGAAACAAAGCTTCTTGGCGCTGCCCGGTTTCTCGGATTTGCGGGGCAGTACGACCTTACCGCCCCTTTGGATGTGCGGATTGCTTCGCTGAACACCTGGATACACGAGCAAGAACGGTATCTGCTCAAACCGATGAACTGCCCTCACCACATCATGATCTACAAGTCGCAATCTCGCAGTTACCGCGACTTGCCGCTGAGACTTGCCGAGTTTGGCACCGTTTACCGATATGAACAGTCGGGTGAGTTAAGCGGAATGACGCGTGTGCGGGGATTTACCCAGGATGACGCTCACATTTTTTGTACCGACGATCAGGTTGCAGATGAAGTGCGGGGATGCCTGGAAATGACATGCGATTTGCTTCAGTGCCTGGGAATGGACCAATACCGCGTGCGGTTGGGTTTTCGTGATCCCGATAGCAAAAAGTACGTTGGAAGCGAGCAGTTGTGGGATCGTGCCGAAGCAGCCATCGAGCAAGTTGCCCGGGAGATGGAACTGCCCGGATGCGAGCCCGAACCAGGCGAGGCAGCCTTTTACGGTCCGAAAATCGACTTTGTGGTAACTGACTGCATTGGTCGCGAGTGGCAGTTGGGCACCGTGCAACTGGACTACAACCTGCCGAGTGAACAGCGATTTGCACTGGAATACACGGGCACCGACAACCAGCCCCACCGCCCGGTGATGATCCATCGTACACCGCTGGGCTCGATGGAGCGAACCATTGGGGTCTTGATCGAGCATTTCGCCGGTGCCTTTCCGCTCTGGCTGGCTCCTGAGCAGGTACGCGTGTTGACCGTCAGCGAAAAGTCCGAAGCATATGGCCGGGAGGTCGAGCAGCGGTTGCGTGCGGCTGACCTGCGGGTAACGGGTGATTATCGGAGCGCCAAGCTGGGCGCCAAAATCCGGGATGCCCAATTGGAACTGATTCCCTACATGTTTGTGGTTGGCGAAAAAGACCGTGATGCGTGCACCGTCACGGTTCGAGATCGTCTGGAGGGGGACCTCGGGGCAATGTCGGTCGAAGAAGCTGCCACGAAGCTTCACCAAGAAATCGCCACGAAGGTGGTGCGACAGGTGGTCCGGAGCGATGCAGACGCCCTGGCTGATCATGGCCATCAAAACCAGTACTGAGATGCGGCCGGTTTGCTTGTCCCGCTTCGAGTGACTGCTCCCGTGTTTGAGTAAACCGCTTTTAACGTTTACGCAATCCTGTCCTTTGACAAGTTGGTGTTCAGTGACCGGAAAAAATGCTCGCCATATAAATAGGGGGGATAAACACCGGGAAAACTGGTTGACTTTCGCCCGTTTTGTAACCCATACTTGCCCTAATGGTGTTAGAATCCGCCCGTACGGCACCGCTGGTGTTAGAATCTGCCCGTACGGCACCGCTAAGGTTGGAGACTGGTAAGGTTGGAGACTGGTAAGGTTGGAGACTGGTAAGGTTGGAGACTTGTAAGGTTGGAGACTTGTAAGGTTGGAGACTTGTAAGGTTGGAGACTTGTAAGGTTGGAGACTTGTAAGGTTGGAGACTTGTAAGGTTGGAGACTTGTAAGGTTGGAGACTTGTAAGGTTGGAGACT
>Ga0310121_10001020_pt1 | contig 29570 bp, 22 predicted proteins | sample CB27_Tmax_986_MG_FD_203504 | JGI IMG/M metagenome (GOLD analysis project Ga0310121, IMG submission 203504) | Marine microbial communities from Western Arctic Ocean, Canada - CB27_Tmax_986 | ecosystem: Environmental > Aquatic > Marine > Oceanic | place: Canada: Western Arctic Ocean | collected... | reverse complement strand
CGCCTCTCTGCCACCGGACATCCAAAAATACTTTGGCAGTTTGAACTCGCGAGACATTGAGTTCGACCTCCCCAATCGTCCCGATGGCATGGCTCGAAATGCAGCTGGACTTGGCCCCAGCCGCTGGAAAACCTGAAAGATACGAACGCAAGTCGCTTGTCAGAACGAACGGTCCGCCAGTTTACCCGTGGCCGTTACCCAAGAAAGATCGGGCCATGCGCGATGCCAATCGTGGTATTGCAGAGGATCTTTGTGTTGGCTTCAACATAGCTCTCGAGACTTGCATCAACAGCCGCAACCGGCTTGGTACCAACCAGCGGCCAATTCCGCAAATGCTTTGTTGATAGAGCGGTTTGGTCGAGATCTCGCTTTCCACTGGCAACTCCGCTGGCACCGGGGATGGTTCACGGACTCTCAGCCTCGCAGACTTTATTTTTCCGCAAGTCAACGACCATTCTCACCGTCCCGCCATACCATCAGCAGCTCATGGAGTAACCCGAAGCAGATGATTTCCATGATGCGTTGCACCATGCATATCGGTCGCTTTCACCCGGATCACATAGCTACCCGGCTCAAGGGAGGTTGGCAATGTTGTCCGCCACAAGTGGGTCGAAATCTCTGGCCACGTAATCTCGCGCCAATTTTTGTCCTTAATTGCGGCCTCCTGCTCAACCATTCGACTGTACCCGGGATCGAGTGCAAGCACTTTTTCCATTTCGAGCCAGGTATCGTCTCCCAGCGAATACTCAACCTTGGTACGCTCTGAACCATCAAACACATTGGCGTAAATAGTTGCAAAAGGAAGGTTTTCCTGGGAGAGGCTATCGGGCGCATGAATCTGCATCTGATACTTCGCGGGACGACCGGCAGCCCTGAACTGCAGTTGGTAACGCGTTCCGTCAAAGCTGATGATCGAATACCCATTCGGCGCCCCATCGGCCATCGTCGTGTGCGGTATTCCCCTTTCATCCGGGGCCCCCGACCACCAACTGCCACTAACGGTCACGTTGATGATGTGATGATGCGGCTGAGGCCCCCGCCAACCATCCTCGGCAGTGATGAACTCGTGAACATGGAGATGCAGATGCGCTGCAACCGACATGCAAAAAGGTCGCATTTCGATCAAGCGGTACAACTCGTGTCGATCTTCAACGTCGACAAGCGGAATGTGCATCAACAGCACCACGAGTTGATTTTCCGGAATCCGGGCCAGGTCTTCCCGAATAAAGCCCATTTGGTCGGCACCCAATCCACCGTCGTAACCTGGTCGACCCTCGTCGGGAATTTCCCAGATCACATCATCCAGCACCAGGAAGTGAACCGGGCCATAGTCAAACGAATAATAATTTGGGCCAAAAACTCGCTCAAAACTTTCGTCACTATGGTGGTCGTGTTTGGCAACACGATTAAGATCGTGGTTGCCGATCACATTGTACCAGGGGATTCCGATCAAGGCGATCGACTGGGTCAACGGACCAAACAGCGAGAGATCGTCATTGACAATATCACCCAGAGTCACACCAAACGATGCGTCAGTGCCAATCAAATCGCTAACCACATCGCGGGATATGTAATCGACTTCCTTTTGATCACGAGGTTGGGGATCACCAAACAGAATTGCCCGAAATTGATCGGGCTCTTTCTGTGGGTAGAGGGGAAACTCAATCAAATCAGGAAGCGGGCCGGTGGGATCAACTCCGGGGTACTTGAGTTTCGGTGAACCCTTTGGTTTATGAATATAAAAGAACCGCGGCAGGTTTTCCTGATTCAGAGGTGTCCGCCACCCCCGAGGTTTGAGAACGAAGATGATGTCGTCGTCATCGATGGTCAAGGTAAATCGACCATCGGCACTGGTCGATACAATTTCACGGCCATTCGATACACCAATATTTCCAAGCGGAAAATCGCCCTCGTCAAAGTGCTGGTCACCATTCTTGTCGTGAAAGACGATTCCCCGGGCCATCTGCTCGGCAGAGGCCCACGGCAAAGGGAGCACGAGCCAGGGCAAAAGGAGCACAAGAAAGTTCAAGGCAATCAAAAGAGACGGTCGGTGCCACATATTCTATTTCCTTGCAAGTCGCTCATGGGGAATTTTAATTTACCCATATCAGAAACGTCCTATCATACTACAGCGAGTTACGCTTCAGAAATCTTTAATGCCGCTAAATACTCATGATCGCCAGCTGGCAGTCGCTCTATTCTATCGCTTGTCATTGCCAAAGAAGTAGGACCCCGCTCCCACCAACGTGTTTTGCCGCAGGCACAATGCCCCAAAAACTTGCAGCAATACCCCTGCCACCGGATCTGCTGGTCATCCAGGGCTGAGGCCACGACGTTTCCTGCCCAAATTGCGGGGAAATTCGGCAGTCGGTCTGGAAAGATTGTTCATTCAACCACAGCCCCCGCCAGGCTGTCCCCTGGCAACCGCAGAAGCAAAATAGTCAAACTTCCCCCCCATGACGACGTGGCAATTCAGTGGAACAATGTTGTTTTGAAGATAATTACGACCAAGGGCACCTACGGTCGCAAGATGTGCGAAACGTGGTACCGCATGACCGTCATGCTACAGAGCCTCTCGGACAACCACGCGGCGGTTTTACAACAGCGAATTGGCAACTGGCTTTGAGGTGATGGTTTCAGGACAATCGACAAAGGTCATTCTCAATTAAAGGAATCCATGATGTACGGTGCATTACAGAAACGGGTGCAAGACCAACTCGACGAAATTCGTGCGGGTGGACTTTTTAAACAAGAACGGTTGATTTCTTCGCCTCAAGACGCCCACATCCGCGTCGGTGAGAGCAAGTCGGTCATCAACATGTGCGCCAACAACTACCTCGGCCTTTCCGACCACCCTGCCATTGTTGCCGCTGCCCAGGACGGGCTCGAACGCTGGGGATACGGACTCTCGTCGGTGCGGTTTATTTGCGGCACCCAATTGATTCATACCGAACTGGAAGCCCGCATCAGCGAATTCCTGGGGACGGAAGAAACCATTCTTTACACGTCTTGTTTCGACGCCAATGGTGGGCTCTTCGAAACGTTACTCACACCGGAGGACGCAATTATCTCCGACGCTCTCAATCATGCCAGTATTATTGATGGCATCCGCCTCTGTAAAGCGGCCCGATTCCGCTATCGCAATGGCGACATGCAGGACCTGGAAGAAAAGCTCCGTGAAACCCAGTCGGCCAGTTGTCGCTTGATTGCAACCGATGGTGTTTTTTCCATGGACGGTACGATTGCCCGGCTAGCGGAAATCTGCGACCTGGCTGAAAAATATGATGCCCTGGTGATGGTCGACGATTCACACGCGGTTGGTTTCATGGGGCGGCATGGCCGTGGCACCCACGAGCACTGTGGTGTGATGGAGCGGGTTGATGTTATCACCGGTACCCTGGGAAAAGCACTGGGTGGAGCGAGTGGTGGCTATACCAGTGGGCGGCAGGAAATCGTCCAGCTCCTCCGCCAACGCTCCCGCCCCTACCTGTTTTCCAACTCGGTCGCCCCCGCTATGGTTTGTGCATCACTCAAAGCGCTCGAACTGATCACCGAATCCACCGAATTGCGGGATCGGCTGGAGACCAACACTCGTAAATTCCGCTCGGCGATTTCCAGCGTAGGGCTGACCGTCGTCCCTGGTGAACATCCCATCGTGCCGATCATGCTTGGCGACGCTGCCCTGGCCAGCCAGGCAGCCAGTGCGATGCTCGAGAAAGGAGTCTACGTGATCGGGTTCTCTTACCCGGTGGTCCCGCAAAACCAGGCGCGCATCCGCGTGCAGGTCTCTGCCGCCCATACCGAGGAAGACCTCGACACCGCAATTCGGGCATTCACCGAGGTCAAAGACGAACTTGGCATCAAGGCCACCCAGTAAAAACGGCTGGCCCCCATCGTAAAGACCATCCTGCGCAACCCTCTAAACACACAGGCTGCGATCAACTTTTTGTTCCCGCAAGAATTTTTCAGCCAACGAGCTTACTTCCTGAAATTCCACGGCAGACAAAAACCACCGTCTAAAAGCAGCGTTGAACCGGTCATGTATTCGTGAACCGGATCTGCCAGAAAAATGATTCCCTTGGCAATTTCCTCTGGCGTTCCAAGCCGACCCATGGGGATTCTTGTGTGGGCTAACGTCCGCAACTCTTCGTCGGTGGCAAAGTGACGTTCTCCCGGGGTATCGATCCAGCCAGGCTGAAATAGATTGATCCGAATTTTGTGCTCAACCAGTTCCGTGGCCGCAGTTTTGGCCATCTGTTCGATAGCTGCCTTCGACATGTTGTAAGCCATCGCATTAGGGAAAGGAATAAATGCGTGGGGTGAGCTTACCACCACGATTGAGCCTGGATCGCCGTTTTTGATCATCTGCTGGGAAGCAGCGCGGACCAGGTAAAAAGCGCCCCACATGGTCACATCGACCGAGCGACGAAACTCATCCATGTTGGCTTCGGTGAATGGCTCGCGGGCGCTGTATGCTGCATTGCTGATGGCAATGTCGAGACGACCAAATTCCTCTTGAGCCCGCGCCACCAGCTGCTCAACACTCTGTTGATCGGCAACATCGGCCTGGTGCTTGACGGCTTGGGATCCCATTTCCCCAATTGCCGCCACAACTTCGTCGGCTTTTTCCTCACTCGAACGGTAATTGACGACGACCTTGGCACCGGCCTGGCCCAAAGCAAGTGCCGTTGCCCGACCAATTCCCAAACTGGCGCCGGTCACCACGGCAACCTTTCCCGTAAATTGGCCCCTCTGCTGAGATTCTTGATCTGACATGACGTTATTTTCGACTTCCTGAAAACCGTGTAAGGCTGAAGATAAACTGCGAGGCTGAAAACGTCGTAGTTATAACCTGCCGACTCCAAGGCCCCAAGCCCCTCTCGGTAAAGCGATTACCTGCATCGGGGGCCACGGATTTGGAAGTGCCCGCGTGCTGCAACGGTTGTCAGTAGCCGACAGCAGCACCGTCGGGAACGCGCTTGTCAAATCCCCCCTCCAGGGTTCTGTGGTCACGATCCACCACAATCACCTGCGCGGCCGATGGCCACCTTTTCTCCACAACGGTATGTCCAAGGCCTTTGAGAATTTCAACCGTATCTGGGGACAGGCTGAATCGCTCGAACCACACTTCATCTGGCAACCACTGATGGTGGATACGTCCGGCATCGACCGCTTCCTGGGCATTCATCCCAAAGTCAACCACATTGAGAATCGTCTGCAGTACCGTGTTAATGATCGTACGCCCCCCGGGAGTTCCGGTCACCATAAAAGGCTGGCCGTCTTTGGCTATGATCGTGGGCGTCATACTCGACAGCATGCGCTTGCCCGGTGCGGTCAGATTGGGATCGGTACCGATGAGTCCTTCGTCATTGGTCAAGCCAGGGGCTGGATTGAAATCGCCCATTTCATTGTTAAGCAGAAAACCGGCTCCCGGCACGACAATCGCCGATCCATATCCCTGTTCCAGCGTATAGGTCAGCGCCACGGCATTCCGCTGGGAATCGACAACGGAGAGATGCGTGGTGTTGGGACTTTGGACCCGCCAGTCAAATTTGTCAGGAGCCGATTTCGAGGCCCGGCTTTCGGCAATCGTGTTTCGCAAACGTTTGGCGTAATGCTTGGAGGTGAGTTTCTGGATGGGCATTTGGGGATTCGCATCGGGATCGCCAAGATACTGGGCCCGATCTTCATAAGCCCGCCGCATTGCTTCGACATAACGGTGAATATTGCGTGCGGATCCAAAACCAGCCCCGGCCAAATCATACCCTTCCAGGATGTTCAGCATTTCCACCAGCGTCACGCCGCCGGAGCTGGGCGGGGGCATCGAAATGATTTCATAGCCACGGTAGTTCCCGCGAATGGGTAGCCGTTTCCGGGCAACATACCTCTTAAGATCATCCTTCGTGATGATTCCACCACCAGCCTGCATTTCCTGAACCAGCAACTCCGCAGTTTCGCCTTCGTAAAATCCGGCTGGGCCATCTTCGGCAATCCGCTTCAGCGTTTTTGCAAGCTCCGGTTGCTTCAAGATCTCTCCCGCTTCATAGGGTGTTCCTCCTTTGGTGAATTGGGCTACCGATGCAGGGTATTTTTTCAACCGAGGCAACGCCTTTTTGAGCGATCGCGCCAAACCGTCGGTCACTTCAAACCCGTCGCTGGCCAAGGCGATAGCGGGGGCGACCAATCGTTCCCAGGGAAGTTTCCCGTTCTCACTCCAGGCCAGGTACAACCCGGCAACCGTACCTGGCACTCCAACGGCCAGGTGGCTCTGGTGGTGCCGCGCAGGATCGTACACGCCGCCGTTGAGCCACATGTCGGGCGTAGCGGCGGCCGGCGCGATCTCCCGAAAGTCGTAGGCCACGGGTTCGCCTGTTGCAGGCCGATAGACCAAAAATCCACCCCCACCAATGTTGCCAGCGGTCGGGAGTGTTACGGCCAGTGCGAAAGCAGTAGCGACTGCAGCATCGATGGCATTACCACCGTTTTGCATGGCCTCGATACCCACTTGAGCGGCAATCGCTTCCTCGCAAACAACCATGCCGTTGGCCGCTCGCGCAGGCACCGATCCGGCATGGACTGGTCCGGCAAAGGTCAATGCACAGGCCACTGCAAGTGACGTGATTTTTATTCTCAATTTCTTCTTCTCCCGACGGTGGTGCCCTAACACTGGACTCAACCATGACACTGGACTCAACCACGCTGGACACCGACTTTTGAATCGGCAAACGTACCTGCCGCAATTGTACATCAAGGGTGGGGGAAGTCTGCGTCCCTGGTCACCGCGTCGGTGAAACCTCGTGCTGAAATCGCCTGGACTCATAGCGGGAGGAACCGCCTGCCTGCTGACAACCCTGCCATGGGTTCGGGCCAGCGGACAAAACCTACCCTCACCCGTCGCCCGAAAGTGCGCAATGGCAAGGGCCCACCTTTCTCGCCAAGGGAGCCTGACCTAATCTCTACTCCGAATCTCTACTCCGACCGGTCAATGTCAAAAGTCACCGTTCCAGGTCAATTTTCGTTACAAGCCACAAAACAGGGGTAAGTCCAACCAGGCGAACCGGTCGTTCGCTCCCCCAGAAGTTGCCCGTTTGCCATTTACACCCGAAAATAGAACAGAGGCAAAGCCCAGCCTTCCATCAAAACGGGTCTATCCATTGCTCCCCTTAGTGACCGCCCGCAGAGGAAAACCGTCGCGTGAAGCTCTTGTATTCTACTGGTGCCGTAGTTATTGCAGGCATTGTCTTTGGCGCACTGACGGCCTTCAGTCTTCCACCCGCCTGCTGTAACGAGACCGATCCCGCGACCAGTCACTGGTCTTTCCTACCACCCCAACGCCCCCCACTGCCAGCGGTTCAACTCGAATCATGGGTCCGCAACCCGATTGATTATTTTGTCCTGGCAAAGCTCGAACAAGCTGGCCTGCGGCCCGCGCTCACAGCCGATCGTCGCACCCTCATCCGGCGTGTTTCGCTGGACCTGACCGGGCTACCCCCCACTCCCACGGAAGTGACGGATTTCCTGCTTGATAACCGCCCGGATGCCTACGAACATCTTGTCGACCGGCTGTTGGACTCACCCCGCTTCGGCGAACACCTGGCCCTGCCGTGGCTGCAGGCAGCCCGTTACGCGGACACCTCTGGTTTTCAACATGACTTTTTCCGCTCGGTCTATCCGTGGCGGACTTGGGTCATCACTGCCCTGAACGAAAACATGCCCTTTGATCAATTCGTGACCGCGCAACTTGCCGGTGACCTTTTGCCTGGTGCATCCGACGAACAAATTTTGGCCACTTGTTTCCTTCGACTGCATCGTTTGAATGCCGAATATGGCTCGATCGATGAAGAATTTTACGTCGAGAACACGGTTGACCGGGTCGAAACCGTATCGACCGTCTTCATGGGACTTACGGTGGGTTGCGCCCGCTGCCACGACCATAAGTTTGACCCTGTTACGATGGCCGATTTTTATGGGCTGTTTGCCTTCCTCAATAACGGCGAAGATCCAGGAGTCGATCCTGAGGGGCTGCACCAGTTCCCTTACAGCAAACCAATCCTGCGGTATCCGAATGTTGACCAGCGCGTAGAGTTGGCGAACCTCCGCGCCGATCTCGAAACCGTTGCCAAACACCAGGCAACCTCAGCAACCGAAGATATTCTGGCGAATCGGCAACAAGAAATTGAGCAACAGATCGAGGCTATCGTAAAAACGGCACCAGCAGTCATGATCATGCGGGAACGTGGTGAGCGGCGGCCAGCTTTCCTGCTCAACCGGGGTAATTACCAGCAGCGCGGCGCCCAGATCGACGCCAACACACCGGCAATTCTCCCCTCGCTCCTGCCGGATGCCTCCCGCAATCGTCTCGGCCTGGCCCAGTGGCTCACGACCGGCAACCATCCTCTCTTGGGACGAGTTACGGTCAATCGTCTTTGGCAAAACCTGTTTGGAACCGGAATCGTCAAAACGGCTGAAGACTTTGGCGTGCGGGGTGAGCGCCCCAGCCATCCAGAATTACTCGACTGGCTGGCAGTCCAGTTCAGCGAAAATGGCTGGGATCTCAAACAGCTCATTCGGCTGATCGTCAACTCGGCCAGCTATCGCCAGTCATCTCTCGCGAGTTCGTGGCACCGTACCCACGATCCCGAAAATCGTCTCCTCGCCCGCGGCCCGCAGAAACGGCTGACTGCGTTCGCGATCCGTGACCAGGCCCTGGCCGCCAGTGGGTTGCTGGTCAACAAGATCGGTGGGCGACCCACCAGGCCTTATCAACCAGCCGGGTTGTGGAAGGAAGTCAGCAGTCAGGACGACTTTCCCAGGACCATCCGTACTTCGAACTACGAAGTGGACAGCGGCCTCAACCTGTACCGCCGGTCAATCTACACCTTTTGGAAGCGATCGGTGCCACCACCTGCGATGACATTATTCGATGCACCCAATCGCAACGTGTGCACCGTTGGCCTGTCGACCACCAATACACCACTTCAGGCACTGGTGCTGCTGAACAACACGACCTATATCGAAGCAGCTCGTCAACTGGCAGGCCGCATGATCACTGAAGGGGGAACAGAACCGCAGGGAAGAATCGAACGTGGAATGCAGCTCTTGCTCGGTCGCCCTCCAACCAGCGACGAGACCGCTACACTGTGTGCCGCGCTCGACTATCACCACCAATACTACGCTGACCGAACCACCGATGCCCAAGACCTTCTCTCGCACGGGGCGTCGCAGCCCACCCCCAGGATTCAGGTGGTGGAACATGCAGCCTGGACCCAAATTGCGCTGTTGCTGTTGAATCTCGACGAAACCATCATGTTACGTTAATTGCCATGACCAAACTGCATCCCCTACTCGAACATCACTTGAACATCAACCGTCGCCAGTTCTTCGGCCGCGCGACGGCCGGCATTGGAACAGCTGCCCTGTCGACACTCCTGACAGAAGAAGGGCTGGCAACGGTAGCCGGGCAAACCCCGTCACTGCAAAAGTTCAGCGACACTCAACAAATAACGCCGCGTGCTAAACGGGTCATCTACCTGTTCCAATCGGGTGCGCCCTCGCAGATGGATTTGTTCGACTACAAACCCCGCCTGGAAAAACTTCATGGAAGCGAACTCCCTGGCGAGGTGCGGCAAGGACAGCGGCTCACCACCATGACCTCCATCCAGGATCGCTTTCCTTTAACCAAGTCGCCCTTCTCGTTTGAACGGGTCGGCCAGTCGGGGGCAACGCTCAGCGAGCTTTTGCCACACCACAAAAAAATTGCCGACGATCTCTGCTTTGTACGTTCGCTCCACACCGAGGCTATTAACCACGATCCCGGCATCACCTTTTTTCAAACCGGCTCGCAGATTCCGGGACGACCCAGTATTGGCGCCTGGCTGTCGTATGGTCTGGGCAGTGAAAACCGCGATCTGCCCGCTTTTGTGGTGATGCTCTCACGTGGTTCGGGTCGCCCCAATGCCCAGCCGCTCTTCGACCGGTTGTGGGGGGCCGGATTCCTGCCAACCAGCCACCAGGGAGTCAAGCTGCGTTCGACCGGCGAGCCGGTTCTCTTTCTGAACAATCCTCAAGGAACTTCACGTCTGCAGCGCCGCCGGTTGCTCGACGACCTGGCGAAAATGAATCAACTTCAGCTGGACCGGGCCCAGGATCCAGAAATCAGCACGCGGATCGCGCAGTACGAAATGGCCTATCGCATGCAGGCGTCGGTACCTGAACTCACCGATATTTCCGGCGAACCCCAACACATTCTCGACATGTATGGGCCGGAAGTTACCCGCAAAGGAAGTTACGCCTACAACTGCCTGCTGGCCCGACGGATGGCAGAGCGCGGGGTGCGGTTCGTGCAACTATTTCACATCGGGTGGGATCAGCATGACTTCCTTGTCAAACACCTCACCAACCAATGCCGCGACACGGACCAGGCCAGCGCTGCGCTGGTTGCCGATCTCAAACAACGGGGACTGCTGGAAGATACGCTGGTCGTATGGGGTGGCGAATTTGGCCGGACGGTCTACACCCAGGGCAAGCTCGATGACCCAGCCTCGGGCCGCGATCACCATCCCCGCTGCTTTACTATCTGGCTGACAGGTGGTGGCGTGCGTGGCGGCATGAGCTACGGCGAGACGGATGACGTCTGTTACAACATTGTGCGTGATCCCGTTCACGTGCACGACTTGCACGCCACCCTGCTCTACCTGCTAGGGGTCGATCACAAGAAACAAACGTTTCGGTTCCAGGGCCGCGACTTTCGCTTGACCGATGTTCACGGTCAGGTTGTCACAGGCATTCTCGCCTGAACCGGCCAACACAATCCGACATATTGCCGGTCACTGTCAGTCTCCTCGATCGCAGCTGACCGCTGCTGACGTCGCCACCCAATATTGAGCCTGGCGAAAACAGCTGGCGAAAAAATAGGACCAGCACACCTTTTCGAAAATGACTACAATCAATAGATTGGCACGAGCCTGGACAAAAGCCGGTGCAACTTTCCTGGAAATCGGTTGTTGATTGCAGCTGGCTGGATGTTGGAACCGCAGCTGGTAGCGGCCGCTAGAGCAACAGGCCTACTGGGAATGATCGGGGCGTTGCTTCCCCATTCGAGGAATTGCATGGCAGTTCAAGTACGGTTGTTGGTGCTCTTGTGGATAGCGTGGATTTTGTTCCCCGTTTCACTGCGGGGTGAATCTTCGACCACCGATGCCGATGAACCCCAGGCCAACTTTGAGCAACAACTCCGCCCCCTGCTCGAAGAATTCTGCTTCGATTGCCACGCCAACGGCAGTCACGAGGGCAATCTCGCACTCGACCAGTTGGGCAATACCGAAGACCCCTCGACCGAACACGATCGCTGGCACGCAGTGTGGCAGAATATCCGCTGTGGAATCATGCCGCCCAGCGATGCGAACCAGCCGTCGCTCCAAGAGCGGCGACAAATCATGCGTTGGATCGAAGACTACGTGTTCAAGCTCAATCCCGATCAGCCCGACCCGGGTCATGTCGTGATCCGCAGGCTGAACCGAGAGGAATATCGTAACACGGTCTTCGATCTGCTCGATGTTGAGTACAACACCACCGAAAATTTCCCACCCGACGATACAGGATACGGATTCGACACGATTGGGGAAGTACTGAGTCTTTCGCCGTTGTTGTTGGAAAAGTATTTTAAGGCAGCCCAGGCAATCGCTGCGGAAGCGATCCCGCTCGAACAACCGACAACCGACAGCAGCCCCGAAGCAGAGTCTCGTTATCGCCACATTTTCTTCGAGGGACCACCTCCTCAAGAACCAACCGCACAACAGGAATACCTGCGGGCAATTCTCAAACGACTGGCCTCCAAAGCATTCCGCCGGCCAGTGAAAAAATCAACACTCGATCGCCTGGTCACCCTGGCGGTGGAAGCACAACACACACATACCACCTCGTTTGAAGAAGCGGTTGCCCACGCCACCACGGCAGTTTTAACATCACCCCGTTTCCTATACCGGGCTGAGACCTGGCCCACTTCCACCAGTTCGACCGAAGTCGTACCGCTCGATGAATTCGCGTTGGCATCGCGCTTGTCATATTTCCTGTGGAGTTCTCTGCCCGATGACCAACTGACGCAACTGGCCGCCCAAGGCGAATTGCGTGCAAACCTGCTGAACGAAGTCGAACGAATGCTGACCGATAAGCGGTCCCAAAGGTTCGTGCAAAACTTTGTCGGGCAGTGGTTGCAAACGCGGGATGTCGTTGGCAAGCACATCAACGGCAAAAGGGCATTAAAGCAGGCTGGAATCGAGTTGGAATTACGTGTCGTCGACAGAGCACGCTCGGTGATGCGTCTCGAAACGGAAATGTTGTTTGGCTACGTCGTAGAGGAAAACCGCAGCTTGGATGAACTGTTGGTGGCAGACTACTCGTTCCTCAACGACAACCTGGCCCAACTGTACGGTATCGCAGGCGTTGAAGGCTCGAAAATGCGCAAAGTCGACCTGCCCAAAGACTCCCATCGAGGTGGGATGCTTACGCACGCAAGCCTGCTGCTGGTCACCTCCAATCCCCAGCGCACCTCACCCGTAAAACGGGGACTGTTTATTTTGGACAACTTCCTCGGCACGCCGACCGCTCCCGCGCCACCAGATGTCCCCGAATTGGAACAGGTGCAACATGGCGAGAACCAGGATGCCACCATGCGCGAGCTTATGCAGTTGCACCGCGAAGCCGCGCTGTGCGCCTCGTGCCACGCCAGAATGGATCCCCTGGGGCTCGCCTTGGAGAATTACAACATCGTGGGAATGTACCGCGACACCGTCGGCGGACGACCGATCGATACAACAGGTAAGCTGATTACGGGAGAACCTTTCGAAAATGCCGCGCAGCTTGCCCAGGTCATCGTTCACCAACGGCGACGGGACTTCTATCGGTGTGTTACCGAAAAAATGCTTGTCTTTGCGATCGGTAGGGGCATGGCGTATTATGATGGACAGACAGTCGAACGGATTGTCGACAGGCTCGAAAGCAATCAGGGGAAAATTCGCACGTTGATCCACGCTATCGTTCAAACCGCTGCATTCCAAAAAAGGCGTGGGTAGCACCTCCACAATCCAATCGGGAAGCAACCGTTCGATGACATTTTTCCAAAACCGGCTGAACCGTCGCTATTTTCTGCGTGGGCTTGGGGCCTGCCTGGCCCTGCCTCAGCTGGAATCCTTGGGGAGTACCATTACCGCTGCGGCAGGCCCGAGACTACCGGGGACCACAGCGGCTGGAAACCCACTCCGGACAGCCTTTCTTTATGTTCCTAACGGTGTGAACGTCGACCAATGGCGTCCCACCGGGAGCGGGTCCAATTACCAACTCGGCGAAACCCTGCAACCGCTGGGTAAATTCCGTGAAAACCTGCAGATCTTCTCCGGCCTGGCGCACGCCAATGGGACTGCCGGAAAAGACGGACCTGGCGACCACGCCCGCGCCGGCGCCACTTTCCTGACTGGCGCCCGGCCTAAAAAGACCGCCGGCAGTGATATCCGCGCGGGTATCTCGGTCGACCAACTTGCCGCGCAACAAGTTGGCAACCACACTCGTTTTGCATCGCTGGAACTCTCCTGCGACAACTCGCGTCTTTCGGGCAATTGTGACTCGGGCTACTCGTGTGCCTATCAACACAATATTTCCTGGCAATCTCCGACAACCCCTGTCGCAACCGAATCGAATCCACGACTTGTCTTCGAGCGACTTTTTGGAGCGGGCCCGGCTGCCGAGCGGCCAGCAGCCCTGGCGCGCCGACAAGGATTACGCCAATCGTTAATCGATTTCGTCGGGGAAGATGCGCGCCAACTTGTGCGCGAGGTAGGTCAGAGCGATCGGGCCAAACTCGACGAGTACCTGACCAGTGTGCGGGAGATTGAAAAGCAAATTCAGTACGTTGAAGCGATGGGGGAAGCCCCCCAACCTGGCTTCGATGCGCCTGCCGGTATTCCGGAAAGCTATCGTGATCACATTCGTCTCATGTTTGATCTGCTGGCAGTGGCATTCCAAACCGACTCCACCCGTATTGCGACCTTCCTGCTTGCCTATGACGGTAGCAATCGCACCTTTCCGGAAGTCGAAGTCGACGACGCGCACCATTATTTGTCGCATCACGGTAAGGATCCGGAAAAACTCGCGAAGATTGCGCGTATCGACAAATTCTACGTCGAGCAGTTGGCCTATTTCCTGGAAAAAACCGGCACCATCAAGGACGCCGATGGATCGTCACTCCTGGACAACTCGATGATTGTTTGGGGGGGCGGGCTGGCCGACGGCAACCGGCACCAGCACGACAATTTGCCCATCGTATTTGCCGGCCACGGTGGAGGGGAACTCACCGCAGGCCGCCATGTCGAGTTTGGCAGCCAGGTTCCCATGACCAACCTCTATGTGTCGATGCTTGAAAAGATGGGGACCGGCATCCACGAATTCGGCGATTCGACCGGTCGAATTGAAATCTGATCCGCTGGGCACCGGGAACAGGACTCCGCTGGCCAGGCAACCCGTCATCAAGCATCAACAACCGTCACGGGGCGAGCCACTCTCCCGGTTGGACGGCTCCCACAAGTTTTTTCTGGAACTTTACCGCTTGAGTAAAGCCCCCAAACCACTCAACAATGGTGCCAGCCACTCCGACGGCCAGCTACACTGGCGGTAAGTCCCCAGATTTCGACTGGCTTCCCGCCGTCAGCAGCTCGCAAAGCAAGCTCAGCATTGCTGCACACCAAGGCAGTTTCAGACATTCAACCAGCACTCCCATTTTTTACAGCAATAATCAATCGTGATCCAACAAAACGAAAAACTGACCGACGTGTCTGTTTCGGGTGCTGAACTTTACTTCTTGCCTGTGACCACACGGATGCCACTGAAGTTTGGAGCCGAAGTACTCACTTCAGTCACCTGTGCGCGGGTTCGCCTCGCAGTCACCGATCGGTCCGGGAAGACGGCTCACGGCTGGGGCGAAACACCCCTTAGCGTGCAATGGGCCTGGCCTGCAAAACTGAGTTATCAGGAGCGGTACGAGGCGATGACCGCCTTTTGCCAAAAACTGGCCCGGTTGTGGTGCGACTCTGCCGTGTGGGGGCATCCTCTGGAAATAGGCATCACGATCAACGAATCCCGGCTTGCCGAACTGGTTCGAAACTCCGAACATGACGCGTCGGTCCATGCTGAATTGCCGTGGCTGGCGGCGCTGATTTGTTCATCCGCCTATGACCTTGCCCTGCACGACGCGTATGGAGTTCTGCACGGTCTTCCCGTATATCAAACCTACAACGCGAAGTGGATGAACCGCGATCTCCAATCGTATTTTGGATCGGAAACCAGGTTTGATTTCGACAGCAAGTATCCTGCTGATTTTCTCAAAAGTGAACTCAGCCAAACGCTACCCGCGTGGCACCTTGTTGGTGGTCTTGATCCGCTCGACCCGACTGAACTCGACCCACACGTTCCTGACGACGGTCACCCTGTGCTTCTTGAAGACTGGATCGACCGCGATGGGCTGGACTGCTTGAAAATCAAGCTGCGCGGCACCGATGCCGAGTGGGATTTTGAGCGTACCGTGAAGGTTGGAGAAATTTCGCTCGCCAAGGGAGTCCACCACTTGTCGACCGACTTCAACTGCACGGTGCACGACCCCGTGTACGTGACCACGATTCTCGACCGCCTGAAAGTCGAACACCCAGAAATCTATGATTTGTTACTGTACGTCGAGCAACCCTTCCCTTACGAGTTGGAGAAGTACCCGATCGACGTGGGTGCCATTGCAGCAAAGAAGCCGATCTTCATGGACGAAAGTGCGCACGACTGGCGCCTTGTCCGCGAAGGACACCGGCTGAATTGGAATGGCGTGGCGCTGAAAACCTGTAAAACCCAGTCGGGTGCCCTGCTGTCGCTCTGCTGGGCCAAAGCACACGGCATGCAACTCATGGTGCAAGACCTCACCAACCCGATGCTGGCACAAATTCCCCACGTGCTCTTGGCGGCTTACGCCGATACGATTATGGGAGTGGAGACCAACGCGATGCAATTCTATCCGGAAGCGTCATCGGTGGAGGAGAAAATCCACCCGGGGCTCTATCGACGCCGCAGCGGCAAGCTTGATCTGTCGACCATCGGCGGCCCTGGATTTGGCTACCAGGGAGCAACCGAGGCCCGCACATTACCCGAACCGGCGGTCTCGATCGGAATGTCGTAAGTTGCCAGCCTGCGAGCCGGTGTCCATGGCAGATCGGTGTGTGGCAGCTACCTCGCAGCACTCCAGTAGTCGGCAGGCTGGGCCATCAATGCCTGGTAGACTTGCGTACCTGACTCGAGTTGATCGATGGCAATGTATTCGTCCTTGCAATGCGCCTGGGCGATGTCCCCTGGTCCGATCACAAGGGCCGGCAACCCAACAGCCGCAAAATTGCTGGCATGGGTCCCGTACTTAGCACCCAGCACTGTGCTGGAAAGATCCAAAGATTCTAAAACCACGCCAACCCATTCTTGCAAAGCCTGGTTGAGGTCCGGCGCTAGTGCCAATGAAATTGACGGTTCTTCCTGGGAGATCCGCAGCTCGGGATCGCTCTCTCTTAAGGCTTGCAAAAGGACGTCGATGGCTGGCAAAACGGTACTGGAATCTTCCCCGGGTACCACGCGGCGATCGACGTCAATGGTACAAGATTCGGGGATCACGTTGATGAGTGATCCGCCGGTGATCACGTTGATACTGCACTGGGCCTTCCCGACCAAGGGATGCTCGGCTTTTAAGTGTGGGATGTAGTCCACTTCAATCGCCCCGATCACTTTGATCATGTCGGTAATGGCCGAGCGACCTCCACTGGGATCCGAAGAGTGAGCCGCCCTGCCCTGCGTCTTGATTTTCCAGCGCACCGTTCCGTTATGCGCGGTGATCATCTGCAGCATGGTGGGCTCACCCACAATCACGGCGCTGGGCGTCCAGCTGAGCGTTGCCAACTGGTGCTGTACAAAAGCCCTTACACCGATGCGGCTGACCTCCTCATCGATCGAAAACAGGATGGCAATGTTGGCTTGGAGCCCTCCAGCCTCAAAGGCTGATTTGAGTGCCCACAACATACAAGCGCCAGTGCCTTTCGTATCGCAGGCACCTCGACCATAGATTTTTCCATCCTCGACCACTGCCCTAAAGGGATCGACGGTCATTCCCTGAACACTTACCGTATCGAGATGACTGTCGAACAGCAGCCATGGGACTTTTTGATCCACCTCGTGTGTGATGAGCAGATTAAAACCGGCCTGATCGGAAGATCCGTTTTGCGCGATCGGCAACCGTGCTGTCTGGAACCCCCAACCTTCGGCCAAGCCCTCCAGGTGCGCCGCCAGTTCCCCTTCGACGAAAGGAACACCCTCGGTGACACGATTGACCGTGTCGAACGAGACCATTTGCTGTAGCAATTCCACACACGAGCCTGGAGAAGCCATCGATCGATCCGGCTTAGAACCCATTTTCAACTGGAGCTTTCATCTTCTGGTGGTTCCTGCCGTCCGCTCAAGCGGCCGTCGCTACGACTGAACATGACCTTCAGGTCACCCCAGCCACCGATCGCGACCACGACCGCCAGGATGGCAAACGCCGTCATCGATCCTGCGATGACCCAGGCCCAAAACGTAATCCAAAGGTTCATGCTTATGCTCCTTGTGTACGATCGGCCCTCGACCCGGGAAAGTAGAGTGAACCGGCTACCATCAGCACCACCGCGAGTGCCGTGGCCCCCAATCCGACATGGGCTTCGGTAAGCTCAAAACCAAGGTTCTTGCTCGTCAGACCAACCGCTTCCTGGACCGGGGGCAGGCCAAACACGGCCAGTAGACCGGTGGCGAGTGCCAGGTAGGCGCCCACGGTACTGGCCTGCTTCCAGTACAAACCCCCCACCAGGAGCGTAAAGGCTCCAATAAAGTAAATCGCGGCGCTCACCGCAAGATAGTCCATCATGTCCTGCCCCATCGGATACCAGGTACTCCAAACATAGAGAAACGCACCGATGAGGACAATCATGATTCGGGCCAGCAGCAACCTGGTGCGATCCGGCAGCTCTCCGCCCGCGATCGGGTTGATCACGTCTTCCACAAAGACCGAGGCCCAACACAACAGGTAACTGTCATGAGTCGACATAAACGCGGCGAGCATCCCAGCGGTAATCAGTCCAATAACTCCCGCTGGCAGGATCTCGCCCAGAAAAGTCGGCAAAGCTTGCATGGTGATATTCGTGTCGGCAACCACCTCACCCTCTCCGGTGAAAAAATAGTCGCGGCCATGCTCGGACATGGAAAAATAGGCCAGGGCAGAAATCCCCAGAAACATGGGAATGATGAACCGGGTCAGAAAACCAATCGATGACCAGGTATAGAGCCGCTTAACCACTTTCGTGTTTTCAGCCGCACACACGCGCATCACCGCTGTTGGCCAAACGGCACACGAAACAATCCCAAACACAAAGATCATCCACATGATGTAGGAAAGTCCATACCCATCCTCATTGAACGGGTTGAATCCCCCCTCACCGTGAATCTCTTTGACCGCGGTCACAAGGGCCTCCCAACTCACCGCCTGGTACGCAAACCAGCAGCAAGCGAGCATTCCGAAGGAAAGCACCACAAACTGGATGTAATCGGTAATGACCACCGAAACCATGCCACCCAGAACCGTGTAAAAGACCACCAGTGAAATGAGAACCGCCATCACGATGTTGATCGCCGCCGGATCATTGAGCCCTGTGATCGAAGTCACAAAGATTGCACCTGCCTTGAGAAAAACCCCCATGTTCAGGACCCCTGCAACCGAAAGCAGCACGCCACCCAGAATCCGCACTCCCGGGCCAAATCGAAGCGAATAATACTCGGGGATCGTCATGACACCCGTTTTTCGCAAAGGGACGACGATAAAGCCGGTCAGCCCCACCAGCAGGCAGGCAAGTCCTGCCACCACCCCGATGTGCAGCGCGGCAAATCCTCCGGTAAACCCCTTTTGAGACGTGTACATCACGGTCACCAACCCAATCTCTGACCCGAGCATGGTTGCAATCGAGGCAAACGACTTGAGCGAACGCCCGGCAACAATGTAGTCGGTCATATCGCTGACGAATCGGTTGGCGTAAATCCCAACGACGACGGTCCCCAACAGATAAACCGCGACAATGATCCAATCGAATGTCGTAAAATTGGTAAGGAAATCCATTCGGAAACACCTGGTGATGATTGAGGAGTGGTCAGCAAGGCCCCGCACGAAATGGAATGCTATTCCAGACTGACACGGGGACGCCGCGATTCGGTGTTTTGCAACCGAGGTCGCAAATCCTGACAACCAATATCTACCAATCGCTGCCGGAACGCAATTTCAGCTTGATTGATTTCCCAAGTTCCCAGCCCAGAGTTCGTCTTTTCAAGCCCGGGTGGGCTCTGCCGGAATCGGTGGATCACGCAGCATCACCAGTCCGACCCGGCTGTCACCGGAACCCACTTCCACCAGGCTCTATCCAATCCGGCCCGCCGCGATCATGTCTGCTCCCACCGACTCGGATTGATACCTGGCGCCTCGCTCGCCAGGCCCGGCGGCACGTTCGGTGCGTCGTACATCCAGATGCGGGTGCTGCGATCGCGCAGGATCGCACGGACCGAGGGAGATACTTTGGCGAGTTGCTCTTCCGGCCATGGGTCGACGGGCTCACAAGGTCCGGCCCAAGTGGGGCGGTACGCGAGCCCCAGGAGTTCGCGTGCATGGTTACTCCGATTCTGGTAGTTGCCGTGTACCACGTTCTGGTTGATCAACGCCGCGGCGCCCGCGCCGCAGGTTACCATCACCTGTTCGGGATGTTCTTTGTACCTCAGGTAGGGATTGGCATCGTTGTGGAAACTCAAGTGGGAACGCGGTACGACTCGAAACGGCGCGGACTCGGGTGTCAGATCCTCGAGGTAATACAGAACACGCACCAGTTTCGGACAACTCTGTTCCGGGCCAAAGATTTTCGATCCCCACGGCTGGCCGTCACAGTGAAGATTAATTGGCGGGCAGCCTGGCTCACTGCGCGAATAGTCGTAGGTCATGAAGATCGGAAGGTCACCGAAGAGCTGGTTGAGAAAATCGATCGTCGGCGGATGGGCAATCAACTCGGTGAGCGCGCCTCCCGACCATTGGATGTCGTTTGCGGTCTGCTTCTTGTCCGTGTAGTCAGTACCGACGGTCGGCACGCGAGAGAGTTCGTCCCGCAGCTGACCGACCAGATCCAGGGGCAGGATATCTGGGATGACAACGTAGCCTTCGACCTCGAGATGGCGAATACGATCGCCCATGCTCAGGCTGCTCCAAGGCGTGTCGACGATAGGATCTTTACGGGCCATTTCTTTCTCGGTTCGTGGGACTTGATGTTTGATTCGCAGTGAAAATCCGGCCGCCGCGTCCGGGTGGTGCCAAATAGCTAAAATCGGTCACGGACAAATAATCACCTCGTTTGGCTGTCGCTGTCCCATCCAACCGAATCCGCAAAAGGTGCGTTCCGTCGCGGCTAACGGGAAAAACAGGCAGCCACTTCCTCTGCACCGATCAGCGGACAGGGATCGTCGGCAACCATCCTCTGGACCGATGCCTCGTCTTTAAAGCCAGAACCGGTCACCAGGCAAACGGCCATCTCGGCCTTCTGGACCTCACCCAGGGCAATACTCTTTGCCGCACCCGCCAATGCCACCGCCCCTGCTGGCTCGCAAAAAATTCCTTCCTCACGCGCTAAACGACGTTGCATGGTGTAGACCTGTTCGTCGGTGACCACATACCCGGTACCGCCCAGTGGGCGACACTCGGCAATCACTTCGTTTCCGTCGATCACGTTGGCAACCTGCAGGCCACTGACCTTGGTGGTACAATCGACCTCGCGCGCCTGGAGGTCACCGTTTCTGAGCGGACTGGCGATGGTGTCGTTTCCTTCGGGCTGAACACAATGAACCTTTGCAGGCGAGCTGCCTTGTTCACTGGCCAGCTCCTGGCACCCACGAGCGACCGCCAGGGTCAGGCCACCGCCTCCGGCGGGACAAAAAACGTGATCGACAGGCATATCGGCCTGTTCCACAAGCTCATAGCCCATCGTTTGAACTCCACTCATACCGCGCGGGCTGTAGTGGAACGCACTGACTTGAAGCGCAGCTTCGGGCCGTTCGCCCAACTGCGACAATGTTTCAAAGACCTGCGCGTTCGTCTCTGGATCGGTACCAAACTCGCGTACTCGACAAAGCTGGGCTCCGTAAGCGAGCATTTGACTCAGCTTCCCGGTCGGTGCCCCTTCGACAATGACAATCTGGCAGCGGATCCCCGCTGCCGCGCAATACCCCGCCAGGGCCGCACCCGTGTTGCCGCTCGATGTGGCCACACAGCGCGTCTTTCCCTGAGCGAGCATGTCGGAGATGGCAGACGCGGCAAACCGGTCTTTGTAGGAACCGGTCGGGTTGACCATCTCCAGTTTAAAAAAGAGGTTTTTGATCCCGAGTTGTGGTCCAATCGAGCGCGAGCGCACCAGGGGCGTCGCCCCCTCTCCCAGGGTCAACTGGTGCTCGCGGGGTGTGCTAGAAAACCGGCTGGCGTAGGTCCAAATGCTCATAGGATAGGATGCTCAGGAAAAATCCTTGGGAAACATTAACTGGTTGATTTTGTACGGACCGAATTGCGACGCAAGCCCGCCATCGGCAAGAAGCGTCGTGCCGGTAATGTAACTTGCGTCATCGCTTGCCATCCAGGCAATCGTTTTGGCCATTTCTTCCGGCCGCCCCCAGCGACGCAACGAGATCCGGTCTTCGCTACTTTCGCGAAGCTGCGCGGTAATGCTCTGGCCATCGGACGATTCATAATCGCCACTCATCTCCGTATCGATGGCTCCCGGATTAATACAAACCACACGAATACCACGCGGACCGTAGAGGACAGAGAGGTCACTTGTGAGCGCATCGAGCGCTCCCTTGCACGCAATATAGGCCGGTGCAATGCCGCTGGCCCTCGTTGATTGCACACTTGAAATGTTGATAATAACGCCCCGCTTGCGCTCTTCCATAAAAGCTGCCGACCACTTGGCCAGAAACGCAGGTGCCGTAAGCGATATTCGCAAGGTGCGTTCCCATGATTCGATCGACATATTGCGCATGGTGATGATTTCACGCCAGGCGGCATTGTTGACCAGTACATCGATCTGCCCGAAGTGCTCGGCAGTACGAGTGGCGATCGACTCGGTAAACTCCAAATCACTAAGATCGCCGTCAAGCACGAGTGCCTCGCCTCCGGCTGCTTGAACCCGCAGGGCAACTTGATCCAAATCGCTGCGGGTACGTGCGGCCAGGGTAACTCTATATCCTCGGCGCCCAAATTCTTCGGCCGTCGCTGCTCCGATGCCACGAGAAGCACCAGTCACGATAGCCACGGGGGACTCACTCATGGGTTTTCTCCACTAGGTTTCAAGTTCCAAAACAACCCCCAGACCATCGCCTTTGCTCACCCGGGGAAAGGTGCGCAGGACCAACACAAGTCCTGTCTGGGTTAACCTCACCTCCTCGCAAACATTGCCTAATTCATCGCCAACAACCCCTAACAGGTCACCTGCGGTGACTCGCTGGCCAAGCACAACCTGGGGTTCAAAGTAACCGTCGATCGGCGCTGGATTTTGAGTCTGCATGTAACCACTTTGGGGCCGCGGGTCTTCGACCATGTGTTCTACCCGGGAGGAATTGACCTGGTGATCGATCATCCCCAATAGGCCCATCACATTGAGGCACCCCTCGACATACGCCTCTATCCCCTCGGTGTGGCATACAGCCGAGCCGAGGTACTCCGCATAGATTGCCGGTACGTTGGCATCGCGGGCCACAGATAAAGAGGCAGTATTTCTGTCTGGTGAAGTCCCCCACACAACAGGCAGGTTAAACGCCCGGGCCATTTCCCGCTGCTTTTCCAGCACCTCCGGAACGGCATGCAGCACGTACCCTGCCAAAGGACTTACACATAAGGTTGTCCCACCTGTGTGCAAATCGATGTAGTAATCTGCCGCGCGAATGAGTCGCGAGACCGCTGCCGCTGTTTGCTCGGTAACCGATCCCTCCGGGCAACCTGGGAACGTGCGGGCCAGGTCAAGGCCGTCGGCACCACATCGATGAAGATTGCAATACGCCGATTCATTGGCGACCGGGATCAATGTGAGCTTGCCGGAAAGCAACTCGGGATCCACCGCGCGTATCAGCCGGCGAACTGCCACCATGGGCTCAAATTCGTCACCATGCACACCTCCGGTGATCAAAAGATGTGGCCCTGGCCGCCTGCCCTCCATGACTTTTTGTTGCAATTTAATGGGTTTGTGCATCTCAGATACCATCCGGTTATCAGAAAACTCGAAACTCTCAGGGCTTGTAACAACCCCACAAATCGACAAATTTACACTGCACTTCCCTCCCACGTTGCATCGCGTTCAAACGGAAACATAGGTTGCCGACGCCGATTGAAATTGAGCATGGTCATATCCGCACACGTACACCCTGGCGTATTGACACGCAGGAAGGTCTGGCAAACCGTTCGGTAGGCTGCAATGGGTGCGTTGACCCCCTTGGCAACCAGGATACGATACGAGGCGGGATCTAGCCCGCAACTGGTCAGTTGCCCCAGGCTAAAAGGAACCATGCGTTTTGAAGTCGCCACCACGGTTAACCCTTGTGAGGTTGTGAGCACGGCGGTCGGCCCCTGGTCAAAAACACTAAAACCGCCATGCAGCGCCTGGGACTCGGTGAACCGACCCTCATGCAAACTCTGCACGGTACACTCAGCAACCAGCGGCCCACCATTGGGTGCCCCGCTATGGTCGCCCAAGCAAAGCTCTATCGTTTCACCAATACCCACTTTTCCTGACTGGGCAACGGCCTCCGGGTCGTAAAGCGTGATCAGCGACCGCTCAACCTGCTTGTCGAACAGTGCATGGGCCAGCCAGGTACTGTCGGCTGGCGAACCGCCACCGACATTGTCCCCCATATCCAGCAGGCAAACAGGCGCCTCGGCCTTTAAAGCCAACTCGATCGATTCTTCGACGCCAGGCATCGGAACAACAAATGCCTCGCGGCGCTGCCAGAGTTCAGCAGCCAGCGACCGGGCATACCGGCGGGCTTGAGGCAAATCATCTTCGGTGACCACAATCACGGCCGAACCCATTTCAGGGACATCGGCATAGGGAAACCCCAGCAAAATGCTGTTGGTTAGCACACCCGGTTCGTCCAGCATTTGCCTGGCAAGCTGGTAGAGTTCGCGGCAAGGGGACTCCTCGGTACACTGCGACTCGATACTAATGGCAGTTGGCGGAAACTCGGCAGCCATCCTTGGCCGGAGTCCTTCTTTGAGCATGCGGGCAACTAAACTGGCTGCCTCCTTTCCGCGCTCGCGCTGGTCGACGTGTGGATTGGTTCGGTAGGCAATCAGCGCATCGCAAGCCTCAACCATTTTCGGACTAAGATTTGCATGCGGATCAAGGGTCCCGACAACCGGCAGGTCGGGGCCAACCATTTCACGAACCCGGTGGAGCCAATAACCGTCGACGTCCGGGTACTCCTGGCTGACCGTTGCTCCATGCGGCGCAACCAACAGGCCATCGAGTGGGCCCGTCGCCTTAAGTTCCTCGCACATGGTGTCGATCAGCCGCGTGAAGGATTCTGCATCGATTGTTCCGTAAGGCATGGCCCGGGCGGCAAAAATCGGAACCGCTTCCAGGCCTGCAGTCTGGAGACCCTCAAAAAATCCGCCAATCTCGTGAGGCGCATCTGCGAACTGGGTGCAAACCTCGCTGCCACGCGCAAGCGTTTCGTTGGCAAAGTCGTCCCAGTGAGTCGTGGCAGGCAAAAAGGTATTCGATTCCTGCATTAACCCCAAAATACCTACGCGCATTAAGTGGCCTCATTCTCGCCGTTGGGCAATGACTTCAACTTCGAACCGCAACGTCTCTGGTAAACAATTCGTGAGCGTGGTGCGGGCGGGATACGGCTCTCGAAAAAGGTCCTGGTAAACCTTGTTATAGGTAGGCAAATCGCCAGGATCGCGCACATAGGCACGAACTTGCACCACATCGTCCAGCTCAAGTGCTGCCCCGCCAAGGACTTTGGCCACGTTCTCAAACGAACGCCGCATTTCACCCTCAAAGGTATCGGGCACAATTTTGCCGGTCTCATCAACCGAAGCCTGCCCCGACACAAAGACAAACCCCCCGGCCAAAACGGCTGGTGAGAAAGGAAGCGGACTCACCGGGACCCCTGCGGCTCGAATCGTCTGCCTGCTCATTGCGTAACTCCCCGGGCTTGTTGTCCAACGACAGCCAGCCGGGCTTGAGCAAGTCGCAGGTGTACCTTACCGTAAATACCGTCAAAGATAGCATATAACATGACACGCTCACGAAAAAGCCATGCCCGAAAAATCCCTGAATGATCCTTACTGTGTTGATATCGATGCCTGTCATCGGCGGCAGCGCCGACTCCTGGAGCAATTGGACCCGATGCAACTCGACCTGGCCGTTCTCACACGGCCAGAATCGGTGCAGTGGCTAACCGGCGCTTACGTGGGCCCGCTCTTCGAGATGGCAGCTGCCATCTCGAGCGGTGGCAAAGTCACGTTGGTCGTTCCACAACACGCCACCGAAATGCCAACGGCCGCCGACCTGGTGGTTCCCTATGATGCCCAGTTGCTCTCTACGCTCCGGGATGATCAGCGCCGGGCAAGTACCGACGTTTTGCTCAAAGCGATTGACGATTGCCCAAAACACATGGGTGGTGAACTTGCCTATTTGAGTCGCTATCTGACCGAACAATGTCGCACCCCCTCCAACGACACTCAATGGAAAGACGTCGAACAGGTCCTGCTACAGTTGCGCCGCCGTAAAGATGCCGATGAATTACGCATGCTGGCCCGGGCTAACGAGGCCAATCGGGCCATGTACGAGTATGCGCGCCAGGCAATCGAACCAGGACTTACGGAACTCGAGCTCTTTAGCCAGTTACAAACCGTGGCAACCCGCATCTTGGGCGAGCCCCTCACTTATTTTGGCCAGGATTTTCAAGCCAACTCGATGGGAGGCCCCCCACGCAGCCGGCCTGCCGAAGAGGGTGAGCTGTGGATCCTGGACCTGGGTGTAGGTTTTCGTGGCTACCGGTCGGACAATTGCCGGGCATTCGCCGTGGGAGGCAAAGCGGATGAACAGCAACTTGCTGCCCACCAGGCAATCAGCGAAGTATTTGCACACGTTACATCCACGGTAAAGCCCGGCACGAGTTGCAAAACACTGTACGAAGAGGTCCAGCAACACCTCCGGGAACATGAACCATGGAGCTTTCCGCATCACCTAGGCCACGGTGTGGGGCTAAGCCCCCACGAAACACCACGGCTCAATCCGAACTGGGACGACACCTTCCAAGAGGGAGACTTCTTCACGGTCGAACCAGGCCTTTATCACGAGCAACTGCATTACGGAATTCGCCTTGAACAGAACTACCTGGTCAGCCAGACAGGCGTAGAACTGCTGACCGATTGGCCGTTGGAATTGTAGGTGGTTGATGAGCTGTACCTTGCCAACTCACGCGCCAATGAACAGCTTCTTCAAGTACTCGTAGATCCCAATAAACGCTCCCGCTGTCAGTAAAACTCCTGACACGAACACGGCCAGGCGGAGTAACCAACCCATTTGAAGTGCTTTGGGGAGGTGGACCCGGTCAGACCACAGCATCGCAAAACACCACAGGCCGCACGTCAATACCGACCCTACCAGCGCTGCGGGGGTCACAATCGTGACGGGATCAAACCCAATGGCGCCCAATCCCCACAGGAGGATGAGCCCACCCAAGCCTACATAGACCAACGTCCAAAACCGGTAACGTTTTAGCGGTACGTGTTCCCACTGTGGAAACAGGGCAATGGCACATTCGTAAATGGTGCGGGTGAAAAGCTCATAGGCTCCCAGGATGGTCCCAAAAAAGGCAAAGAAAATCCCAGTTCGGTAGGTCCAATCGACACACCATTGAAAAACGAGGGAATCGCCAGCCAGGCGATGCAGAAACACCGACTGCTCGACCAACAATTTAAATCCAGAGGGGATAATATGATGTGGGTGGAGAATGGCCGCGCCCAGCGCCACGAAGCAAATCGTAAAAACCAGAATGGCTGCAAAGGAAATAGTGACATCGGCTTGGGGTGCAAGCAACCAACGTTTTCCGCGGGCAATGTTTTCTGGTGCCTCGCTGATTGGCTCCGGAGGACCAACCTGACTTTTACCTGGCCATCCCAGCATCCCCCAGGCCTTTTCCCGCAGCATGCCGATGTAGCCCAGATAATCCTGCGTACCACCACCCACGGCACCGATATACACCATAATCTCAACCCACGGGCTCCGGCCCACTAATTCGGGATACTTCTGGGTCACCCACGGTTCATAAGCAGGCAGTTGCGGCACAAAACCGCCGACCAGCATTGCCCACCAATCGGGCCTGGAAACTATCGCGGCCAGGACCATACAGAACAACAGCAGCCCGACAATGACGGTCTGCACGCGCTCCAGGAAGTTATAGCTTTGCAGCCAGGTAATCAAAATCGCTACCAAGATGTACATGGTTCCCCACCAACGGCCATATTGGGCGAATTGGCTCACCTCCGCAGGCCCGGCATCTTTTGCCGGAAGAGGGATCCCGACAACCCAATTGGAAAAATCCCCCAGCATTAGAGGCAATCCACTGAGCCAGAAAGGCATCCAAATGCATGTCATGATGGTGATGAACCAGACAAACCAGCCATGGGGTCCCGGCAGTTCCATCCAGCTTTGCAGCGGACCGCGGCCGGTAAGCGTGATGAATCGCGAGCCGCTGTAGAGTTGCACACCTTTACAAAGGGCTCCTGCAACAAAGCACCACACCATGGCGTAGCCATAGATAGCGCCTCCACGGGAGGCAAAGACCGTTTCGCCGCTGCCGATGGTGACACAAGCAATAATCGCCCCCGGACCAAAAAAACCGAGGAAGGTCCAAAGGGTACGATTCTCTAACTCCGGTACTAACTGGGGAAAATCATTTGCTGGTTGCGCCATGCCTAAGGTCCCCATCCCTTGGAAAAAGAAGAACTGCCCGCGAACTGGCCAACCCATTGGCGGGTAAATTGCCAATCTCCAGGGAGACTGTACAGCAGTGCCACGGAGAACTGCCCTTGCATCATGAGATCACCGCAACCCAACCGCTGACCTGACCATCAAGGTGGTTAATTGTGGCGGAATTCAGGTCAACGCGTAAGCCCGAATTCCTGTCGATCACCGCACTCTTTATTTCGTATTTTTTCCCCTTCGACGCGAAGCTGACCTCCCCCCTAAAAATGGTCCAGGAAGAGTGAGAGAATCCTGTCGGGCGAAGGCCCGGAAAGGACTCTTTCAGATGGCACAGAAACGTCATCGTGTGGACCAGATTATCTCCAAGTTGCGTCGAGCGGATGTGAAGCTTGGCAAAGGTAAGAAAGTTCCGGAAGTTTGCAAGCTGATTGGGATCGCAGAACAGACGTATTACCGCTGGCGGCAGAAGTACGGCGGCATGCAGCCGGAAATGGCCCAGGAGCTCAAGGCGCTGCAGAATGAGAATGCTCGGTTGAAGAAGATGGTGGCCGAGCAGGCTCTCGACATGGAGATCCCCAAGGAAGCCACGCAGGGAAACTGGTAAGCCCCGAACGTCGACGACAAACGACCACCGAGGTGCGTCGTCGTTTGGGGCCACAAAAGGTTTCGGAGCGTCGAGCGTGTCGTGTGCTCGATCAACCTCGCAGTACTCAGCGATATCAATTGCGCAGGGTAGATGATGAACCACGTTTACTTCGTGAAATGCGATCCTTAGCCAGGCAGCGTCCACGCTTCGGGGCCAAACGCATTCATCGAGTGCTCGTGGAACGTCATTGGCAGGTAAACCATAAACGTGTTCACCGTCTCTGGAAGCGAGAAAACATGCAAGTGCCGAGAAAACAACATCGCAGAGGACGTTTTTCAGGCGGCAGCGAGAATAGCTGCGTGCGTCGTCGATCACAGCACAAGAACCACGTTTGGTCATATGACTTTTTAACAGATCGTACGGAAGATAGTCGTCAACTGAGGCTATTCGTCGTGATCGACGAGTACACTCGTGAATGTTTGGCAATCGAAGTGGCTCGTTCGTTTACTTCCCAGGACGTGATCGGTGTTCTGCAGTACCTGTTTGCGGTGCGTGGTACTCCGCAGCACATTCGTTCTGATAACGGTCCGGAGTTCGTGGCAAAGACTGTTCGTCGCTGGCTCCAGCGAGCTGATGTGGGTACATTGTTCATCGCCAAGGGCAGTCCTTGGGAAAATGGCTATGTCGAGTCGGCGGGCGGCAAGCTTCGTGACGAACTCTTGCACCAAGAGTTGTTCTTGAGCCTGGCGGAAGTCCGCTGGGTGATCGACCGCTGGCAACTGGACTACAACCACCACCGCATCCACAGTGCATTGAATTACCAGACCCCCGCCGCGTATGCGGCTGGCTGTGTTCTTCCAGCTTCGGCTACGCCTCAGCCT
>Ga0310121_10001019_pt1 | contig 29586 bp, 32 predicted proteins | sample CB27_Tmax_986_MG_FD_203504 | JGI IMG/M metagenome (GOLD analysis project Ga0310121, IMG submission 203504) | Marine microbial communities from Western Arctic Ocean, Canada - CB27_Tmax_986 | ecosystem: Environmental > Aquatic > Marine > Oceanic | place: Canada: Western Arctic Ocean | collected... | reverse complement strand
GTCGGACCCGCCATGGCATCGGGCAGCCATATGTAAAGCGGAATTTGGGCGCTCTTTCCCGTGGCGGCCAACAAGAAGAACAGCGTTACGGTTGTGATCACCGGGCCACCGTAGATGAATACGGCCTCAGCATTCCCAAAGACGCCTACGTAGTCCACTCGCTGGAACACCAGGTACAACAGAAAAATCGCGAGCAGAAAGCCGAGGTCGCCGATCCGGTTCACGATGAAGGCTTTCTTCCCGGCGGAAGCCTTTTCCTCGTCGCTGAACCAGAATCCAATGAGGAGGTACGAGCAGAGCCCGACGCCCTCCCAGCCGATGAACATGATCGGATAGCTGGCTCCCATGACCAACACCAACATGAAGAAGACGAACAGGTTCAGGTATGCGAAGTACCGTGGGTAACCGGGATCATCCTGCATGTATCCGACGCTGAACACGTGGATCAGGAAGCCCACTCCGGTGATGATCATCATCATGATCATCGAGAGCTGATCAAGCTGGATAGCGGCGGCTACGTTCAGGTCACCCGTGGCGATCCACGTCCAATAGCTCCGGATCACAGGTTCGTGCAGATCGGCGCCGAGCATCCCTACGAAGTTCACCAAGGTGAGCAGGAACGCCAAAAGCATGACCCCGGGGCCCACCCAGGTCGGTAGGCTGTGGGAGGCGGGGCGACCGTTTTCCAAGAAGTCGAACTCCCGTCCGGCCCGAACCGCATCCGCCGACTTCCGGGCGGCCGACAAGGCGAGTGCCCCATTGATGGCGAAGCCCAAGAGCGGCAAGAGGATGATGAGCCCCGGAAGGAGAGGCTCCCAGGCGCCCTGTGGCTCCTCGAGCCCCGCGGCCTGCATCAGAAAAAGACCGAACTGCGTCACGGGCTCACCACTTGAGGAGGTTGAAGTGGTTCACGTTCACCGTCTCGTAGTGCCGGAATATCGAGATGATGATCGCCAAACCAACCGCGGCTTCGGCGGCCGCGACCGTCATGACGAAGAACACGAACAGTTGGCCCTCAATGCCCACAAACCTCGAAAACGCCACGAAGGTGAGGTTTACCGCATTCAGCTGGAGCTCGATGCACAGAAACATGATGATCACGTTTCGGCGCACGATCACGCCGAGAGTCCCGAGCACGAAGATCACCCCAGCCAGGACGAGAGATTCAGCCAGCACGGTCAGGACACCTTACTTGGCCAAAACGAGCGCGCCCACGATGGCCACCAGCAGCAGGATGCCGGTCAGCTCGAACGGAACCACGTAGTCCGTAAAGAGCGGCTGCGCGATCGCCCCCACTGCCCCGTGTTCCCGCAGAGCCGCATCGATCGCGTCACCTGCGCCGAGATTGGTTTCGAGCCCTGCGCTACCACTTCCCACCTGGCGAGCCAAGAGACCACCGATGCCACCCGTCACCGCGAATCCCATGATCAGCGCGACGTTGCCCCGAATGTCGCGCCGGTACTCGTGTCCCAGATTGAGCAGCATGATCACAAACAGGAAAAGCACCATGACCGCGCCCGCATACACGATGATCTGGACCGCCGCCAAGAAGTGAGCTTCCAGCAGCACGTAGATCCCAGCCGTGCTGGCCAAAGTCGCCACTGTGAACAACAAGCTCGCTACCGGGCTGCGGCTCATCACCACCCCCACCGCACCACCAACCGCGACAGCAGCGAATATGAAAAAGAGGACTTCCGTCACGCGTCTTACTCGCTGGCCGGGTCGGAGGGGTCCCACAATAGAGTGGTCGGGTGGTCCTGCTCCATCAGCCGATCCAGGTCGTAAACGAAGCGGTCCCGTGTGTACTCGGCGTTTTCGAAATCACGCCCCACGTGAATCGCTTCGACTGGACACACCTCCTGACACATTCCGCAAAAAATGCAGCGGAACTCGTCGATCTCGTAGACGATCGGGTATCGGTTCCCCTGGTCGTCCTCCCCACCGACGAGACGGATGCAGTTGGCCGGGCAAACCGTGGGGCACAGGCCGCAAGCAACACACTTGGGCCGCCCGTCCGCGTGAACCTCCATACGGTGTGTGCCTCGCCACCGGGGGCTCAGTTCGGTCTGCTCCTCAGGATACTGCTGCGTCACCGTTTTTGGGCTCAGCATGTGGCGGAGCGTGATGGCCATTCCCTTGAACGCGGCCCGCAAATACGAAATCCGCCCCGAATCCGGTCTTTGGATGAGCCTAGTCGTTACCGCCATCGTATTTCTCCGTAATCATTTAAAATCATCGACCTAAACTTATTTATAATCATTTCGAGGCTCCTTCGCCTACGATCACGCCCTGGGATGGGGGGGTCAGTACCACCGTCCCCGGCCTGTTTTTTACCGCCGCCGCACCGCCAATGATTCGGCCACGATCGAGGAAGAAAACGAACGCCACCGTACAGATCCCGCTGATGACGGTAAGCACCAGCCCATGAGTAAATCTGGAAACGCCGACCTGATCCAAGACGAGTATCGTCGCAGAAACAACCATGACGTACGCCAATGCCGTGGGCAGCATGATCTTCCAACCCAACGTCATCACCTGGTCATAGCGAAAACGTGGAAGTGTCCATCGAACCCAGATGTAGAGGACCAAGAAGAACCCCGTCTTAACGGCGAACCCGGCGAAGGTCAGCAACGTCTTCCACAGAGCCGGCGCGGCGGCGATGGGGGCACCGGTTGCGTCGAAGCCCCGGATCAATTCGCCCTGGTACCAGAACGCATCGTCCCACGAACCAGGTAAATCCCACCCGCCGAAAAAGAGCGTGGCCATGAGCGCCGCCGCCGTCAGCATGTGCGCATATTCGGCGATGAAGAACATGGAAAACTTCATCGCCGAGTACTCAGTGTGGAACCCAGTGATGAGCTCCGACTCCGCCTCAGGCATATCGAAGGGCAACCGATTCGTCTCAGCGAACGCCGACACGACGAACAGGATGAACCCGAGGGACAGGGGGAACGCAAACCAGAAACCCAACTGCTGCTGTTGCCAGATGATCTCAGTGAGCGTGACGTTGCCGGCCATCATGATCACCACAATCAGGCTCAAGCCAAGGGCCACCTCGTAGCTGACCATCTGGGCCGAAGCCCGCAGCGCCCCCAAAAAAGCATACTTGTTATTGGACGCCCAGCCCCCAATCACGATCCCGTACACGCCCAGTGAGCTGAGCGCGAGAATGTAGAGGAGGCCGATCGGCACGTCGGCGATAATCATGTCGACAACGCCCCACGGTGTGGGGAGCGGTGCGGCGAAGGGCACCACGGCGAACGTGACGAGCGCGGGAACCATCGCCAGCATCGGCCCGAGCATGAAGTAGAACTTCGAGGCCGTTCCGGGAAGCGCTTCTTCCTTGACCAGGTTCTTGAGCCCATCCGCAATCGGCTGGAGCAGCCCGAACGGTCCGACACGATTGGGGCCGAGCCTGTCCTGGATGAACGCGGAAATTCGCCGCTCCGCAAGCGTCGTGTAGGCCACCGTCAGCATCACCACGCCGAACATGATGGCGATCTTGAGTGATGAGGCCAGGAGGAGCGGCAGACCAGAAATCGGAGTGTTCACGTTCAGTCCCCGGCCACGGGTACGCGTGCTCCGGACGGCCCACCCTGGGCGCCGATCGTCTCGTAATCCAGTCCCCGGTAGGACTCTACTGAGTTGGCCACCAGGCCGAAGGCCTGTTCCGCGCTGCTCGGCCCCTCTTCATTCTGGAGGGCCCCCAGGAGCGCCCCGAGAACCAACCACGCGGGGCGTGCCGTTCCGGGCCCCGACAGCGCGGGCCAGAACCGTTGCACCCGTCCCGCATGGTTTGTGAAAGTGCCTTCTTGCTCCGCAAACGTGGTGACCGGCAACTGAAATTCGGCTGAGGCGAGAGCCGAAGACGTGTACGCACCCAAGTACAGCAACAGCGCCGCGTTGGGGGCAAAGCCCTCGGGTTGGTCATCGAGTGCGTCCCCGAGGATCAGAACCACACCGTCGTGTTCCGCCAGGTCCTCCAGCCCCCCCTGCCCCGCGTCGTCACCGACCCTCTCACATCTGAGCAATTCCGCACCCTGTTCATTAGGCGCAAGCGCCTTCCGGCGTGCCAACCCCTCGTATCCTCGCAGCTCGACCTCTTCATCGGCCCGCGGAGAGCGAAAGACGACCGCGCCGCCACCAAGAGCTTGGGTCAAGCGTGACACCGCCCCCAGATCCTCGTTCGACCAAAAGGGCGACACGACCGCTTTCACTGAACTCTCGCCTAGCGTGTCGATCCGCGCCTTTAGCGCCTCGAGTGCAGCCGTCCAGCCCATCGCCGTCTTGCGGCCCCCGGCGTGCATGACCGGCGCCTCGAGCCGGTCGCCCCCGTTGAGCCATTCGTAGCGACCCCGTCCGTAGTCGCAGATCCAGTGCCCGTTCACGTCCGGGTTGGTTCGGGGCTTCATGCGGTGTACCAGGTTGTCCCGGGTATGCAGCTCGATGTTGCACCCCTGGCTGCAATTCGGGCAGATCGAGGGCGTGTGATCGAGATCCCAAGCTCGCGCCTTGTGGAGAAAATCCTTCGACACAAGCGCGCCCACCGGACAGATATCCACCACGTTCCCGGCCCATTCGGCCTGGTCCAACCCCTGCTCAAAGAAGGTGTCGATCACCGCGCGACTTCCCCTCTCGACCACCGTGAGCAGCGGCTTTTCCTCAACCTCCTCCATGAAGCGCACGCACCTTGTGCACATCACACAACGATCCCCATAGAAGAGGACGTCCCCTCCGAAATCGTCGCGCCCCAGTACACGCTTGGCGTCGCGCCCCCGGCCGTGCTCCCTGCCCTCGGCGAACACGTAGTCCTGGAGATCGCACTCCCCGCATTGGTCACAGATGGGGCAGTCGAGAGGGTGGTTCAGTAGGTAGAATTCCAGCACGCCACGCCGCATGCGCACGGCGTTTTCACTTTCGGTGTGCACCACCTGTCCTTCGGCCACAGTGGTCGTGCACGACGGAAGCAGCTTGGGGGCGCCCTCCACCTCGACCAGACAAAGCCGGCACTGGGCGGGGGACGAAAGCCCCGGGTGATAGCAGTAGTGCGGCACCTCTGTGCCGGCGCCTTGCACGGCCTGGAGCAGCGTCGTCCCCTGGGGCACCGTGACCCCTTGCCCGTCGATCGTCAGCGTCACCCCGTCGGCGCCGTCGACCTTGGTAGCCTTAGCGGCCATCGCGCTAGGCGGTCCCCAGCCGTTCCCCACGGCGGATCAAGGCGAGGTATTCGTCTCTGAACTTCTCGATGGAGGACTGCACGGGAGCGGCCACCGAATCCGAAAGGACGCAGATGGTTGTGCCGGTCATCTGCTCCGTGACTTCGACGAGCGTGTCGAGGTCGTCTTCGGTCCCGCGTCCGTCCTCGATGCGCTGGAGGATCGTTGTGACCCAGGCGGTGCCCTCGCGGCACGGCGTGCATTGGCCACACGACTCGTGCGAGTAGAACGACGCCATGCGCATGACCTGGTGCACGATGTCTGTGGTCTCGTCCATGACGATCACGGATGCACACCCCAGCATCGATCCGGCTTCGACCACGCCCTCATAGCAGAGCGCGCAGCCCATGGCTTCCTCGGCGGACAAGAGCGGAACGGAACTGCCACCCGGGATGACGGCCTTTAGCGCCCGATCCTCGATCATGCCACCGCACACGTCGTAAATGAGATCCTTGAGCGGAAAGCCGAGCGGAAGCTCGTAGTTACCCGGGCGCTTCACATGGCCGCTCACACAGAACAGCTTGGTGCCCGGACTCTTCTCTGAGCCCCACTGCCGGTACCACTCACCTCCGTTCCCGACGATGTGTGGGATCGCAGCGAGCGTCTCGACGTTGTTGATCGTCGTCGGCATCCCGAACGCGCCCACTGCGGCCGGGAATGGCGGCTTCACGCGTGGCTCCCCTCGACGCCCTTCGAGAGAGTTCATGAGGCCGGTTTCTTCGCCGCAGATGTATGCACCCGCGCCCGCGAAGACCGTCACGTCTATTTTTTTCCCGGAACCCAGGACGTCGTCGCCGATAATGCCGGCCTCGTACCCGTCCTCGACCGCTTTCGCCAACACCTGAGTCGCTTCGAAAAATTCTCCCCGGCAGTAGATGTACACGTGCTGGGCGCCCATCGCATGCGCACCGATGAGGCACCCCTCGATCAACTGATGCGGGGCCCAGCGGAGAAGCTCGCGGTCCTTGAACGTCCCGGGCTCAGACTCGTCCGCGTTACAGAGCAGGTAGTGGGGCTTCACCTTAGCCTTGGCACTAGCCTTGGTCTTTGGCATGAAGCTCCACTTGAGCCCAGTCGGAAAGCCAGCCCCTCCCCGGCCGCGGAGGCCGGACGCTTTGACGATCTCAACCACATCCTCAGGGCTCATGTTCAGAGCCTTCTTCAAGGCCTCGTAGCCCCCGCGCTCCTTCCAACCATTCAACGTCCGCGCCTCAGGGTCACCGAAATACTTGGAGAGGATCGGGACTTCATTTTCGTGGCTGTACGGGTAACCCATGACTATCCTTCGCCCTCCGGCCCGGTCGAACGAGCCAAGCCCGCTCCTTTGTCCCGCAGGTGAGCTACGATCCGCGGAACCTCGTCGACGGTCACGTTCTCGTAATACCGGGAGTTGATCTGGACGCACGTGGGAAAGCCGCAGCCAGCGAGACACTCCACCTCGATCACCGTGAAAGCGCCGTCGAGGGATGTCGCGCCCATCTCCGTATTCGTGTGGTGCAGAAACGCCTTCAGCACGTCCTCGGCGCCACAAAGGTTGCAGCTGATGTTGGTACACACCTGTACGAGGTGCCGCCCAACCGGGCGCTTGTTGTACATCGTGTAGAAGGTCGCCACCCCACGCACGTGGGCGGATGACAACTCGAGGAGCTCCCCCACCCGATCCATGGTCTGCGGGGACACGTGCCCGCGTATTTCCTGAGCCAAATTGAGAACCGGGAGCAGCGCAGCCCTCTTGGTCGGATATCGGGTCAGGATCTTTTCGAAGCGTGCCTGATACGGCCCCTCGAAGAGGGGTCCCTCCGGATCCTTTTCCTCCAACATGTAAGGATAGGTGGCCGATCCTGCAGCGTGCCCGCCTTCCAACGGACGGACCCCCACGAAGTCGATCCCCCGAACCTGCTCTTCGGTCAAATCGTATTCGCCCACGTTCCCAGCCCAGCCCGGGTTCTTGAAGGGGATCTTGCTCATCGATCGATCTCGCCCAGTACGATGTCCAGAGAGGCGTTGATCATGATCAGGTCGGAGACCAAGTGCCCTTCGGCCAGCTTGGCGATCACCGACAGATTCACGAACGAAGGGGGGCGAATCCGCCACCGGACCGGCTTCTCGCCTCCATCACTCACCACGTACATCCCGAGTTCTCCCTTCGTGCCCTCCACGGCGAAGTAACAGTCACCGGCCGGGACTGAGATGCCCTCCGTGATCAACTTGAAGTGATGGATCATCGACTCCATGTCGTTCATGCAATCGGTCTTGCTAGGTAAGGAAACACGAGGGTCGGCGACGTTGATGGGCCCGCCCGGAAGACGGTCGAGCGCCTGCTCCAGGATGCGCAAGCTTTGGCGCATCTCCTCCATACGCACCAGATATCGGTCGTAACAGTCTCCGTTTTCCCCGATGGGGACATCAAAATCGTACGTCTCGTAGTCGTAGTAGGGATTGTCTTTGCGGAGATCGTAGTCCACGCCGGAAGCTCTGAGGTTCGGGCCAGTGAACCCGTAGTTGATCGCGTCCTCTCCGGAGATCACGCCGATGTCGAGCGTGCGTCCGAGATGGATTCCGTTCGTGGTCAGAAGAGAATCGATCTCGTTGAGCGTTTTGGGGAACGTCTTCACGAAGTCGCGCAGCGAGTCGGTCCAACCATCGGGGAAGTCCGCCATCATTCCACCGACCCGCGTGGCCGATGTGGTGATGCGCGCGCCCGTGTAGTTCTCATGGAGCGTGTAAATGCGCTCCCGTTCCTGAAACGCGTAAAGGAAGGGAGTGAAGGCCCCTACGTCGATGGCAGTGGTTCCGAGCCAGAGCAAGTGGCTGAAGATTCGCTCCATTTCCATGCACAGCACCCGGGCGACTTTGCACCGCTCAGTCACCTCGAGCCCCATGAGTTTCTCGACCGCCATGACGTAGACGCAGTTGTACATGAGCGGCGCCAGATAGTCCATGCGGTCGGTGAGCGGAACGATCTGATTCCAGGTTCGGTACTCGCCGAGCTTCTCGAAGGAGGAATGGAGGAAGCCGATATCGGGCGTGACCTTGAGCACGGTTTCGCCATCGAGTTCACAAATCAGCCGCAGAACGCCGTGGGTGGCGGGGTGTTGCGGCCCGATGTTGATGAGCATGGGCTCAGAGAGCATACGAGACTCCGGAAGCTCCAGGATCTTCTCAGTCAAGGCGCGTCCCCACCTCGTCGGTCGAAATCGGCAGCTCAGGAGGGGCGAGCCCGGGGGCGCCACCCACCTCCAACTCTTCCGGTGTATAGTCGTCGTGATAGTCCTGGGACAGGGCGCGCCTGGTCTGTTCCGCTCTGGAAAAGCGCCCCCGCAAAGGGAAGTCCTTCCTGAGGGGATGGCCCTCAGCGTAGTTCTGCGGCATCAAGATCCGGCGAAGGTCCGGGTGGTCCCTGAACTCGACACCGAAGAGGTCGTAGACCTCCCGCTCGAGCCAATTCGCGGCGTTCCAAAGCTGAACCACGCTCTCGATGGAGAGTCCGTCGAGAGGCAGTTCGCATTTGATTCGGAGCGCGCGTTTGTGGGGCACGGACCACAACTGGTACACGATCTGTAGCGGCCTTCCACCCCCGTAATCGACGGCCGTCACGTCAACGAGGAGATCGTAGCGCTGCTCAGGGTCATCCCTCAGCCACGCCAACACGGCTCGGTTGCTGCCAGGATCTAGGAACACGACGTGCTGATCGCCCGCCTGCACTTCATGACGGAGCACGGCCGAGTCGAATCGGCCTTGCAGCGCTGTGACCGATGGGTGCTCAGCGGGGTTGCCAACTCCACCGTGAGGCGTCTCCGTGTTGCGGCCTGAGGCCTCCGGGCCCTGCTCGACCGCGTCGAACGCGGATCCATTCTCGCCGGCCATGCTAGGGAAGCAAGTCCTCCGAGCGCTCCGGGCGCGTGGTCTGAGCTGCGGAACTGAGCTGATCCTGTTGGGTCGAGTTTCCGAACGGTCCGGCCAGCGCCTCGACTTCTTCGTCGCCGGCGCGGGGACGCCCCACGAGGGATGGATTTTCTGCCCTGAGACTGTAGTGCTCCGTCAGGCTCTCGTGGCGAATTTTCTCCTGGATCATCATCAAACCGTAGATGAGACCCTCCGGACGCGGCGGGCAACCGGGAACGTAGACGTCGACGGGGACGATGGTGTCGATCCCTTGGACCATGGAATATGTGTCGAACACACCTCCCGAACTCGCACACGCACCCATCGAAATGCACCACTTGGGCTGCATCATCTGGTCCCAGATCCGCCGCAAGACCGGTGCGAGTTTGTAGGGAACCCGACCGGCGCAAATCAGCACGTCGGCTTGACGGGGGCTGAACGACATACGCTCCATTCCGAAGCGAGCCAGATCGAAGTTCGAAGCGGCCGAAGCCATCATCTCGATGGCGCAACAGGCGGTACCGAAGGGCATCGGCCAGAGTGAATTTCGCCTGGCCCAGTTGACGACGAAATCCACCTTGGTTGTCAGGAATGTGGGGTGTCCGAAGCCGAGAAGTCCACCCTGTCGCCCCTCCGCCTGGCCCAGCGCCTCAATCTCAGCGAGGCTCAGTGGATCTGTGCCTTCACCGTCGCTCATTCCCATTCGAGACCTCCCTTTTTCCACTCGTAGACTAGCCCAAAAGCCAAAACAGCGACGAAGAGACTGACGGCCACGAACGAACCCCACCCCAACTCCCTCATTTGGACGGCCCACGGGATCAGGAAGATCGTCTCCAGATCGAAGACGATGAAACTGATCGCGACCATATAGAACTTCACCGAAAAACGAAGGCGTGTATCCCCGAGCGGGATCATTCCCGACTCGTACGGCATGGATTTTTGGGGTGTCGGTCGCCGGGGGCTCAGAATATGGGAAGCGATCCCCATTCCGAGCGCGTTCACGACGGAGACGCCGAACAGGATCAAAAGCGGGACGTATGATCCCGACATGGCGGCCTTTGGTGGTGGCTTGTGAAATCGTTCACTTGTGGACCGCTTTAAGGTATTCCAAGTCTCAAACGAGTGTCAACCCGATTTAGGGCACCATTGCGCCCTTTGATGGCTCGAGTTTGCGGTCCGTGGCGAGACCATCATATTATCGGCGCTCGGGGGGCGCATCGCGGGGTGTGTGCGGGTCCCTCTCGAGCCCTTATTCTGCCCGTCGAAGAGACAGTTTGCCTATCAACTGACGCCGAAACATGCCGATAAAGAGTGACCATTGGATCCAACGGATGTCCGAAGAGCACGGAATGATCGAGCCCTTCGAGCCGAAGCAAGTAAAAGACGGCAATATCTCGTACGGCCTTTCTTCCTACGGGTACGACATTCGTGTGGCTACCGAGTTCAAGGTCTTTACCAACGTCCACAACGTGATCGTCGATCCCAAGAACTTCGATGACCGTTCCTTTGTGGATGTGAACGAGGCTGAGTGCATCATCCCGCCCAATTCCTTTGCTTTGGCGAGAACCGAGGAATACTTCCGCATTCCGAGAGACGTCCTCGTCGTGTGCGTCGGGAAGAGCACTTACGCCCGATGCGGCATTATCGTGAACGTGACGCCCCTCGAGCCGACTTGGTGCGGATTCCTGACCCTCGAGATTTCGAATACGACGCCCCTTCCGGCGAAGATCTACGGGGGTGAGGGGATCGCTCAGCTGCTCTTCTTCGAGGGGGACCAGGAGCCGAACGTGGCCTACGCGGACCGGCAGGGTAAGTACCAGGATCAGGTCGGTGTGACGCTTCCCAAATTATAAGCCCGATGATCGACTCTCCGCCGGTACTGGGTGGCTACTGTGTCGTGGCCGAGGATCACCCTCTCCATGGCCCGTACCACGATGAGGGATACGGTTTTCAAGTTGCTGATGACAATCGCCTCTTCGAGCGGCTCCTCCTCGAGATCAACCAGGCAGGCTTGTCCTGGCTGACGATTTTGAAAAAAAGGGAGGGTCTCCGGCGCGCTTACGACAACTTCGACGTTGGGATCGTAGCCAAACTACGGTGACACCGACCGCGCGCGTCTCATGGGTGACGCGGGAATCATTCGAAATCGTCTGAAGATCGAAGCCGCCATCCACAACGCGGGCGTATTCCTGAACCTGCGTGAAATTCACGGCTCGGTCGCTGAGTGGCTGGCATCCCACCATCCCAAATCGAAAGAGGATTGGGTTCGGCTGCTCAAGAAGACTTTTCGCTTCACGGGTGGCGAGATCACGGGAGAGTTCCTCATGGGCATCGGATACCTTCTAGGATCCCACGACCCTGAGTGCCCGGCATATGATCGCATTCTGCGATTGGGACCCCTCCGTGGACCCAAGTGACCTCCGGGGGATCGTGACTGAGGCGCTTTCCGAAGACCGGAGGGACGAGCACACTTGGACTGCCCGGCATTACTCACCTCCATGGTGGTTGTCCGGCGCCCATGCCCAAACGCTGGCTGGGAAATATTTCAGGGCCTCCCCAAGCGGGATGCTCACGACCGAACGGATCGAGACGCCAGACGGGGACTTCTTGGACCTCGATTGGATGCCCGAAACCGATCCCTCAGCGCCTCTCGTTCTCGTGCTGCACGGGCTGGAAGGTCACACGAGAAGCGGATACATGGTCCAAACGTTCCTCGCGTTGGCGAACCGTGGGATGCGTGCCGTGGGACTGAACTTTCGCGGCTGTTCCGGAGAGGTGAACCGGCTCGCCCGTTTCTACCACTCGGGTGAGACCGGGGATGTCGGCTTCGTCATCGACTTACTTCGTGGGCGGTTCCCAACACGCCTGCTCACGGCGATCGGAATTTCTCTCGGAGGAAACGTCCTGCTCAAATATCTCGGGGAGCAAGGAGCGAAGAACGTCACTCCGCTTTCAGCCGCTGTGGCAATCTCCGTCCCATACGACTTGTCCGCCGGAACGGACGCTCTCGCACGGGGCGGCATGGCCAGAGTCTATGTCGCCTACTTCCTCCGCTCTCTTTTGGCCAAGGTTCGCGCCAAGCGAGAAATGCTGGCTGACGTCCTCGACCTCGACACCGTGTTGGGCAGCACTACGCTCAGGGAGTTCGACGACGCCGCCACTGCCAAGCTCCATGGATTCGAGGACGCCGAGGACTACTATTTGCGATCCAGCTCGAAGGGCTTCCTTCAGTCGATCCGGGTTCCCACGCTGCTCCTCCACTCATTGGACGATCCCTTTTTGCCCAAGGCGGCACTTCCCATTTCCACGATCGAAGCAAGCCCGTTCTTGACGCTGATCCTTACTGAGGGCGGTGGCCACGTGGGTTTCTTCGAGAGTGGACCGCCCTGGAATCCGGCCTTTTGGATGGAGGAGCAGAGTGCTTCCTTCTTGGCCCACCACCATCCCGGCACTTCGGCGACGACGGGCCACACGAACCCCAGCGCGCCGGGATGGGTTGACCCGAACGCCGAGAATATCTAGAGTGGCGCAATCCGAAAGGATGGAGTTCGATGCTCGTAAAACGTGAGCGCCCGCAACAATGGATGAGGGAGAAGTGGCATGGCCGAAGGAAGCGTGAAGTGGTTCAACGACAGCAAGGGTTTTGGGTTCATCACGCCGGATGAGGGCGAGAAGGATTGCTTTGTCCATTACTCAGCAATCCAGGGGGACGGTTTTAAGAGCCTTGCCGAAGGGGACCGAGTTCAGTTTGAAATTGGTGAGGGACCGAAGGGACCTGCAGCAGAGAACGTGACCCGACTCGAATAAAAACAGCCCGTCAGGCGTCAGGCGGGCTCGTGCTACTCTGAATGCTCGAAGAACGCCCGTTGATGCCAACTCGCCCGGGCCAGACCCTCCCATCGCCCTGAGCGCGCATCTTTCAGACGGGTGACGGTATTGTCGAACACGACGGTGTCCGGACCCACCGCCCCCTTTTCGGCCAATCTGCGGAACTCAGATCGGGACATTCGCTTCACGTCCCCACCCTCAACGAACCACACCGGCGTGTTGTCGAGGATGCGCACACCCAATCGCCGCTCTTGGTCCTTCAGCACACCGACCATGGCGTCGATGGAGCACCCTGAGGGAGGTGCGGAGGCCTCATCGACGGCAACGAGGAGAAACCGTCCCCATCTCCAATCGCGGCCGCACGCCAGTGGGGCCCCGTGCGCCGCCCAGGTCTCGAGAAACAGGTCCACGGCACTCAAGAGGTTGTCCTGCTCACCCTCTGAGAGGGTGCGCTCCACGCCGAATACCCACAAACGCGATTCGTCGGGCAACGTCCCGAATGGAACCAACGGCATCAGCGGACCTCCTCGTCGCCCGCGGCGGGGCCAGCGCCCTCATCGGTGGCGTGAGGGTCATCGAAGCTGCCTTCGGTCGTGGACTCCGAAGGACTCGGACTCGCATAGATCGGTTCCATCTGCGGGGGCGATTTATCCAGGAGAATAGCCACCCACCGTAGATCCTCAGTGTTCTCCAACATGATTTTTACCACCATCGTGAGGGGGACCGCGAGCAGGGCTCCCACCGGACCCCACACCCAAAACCAGAACAGCAACGACAGGATCACCACCAGGGTAGAAAGCCCTAGCCTCCTACCCATAAAGCTGGGCTCGAGGATGTTTCCGACCACCACGTTGATCGCTCCGTATCCGATGACCACCAATGCGAAGTTGCCGATCGTACCGAACTGCACCACGCTGAGCAGCAGGGCAGGAACCGCGGCCACAATGGAACCGACGGTGGGAATGTAGTTCAAAACGAAGCCGATGATCCCAAGCAGGATCGGGAAGTCCAGGCCCGCGATCCATGCCAGCACACCGATCAGCAAGCCGGTGGTCAGGCTCATCAGGGTCTTGATGCCCAGATACACCTGGACCTCCCGGACGATCTTCGTCATGCGCCTACGGTCGTTCGGCACCATCTTGGTGACCCGCCTCCGTTCACCCTCCTGAGGCCCCAAGATCGCCCGGAACTTGAAGGGAAAAACCATCGCTTCACTCAGAACGAAGGCCATGATCAACAAAACCAGGAACGTGTTGGTCAGAAAACCCGCCACCCGCGCCGCGGTCCTACCGAACAACCCGACCGCTGCACCTGGATCGATCAATTCGAATATCGGATATTGGCTAAGCTCGACCCCAATCTGCGCACTTAATCCGGCTACCCATGATGCGTAAAGCGCCTCCACGCGTGCTCGATACACGGGAAGCTGGCCCTGAAAGTCGGCAACCGCCTGGGTACCCAGCATGATGAGGGCCCCGAATACCAGCCCGATCACGAGCATCGTGAACAGGATGGCCAGGGGTGCCGGTACACGACGGAGTTGGAGCCAGAACATGAGCGGCATGCTCAGCACGGCCAGGAACAGCGCCAAAGCGAAAGGCAAAAGAATGCTCGCTCCCTCGCGCAACCCCGCTACCACGATGACGAATGACGCCCCCATGAGAAGAAAGCGGGCTCCAGGGGTGTTGGCTGAGATCGGAATCATCTAGCGTGTCGCATCTCTGAGAGTCGTAATCGCGATCGTGTCCCGGCCGAATCATGTCGACCAGCATTGGCCTGGACTTACGTAGCAAGGGTCGTACCAACAGAAAACCTCTGATGCCTGAACACCGATCCCATTCCGGGGTTCCGATTCCACATTCCGACTCAGGGCTGCTCGACCAGTGCCGCGTGGATGTGTTTCGCTCCGGTGGCAAAGGAGGACAACATCAGAACGTCACGGAGAGCGGCGTCCGCCTCACGCATCGTCCCACCGGGACCGTGGTCATCAGTCGCCGTTTCCGTAGCCAGCATGCCAACAAGCGGCAGGCTCTGGTCACGCTTCGCAAGAGGCTCGAGGCCCTCAACACACCCGAGAAACCGCGGATCCCCACCCGCCCCACTCGCAGTGCCCGCGAGCGGCTAGTGGCATTGAAGCACCGTCGCTCTTCCAGGAAAACTCTCCGCCGAAAACCCAGGGTGGACGACGATTAGGCACTCGCCTTATCATTAACAGTTGGTCTTCGTTTCGCCCTATGTTGGCTCGATCCCCGCTTTGAGAGGCTCTAATCGAAGGATAAATTACGTGCCCTTTTGATCGAAGATGATCAGGGTGACTTCGTCTTCCCGAAGGGGCTTCTCAGTCAGATCACACACCCCGAGATCGAATTGGATTGGGTCCCCACGTTTGAGGAAGGGCACGATGCCCTCGCCCAAGGTGGATACGACATCTACCTGGTCGATTACTTCCTCGAAGATCGCACCGGCCTCGACTTACTCCGCGAAGCTGCGCGGTACCAACTCGAGGCGATGCAAGCGGGCGCCGCAGACTATCTCGTCAAAGGCCACATCGAGCCGGAGGACCTCGGGCGCGCTATACGCTATGCGCTCGATCGAGTGGAGGCCCAACGGGCCCTTAAGGTTAGCGAAGAGCGCCACTGAGGGATGTTCGATCACCTCCCCATGGGTCTGTACAGGTGTTCTCCAGAGGGTGAATTCTTGGATGCCGACCCAGCCACCCTCGCGAGCCTATACGCGTCTACTTTCTACGTCAGTGCCGAGGACGAAGAGACCTTCAAGGCACGACTGAGGGAATTCGGGGTCGTGCGGGGCTTCGAAACACATTTGCGTGCGGTGGACGGCCGTGACATCCGGCTTCGCAATACGGCGCGGATTCATCGTGACACCGATGGGAAGATCGACTACGTCGAGGGCGTTGTCGAGGACGTTACGCGTGCGTGGCGCTCGATTGGGAACCACCGTGAGGCTGCGCGATACCAGGCGTTATACGAGTGCGACCACATGGGCATCCTCACGTTGGACGGCTCAGGTGACATTCAGGATGCCAACCCGGCCTTCCGTGCCCTGTCGGGTTATGAAGAGGAGGATCTCTCCTCAGTGTCATATGCCGCACTCTTTGAGTGGAAGGAGGAGGCCGAGACGTTGGAGAAAATTCGGCAACTCTCTGCAGGGAGCCCTGCGATTCAGGAGAACCTCCGCAAGCTCCGCATGAAGGATGGATCGATCCGCACGGTGAACTCCCCGTCCATCCTCACCAAGGACGGAGACCTCGAGCCCGACCACATCCCCGTTGTGCTGGAGGCGACACCGACGGATTGAAGGCCCGTCAGAATTCGGCGTTCTCAAACGTTGGGCTGGGTATCGAACGCTCAGTTGGGCATCCCTCGGTCTGATCCTGGCTGTCGGCCGTCGGATCCCTCGTGGCCTGTACGTCCCCCACGTCTCCGTCCTCTTCTTCTTCCTCCTCGCTGACGTCCTCACCGTTCGCCTTCTTCGACCCCGGGGCCCCCGAATCTTGCGGATCCTCGCTTTTGGCGACGGCAGCGAGTACCTCCTCCGGCGACGCAACCCTGCGAACGTTCGACCCCAAAGCATGACTCAAGCAGAGATCGGTCCAATCCACCGGAGCACTCTCGCCTTCAGGCGGATCACCTGCCTCGATGCGGGCTCTCACCTCAGCGGCAGCGTCGGCCAGATCGAGCGCGTCCAAAGCTTCTGCCGCGGCACTCCGGAATTCGGCATTCGCAACGACCTGAGCCATCATCTGGATCTTCTCCCCGGCGATGTCCTCACGTCCACCCTTTAGGGCACTTGCCACATATTCGTTCAGGTGCACCACAACGGAGGCCATATGATGAGAAGCCAGGTCGAGCCACGTCAGCGTGCAGAGCGTTCGCACCGCTTCTGGGTGGATCCGAACGATCTTCGTCGCGAGTCCACGGGCAGGCTCCGGTTGCCCGTCCTCGAGCATCGCGTCGATGGCGCGGCCGTAATAGTGAAGAGCCTGGGACCGGTTGCCCGCACGATCGCAGAGGTCACCCGCGCGGTTGAGCGGGACCCATCTGAGCCCCCCAATCCGCATTGCCTGCCTGCTCTTCGAGATCCGCCAGAACCGTCTCTGTGACGGGCGCACGCCGGTCCATGTCGAGTTTCTTCGAGCGGAACAAGCCTGAAAGCCGTTTCATCGCCATCGTCAAAGGTTCGCAGAGACTTAAAACCTAGTAATCCAAGGTGAGTGCCGATAGGCGGATGTTTCTCACCGGCTCGACTCAAGACTGAGCAGGGCACGCCCGCTCAACTGCGCCTATAAAATGCCCGTATCGACGGGCCTCCGTCAAACGGACCTAGCACGTGCTGTAGCGAATCGGCGCCAGAACCACGGCGCACGTCGTACGGCAATGTCCATGAGAAAACCGATCAAAGCGAGAGCGGAGAGCCATGGCCAAAGCGGTGTCGGTACGGAGGCAGTTTCGCCGTAATCGTTGAAAATATCTCCCGCATCGGGCAAGAACTGCCCTCCGGTTTGGGCGGCAATTTCACCCAACAATTCAGCGTTGGCAGGATAGAGTCGGTATTCGTCACCAAACCTGTAATAGAGGGCCTGCGAGCGGTCCTCGATGCCGTTGCCCGACAACTCGAATTGATAGGGCTCCTCCCCGGGAGCGCCGAGGCTGTGTCGGGCCTGGAACGTCCCCGGGCCAACCTGTTGGAAGTCCAACGGAGTCCTCTCCCCCTCAGTCCCGACCAGGCTCAAGCGTGGATCAAGATCGGTACGGTAGGCACCCTCTTCGGTAAGCGCACTCACCGTAATGAGGGCTTCATTCCCGACCCGTTCTATCATGAAATCCAGCTCGCCTCCGCCGTCACGCCTCATGGTTTCTCGGACAAGTTGGGACCAGAATTTTCCATACCCATCCCACGTCAACCAATCGACGGCCCAGCGGTTCTTGACGTCCGAAGTGAAAGCAGCGGTTCTGCCCAATCCGTACCGCCACCGCGCCAACAGTGGGTCCTCCGATTCGGACTGGATGAGCACCTCAGCGGTCTCCTTCGCCAGCGTTCTCACGTAGCCTCTGAGAGGCGGCGCCGCATTCAAGTCGATGTCGGTGAAGGCCTCGATCGATGTGATCACCGTGGTCTGGACGGCCTCCTCTACCAGCGTGGACTGCGAAGCGATCTGGGTTTCCTGGATGAAAACCTGCGGGACGCGCTCAGCGTCCTCGATGAAGTAGCTGCGCCCCCTCCCCCAGGTCGCAATATTCCCCAACAATTCTCTATCCGCCTCCTGGCCTACGGCTACGGACGAGACGGTGATGTCCGAAGCGGACATCAACGAAACGAGCTCCTCGTAATCGTCCGCATAGGTCTTTCCATCGGACAGCAGGATGATGTGCCTCACCTCAGCTTCCGAGTCCGCGAGAGCGTTGAACGCCGTCTCCAACGCCGGATAGATGTTCGTTTGGGACCCGGCAATGATGCGACTGATGAAGTCGTTGATGCGGGGCTTTTCTACGGCGAGTTGAAGAGGCACGGTCACGTATGGAGTGTCATCGAACGTGATCAGCCCGAAGCTGTGGGTCGGCTCGAGCAGCTCCAGAGCCGCCTTGGCCGCTTCCTTTGACAATTCGAGCTTCGGGCCCACCATGCTGTAGGACTTATCCATGACGATGACGAGGGCCAGGTCCTTCCGCTCTTCGTTGATCTGGAACCAGATGGGAAGCACCTCCTCGATCTCCGACCCCTCATACCCCTCCTCACCGTAGCTCGACTCGCCGGCGGCGAAGATGAATCCGCCCCCGGAGTCCCGGACATACTCGAGGATAGCGTCCACCTGTTCGCCACCCAGGGCGTTCATGGGTACGTCACTCATCAACATGAGGTCGAAATTTTCGAGAGCCCCCACCGTCGCGGGCAAGGATTCGGGGCCCACCACAGTGACGTCTATGCCCTCCGAGGAGAGCGCGTCTCTCAGGTACTGAGCGCTGGCTGGTCGACCCTCGACATAGAGTATGCGGGGACGTGCGCCGACGGAGATCGCCTGTGTAAGGAAGTCGTTTTGGCCGAGCGGGTCGTTCTCACCCTGAAGCCGTCCCGAAAGCGTCCCCGCACCTCCCGCCGGAAGCCGAACCTCGAAATGGACTTCGTTGAGTCCGGGCTCGAGCGTCACCTCCCGGGTCTCGAGCGTCTGACCGTCGCTGACGAGCGCGACCGTGGCGATGGAGGCCACCCGGCTGAATACACGTACGGTCGCGGTCACCGGCTCCTGCTCTCGGAGCTCATCGGGCAGATCGATGGACTCGACCCAGCTGTCCCCGTCGCCCCGGACCGTGGCCGGAAGCGTGAACACCCGTACACCGCTCTCCTGCGCCTCGCCCAACAGCCGGGACACGTTTCCGGCGTTCTCGTTGCCATCCGTAATCAACACGAGGCGCTTGAGATAGCGCGGATCGAAGCTCCGGAAAGCCCGCGCCATGACCGATTCGAGATTCGTGGCGCCCTGGTTGATCGAGCGATTGGCGCCGTCGGCAGAGACTTCGACCGACCGGATTCCCTCGGCGGTAGCCGCGGCTCGAGCCGAACCCCCGAAAGCGAGGAAGGCTGAGTGCGCCGGAGCACCCCTGGCATCGGTCGAGGCTATCCAATCGATGGCGGTCCCGACGAAGGTCGGGTCGATACTGCTCGATACATCGAGTGCGTAAACGACGGACATCCATTTGCCCGACCGGTGCCAGACGGGCTCGAGAAGGGCGGCGACCAACAAGACCACGACAGCGATCCTGCATGCAGCGGCCAACGCACGATGCCGTGGCGACGACCCCAGCGTGGAGCGCTGAGACAGCCGCCAAATGAACGGCACCGCCACCAGGCCCAGAATCGGCCACCACCGAGCGAATTCGATGCTCATATGGTCAGCCGCCTGTGGTAGGTGACCCACTCCGCCACCACCAATACCAGCGCCAGCAGCAGCAGAAAAATCCACAACTCATCGTTGGGGCCCGGCTCAGCACTCGCCAACGCGGTCGACGCAGCGGCAGTAATCTCGCCCGAGGCGATCTCCGAATCATTGACCGAAGATCGCTCAGTACTGGCCAAGTTGACTGCGACTCGAAGCCGTCTGTCACCCTCGCCCGCCACCATGTAGAGACCCGGCTGCTCAGCCAAGAAGACCGTGCGATCGGACAGCGGCCAGGCGACGATGTCGTTGCCCTCGAGGTCTGTGACCACGGCCCGCGGAAGTGGCACCTCGACCCGACCCGGTACGCGAGCCAGCGCAACCTGCTCATCCATCAACCAGCCCAACGCATTCGCCAAAAAAATCGGAAAGCTCGGTTGGAGCGGGAAGTTCGAATCCTCCAGCGCAAACGATACGCGCACAATCCGATCTTCTCGGTCGCTGACCAAAATGAGCGGCAGCGCCCTGGTTCCAACCACGATTTGGGTGGCGGCCCCATCTCCCGGCGCATCGGCATAGGACCGGGGGCCCGCGGCGTCCGCGGGCACCGCAATACGCGCCGCCCGATCGATACGCAGATCTTCGAGCGCCACGAAACGAAGCACCGGATGCGCAGGATTCCAACCCGGTGCGTCCGGTACCTCCACGACACTGAGTGTCGGCGTCAGCCACGCTGCATCGGGCGGCAAGAACAACAATGCCGGGCCGCCGGGCGCCTGGGGCGGAGCGAAGCGATCGAAGATGTACACGTCTGCCGAGACCAGCGCATTGTATTGGGCCGGACGTATGACCTCCAAGGACAACTTCGGCTGGTCCGCCAAAACGTTCTCAAGGTACAGGCTGCCCGGCGTAATCAGCGCGACGCGAGTCTGAGTCCGAACCGGTAGGAACCCGTACGCGTAATCATCGGCCGAGAACGCGTCGGAGTCCGCCGTAACCACGGCTCGCACGGGCCCGCGCCCGAACCCGCTTAGATCGATGAGGTGAGCCCGCGTTTCTCCAGCTTGGAGGGTCAGCGTGTCTCGTATGCCTCCGTTGTCGCCTCCACTCAAACGGAGTGTGACCTGTTCCGCCACGGGCGACGCGTTCTTAATCTGGACAAAGGCATTGTAGCGCGTCGGCTCTGAGGGCAACGCCTCTATTCCGAAAGCCGTGATGCCGACGTTGTGGGCAGGCTCGAAAACGGAAATCAGCGTCGCCTCAGGCGGAGCCCCGTCCACCATGACCCCGTCGGAAATGAAGAACACCTCAGACTCGACCTCGGGCAGATCCGGGAACTCAGGCACACCACCGAGCGAAACGGTGAGTCCGGCCAACACCTCCAGGGCCGCCCGTCGGTCGCCGGGCTCCCCCGGGGGGGCCTGACCCGACGTGTCAAGAATAAGGAACTTCCCGCTCGCGCTTCCCTGCCTCAAGAATCGGCCCGCATGCGCCACCGCTCGTTCCCAACGGGTGAACCCGTCAGCGGTGAACGTGGCCATGGTCGCGGAATTGTCGATCACGACCGTGATGTTGCGGATGTCTCGACCCGGCGAGGAAAGCTCGGGACGCCCGATCCCGGCCGCGACTGAGAGGCCGATCGTCAAGGCCAACATCAGCGAAAGCCACCAGCGCAATCGGTCGATGAACGTGTTCCTTTTTTTCTCCTTGAGCAGGCGATTCCAAAGCAATGTCGAAGGCACGACCACCCGCTGAGGTGGCGGCTTGAGCCAATACAGGTATATGACGGCCAGTACCGTGGTGCCCAGAAGGGCTCCTATCAACCCCGCGCTCATGCCGAGAAAGATCATTTCAGGAACCGGCCCTGACGGAAAACCTGGAGTATCAGGTCTTCAAACGGGACGTCCGTCGTGGTCCGCAAGTAGCCCCAGCCGTTCTTGCGACAATAGCCGCCCACTTCTTCACAGTGCTCCTCGAACTGTTCGGCATAGGCCTCGAGGAGGGCCGGCGTAACCCTGACGCGCTGGGACGTCCCCAGCTCGGCATCCTCCAGAAGCACCTCGTCGGGAAGATCGGGATGCGCTTCTTCGGGGGTGTGGATGTGGACGGCGAACAGATCTTGCTTAAAGTAGCGGAGCATATCGAACGCTCTGGAGAAGCCCTGCTCATCCAGGAAATCCGACACGACCACCACCAGTCCACGGCGCCGGCGAGAGGAGAAGAAAGCCTTGAACGCCTTCTCCATCGCAGTCGCGCCATGAGACTCGGCTGCCTCCAGAAAACGAAACGCGTGCCAGACTTGGTGTTTCCCCCGGCGCGCGGAGAGTTCATGCGCAATGCCGTCCGCAAAGCCGACCAAGTTGACACGATCCTGGTTCAGGAGCCCAACGTAGCACAGCGCCGCAGCGATCTTGCGGGCATAGTCGAACTTCACGGGGTCACCGTACTCCATCGACCCGCTCGCGTCGAAAAAGATGTAGATCGGGAGGTCCGCCTCTTCCTCGAAGAGCCTCAGAATCAGCTTGTCGAGACGCAGGTACGTACGCCAATCGACGTTCTTGGTGTCTTCACCCGGTACGTACTGGCGGTAATCCGCAAACTCGATTCCCGAATCGGTTTTCTTCTTGGCCCGATGTTCCCCATGCATGTGTCCGGGAATCATGTGATTCGAGACGAGATTCAAGTATTCGAGCTTCTTCAAGAACTCGTCGTCGAAGAGCGTTCCCTTCTCACTCATGCGATAAACGCCGGGCCCGCCGGGTTACTCTGAGGGTTCCGGAGTGTCCTTCATGATCGCTTCCAGGATCATGTCGGTATCGATCCGCTCCGCCTCGCCCTCGAAGTTGAGCAGCACGCGGTGCCGCAATGCGGGGAGCATAAAGGCGCGAATGTCTTCGCAGGACACATGGACGCGGCCATTGAGCAGCGCGTTCACCTTGCCCCCGATCACGAGGGTCTGGGTTCCGCGCGGACTCGCCCCAAAGCGGGCGTACCGCTGCGTCAGAGGGTGCGCGTGCGGCGTATCGGGATGGGTCGCAAGCGTCAAACGGATCGCATAGTCCTGAACGGATCGCGCGATCGGGACCGAGCGAGCCGTGTCGCGCATCACCAGGATCTGATCCCGGTCTAGCACCATTCCCGCCTCAGGCTCCTCCCGGCGCGTGGTCCGATCCATGATTTCGTGCATGTGATCCGCTTCCGGATACTGGATCTTCAGCTTGTAGAAGAACCGATCAAGCTGCGCTTCGGGCAGCGGATAGGTCCCCTCCATTTCCAGCGGATTCTGAGTTGCGAGAACGAAGAAGGGAGGCCGGAGCCTGTGGGTGGTCGTGCCGACCGTGACGCTGCGCTCCTGCATCGCCTCCAGAAGAGCGGACTGCGTCTTGGGCGTGGCGCGATTGATCTCGTCCGCAAGGAGGATATTCGTGAAGATCGGCCCCTTTTGGAACGCGAGATGCTTCTCGCCGGTGTCGCTCTCGTGCACCACGTCACTTCCGACGATATCGCCAGGCATGAGGTCGGGCGTGAACTGAATGCGTGAGAAGGCCAGGTGCAAAACGTCCGCGACCGTCGCTACGATCTTGGTCTTCCCGATTCCCGGTATCCCCTCCAACAGCACGTGGCCCTTGGAAAGCAAGCTGATCAGCGTTCCGTCGATGATTTCCCCATTACCGACGATGACTCTGGAGATCTCTTCCTTGACGATCTGGAACTGGTCGGTGAATTCACTGACCCGGCTATCGATACTGTCGAGTTGCGTTGTCGTCATTTTCTCTCATCGGGCCGAATGGCCAGGAAGTATTTCTTAACGAGGCTTCGGTACCGCCACGGGATTCGCTCAGCGTTCAACGCCGAACCCTGGGAGTATTGCGACGGCGCCCGCACGTCACTGTACTGCACGATCGAACTCTGCTGGCGACTGGCCTCCTGGAAGAGATCCTCAGGATCCAACTCCCGCTCCTCTTCCGCAAACTCAGGCGTCTCTCCGTCGATCACTTCGAGCGCGAGTTGGGCTTCCAACGTCGTGCTGGCGCCGAGTTCGAGCTCATTGCCAGACGGATCCCCGGTAGCATTGCCCGCCGGCCCGCTCTGGGTCCCATCTGAGCCCTCAGAACGGGTCACCTCCGATGATGGTGACGCCGCCGATGCGTCGCTTTGCTCACCCGAGACGGATTGGCTCTGTGCGATCTGCGCCTGTGCCTGTCCCGGCGAGCCCCCGGGTTGTTGGGCCAGTGCCTCCTGCATCGCCTCTGCCGCGTCCGAAGCATCGTTGTTCGCTTCCTGGCGTGCCTGCCGTTGGGCTATTTCCTCAAGCGCGGCCGCGACCCGCTTCAGGGCCTCCTTGGCATCCTCGAGGCGGTCTTCCGAGATCGCGTCGGCCGCCTCCCTCAGCGCCTCGAGCAACTCGTCGATGACCGGCTCATCGATCTGGGAAGCGTCCTGCAGACGCTCCCCCAATTCCGCCAGATCCTGGGGGGCGAGGTCACCGAGTTGATCGGAAAGATCACGCAGCCCCTCGGCGGCGTCTGAGAGATTCTGGTTCATCATGGCGTCGACGAACTCGGCCAACTCATTCGACCCCGCGAACTCCTGGAGCAGCTCCTCGAGCGCGTCACGAGTGGCGGCCATCTCCAGATTTCCCTCGTCGAGCTCGTCCTGAGCCTCCCGTAAGTCGCGTAGGACGTCATCGAAGGACGTTTCAGCAGCCTCAAGTTCCTCAAGCGCCGCCTCGAGCAGGGCCAGCGCATCCTCATCCAAGAGCTCGTCACCCTCGCCATCGATCAAGTCACGGATTTCGTCAGCGTACGCCTCACGCGCTCGCTCGAAGCGGGTGGAGTCCGATGCTGCCGCGAACCTCAGGAGGGGGCTGTCGGAGGGCACCAACGCCATGACCTGCAGGAGTCCGAAGAGCACCAACGCGAGCCCAAATCGTCTCGGGATCGTCACTGGAACCAGACGCCTCGGATCCAATCGGCGAGCCGTCTGGGCAGCACGTCCGACCAAGAGATCGACCCACGGCGAGGAATCGTCCTGCCGTATGAACCAGTACGCGCTCTTGATTTCGTCATGCAGGCCGGCGCGCTGATCGGCCACACCGGCCGCGCGCTCGAGCCGCCAACCTCCAACTTGGGACCAAATCAGGAAAGCCAGGAAAGCGGCCGACCCGGCAGCGACGATCAGGGTCTCCGGCGGCACGCTGACCGGCACCAACAGAGGAGCCACTTCGATAAGCAGCAAGGCGCTGAGCACCAGACACGTCGCGACCGACAAGTGGTGGAGCGTCTGGTTGAAGCGAACCTTGAGATCAATACGCCTCAGCACCGCAGTGATCGTGGAGCGCTCAGTGGCCCTACTCACTGGCAACCTTTTCCAAGGTCCGGCGGCTGAACGTATTGTTGTGAACCATTGGGCGCTCCGGGTGGACCGACGTAGCAGGCTAAACTGACGCCGCCACAGAGAGCGAGCAAGAGAGAGCCGGTGGTTCTATTTCGAAACGGTGTTTCCGCCAGCCTTTTGACCACGGTTGAGGGCCGCGCGAGCGGCTTTTACAATGGCCCCATATCTGGCGGGCCACCCCTTCTTTTCTCCACGTTCGGCTACGCCGACCGTCACGGTCACGGACCACGGCGCTGAAGGGTATCGGATGGTCGCTCACTTGCCGTTTGCCGCCGCCTTGGGGTGCAGCGGGAACTGGAAGTCCTCGATGTCCACGCGCAGGGTATCGATGTCCCCGAGGACCTCGTTGCGCCCCTTCCTGCGAAGACAAGCATGAAGTTTACGCCGCTGTAACGGAAGGCGCTGGCACTCGCCTTACGCAAATTGTTGGCGATTTTTCTTGTGACGCGGTCGCTCGCGTCCCGCCCATAGCGGTCGTGGAGGGTCTTGAAGTCATCGATGCCCACCAAGCCAAAGGCATAGGACGATTTCATGCGCCCAACGTCACGCCGCAAATATTTTCGAGCCGGAAGGTGCGTGGCATTGTCATAAAGGGAGAGCGCGTAAGATTTTTTGAGCACGTTCACGACCAGTATGAGGCCGGCCATCGTCAGGTAGATCGTAGACTCCAAGGAGTTCCTCGACGTCATCGCAAGAGTAGCCCCGGCCAACTTGCCTCCTCCATCGCCCAGGTCGAAGATCGCCGTCCGGGGAAACCATCGTCGAGTGGACGAGTTTGAGTTCGAGCATAAGGGCTGAGTCGGTTGTATTCCAGCCGGGGCAAGGCTGGTTGACTGGTTGGCCAGCACGACTGAACTCCTTTGGGACATTCAGCTAAACGGAACCTCCGTCGGCCAAGTAGAGGCCAACCTCGATGAGACGAGGGAGACCGTTCACAAGGCTGCTATTAGGCTCATCCACGAGCTGCCGGCGCAACGGGCCGTAGAAAAATTGGCGAATGGAGCGCTAGCCGATTCGGAACTACAGCAAGAGGCGGTGGCGCCTGAGGTAGCTGAGGAAACCGCCCCCCCCACCGTTGATGGGTGACAGCGACGAAGATGAACGCTGCTCAAGGACACGGAGGTGGGAAAGATGCTTGGAATCGCCAACAACAACGTCTACCAACTGCCGATCAACAGGGTGCGTGTGGGCAAGCGCACCGTCCGATGGCGGCCGGCGGCGGTTCGAGAGTTCATTGAGCGGGGGGACGAGAACCCTCTGCCAGGACCCGGCTCTCAGTAAGCTCCGTATTTCCTAGTGGGCCCAGCAGGATTTGAACCTGCGACCGTCGGATTATGAGTCCGCTGCTCTAACCAACTGAGCTATGGGCCCTAGTGATGGACCTCAAGGTAATGCGCACCAGAACTCTCGTCAGGTCTCCTGCACACACTTCGTGAGAGCCGCCACATCCTCCAAGTTCAACGTCTCGCACTCGCCCAGAGCAAGGTCTCCGAGCTCCACCGGTCCGAATCGCACTCGCTTCAGCGTCACCACGGGTAACCCCACGGCGTACATGAGCCTCCGGACCTCGCGCTTCCGTCCCTCGGTCATCACGAGCGTGAGGTTCCCGCATTCCCTGACTGGGGCGGCGACCTCCAACCGTACCGGGCGGGCGAGGCCATCGTCCAGCACCTCGCCTGCCCGAAGGCGCGCGATGTCCTCCTCCGACGGCACCCCCTGCACGGTCACTTCGTATTCGCGCTCCACTTGGTAGCGTGGGTGCTGAAGCCGGTTCGCGACGTCTCCATCGTTGGTCAGGAGGAGTAGGCCCTCAGTGTCGAGGTCGAGTCGTCCGACGTAGCGGAGGCGGGAGTGCTCGGGGGGAAGCAGGTCGTAGATGGTGCCCCTTTTGTGAGTGTCCACTGCGGTGCACAGAACGCCTGCGGGCTTGTGAAAGCGGACCCAGAGTGCATCGGGAAGATCGACCTGCGTCCCATCCACCTCGACGCGGTCTCGGCTGGGCTCGACTTTGGTTCCGAGCTCCGTGACGATGGTCCCGTTGACGCTGACCCGGCCACCAAGAACCATTGCCTCTGCCTTCCGCCGGGAGGCCACGCCGGCTCTGGACAGAAACTTTTGAATCCGCATATGGCCTAGAAGGGTGATCGGAAGGGGGGGTGGGCCGCGTTGGGGATGCCACGGTCCCAGGCCCTAGGCGGAGCGACGACGCCATACTCGCAGCTACGGTTAGGAGCTCCAACAATGGGGATGAGGCCGTGCCACCCCAACCCTTCAACGTGCAAGGTCATGCCATTCATGGTCGTGGGCACATGGCGGTTGTGCGGTTGATCCTGCGTCTCTCCCCCTCGCCGTAGCGTTGCTACGCCTCGTCGTCGTTCCTTGCCTGAACCCGCACAGGCGCCATGTGCGCGACCCGCACCCTTTCCGATCACCCTTCTAGGCTCTCAGTCAGTCGGCCGGATCCCCCGCTCCGTCGCCCGGATTCTCAGCAGCGCCGGAAAGCACATCTTCCACACTCGCCTTCGGCTCATCCGCATCGACCTCCCACGGCTGAGCCTCCTCCATCGGCTCAGAGCCCTCTAGGTCCTCAAGCGGCGTCCGGTCCCTCAGGATTACGGGCAGTTCCTCCGGCCGGGGCAGATCCTCCAGCGACCGGAACCCGAAGTGCTCGAGAAAACGCTGGCTGGTTCCGTACAAGAAGGGGCGTCCCAGGCCTTCGCCCCGAGCCACGACGTCGATGAGCGCGCGGTCCTGGAGGGTCCGAATCACACCCGACGAACTGACACCACGAATGTACTCCATCTCGATGCGCCCGATCGGCTGCCGATATGCAATGATGGCCAGCGTCTCCAAAGCGGGCCAGGAGAGCCGAGAGGGCTTAGGGATCGTGTCGAAGCGTTCCAAGTAGGGTGCGAAGTCCGTCCTAGTGAGAAGCTGATAGCCCTCGCCGAGTTCTCGGATCTCGAAGGCGCGCTCGGATTCGGAGTAAGCGGCGTTGAGCTCCTGCACCGCCTCTTCGATCAGATCTTCGTCGAGTGCCTCGTCGGCGCGGGCGATCTCCTCCGCATTCAGTGGCGCCTCGCTCGCGAAGAGCACGGCCTCCACGATCTGGGTCGGATTCATGATGGCTCCAGCGCGTTACTATTGGGTGCTTTCTCAGGTGCTTCCGGATCTTCCTCCGCCGCCGAGTCCTCACTCGCCCCGACGCCCGGATACATCCACAACTCCGAGAACATCTCTACCTGGCGCAGCTTCACGCGCCGCCTCCGTGTCAACTCCAAGCCCGCAAGCAGGGTCATGACGCCGTGCATTCGGCTCTTGAAGGGCCGCACCAGCCGGCTGAACTCGATCCGGCGCACCCGATTCAGCGCACCAAGGATCAAATCCATTTTGTCTTCCATCGCCACCGGACGAGTGGCCACCAGGTGCGTGCGAATTCCGGAATCCGGCGGCGTGACGAGGAGGGCGGCGGCGAATACCTCCTCCCAAGTCGTCTCGAGGGGCGTCTCTTCCATCGGCGGGCGCGGGCGCGGCTCCAAGAACCCCTTCCCGAACCTGCGAATCCGCTCAGCCTCGGCAGTGGCCAGGCGCTGACTCACGTCCCGAACCTGTTCGTACTCGAGCAGACGGCGCACAAGTTCGGCCCGCGGATCTTCGTCTTCCACCTCCCCATGCCTCGGCAGGAGCATCTGGGCCTTGATGTGGATGAGCCCCGCCGCCATCTCGATGAACTCACCGGCGTTGTCCAGATCCTTGGCCTCGATCCCTTCGATAGTGGCCAGGAACTGACGTGTGATCCGGGCGATAGGGATCTCGAAGACATCGATGTCCTGCTGGCGGATGAGGTGCAGCAGCAAGTCGAGCGGCCCCTGGAAGCGCTCGATGTCGATGACGAGAAAGTCCTCCTGCTCGAGAGGACTCTCGATGACGGCCGAATCCATGGTGCCTAGATCCACAGTTCTATGAAGGTGTCGGCCAGGTCGAAAAGCGCGAAGACCGGCGACAAGACCATATTGAAGAAGGGTGGATAGAGGAACACGAGCCCCATCAAGACCAGGATTCCGTAGCGCCCTGCCTGCTGGTACGTGGCGCGCCACGCTCGCGGCAGGACGTGGTACACCACATGAGAACCGTCGAGTGGTGGAATCGGGATGAGATTGAAGAAGGCGAGGATCAGGTTGATCAATATGCCGAACCGCACGGTGCGGATCAGAAAGCCGAACGTCGATCCAGCCGAAGGAATGACGCCTTGAAGCTTGATGAAAACCACGGCCAAGAGCGTGAAGACCACCGCCAAAATCAGATTCGACACGATCCCCGCAAGAGAAACCCGGATGTCCCCACCACGGAAATTCCTGAATTTCCGTG
>Ga0310121_10001018_pt1 | contig 29598 bp, 28 predicted proteins | sample CB27_Tmax_986_MG_FD_203504 | JGI IMG/M metagenome (GOLD analysis project Ga0310121, IMG submission 203504) | Marine microbial communities from Western Arctic Ocean, Canada - CB27_Tmax_986 | ecosystem: Environmental > Aquatic > Marine > Oceanic | place: Canada: Western Arctic Ocean | collected... | reverse complement strand
GTTTGCGCAAACGATTCCAGTGCCGGCGCCGCACGGCCGTCGAGCACCTGGTCGTAGTGGATGAAAAGCCAATCGCCGCGGCGTGAGAAACGGCGCAACAGCCGCCTGTATGTGCGATGCCAACTGAGGTACGCCCATCTACGCGGCACCTGCAGCGGTGGGTCGTATAATTCGGCATCATGGAGCATGCTCGTCACGGTTCGGCGCGGATCGCGAAACAGCACGATGCAGCAGATATCGGCAGGGAGATACGGCCTCCACATCTCCAGCGTTACGCTGAATCGGGGGTCCTTGTAACAAAAGGGTTGGCGCGCAGCAAAGTGCTTGATTTGCATCACGTTATCATCCGATGCCGTGACGTGGCGTAGCCACCACGGCGCCGCCAGCCAGAAACAGCGATAATCATTATGAAAGGGGGGATCCACCCTCGTTCGCAGGCGGTTGAATCTTGGCCAATCCAGGATCTGCCAGATCAGCCGATCGTTGAGACGATTGATCAGGTGATCTTCGTAGTAGCCGCGCGGATTGGATTCGGTCGCGGCCACTGGATGGTCGCCGAAGTAAGCGCCACTGTTGCGAAACAGTCCGGCGGTCAGGCTCGTACCGCTGCGACCGGATCCCAGGATCAAGACGTTTTTCATCGGTCCGTCCGCGAGGCCGCACAACGGTCATGAGGCGAGCAGCGCCACGGCGGTACCAGGGTTTCCACACATCCTGTCATGAACTGCCTGTCGAACGGATCGGAGGCGCCGTGCATCACGGTTACGCAAGGCTGCAAGCGATCCTCAACCAGATCATCCTGCCCGAACATGCGATCGGTGCGGTCGGGCCAGCCGCGTGATTATTTTCGTGTGTGAAGCACTGGACGCCGACCACGCTGCTGGTCAGATTGATCAAGACGGGTGCGCAGGCCGCTCATCACGCGTGGTACGTGATGTTCCAGATGGTCGGGGTGGCGGTGCCGCGGAAGGTCCTCGCGGCAATCCTGGCTCGGTATACGATGCTGGGCCGCCGAGGCACGAGCCGGGCTGGAAACGGCGTTGACGTGATCATCCGCCCATATAGCAAGATTTGACAATACTCAAATTTGGTTACCAAAGCGGTACCACGATAGCTTCTGACACGAATTCCTCGGGGAATTTTCGGCACTGGGCAGGGACCATGCCTGCCGAAGATGCTCTGGAATTGAAGCTTCCGAAATTGAATGGTGGGTACTGTTCGTAATTTCCTGTTTAATAATCACTTATGATGTTGCAATGGTAGCCGCAACTTTGGATTGCGCCCTTCTCGCGGCTGGCCGGGCCGTCGCGGCGCCAGCAACAGTCGCCATGACCTTGTGGAGAGGCGATCGACTGTTATCATGGCTTCGTTGGGGCGAGGTGGTGTTCGGCCACAGGTCAAATGGAAAATCCCGACTGATTCAGGAAATACCCCGTGTTAGACCGTCTAATTAGAAAGTGCGCTTCGGTTATCCCTGCATCCGTTCGTAACCGGATGGTAGCTAACATTGGTCGTGCATTGTTCCGAGGTGGAGTTCCAAGGACTCTCCTGCCGATTGACGCGATCAAATACATACCGAACGAAGCAGGCTCAGAAGAGTATGTTCTAGCAAAGAATCGAGATCCTGACGTTAAGACATGCAAGCTTGGCCTTCCAATTCCTCCACAACCGTTGCGGCTTGGATATGGTTCAACGGATGAAGAGTACTTGCTTCTGGCCGAAGATCATGTCGGTCAGATGCTCGATATATTGGCCGAAACGGACTTTTCGATCCAGCCGGGCAACCGCGTCCTGGAATTCGGCTGTGCCAGTGGTCGAATGATTCGCATGCTCAAGAAGTATGCCGAGACATGCGAGATATGGGGAAGCGACATCGACGCCAAGCTCATTCACTGGGATCAGTTGAACTTGAGTCCTCCGTTTCATTTTGCCGTGACGACAACAATACCCCACCTGCCCTTTGAAGACGGCTACTTCAATCTGGTCTATGCCGGCTCGGTTTTCACCCATGTTGAGGATCTTACGCGCGCCTGGTTGTTGGAACTGCGACGAGTCCTTGCACCGGGGGGCCGTCTTTATGTAACGATTCATGATCGCCAGACGATGAAACTTTTGGAACCGGATTATATCGAAAAGCATCTGCCCCAAGTCCTTGAGAAGACAGGACAGAATCGCGAAGGTCAACGCAGATTATCGAACATGCTTGTGCGGAACGAGTTTTATCAGAAAACGAAGAACACGCCGTTCGAGATGCTCGTCTTAGGCCGGGACACGGTTTCCATGGTTTTCTTTGATTCGACCTTTTTTCGTAAGCTCGCCAGTCCGATGTTCGAAACGCTTCTGGTGAGGCCTGAAGCATACACCTATCAGACCGCCATAGTGCTTGGCAGGGTGCCATAGCAGTTCCATATTGCCCTGATGCCAACCCCGATAAATATCAGATGCGGTAAGTAAACCCTGTTGGATTTCGGCCATCGGGATCGGCTGGGGGCAACCCGTATGTCAATGCCTAGGTAGTGTTCGTCAAGTTTCGCACGGTTGGTTCTACGCATTGCTCTTGTTGGTTGGGTTGGTGATCTTGCATCCCTGCGAGCGTTATTCTTCTGACTCGGGTGGCCCCAATCCAGTACCCGTTCTGGTCCCCGATTCAATTTTCGTTACCAACAGTCGAACCGACGATCCGCGGCGACATCATGATTTCTCTGGCGGGCATGTCGTCGAACATGTGCATGTTCAGTGCGATCGTCTCCTTCGTGGCGCCGACTTCGAGTACTCGGTCCAGAGACCTAGTCGCCTGCAGTTATCGTCAAACTCATGAATGATGCGTGGGTGCGTAAACCCTACAAGTTGCTCGGGCGCGTTTCGGGTTAAGAGAGCCTCAGGATTCTTCGCAGCCGGCGCAGAGCACGACGGGCCGGCGAACACTGGTGTTTGCCGGCTTCGGTCCTGTAATCATCAAGGTATTCGTCGGCGTGATGCGGGTCGGCTTGACAATCGACGGCCAACTCGCGGCACCGGGTCACCCATGCCTGGCGGCGCTGAGCAGGCGTATCCGTCGTCGGGCGTGTGCCGGTGTGCCACGGATGATATACGCGCAGGCTCTGGTGCCAAATAATCGGTGTCGCGGCGTTTCGCAGCCGGACCGCCAGTTCGCCGCTGATCATGCCGGGGCCCGAAAAATCCGCGTGCTCTTCGTAGCCGCCGACCTTCGCGACGAGCGTGCGTGGTGCGATCAGACACCCGCCGAAGTTGGTCACCACGATCACTTTGCTTCGCGCGCGCAGTCGGGCCAGGTCAACCGTCCCGTTGTGATCTTGCGGCAACTCATCCCAGCGCCGGACATAGATGGCAGCGGTCGGTGCCCCGGCGTGGGCCTCGGCGGCTCGGTGCAGCATGTCCGGCTCGAGCACCACGTCGCCGTCAATCAGCACCAGCAACTCGCCCCGCGTGGCGGCGATCCCCGCATTCATGCACCGGCCGACGTGCCATTGACCCTCGCCGTTTAGACACAGACCTTGGCAGTTCGGTGACGCGTCCATCTTTTGCCCAAGCACGGGGTTTAGCTCGTTATAGTATTCCACCCACGTAAAATCGTATCGGTCGCGCGGGTAATCAAGCTGTTGGACAGAATCCACGGTGTGATACGACTCTCGAAAGCCACCGTCCCACGTCACGATCGAGATGGATGGTAGATTCATAATACCGACCTATGCATCCTGCTGACGTGTGATCGTGTGGAGGTCATCAATCCATGCGGAAACAAAACTCAACTCATCGCGATGCACGTAGTTCGCCTCGATCAGCCCCGTATAGACCTTTAAGAGATTTTCCGTTGGGGAACCGGTCAGTTGCATGGCGTCCAGCAGATCGACGATTCCCCTCACGTCACGGTAGCACTCGATTTCATCGGTAAAATCGCGCATCAGGTCGTGCTCGTTGCGATTCTGATAGACCGTGGCCCGGGTGAAACCCAGGTGCAGACCTTGCTCCCACATCAGCCTTTGGGCGACGTAGCCGCGCAGGATATCGGTGAACCGGAAACTGACGGTGACCGGCAGGTACAAATATGGCGTGGCCTCGCGCCGCCACATCGTGTTCTGCGAGTTAAACGGACAATAGGTATCTCGCGGCAGCGCGACCGGCGGTTTCCGGTCGAACGTGACAGGCTCGGCGAGCACCAGCCGATAAATAGCATCGACGTCCGGGTCGCCGTCGGCCAGGCCTTGCCACACGCCGATCTCGACCCGCTCTGGCCGTTCGCCCGACTCGTTCTGGCCGCGACGAATCTCGTCGAGTGGAAAACCCCGCGGCCACACGAAGGCGTCGGTGAAGCGGCGGTAAACGTTGGTGTACTTCTGCGCCTCGGAATAAACCGAAGAGGCGAAAAAATCGTCGAACGACCAGTCGTCGTACGGCAGGTTGTCATCGTCGGTGTCGTACACCGTCTGCGCCCCCTTGCGCAAAGCGTGCAGATAACCGATGTTTTTCCGGCAGTAATGGTTGAAAGGAAGTCGATCGGCGAGGCTGAACCCCAGTGATGCCTGTTCATCGACGCCCAGGTACTCGATGCGGTCGGTCGTTTCGTAACGGGGCGTCTTCTTGTCGCCCACGATGATGATGGGGCAGGGCGTGATCTGCTCGAACCGGCAGATGCCCTCGGTCTTTTCGTTGATGGTGGTGATGACGATCGGTGAAAACATTTTTAGCAATCGTCTTCCATATAGCCGAGCCGGTCAAGCAGCGGCCCCGCCTCGCTATGGATTTGTTCGAGTTGCTCATGTGTAAGCGCGGCTTTCCAGCGGCCGATCGAGCTTGTCTTCACTTCACGCAGCGCTTCGTGCAACGCAGCGCGCGAGTCGGAATCGCCGATGTTCAGAAATTCCAGCAGGCGGTCTGCCTCCCTGGCGGGCTGTCTTGCCAGGTCTTCATATCGCAACTCATGGTGATCCGCCCCGGGCAAATCAGCCAAGTCCGCCAGTGCTGTTTCGGTAAACCGTCGCCAGCCCCAGATACATCGGTGAATGACGGTTGTATTCTCGAACTCATCGACTCGATCCGTCTCGACCCAGAAAAATGACCTGGCCGGGTTGGCCGGTTTGCGTGGTGACGTGCCCGCGGCGCCTGTGGCCGGCTCGAGATTGAGCCATTGTTTTTCAGCCAGGGAGGTGGCGACGTCCCGACCGTCGCGGATGAGATGCACAAATTGAGCGTCTGCGAATGTCTGCCGCAGGAACGGGATCATCATCGCGTGGCGTGGGCATTTGTCGGCAAACCGCAGGTCGCCCTCGAGGTGCAGTCTCATCAGCCAGCGTGTGACCGATCGATAGAACCGCTTGCCCCTGGCAGGGCTCCAGGCGCCGCCGTGAATCAGCGGGCAGGCGCGCATGGTGGCCGCCGGCTCGTTGTGGTAGGAAAGCTCGGGCAACCGCCCGAGACAAGCTCCCAGAAATGTTGTGCCCGACCGGGGTGAACCGACGACGAACAGCGGCCGGCGAATATTCGGCCGAAAGGTGCATGCGATGCGGCGCACGGTCATCGGCCGTCGCTTTGATCGCCGAGCGCGCAACTCGCTTCTCACCGTTCGCACCAGCGTGTGCGCCCAGCTCTGGCCTGGCGGAACAGACTGAGATCGGGGTTGGCTCATGGTCGGTGTTTCAGCGGTTCGCTTCGTTGATCTTTTCACATCCTGGTGCGGTGCTGCCGGATCAGATTCGGGTGCTGCTTTGGCTCTTATCCGCTGAAATCAGACCACCACGACAGGTCGATTTCAGGCGCTAGCTGGGTCGTGGCCAACACGTCGTCCCGAAAATAATCGGCCATCTGGCGTCGCTGTGGCTCGTCAAGCCGATCCACCACATACGACTTGCGGTTGACACTGCGCCTCAGATGCGGCGGCTTGAACGCGTCATCAACGCCGAGGAACCGGTACGTCCGTGCGATCTGTCCCTCGGGGTCAGCCGCGCAATGCTCGAATTGAAGCAGCAGAATCTGCTTTCGATCAAAGTACCGAAATAACTGCCGCAGCGGATGTGCATACAGGCTCTGAAAGATTGCCTCGGGATAAAGCGAAAAAGTCTTGAATACCTCACCCAACGTCTTCGGTAGGGAGAAACTCGGCAACCGCACGGAATACAACTGATTCAGGTGTGATATCGTGCGATCGACCGGATTGCGCAGGATGACAAGGATCCTGACCTCGGGCGCGGCGCGTGCCAGATGGTGCAGGCAGAACGGGTAGATCAGGTACGCGGGTGACCATTCACCACAGATCGCGCCTGGCGGCGAGGCGAAGGCCCGGTGATAAAGGGTGCATTGCTCTTCACCGATCCGCTCATATCCGAAATGATGAAAATAGCATAGTTCCTTCTGGTGGAGGCGATTGGGGAGTATCTGCGGGTGGTCTATCAACAGCGAGTACCACCATGAGGTGCCGGCCTTGGCGCCGGCGACACCGACAAAATCGGGTCCGCCGATGCGCCAATCGGATGGCACCGCGTGCAGATCGGCGTCCGTAAAAACCCTTTGCATGCGTTCGTTAACGTGTTGGCCGGCATGTCGACCAGCATCGGGCATCAGACTCGCGACACGCCTGAGTAGTTTTCGTCCGTGGCGGAGCATTGTTACCGTCACTCTGGCCCCTGGAAGGGCCGGTTGAGTCGCCGTATGCGGTTTGCTACACGTCGAACTCAGGGAAAATCGAAAAAATAAGTTTTTCGCGGCTGCGCACGAATGCCTTCAAGTCGGGCGTATAGTGTTTCTGCCAGTCATAGTCCGACCGCTTCCTGCCGCTGCCCGGACGGATTCGATCCGCTTCGCAAACGCGGCTGATTCGTTCCGCCGGGTAGCCCACGCTCAACAGGAAATCATGCAAATCCTGATTCAGTCGCTCCATGTTCAGAAAGCGTATCGGAAGCATGTCTGCATTGCATCGGCTCTCATTGATGTATTTGTCGTCAATAAGCGGATAAGCCCTTTGCGGATCACGGAAAAACGTGGTCAGGAATCGAACGCTGTAGGCCCCCAAATGCTCGTTGGGGAGGATCCCCGGGTATTTGGTGAACCGAACGTGAGTGTTCGACAACATCACGAAGTCATGAAACGATATTTCGGGATAGCCCGGGTAGAGTTTTTCGATCTCTTTGAGAGGCAGGGTCAGCCGCTCGGGAGACCGGACCCACCAGCGAAAATGAAACTGGGAGACGTACCGGTCATAGGGGTTGCGCACGGAAGCCACGATGAGCTTGTCGCGATGCGCCCGTGGGATGGCGTGGCAACCATCGTGCTTCGTGCCCCAACGGTCCGTGTCGACCAGAGGTCCCAGTCCGTTAGGCACGAGATTGCTTATCATGCGACCAAGCCGCGACGGCCGGTAATGGTGGATATCCTTGAGCATGGCGGTCACGAATGTGCCGCCACATTTGGGCAGGTGAATAAATACGAAGCGATCGGTCAGGAGCATGGCGATTCCCGCTGTCGGTTCACAATATGCGAATTGCTGAGCGGTTGGCCGAATTGCTGCGGCATGGCTGTGTATCGCGCTCGGTATGTCGAGCCCCGTCGGCGAGGCGTGTCGGTGCGAGCATGGTTGTCAGCGTGTGGCATGGCTTAGATTCGCCTTTTTTGCCATTGATGGTGATCCGCCTCAATCGTGCGCAGGGCGTCGACCAGTTCATCGGGAAGCGGTTCGTCCGGGTCGTGACGACTTCGATGCGCGATTTGTCGGTCGGGGTATTTCAGGTCCTGTTCGAGATAACCTTGGGCATTGTGATGCGGTATTTTGTGCCAGTTGCGTACCTGATCATCCAGGGGCAGATCCAGGAATCTAAATAGTATTTCGAGGCTGTTCTGCTCGTCTACACAGAGGTCGTCGTAATAAAGGAGGCAGATTCGGTCAGGGTATCGATCACGAAGTGCGCGGTAAGCCTCGATGCTCTGACGCCATGATGAGGCATATGTTAAGAAACGTGTGCGGAAATCCAGGAGCATGTGTTTGCGGGCTTCGTCGTTGAACTGCGCTGCAAAGTCCTCGCGATGGAATCTTGACAGGCAGACGTCAACCGGGTCACGCACCACGAAGACAATCTTGAAGCTGGCAAAAAGATTACAGAACTTTTGGATGTCGTCGGGGTACCACACATCGGGTGTGCAAACCTTGTTGCCTACGATTGCTTCGGTCAGACGACGAAAGACCTTCGTGATCTCACGGCGTAGGACGGTGTCGGAGGACCAGTATTCCTCACGGAGCCAGTGGCGTCGTCGATTGCCGAATTTATTCTCCACGAGCATGGCGATCTGTGGGTGAGCGTCGATAATCTTGGTTACCATCGAGGTGCCCGATCGCGGCGCACCGGTGAGGAAGATGAGCGGTTTATCCAGAGGGTCAGATCGATTTAGCAATTTTATATGTTCCCGTCTACGGTCACGGGTTGCATCCTCGGATATCTCGAGTAATTAAAATCGTGGTGTGGCGCTCGTTTATGTCCTGCCGGTATTCCACTGCATTGCGCTGTAATGTGTCCGCCGATTTGCGTCGCTTGAAGCGGCGTTCGTGGGCGGATTGCTGAAGAGAAACGATCGATTGTGAGCATGTCAGGCCTCGAAGTCACCATCATCAGTTGCCGACCTTGTTCTGCAGGACGTTCCATTCAGCGTCGACAGAGATCAAAAACCTTTTACCACGGGGCATCTTGCCGGTTTTGTAGATATCGCCTTCAACCACCTGCAACTCGATGGCGCGATTGATTTCATCAACCCGCTGCTCGCCCGTGCCGCAAAACGGGGTTACAAAATAGTTTCCCGGAAGCAACGGGACACGCTCAATTCGACAGGCGATGGTGCCCGTGGCGGGCAGGTCCACCCACGGACCGTCCTGCGTCCACGAGCCGAGGCGAAACAACAGCGTGCCCGTGTGGTTCTCGAAGTGCAGCCCGAACGCCAGGGCGGACTGCGGTCCCTGAAGCCGGTAATGGATCAAGAACGTACATGAATCATTGGTTTGGATTGCATGGATATTTTCACCCTCGTTGTTGACGATGTCCACGCCATGAATCACGGGCACGAGCCTCGCCTGACGCGGCGCTTTGCTCAGGTCGCCCGATCCATCGGCGGGGTTGAGCGATTGCAGGTAAGCCTGCACGCCCTGGGCAACGTCGGTGTCAGCCACGACCCGTCCCGCGTCCAGCACGATGGTACGGTGGCACAGATTCTCGACCGCGGCCATGTTGTGACTGACGAACACCACCGTCCGTCCGCTGTTGGCGATGCCATTCATTTTTTCGAGACACTTCTTCTGAAACGCGACATCACCGACGGCCAGCACTTCGTCGACGATCAAAATCTCCGGCTGGAGGTGCGCGGCGACGGAGAATCCCAGGCGTATCCGCATGCCCGACGAATACCGCTTGACCGGCGTGTCGAGAAACTGGTCGATTTCGGCAAATTCGGTGATCTGGTTGAACTTTGCCTTGATCTCGCGGCGGGTCATGCCCAGGATCGCGCCGTTGAGAAAGATGTTTTCTCGGCCCGTCAACTCAGGGTGGAATCCGGTACCGACTTCGAGCAGGGATCCGACGCGGCCGTAGGTCTCCAACTCGCCCTCGGTTGGCTCGGTGATGCGCGAGAGGATTTTCAGCAGCGTGCTCTTGCCCGCACCGTTACGCCCGATTATCCCGACAACGTCGCCGCGCTTTATCTCAAAATTGACCTGCCGCAGGGCCCAGATGGTATCGTTCAACTCGGCTTGATCGCCCTTGGCGCCCAGCAGGCGCAGTGGGGCTGCGAGCATCGTCATCATCGATTCGCGTATCGTCTTGTACGAGACCGATTGACCGATCCGATATTGTTTGCCCACGTCCTTGACGCGGATTGCCGTGTCACTCATTGTTGCTACACCAGATCAATGAACGTCTGTTCCTTGCGCTTGAAGAAAAACGCGCCGCCGATCAGCAGTACGGTCACCATGGCGCCCGAGGCGATCATCAACCGCACCGGCGGCGCCTCGCTGCCCAGCAGGGTCCAGCGAAAGCCCTCCACGACCCCGGCGATCGGGTTCAACCCATAGGCCGTTTCCAGCCATGGATGCTTCTTGAACAAACCTGCAAACTTGTTGCTGCTGGTTGAGTACACCACCGGAGAAATAAACATCCACATCTGAATCATGAAGGGAAGGATGTACTTCACGTCGCGGTAGATGGCATTGAGCGCCGACAGCCACAGCGCCACCGACAGGGCCGTCATCACTGCCATGACCACGAACACCGGCAACAGGCATAGTTGCCACCCGAAGTGGAACAGGTATTCCTCGCCTTTGGCTTGGCTGAAGTCGGTGAAGTGATAGAACGCAATCATGCCGATCAGGACGACAAAAGCAATAACAAAATCGACCAGTGCCGCCAACACCGGTGCCACCGGCGTGATCAGGCGGGGAAAATATACCTTGGTGATCAGGGCGCGGTTAGCGACGAGGCTGTTGCCGGCCGAACTGAGCGAATGTGAGAACAGATACCACGGCACCATGGCGCAGTAGGTACTGATGGCATAGGGGATGCCTGTGGCCGTCGGCATATTCTTGCGCGTCAACAGGATGGTAAACAGCACGTTGAAGACCACCATGGTCAGGAAAGGCACGAGCACGGCCCACGCGGCCCCAAACAGGGTCTGCTTGTATCGGACCTTGATGTCACGGCAGGCAAGGAACCACATCAGTTCCCGGTACTGCCAGATTTCGCCGAGGCGTAGTGATCGCCATCCGCGAGCAGCGCGGATCACCATCGGTTGGGGCTGCGCCGCAGGCACAGCGATGGGGCCATGTTTGACGGACATCGGCGGCCTGGTCCCTTATCGGTCGACACCAGCCCCGGCGGTGGTACCGGCGGGGCTGTTAGTGTTGTCGGTTAGGCTTGTTATGCACTTTACGGTAGCAACCGTCGCGCCATGGTGCCTGCCTGTCGGATGGCGTGTGGGGAGGTTGCAGATTAATCGAGTCGTTTGGAGTCGGTCAATAGTACTCGTCGTTCGTCCAGGTTGCGATGTCCGATTCAAGAGCCACGTTTATATTCATGTTTATATTACTGACTGGGATTGAGTAAACCGCCGGCCCTTTGCGGGTGTGCTGTTGCGCGTGACCGTCAGCGAAGCCGATATTGACTACGTGCTCGCCGCCGCGCTTGGGCCCGTGCCATGCGGTTGAATCCTTGCCAGTTCCAAAAAATTTGCCGCCACCCATGATGTTCACGTCGGAAATGACCAACTTCTTCGACGGGATCTCGATCTCGCTTTCACTGTGGCCTTCGAGTGACCAGATGTTGAACTCACCCGCTTTAACCGGAGGATTAGAGCTCCACTGGCCGTAGTTACGATTAGGGTGATAGTAAGACGATCCGACCGTGTCGAATGACGACGTGCCGCTGCCTTGATAGAACGACACGTCGAGAGGGCATTGGGCGCCGTCAACAGTTCCGGCGTAGGTCGTTCCACTGCCGCCAAAGTACAGGTTCAGCAGCCTTCGCCCCGTGGCGGTTCCACCGCACAGCGCATTTGCAGGCAGCGAAGCTGGATCTTCACTTTTCTTGCCGACCAGATTATTCCTGTACACACTGGCCTGCCTGGGGTGGCCGTTCCACTGACCCCCGGACGGTGCGGCGTTGTCAAGTACACCTGTTGGATAGATGTCATTGTTGTCGGCGAGGTAGTAATCAAACGACAAGGCAATCTGCTTGATGTTGGATGCACAGTGCTTGATTTGCGCCTCTCTCCTGGCACCGGAAAGTGCAGGCAGCAGAATGCCGACGAGGATGCCAATGATCGTGATGACCACCAGCAACTCAATGAGAGTGAATCCTTTGCGATTGGTGTGATTCATGGCATGGCTCCTTTTGTGCGTGCCCGGGTTACGCACATGCTTTCGCGGCTGAAAATCGTATGGCAGGCGCGAGTACCTCGCCACGAACAATGCTACCTATCTGCGATAACGCCCACCGCCCGATCAATTTCCTGCTTCGCGTGATTGTACCCCCGACACAGTATTGTCTCAAGTGGATCATGGCTGAAACAATCTCGTGAGCAATGCCGCTTGGCCTTTTGACATGACGCCAAGTCGTGGTCGGCTTGGTCCGGGCTTTGCTAAGGTGGATCGGATCATGATGTGGGCTGTCCTTGGGGGCAATGTGTGCCCGATGCGCATAAATTACTGTCAATATGGATGTTGCTGGTTTGGTCGTGGCGAGTGGGGTGGCGGGCAGATGTCTTATCGCGACTCGTATTGTTGCCGGTAATACCGCCGGTACGCCCCGCTCTTTACCCGTTTCCACCATTGCTGGTGGTCTCGGTACCAGCGGACGGTGGCCTCGAGTGCCTCGGGCCAGGCCGACCTGCTCGCACGCCAGCCCAATTCGGCAAAGGCCTTGCCGCCGTCGATCGCGTACCGTCGGTCGTGGCCCAGCCGATCGGCCACCGGCTCGATCATCGACTCATCCCGGCCCATCAGATCCAGGATGGCGTGTGTCAGTTCGAGGTTCGATCGCTCGTTATCGGCGCCGATGTTGTACGCCTCGCCGGCTTTGCCATTCTCGAGCACGATGAGCACGGCCTCGCAATGGTCGTCGACATGGATCCAGTCGCGAATATTGCGCCCGTCGCCGTACAAAGGCACCTTGCGGTTCTCGACGAGGTTGGTCACGAACAGCGGAATGACCTTCTCGGGGAATTGGTATGGCCCGAAGTTGTTTGAGCAGCGTGTGATTATCGCGTCAAGCCCGAATGTGTGATGCCATGCGCGTACGAGCAGGTCGCTGGCCGCCTTGCTCGCCGAGTACGGGCTGCTCGGAGCGAGAGGAGATTGCTCGGTGAATTTCAGGTCCGGCCGGTCGAGCGGCAGGTCACCGTACACCTCGTCCGTGCTGACGTGTACGAATCGCTTTGACGCCGGGGTATCCATCCCGCGGATTGCATCGAGCAGGGTTTGTGTGCCCAGCACGTTGGCGCGGATGAACGGGCCGGCATCCATGATCGATCGATCCACGTGGCTCTCGGCGGCGAAATGAACGACCGCATCGCATTGATCGATCAACTGCCGCACCAGTTGGGCGTCGCAGATGTCGCCCTTGACGAACGTGTAATGGTCGTCGTTCTCAAAGTCAGCCAGATTCTCCGGGTTGCCCGAGTAGGACAGGCAATCAAGATTCGTAATCTGCCAGTCGGGCCGGTGGTCGCGCACAAAATGAACGAAGTTGGACCCGATGAATCCGCAGCCGCCAGTGATAAGCAGATGTTTACTCACGTGATCGCCTTCCGTGCGGTTACCGGGCCTTCTCGGTATCTGCGGTGATGGCCACGACCTGCGTGTGACGGTGCGTGACACCTGACGACGCATCGCGGATCCTGACGTCGACCACCGCCCGATCAACTCCATCGGGAATCGGTGAGGGCAGCGTCACTTCGAGCACGTAATGCGTGCCCATAATGCTCGTGCGGTATGCCTTGTCGAGCTGGCCGGGATCATAGGCACGTTCGGCGATCATCGCGGGCTCCTTGTCGTTAGCCAGCGTCACGATGCGAATCCCGGCCTCACCCGAGATCGGCATGAATCGGCCCTGTCGATCAAGTGTATGCAGATACACGCGGACCATGTCGTCAAGGCCGTCGCCGTCGTTGTCCAACGCGGCGCTGTACCGTCCGAATCGAAGTTTCTCCAACCGCGGCGTGTCTACGCCCTCAATCGTCGTCGCTTGAGCGTGCAACCGTTTCTCGAGTGCTTCGATCTCGTTGATGCGTTGATTGATCTGCTGCTCCAGATCACGCATCTTGTCAGCCATTTCGAGATTCTGGCGGCGAAGTTGGTCGTTTTCATTGAGAAAGTTTTTATTGCCGCCGCAGCCGACCAGGCCGGCCGTAAGCACGAGCAAAAGAGCCATCCAAGCCCACAGATAAGGCTGCAGGCCTCTTCTGGGCAATACATCGGCGGTGTAGAAAGGACTTTTTCGAGATTTCACAAGTTGCTTACGCGTCAGCATGATGATCGATGCACCCACGCTTGTGCCCGGTACGCCACCGCCTATTCATCATCCTTGTCATGCCGGGCGGCCATGTCGGGGGGGATGTGGCTGAGCACCTCGTCGGCGGTGCCGTAGGCGACTGCCTCTTCGGCGTCGAGCCATTTGTCCCGCTCGCAGTCACGGGCGATGGTGTCGTAGTCCTGGCCGGTGTGATCGACGATGATGCGGTACAGCCGTTCACGCGTGCGCAGCATCTCCTTGGCTTGGATGCCCAGGTCCGTTGCCGGGCCTTGAACCAAACCGCCCATCAGCGGCTGGTGCAGCAGGACCCGTCCGTTGGGCAGGCAATATCGCTTACCCTTCGACCCTGCCATCAGCAGCAGGGCGGCCATCGACGCCGCCACACCGATGCAGTACGTCGCCACCGTCGGCCGGATAAACTGCATCGTGTCGTAAATGCCCAAGCCCGCACTGACCGAGCCGCCCGGTGAGTTGATGTAAAAATGGATGTTCGTTTTCGAGTCCTCGTTGGACAGGAAAAGAAGCTGTGCGATGATCAGGTTCGCCGCCTCATCGTCCACCGGCCCACCGAGGAAGATGATCCTGTCCTTGAGCAACCGCGAGTAGATGTCGTATGCACGCTCGCCCCGACCGCTCTTTTCAATCACCATGGGAACTAAATGCTGCATCGACGCCTGCCCCTGTGCTGGAGTGTAAAAAGCCGTAGCGGTTGGATTGTAGCAGCCGCGGATGCCGCCGGGCAAACGGCATCGACTCGTATCGGGTGGGGCACGAGAATACCCGCGTGACGGGGCGGTGCGCATTTTCCCGTTTCATGGGCGGACCGGCATAAACAATGGCGACCCGGCCACGATGATCGGGCTATATGAACCGGATTGTCCCGAACAGCTTGGGGCGAAAGTTGGCGTTGAAGGTAGGAATCCACATGCTGCGTTCAGCCTGACCGGCGATGCGGTTGCGCACCACCTGGAACCCCATCAGTGCCCCCGCTTGCGGCGGGATGATGCCGAGCGCCTGCCAGTCGATCGCGGCCTCGAGGGTCCATGCGTCGCGCTCGCGGCCGGACTGGGCCACACACAGATCGGGTGGATCGCGGGGCTCGAGATTAAACTCGTAATACAGGATCGCGTTGGCGTTCCAGATGAAGTGGTGCCAATCATCGGGTCCGGCGGGCAGGAAAAATTCCATCGAATCATCGAACCATGTATGGCTGCCGCTTTCCGTGACGTTGCAGACCAGCTGCGCCAAGTCAGGTTCAGGGCATCGCACGCCCAGATATAAATGCCGATCATCCCATGCCAGGCGTACTTCTGTCGGGATCGCCGGGGTGCCCTGTCCGTCGAACGTGTGCATTGGGCCGATTGTCTCGCAGCGTGACCAGGTCTCGTCATCGAGTCGGCCGTCAATGACCGCCGCGGTGCCGGTGCGCGTGCAGTGGCATTGCAGGTCTGCGCAAAACGGGACAACCACGGTGCGCGCCAGGGGGCGGTCTTCGAGGCCGTTAATATTCACTCGAAACTTCGGGCCTGGATACGGCGTGTTCGGATCCGTGAGCGTAGCCGTGAAGGATTGCATCGCGGTTTGGCCACCTTCGACGCATACGACGCTGTTCAACGACTCAAAATGCCACTGCGGGCAGTTGGCGCCGATTGGCTCAGCCGAATAATCAATACGCTGACCCGACGGATTGTTAATGTCGATCTTTATCGGCATCCGCCACGTCTGTCGATCGAGGGCGGTTGGTGGTGCTTTGATCGCGAGCAACACTCTGACTGAATCAGGGTTGTCAAATTGCACGCAATCGCTTGGCTCGATCGCGCCTGGGCGCAGCACGGCCAGTTTCCAACGCCCGCCCCGAACGGTCACCACCGAGCAGTGATGAAAATTGCCGTGGCATTCGTCCGGGTCGAAAAGCTTGCCGCCCACGGCGAATGTCACGTAATAACGAACCCCATCGACCGTGGGTGATTCGATGTACTTGTGCAGGTGACCGGCAAAGACCGCACTGACGCGATGTTTGGCCAGCAACGGGTGAACGTCTCGCATCCACATCGCATGATTATCCACGTCAGAGCCAATGCTGGTCCACAGCGGCTGGTGTACGAAGATGAACTTCAGCGGTGTATCGTCGTGTTGTTCGAGGTCATGGCGCAACCATGCCAGTTGCTCGCCGTGGATGCGCAGGCTTATCGCGCCGTTTTCCAGCAGTATCTCCGAGTCGAGCGCGATGAAATGCACCCCCTTGTGATCGAATCCGTAATACGTTCTGCCGTAGCGTTGCTCGTAGAGCCGGCGTGTCGGTTCGTCAAAGATGTCGTGGTTGCCCGGCACCATGAACAGGGCCGGCTCGAACGCGTCAAGCATCGGCTCGAGTTGCTGCCAGTGTTGCTCGCTGTCGGCGGTAAAATCGCCCATGTGCACGACGAAGTCCGGGTCAAGTTGATTGATTTCACGGATGTGATCGGCCACCTTGGTGGTGAATTGGTGCGTATCGCTGAGGGCGACGAACTGAAACGTCGGCTCGATGCGTGGTTGCGCACGAGGTCCGCCGGGAGGGATCGGGCTATTGCCGGTCGCTTGAGCATTGTTGGAAGTTGACATCTGGCCCACCTGCTATGAATTCATCATGATTCGTACCGCGGATGACAATCGAGCAGGATCAATATACCGTCAACGATCGGTGACAGCGATACTGCGGTTGCGAAGGGGCGCAGAGGCAATGTCGTGGTCATTCACAGGGGCGCGGTCCTGCAGATCGAGCCCTTTGGCACCCGTGGGCAAGCAAGCCAACCGTGCGGTCGATGAACAGACGCTCCTGCGCGGGCGACGGCGGGCGGTTTGCTGCTGCATCGGATACAAGGGGCTGAAGCCCGATTGCTCGACCGGAAGGATGCGGTGCATTTGGTGTACGACCGAAGAGGAAGTGATATTGCGTTCTTGTCGCGACACACCGGTCGCCCCGTCATTTGCGATGTGTGGGTTCTGCGGTTAACACATGGCATCCATGCCCACCAAGCGCCGTGCCAATCAGTTGAGGCCGACGAAGATCCAGCGTTACCCGACCGCCGCGTCGGGCAGCGTCATGATTACCGTGGGTCGTACGCAGGTGCTTTGCACGGCGAGCATCGCATCCGAGGTGCCACGCTGGTTGGCGGGCAAGGACGGTCAGCCGCCGACGCGTGGCTGGGTTACTGCGGAGTACGCCATGCTGCCTGGATCCACGCCCGATCGCAAGCGGCGCGGCGGCGATAGCCGGGGCACGGAGATCCAACGGCTCATCGGCCGAGTGTTGCGCGCTGCGGTCGACCTCGAAAAAATGCCCGGTGTCATGATTACCTGTGACTGCGATGTCATCACCGCCGACGGCGGCACGCGCACCGCAGCGATCACCGGTGCGTTCGTCGCCTTGGCGCAGGCCATTGCTTACGCACGCAAACAGGGCGCAATCGAGGAAAATCCTTTGCGGGGCCCCATCGCCGCCGTCAGTGTCGGCATCATCGACGGTAAAGCCTGTCTTGATCTTGACTACGATCTCGACAGCCGCGCCGAGGTCGACATGAATATCGCCATGGACCATCGCGGCCGGTTTATCGAAGTGCAGGGTACCGCGGAGGGCAAGTCGTTTTCCCGCGCGGACCTCGATCGCCTGCTCGCTCTCGCCACCCGGGGCATCCGCCAACTCATGCGTCTCCAGCGGGCATCGCTGCGATCAACCTTGAAGTAATCAACGACGCGTAGATCATCATCCCGGCCCGTCAAATCGCGGCGTAAGGACGGGATTTGCCGTTCGGATGCCCGGATCCGCTGATCACCCGCCGCACTGAACTCTGTCCCTGGATTGGCATGGCTGTTTGCTACCCCTTGCCCGCATTTGGAGAAAATGTCGTATCAACCATGTTGCTCGCGCAGTCGCCGTGCTGCTTCGACTTCATTTTTGAGTTTCTGGTAAACCTCGTCGATGTTGACGTTGGCTGCGGAGCCGGGGGCAAAGCCGCAGTCGGGGTTGAGTGTGATGCGGTGGGCGTCGAGGTGGGTTAGTGCCATATTGACACGTTCAACGATCTGGTCAACTGAGTCGATTGTTCCGGGGGTGCAACTGACGCAGCCGAGGCCGATCTCAAAATCGTCGCGCAGGTGCTGGAAGACGGACATGTCGCCGGCGCCCGGCGTGGTGAACTCCATGGTCAGGTGTTGCACGGCTAATTTATTGAGCTGATTGATAATAGGGTCGTACCCGCCCTCGTGTTGGGCCTCGCCGCGGGCGCGGGCGCCGGCACGTCGGCAGAGGTGCACGGCCAGGTTCAACCCGGCGACGCCCTCAACGACCTGGTTGACCATGTCCACGGCGAAATCGGCGGCGCGGTCAGCATCGTCATAGCCGGCGCGCACCTGGGGGTCAACGAACAGGCATAAATGCGGGTCGTCAATCTGCACGACCGACACGCCCTCCTGCTTGAGTAATTCGAGTTCGCGGCGCAGCACGGGTACGCAATCACGGACGAAATCCTCGCGCGTTGGATATGCCTTCGATGACTTGTCCGGATCCCACATGCGTTCGCCGAGCAGGGCGGGCGCGGGAAGCGTGGCTTTGATCTGCTGATTCGTTGTTTGTTTTAGAAACGAAACCTCTTTCGCGATGAATCCGGGGTTTTTCGGGGACAGCTTGTCTACCACCACCGTCCACGGCCTGCCGTCAGCGGGGTTGCAGCTCAGCTCGAACCCGTGCGCCAACTCGGCGATTACGCCGATGTACGACTTTCGCCACCACTCTCCGTCGGTCACGACGTCGAGGCCCGCGTTTTCCTGCAGCGCCACCACGTAGCGTACCGCCGCCTCCATGCGCTGGCGGTAACGCGGATTATCCAGCGAAACCTCGTCAGCGATCAGATCCTTGACGAAATCCGGTCGCGGCATGGACCCGACCACGCTGGTGGGAAACAGTTTGTCATTGTGTTTAATGTCAATCACGGTTCAATGGGTGTTGTGGTGTTATGAACGAGATTTCGCCGGCCAGTTGCGGTTGGCCAGGGCATAATCCTCTTCCGTGTCGATTTCCATGTAGTCGCCCGCGGTTGCAACCATGCGGATGTCCACGCCGCACTCGATCATTTCCTGAAAGAGCAGGATGAGATACGCTTTCTCGAAGACCTTCGCCTCGCGCCACGGTTTACCGGCAAACCGGCCGTGGATGCGATGGTAGTGTTCGCGAAACAAGCGGGCGCCGGCTGCATTGCTCCGGGCGACGCCGATGAACTCACCGTCGGCATCTTCTGGTTTGATGTCGCGGTGGATGTGCTTAACGCGGTCGCCGTCAAGGATAACCTTTTCCGCATCATCTTCAGGGTGCTGCGTCCGATCGGTGTATCGATCCCGCCAATGGGTGTCCACGCACAGCACAATGTCACCTGGATGTTCGATGGCGTGGCGTACCACGGTATCGCGGAACAGGATGTCGCAGTAGGCGCAAACAAAGCCATCGGCCATGTATTGCTCGGCGTAAAAAAGCGAGATCAAAATATTGTTGCTCTGCCAGTCGGCGTTGTGGCAGAAGGTCATGTTGGGGTAGTCGTGACGGATCTGGTCGATGCGATACCCGCCGATGAACACCGGTTCACCGCTATCGCTGAGCCCGGCGCCGCCAAAAGCGTCCAGCGTCCAGTCAAGGATACGCCGTCCGCCGATCGGGGCGTAACACTTGGGCTGATCGTCCGTTAAGGCGTTGAGCCGACTGCCCCGGCCGGCGCCGATAATGATTGCTCGCAAATCGATTTCTCCGGCCAGACGGCTATTTATAGCAGAATCACAGGCTGAGGGCGCGAACCGCTAAGCGTATAATCTGGTAATGAATAGGCAGGGTGATCGACTGGCACAACTCGGCGACAAGGCCCGCGAACTCACGAAAGTTCCCGGGGTGTACCTGATGAAGGATGCGCAGGGAGTGGTGCTCTACGTCGGCAAGGCCACCTGCTTGCCCGATCGCGTCGGAAGCTACTTCGTGCCCTCGGCAGACCTGGGCGTCAAGAAGAAGCCCATGCTCGACCACGTTGTTGACTTTGACGTCGTCGAGTGTGAAAGCGAGTGGGAAGCGTTGTTGACGGAAAACCGGTTGATCAAGGATCTGCACCCACGCTACAACGAACGGCTGACCGACGGCAAAAGCTACCCGTACCTGGTCATCACCACGCAAGACGATTTTCCGGGCGTGTTCATTACCCGCGAGCCGACGGATCCGCAGTTCCGCGGGGCGAAGGTGCTTGGGCCGTTCACCAGCGTGTACGCGCTGCGCGAGTCCGTGCAGTTGCTGCAGCGTGTATTCCGGTTCCGCACCTGTCAGCTCGACATCCGCGAGGACGACGACTCTCGTCGCCACTTTCGTCCCTGCCTGCTCTATCCGATCAAGCAGTGCACCGCACCGTGCGGGGCGAAGGTCGGCAAAGAGGATTACCGCGACGATATTGACCGGTTCATCCGATTTGTCGAGTCGAAGCGGAGCGTCATGCTGCGTGAGTTGCGTGCCGAGATGCAGGAGGCGTCGTCGCAACGACAATACGAGCGTGCGGCCGTGCTGCGCGATCAGATCCGCGCGATTGAAAAACTCGACGATCGCGGCAAACGATCAGACGGCTGGCAGCCGGAGATCGAGTCCTTGTACGTCGACCCCCAAAAGGGGCTCGAGTCGCTGCGGCGCACGCTGGAGATGGATGAGCCGATCCGCTGCGTTGAGTGCGTTGACATCGCCCACCTCCAAGGCGGCGAAACCGTCGGTGCCAAGGTCTGCTTCGTGGATGGCCGACCTCTCAAGAACGAATACCGCCGCTACAAGATCCAAACCGCGGCAAATGACGACTACGCCGCCATTCGCGAGGTCGTCAGCCGCCGATACCGTGAAGCCGGAACCGGCAACGAGTTGTATCCCGACGTGATCATCATCGATGGGGGCCTCGGCCAGCTACACGCTGCACAGGAGGCGTTCGACGAGCTCGAAACCAAACCGCCCATGGTCATTTCATTGGCGAAAAAGGAAGAGTTGATCTATACCCAGGCCCACCACGAGCCGATCCGCCTGTCACGTCAGAACCACGGCCTGCGCTTTTGTCAGGCCATCCGCGATGAGGCCCATCGATTTGCCCAGCACTACCATCACATCCTGCGGCGAAAAAAGGTTGTCGGTCAGTAGAGGTTCCCATGGGTTTGTGGCCTTGCAAGAAGATATGTCTGGATGATACCCACGATGGTTGGCGATCCTCGATGTCTAAATGCAATGACTCGCTGCACGGGCCCACGGTCTGCCGGTGCGATACATCCCTTGGCCGGCATTGGCTGCCCTGGTTTTGCCCGGGAGTTCGAGGTCGACTTGGGAGAGTCAATGTTGGACATGGTCATCGTTGAGCTTAGGATGATTGTGGTTATGGTGGCAACAGGCGGTACGACACAGTGGATGGACCCGGAGTCGAACGGTGGTGGGCTGTTGCGGCCGACGTGGACGCTGTGGCGGCGGGAGGTGGTGCGCTTTCTGCGCCAACGCAACCGGGTGATCGGGGCGCTGTTGACGCCGTTGGTCTTTTGGATGCTTCTGGGGTTCGGCCTAGACAAATCATTTCGCCTGATCGATGAGGTGGGCGCCGCCGGTGAGTCCGTGGGTTACCTGGAGTATTTCTTCCCTGGCACTATCGTGATGATCCTGTTGTTCACGGCGATCTTTTCGACGATCTCGGTGATCGAGGATCGTCGTGAAGGTTTTTTGCAGGGTGTGTTGGCGGCTCCGGTGCCGCGGCTGGCTATTGTGCTGGGCAAGGTGCTGGGCGGTGCGACGCTGGCGACGGGGCAGGGAGTTGTGGTGATGCTGCTCTGGCCATTGATCGGGGGCTTTCCGGGTATCGAGGCGATGGTGCTGTCCGTGGTATGCATGTTTGTGATGGCGGTGGGGCTGACGGCGTTGGGCTTGTGCATTGCTTGGCCGATGGATTCGGTCGCAGGGTTTCACGCGATCATGAATCTGTTTCTGATGCCGATGTGGTTTCTCTGTGGCGCGTTGTTTCCGGTGTCGGCGGCGCCGTCATGGATGGCGGCAGTAATGTACGCCAACCCACTGACATACGGTCAGGCGACGCTGCGTTGGACGATGTCAGGCGCAGCATCGCCGATCACACCGGCAATGGGGTGGGCGGTGATGACTCTGTTTGCCGTGGCGATGGTTGCCGCATCTGGCTGGCTGGTGGCGCAGCCGCGTAAGAACGGGTCATGAGTCAAAAGACGCAGATGAAGTCGATTGTCATTTTGTTGTCGGTTGCGTCCCTGGGCACGACCGCGTTGGTGTTGATGTATGTGCTCAAACGCGTGAATGTCGCCGACATCTCGACACCTGCGTCGGTCGCTGGCGGCGCGAGCAATGAGATCTTTGAGCGGGGTATCGAGTTGCCGCCGTTTACGCTGACTGGACGCAACGGCGAACGGGTCAGCAGCGAGTCTCTGCGTGGTCACGTTTGGATCGCTGATTTTATCTTTACGCGATGCGTGGCTACCTGTCCGATGTTGACGTCCCGGATGGCGCAGTTGCAAAAACAGATGCTAGACCATCCGCAAAGGTCGCAGATTCGACTGGTCAGTTTCAGCGTTGATCCGGAGCACGACACGCCGCGGCGTCTGCGTGACTTTGCTGATCGATACAAGGCCGACGCCGATCAATGGTTGTTTCTGACCGGCTCACGCGAAGCGATATGGTCGCTGTGCGATAAAGGTTTTTTGCTCGGCGTCTCGAAAAACCACAAGAATCCCGCCAATCCCATTGTGCATTCAAACAATTTTGTGTTGATTGACCAGCAAGGGCGTATTCGCGGGTATTATGACGCTCTCGATGAACAGGCACAGTTGAAACTGCGGCGAGATATTGATCGGCTGCTTGCCGGTGGCACGTGGGCGGACGCGGTGCCGTAACCGCGTCTTCCAACCCGGGACGAACCCCGCCGCTAAACGAATGATGGATCTTTCATTCTTACCACATGTGAATGCGGCGCTAAACGGGTTGGCGACGGTATTGCTGGTCACTGGTTTCGTGATGATCCGCCGCAAGTCTGTCAGGGTGCACAAGGCGTGCATGCTCGGCGCGTTTGGGACATCGGTGCTGTTTCTTGCGCTCTACATCGCTCACAAGGTGTGGAAGGCGTGGTCGGGGGCCGGCCTGCACACGACGTTCAATTATACCGGCGCGATCAAAAACCTCTATCTCGTGATCCTTGTGACGCACTTGGTCTTGGCGATGATCGTGCCAGTGATGGCCATTTGGTTGATTCGGCTGGCGGTGGCCGGGCGGTTTGACCGGCACCGGCGTGTGGCCCGCGTCGGATTACCCCTTTGGCTGTACGTGTCGGTCACCGGCGTGCTGATCTACATGATGCTGTATCATTGGAATACGTTGCCTCTTCGGTGAGCGAATATAAAGGCAGGAAACCTGGCCAAACTGAGCACAACCAGCACGCCCTCGCCCGAGCAGGTATCCGAGCACTTACAGCGTTACGCCCTGCACATGCCGTCTCGTTGGATGGCGTGGCTTCCGCCGGCGGCAATCGTGGTCATGCTCATCGCGGCGATGACGGTGCAGGGCATGGTTGCCATGATTGCGCCTTGGCTGGTGCTAATAGGAATCATCGCGTATCTCTACAGCCGAACTCGCTCGCTGCGCACGCTCGAACGGCGGGTGGTTCAGATGCAGGAGTTGGCGATGCTGCGTCATTACCCGGCGGCGATGCGCTGCGCGTGGGATCTGATGCCGCCCGTGGTAACCATCGCGAGCATGCACGGACGTGTGCTGGCCGTACTGGGGCATTGCCTGGATCAGTCCAGGGCGTATGAGTCGGCGATCGTCGTGTACGACGGCCTGATCGAGCAACTTCCGCCGCGGCACCCCGGTGCGGTGCAGCTTCGCATTCATCGCGCCATTGCCCAGTTGCAGTGCAATCAATTGCTCGACGCCGATAATACGTTGCGCGAGCTGCGCGGGATCACGCACCTGATCCGTGATACTGCGACCGGCGCTGCGTTGCGTCTTGCCCAGTTGATCCAGCAGGTGAGGACCCATCACTTCGCCGATGCCGTCGGGTCGTCGCAGACACTGGTCGATGCGCTTCGCCCGCTGGGTGTCGAGGCCGCGTACGGTCACGCATTGATGGCGCTGTCGTTTACGCAAGTCGACGACGAAGGTGCCGAACAGGAAGCCTGGCGGTGGTGGTCGCGGGCGACGCTGCTGATGCCCGCCACGGCATTGGTGGATCGGTTTGAGCAACTGGATCGACTGGCCACCGGGGCTACGGGTCAGCAGGGGTTGGGCCAGGAGCCCATCGCATGATGCAGGCGTCCGCCTCCAAGCCGTCGGCCGATGACGGGGCTGCCGAGCAAGCCCATGCACGGGCGCAGTGTCCACCGTTTCGGCCCAGCGCATTTCGACGCCAGCTTGTTGTGGACAGCGCCCTTTGGTGGTTGTTCAAGATCATAATGGTGGTGGTGTTCTGTTATGCCTTGTTCCAGACGGAAGCAGACAAGCAGCCGGACGCCGCTTTGTCACTGATATTTATCGTGTTTGTTGGGTTTTGGCTGGTGTACAGCCTGATCAGTGCACGCGTGGCCCGTGAGATACCGCATATTACCGAGTTAATCGAAACGGATGATGACGAGGCCGAGTCAATGCTGGCCACAGCACTGCGTCGCAAGCCGCTGCAGTACGCGGTTCGGCTGTTGTTGTATCACCGGTTGGCCGTGTTGCGCCTGCGTCACCGGCGGTATGACGAGGTGGCTTGCGTTTGCGGAGAACTGCTGTCACGTCAACTCGGTGCCGCGAAATCGGTCGAGGCGCACCTGTTGCTAATGATGGCGGAATCCAGCCTCCAGATGCGCGACCATTGGGGCGCCTGGCAGGCATTGGCGCGGCTGCACGGGCATCGGCTAAACCTGATGCAGGCGCTGCAGCGGTTGGCGTTGCAGACACGCTACGAGGTAGAGGCGGGCCTCGACGCCGCCGCGTTGCAGGGGCTGAATCAGAAGATTGAAATGAGTGAATTGATGCCCGCTGGACAATGCGGCAGCATGCATGCCATGCTCGCCCTGGCAGCGCAACGAAGTAAGTTGGCTGACCAGGCCGACTGGCTGCGAAGACGGGCCGAATTGTTGTGCGCCGCCGAGCAGTTGCAGCCGTTGGTAGGTGCCGAGCCGGTGACCGCGTAGGATGAAGGCCGCTCGGGTGGGGAAGGCCCCCGGCGTTCGCACATGCCCGGTCCGGACCTGCAGGTCGCTGGGCACGTTTGCGAAAACATCTGATCGTCGATCACTCCCGGCAGTTTAATATCAGATACACTGCGGCCGTCATGAGTCACCTGATACCCGACGCACCGTTTGAGACGATGGCGCAGCACCAGGTGATGCTGATGCTGATCATGGCGGGTGCGATCTATTACTTGGTGAAGGGCGCGGACATGCTCGTGGATGGCTCGGTGGGCTTGGCCTATCGCGTGGGCATCCCGAAAGTGATCGTTGGGGCCACGATTATCTCGCTGGGCACGACCAGCCCGGAGGCGGCCGTATCGGTCATGGCGGCATGGGAGGGCAAGGCAGGGCTGGCCCTGGGCAACGCGGTCGGGTCAATCATCGCGGACACGGGCCTGATCTTCGGGCTCGGCTGCTGCATTACCGTGCTGCCGGCCGACCGGTTCGTGCTCAAACGCCAGGGATGGGTCAAGATCGCCACCGGGGTCCTGTTGGCCGGGTTGTGCTATCTGATGTTCTGGCTGGAGGGCGACGTCGCGACGATCAGTCGATGGGTCGGCCTGCTGATGTTGGTGTTGCTGGGTGGATACCTGGCCATCTCGGTCTTCTGGAGCCGCGGGCATCCGTTGGGCGATCAGGTCGCCGACGGCGATGACATCAGCGAATTGGCTGATATTTCCGAGCGGTCTACCGTCACGATGCTCGGACTGATCGTGATGGGCCTGGCGCTGGTCGTGTTATCCAGCCGGTTCCTCATCGGGTCGGTGACCGTGCTGGCCCAATCGTGGGGCGTGCCGCAAGTCGTCATCGCTGCGACGCTCGTCGCGTTCGGCACGTCTCTGCCGGAACTGGTCGTCGGCATGACCGCGATCTACCGAGGCCACAAGGAGATTTTGGTAGGCAACGTGATCGGGGCGGATATTCTCAACGTGCTGTTTGTCATCGGCGCATCCGCGATCGCCAAGCCGCTGCCGATTATCGATCAAACAGCCAACGTGCCGCGCATCTTTCTTTACCTGCACCTTCCGACAATGCTGCTCATGATCGGACTGTTCATGTGTTACATCCTCTGGGCCACCCGCCAGGGCCGATTCAAGAAGTGGTTTGGCTACCCGCTGCTGATCCTATACGTGGTGTATGTCACCGTTCAGTATGCGCTCGAGATGGGCGGGAGCAATGTGGCGGCACCCTCATAAAATCCATGCACGAATTGCGCGTTGATTGGGCAGCGTGCCAAATAGGACCGGCGCCCGTGATGCTTTTTTACAAGGTATTTGTGGCGTCAGTTAAGCCATTCGTCCCGGGGCGGTTGGTCCGCCAGGGAAGACCCGTCATCAGGCCCGGCCTGACACCAAAAGGCCTTGTTATATCTGCAATGGCCGTAATGTTGGATAGAGCTTCTTGTACTGCTCGAAGCGTTGCGTGTAACGGTCGGCGATGTCGGCGCGTGGTTCGACGGTGCCGATAACATTCGTCCAGCTTGATGCCAATTGCGTGATGGGTTCACCGGAATCGGCCGATTTGGAGAGCGCCGCGGCGCCGAGGCAGCCGGCTTCGGTCACGTCGAGTATGCTGATCGGTTTACCCATCACGTCGGCTTTGAGTTGCGTCCATGTCCGCGACTTGGCGCCGCCCCCGATGGCACGCAACTCATTGATTGCCAGCCCCGAATATTCGAGGATGTCCATGTTCAGTCGCATCTCGAAAGCGACGCCCTCAAGCAGCGCACGGATGATCTGGCCCCGTGTGGTGGTCAGGCGCAGGCCGAGGATTGCGCCGGTCGCTTCGGTATCGAAGTAGGGCGTGCCCGTAGGGGTGAAATAGGGCAGCACCAGCAGATCCGACGGATCCTCGCCGGCCGCACGCAGCAAAAGATCGTATGCGTTCGTGCTTGTCTGTTTCTCCTGCTCCACTTCGGTGCTGCCGAATTGTTCGCGAAACCATTTGAGAATATTGCCTCCTGTAAGGCTGAATGCGACAGTCGCATACATGCCCGGCACCGTGTGATCGTAAGTGCAGAGATTGTTCTTCTGCAGGCTGGCGGTAAATCTCGGTTCGCAAAAGGCGGGTGTGATGCACTCGACGGTGCCGGTGGCGTACATGGCGACGCCCGGTTCCGTCACGCCGGCACCCAACGCGCCGCAGGGCTGGTCGTGACCGGCCGTGACAACGAGGCAGTTGTCGGCCAGGCCCAGGTCGGCTGCGATCGACGGGCTGATCTTGCCCGACACGGATCCTGACGGCAATGGCCGCGCCAACTGATCGGTGCGCAAACCCACCGCCTCCATAATCGCGCCGCTCCACTCGTGCTTGCGCACGTCGAAGAGCATGGTCCGGCCGGCCAGCGGCCAACCAATCGCCGCATCCACGCCCAGCCGAAACTGCAGCAGATCCTCGAAGCAGAGAAACTTCGCTGCCTTTGACCACACCTCCGGCTGGTTGTCACGCAACCACAGCAACTTGAACAAAGAGAACATTGGGTGGGACGTATGGCCGGTGATCTGGTAAAGCTTGTCGATGCCGAACTCTTTACTCCAGTCGCTGGAGTAAGTGGCGGCACGCACATCGGACGATACCAAGGCGTTTGACAAGACGTTGCCGTTCGCGTCGAGGGCGGTGAACGCCTCGCCCTGACTGGAAATACCCAACCCACGCACTGACTTGGCGGGCAATTGCGACGCCGCTTCGGCTATGATGGCAAGGCAACTGTCCATCACCTCGTTCGAGTCGAGTTCGGCCCAACCCGGTTGCGGCGATTGCAGATCGTATTCGCGATATGCCATCGCGACCTGTCTGCCTGTGTCGTCAAACACGACCGCCTTGCTTCCGCTGGTGCCGATGTCCACGCCCATGTAATGGATCATGACCGCACCTCCCAGTGGACCGACCATCGTAGCCAATCGTGTGGCTCGACTGTCAGGTGAACGCCGTCTTTGTGAGTAACTTCGAGGCAACTGCTTGTGCCGGGGATAGGCTCGATCGCGCACTCGATGCGTCGGCATCCGTCTTCGTCCGGGTAACCGCCGTGGTTCCACCAGATGCCGAGTGTCGCAAACAACTCGACCGGAAAATCAACCAATAGAGTCAGTCCGTAGGTGAACTCAATCTCAAAACGTCCCTCATCGATGCCGCGCAGCAACAGCATCTCGGCACAACCGTGTGTGCTGGCGAGCAAATGGTCACCAAGCGACTGCGGTGACCGCCAGTCGCTGTCCCTGCCACGCATCTCATCATAGGCGGACGAAAACGACGGCAAGGCCAAGCCGCAGACATGTCCCCTCGGCATCATCGGATGCATCACGTGCTGGCACACAACGGTGGTATCGCCGGTGTTTTCGATCTCGAACCGCCAGTCGATATCCCGATCACCGAAGACCATCGTTCGTCGAAAAGCAATGGGAAGTTGCCGACTGCACACGGAGAATTTCAATTCGTTGTCGTTTGCCGCAACCCGCCATGGCAACCAGCACAACTCGCCGTGGTCCGCGATCTCGAACCGCGCACCACGCGGGTAGCTGCACGGGTCAACGGTGGGCAAACAATCATCGTAACCGTACACCGGGCGCGTTTCATAGAGACCATAGTTGCCCGCCGGTCGACGAAAGCCCGCTGGCGCCGTCGTGAGCAGGTCATGCTCTTCAAACCGCAGCATGCTCAGCCGTCCGCCATCATCGGGCAGACATTGCACGTGCCAACGGCCAAGTTGATGTGTCTGCGCCGCCATCTACAGGGCAATGCAATCGATGCCGGTGAGTTCGCAGAAGTCTTCAATTTCCTGGTAGAGATGCTCGCCGTAGCCGAGCACGGCGTACTCGTTGTTCCAGGCCTCGAGCAGATCATCGATGTCACAGTCGGCGGTGACGAACCCGTGGGGCCAGAACGGGATGCCGCATTCTTTTTGCCGGTCTGCCAACTGGTCGGCCGGTGGCTCGAAAATGGTACATCGGGTCAGAATCATCTCGAACCATCCGTCGTTTCGCCCGAGCCGCGCCAGTACGCCCTCGCCAACCTTGCAGACGAGTTTGACGGATAACCCTCCGGCCTCACCCTCGGTCGGGATGCCGTGCTCGGCGAAGCCCGCCGGGCCGAGCTTGCCCGCCAGTGACGGTGGACAGGCGCCGTCACCGATGATCTTGATCTCATTGTTGCTCTTGTCAATGTGTTGCAGGTCGCCGTAATAAACCGGTTCCTTGCTCAGGTCGGTCAACAGCTTGACGCTCATGGCCGTGTTGAAATCACCGAGGGTCGACGCGCCCACGCCGTCCTCGAGCATCATGCTCTGGGCGAAGCAGGTCGCGCTGTAGTCATCGCCCATTCCCGGGAACGACTGAAT
>Ga0310121_10001017_pt1 | contig 29603 bp, 26 predicted proteins | sample CB27_Tmax_986_MG_FD_203504 | JGI IMG/M metagenome (GOLD analysis project Ga0310121, IMG submission 203504) | Marine microbial communities from Western Arctic Ocean, Canada - CB27_Tmax_986 | ecosystem: Environmental > Aquatic > Marine > Oceanic | place: Canada: Western Arctic Ocean | collected... | reverse complement strand
ATCGCGCCGGTCCTGGCCCTGTGCGTGGCGATCTTCAACGAAGAATGGGACCGCCTCTGGTCACAAAACTGACCCCCCTGCCAACTACGCCCCCAACAACCATCTCCCGGATCCGCGAGATGCACCCGCAAGCCGCCAATCCACGCTCAACTCAGGTGCTTGATATCACTCGCTGATCCCCTCAGCCGTGGGCGGAATATACGAGCCGTTCATCCCCAGGGGGCGGATGGACGATCCCGGACGCGCAAGGCCTTGGCTTGTTAGTCCTCGAATGTTTCAAGGGCCACGAAGGCGACGATGATCTCCGGATCGGCCGCTTGATCTGAATCGGGAGGGTTTGAACCGGGGAAACTCGAGCTGGGGGATTCGGCGCGCAGGCGGATGGTTGCCACCGGTTCCTTGAGGCCGAACAGGGGGAGGCGTGACTCGACCCATGAGGTGCTTGCCAGTTCGACCGATGGGCATTTTCGTCCGTTGGCCCAGATCGCCAGACGCGTCGGAACCGGCCCAACGCGGGCGACGCGCAGGCGCAGCATGTCGCGCTTCTCTCCGGTCTCCATGCCGAGCGTGCACGCCGCTTCGCGGGCCATCCGCCGGCCGACTCCCCCCTCGTGCTGGACGGTCTCCAGCCAACCGCGATCGAGTTCGTGGATCTGGCTCTGGGCCAGGTCGCGCCGAGTGGGCGACTGAGCATGACGCGCCAGGAGCTGGCGGCGGATGCGGCCCACCACCTCCCGTTTACGGGGCAGGTCGACCACGCCCTCCTCGATCTGACCCGGAGCGACGCGGAACAGCTCGGTCAGTTCTCGAAGGTCATCCGCGGCCTGCTCATCCTTTAGCTCGCCGGCCGCGCCGGGACGGTTGATCGGGCGGGCGTCGCGCTCGGCGAAGATGTTGATTGATGCGTTCACGAAGTGCAGGCACGGTAATTTCCAGCCGCTCACGCGTGCGCCAGGACCTATCCGCCGCGCCAGCCAGGCCGCCACAACCGGCACCAGGCGTCGCAGCCGGCGGGTAGGCGGATTCGGCCAAACCTTGATCACGATATTTCGGGCGAAAGGGCGGATGGGATCGAGGAATCGCGCGAGCGGCCACACCCGCTCGTTCATGCCCTCCTCGCGCTGAACGCAGTGATCGTAACAATCCTCCTCGCTCTCGAGCGGCGAGCGGATCGGTTCGGCGCAGAAGACCATCCGGCCGCCCGGTTTGAGCACGCGCGCCATCTCGCGCATCGTGCGTGCGTGGTCGTCGAGGTGGTGGAGCACCGACCGGCAGAAGACCACATCGAACGCGCCGCTGGGAAAGGGAAGATCACCCACGTCGCCAAAGACGCGAGTGAAGTAGCGCTGCATTCGGCGCGGTTCCTTGAAGTAGAACTGGGCGCCGGAGTCGGGATAGCGGTAAGCCGGCGTGTTGGCGGGGTCGATGCCTTCAAAGGAGAGATAGCGCAGCTGACCCAGATCGGCGTCCAGGACAACCGTGCGTGCGCCGAGCCGCTGGAACAATTCGGTCGTCCGGCAGGGTCCCGCCCCCACGTCCAGGATCAGTGGGCGGCGGGAGAAATCGATTTCGTCCACGGCCGCGGCGAATAGGGCTTCCATCTGGGCCTGGACAGTTTGCTCCTGGCTGTCGTAGGCGGCGGCGCGGCCCCGCTCCCAGCGGCGCGGTTCGAGGGTGCGAAGCGTCAGGGCGAGGCGACTCTCCATTTCCCTGAGCGGCGTGAGCCAGGCCGGGCCGAGATCGGTCAGGCAGGCCACGCCCTCGAGTATGGGATAGTCGGCTCCGCAATCGGCGCATTCGAGCCGGCCTTCCCATGCCATCAATTGCGGGTCGAAGCCGGGGGGAAAGTATCGAGCACCCGCCTCCGGCCGGCAATTCAGACCGCCGCCGCACGCCGGACAGCACAGCAGCGGAAGGTCATCCAGCCACATGGAGCCGTCCCTCCCCGGCGCACCGTCCGTCTGTTCTCGTTTGCCGTTCCCTCACGCGGGCCATCTTATGGGAAAGCCGCTCGGGTCACAAGCATGGGTCGGAAAGCCCGTCTGTCCCCAAGGCGCTGCGAGGCCGCCTGGGTGAATCGTCAAAAGAAACCTCGAAAATAGAAAAAGGGGTAATAAGTCTTGCGACCTATTACCCCAGTTAATTGACATGAGTCGATTAGACGTTCGATCTCCAACTAGCCCCTATTGGGCGAAGTTGACGACGTCGACACTCATCCTCTCGAGGATGATGCCGCCCGTATTCGACGACTCGCCGTTGAAGGACAACGCCGTGTTGCAGATGATGTCCATCCGCGGACGCAACCTGTTGTGACCCTCCAGAGTCGACTCGGTGACGCTGTTGCCTGCCGTGAAGGCGAGGTACTCTTGTGCAGCACCCGTCGTTGGCATGCCAACCGCGCCCATGCCGGCCGTCTGGACCGTCAGGCTGATGTTTTCCTGGGTCGGATTATCCGTCCCATGCCTGAGAAGGTCAAGCGGCGAGCCCGCAGTCGCGGCCACCCAGACCCTGTGCACGAAGACCGCGTCTTCCTGCTGCGGAACCGGGTAGTTGTCCAGAACATCCGCTCCACCTGTCGTCAACGGATTGTTTGTGTCACCTGGCGTGAAGCCGACCAACTCGTTGGTATAGCCACCAGCATCAGACGGGGTAACTGTCACATTACCGCCGCTGAAGGCGATATTGCTGACAAACCCGGCGACCGTATGGGTACCATTTGTCGCACTCGTGGCTATGCTGATGTCGGTCACGTCGTATTCGTTAGACACAACCGCCATGTCGCCAAGGTTCCACCTGGCCCAGTCATAGCCCGTCAGGCAGACCTGACCCAAGTCGGCTTCAGCATTCCAGCCGCCGCCATCGAGATCGAAGACGCGGAACCGGATGCGGAAGTCGTTGATCACGTCATTGCCCGCGGTAAAGGCCCCGTTACGCCACTGCGGCGTGCCGACCGCGGAAGGCGCGAACCAGACCGAATGGGACGGCCGACCAAATCCACCTGTACTCGCAGGCGAGTTAGCACCGCCAATGTTGTCCAGGAAGAACGTCTCTTGGTTGTAGGCGTTCGCGGCGCCGAACGGATCATCCGGGTCGGAGTTGTCCAGGATGAAGCTGATCAGCGGTACGTTCCCGACAGTTCCCTGATTGGTCGTGGTGTTGAACCGGAAATCATAGACCGAATTGTCGGTCAGGTCCACACCCGAGGCATTCTGGTTGCCGGTCGCCCCGTAGGGGCTGTACCACTCACCGTCGTTCAGGCCGGTGGCCGTCACCGTCATACACATCTGATCGGTAGTTCCAGCATCTGTCACCGTTCCGAACCCGACAAACCCCTGAGCGAACCGCCAATCCGCCGGTCCCGTGCCCGGGACGAACGTACTGACCGTCGTCCGGGGAGCAGACCCGGGCGAGAGTTGATCCACGCCATCATTCTGCGTGTAGATGACCATCTCGGTCATGGCCGAGAGTTCGCCGTCCGAGACGAACACCATCACCACCTCGGTCTCCGACGCCACAATGCCTTCCGCATTGTTGCCGCCCGGATCAGTGTTTGGACCACCAATCGGGGACAGGTCCACGTTACGCACGGTAACCGTGGCGGCACTGGCGTCCTGGCCGGGGTTACCGGTGTCCAGATCCTGATCTTGGAACGATTTGGCACCCGGTAAGACCGGATCCTCGGTCCCAAGATCAAGCGGGGCCACGCCGTTGATGTTGTATTTGCCACCACCGGAGTAAGACCACATCAGCGGGCTGACGGGCCCGTTGTCCGAATCATTGGCCCGATTGGTGATATCGAACGCGTCCGGGAAGACGAATTCATTATCCACCGGTCCATTCCCCTGGGTCACGCCCAAGTCGTCACTGACGATTGGATCGGGCAGTTCCTCTACCGTTGGCGCCATGGCCATAAGCGGTACAGAAATCAAAGCGACAGCAACCGTCGCAAGGGTTAGTTTCAACCCTTTTCGCATACTGCTTCCCTCTCTTCCTTGTCTGGAGTACGTGCCTTAGGGTGATCAGATAAGGCAGGTTCAAAATAGGTTCCAGAAAACAGGCCGAGAGGGGCCCTCCTTGGGACGGTTGAGTTGATGAGTTGCTTGATTTGGTGACGCAAAGGCATATTATTGAGGTACAGTTCCTTCGGTTGCGATCGTCAAGCCTTCGTAGCGTGTGAAGAACATGTATATTATCGGATGCATCCCGGTGTCAACACAAAAAATCGGTTTTTTTGGGGCCGCCTAAATCTCCACCGACGGGCGGAGACTCGGCCCGCTGAGGCGTTTCGGCCCCAACTCTTCTATTCTATCGGTTCCCCGGCGTGGACTGTCAACATAAACCTCAGTCTGTATTGCTTTTCTGACTGCTCCTCTCGGCTGGGTTCTCGACACCGAATCAGCAACTCGAAACAGGCAACCCGCGCTTATTTTTTGGAGCGAGAAGGATGCCAAAGCCCAGAAAAATCGGGCCGCCACGTCAATTCTCGCGATCGGCCGCGGGCGGGTCCGGTGGACCGTAAAAGGTTCTTACCAAACAGCTTACGGCCGCTCTCGGCGACTCGCCGTTCTGGGGGCGAGACGCTGGCCGGCCCATGCCTCTCAATCTAGTTGATGCTCAACGGCTGGTTTTTATTTCGACCCATTTCGGCCCAGCCGCCTTGAGGATGGCCGGGGCCAGCGCTCGCGTCAGGCTGCCCACGCCGGCCGGGGCCAGGTGACACAGGTCGATGAACTGATCAGCCGACTTGGGGACGGCGGCTTCCCCATCAACCAAACCCAGCTTCATCTGCTCGGCCAGGCCGCGAACAGCCTGATTGTGAGCGGCCAGGCCGGCCAGCAGGTGTTCGGTGCGTCCCCAGATCTCGTTGGGTTGGGCGAAATCGGCGTAGAGGGGGGCGGCGTAGGACAACTGGCGCGCGGTGTCGAGCGGTCGGGCGGTCCGGGGCTGGACCCGTGCCTCGCTCAGGCCCTGATCGTGGAGCAGCGCTTCTTTGGAATAAGCCGGGTCTAGATAGTAGGCGAAGGTTGACACGAGCAGGGGCTCCCCACGCTCTTGTGCCAAAGCTGCAATCTCTTGCAGATTTGACGTGAAGGATGCGCGCGTCTTTATCTCGCCCCCATCAGCCATCGCCTGGGGTGAGGGAATGCCATCGACCGCGACGACCGGGGGTCTCAGAAGTTGGTCCACGCCGGCCCACGTCCAGCCCGCAAGGCGGGGGAGCGCCAGCCAACTCAGCGACGCCGCGAGGGGCCGCCCCGCCACCCGATTGACCTCCGCGTACCAGGCCATATGCGAATAATCGGGGCGGAAGCGGTCGGCGGGGACGTTGTTGGCGCGCAGCTCGTTGATCCCGTGGTAGACCAGCACGGCATCGAACCGTTTGTGGCCGAGCCAGCGATACTTGGTCAAGCTGTCGCGCGAGCCGTGCGCCGGCCAGGCCATGTTCCAGACGCGCGCGTTCAAAGTGCCCTGGGCTTCGAGGGCCGTTCGCAAGTGCATGGCCGGCCCGCCGTAGTAATCGAAAAAGACCGAACCGGCGAGGATAAGCAGGTCGAAATGGCCGTCGTCGGGTGCGATGGGGGTGACCCAGGCGGGCCGGAGCTCGGGATAGTAGGCCAACGCCAGCGCGTCGGGTCGACCCGCCGGCATCCCTTGGATGTAGACCAGCCACAGGCGCCCAATCGCCTCGGCGAGCAGGACGAGGGCCACCGGCAACGTCAACCCCAGGAACCAGGCCCGGTGGCGGCGTCGTGGGTCGGGGGATTTCGGCGTTGGGCTGGCTGCCATATTTCCTGAGAAAAGAACTGGATAATTTGCTCGGCGCAGTTTAGCCTGGTCTCACCAAGTCGAGCGAATCCGGGGAATCCGATATGAGAGACCAACAGAGTCTAGCAGGTAAGTGTGGGGGATCCTAATTGATCCAGCTTCGTTCAGCCAACCAGGTGATGCCGAGGCCCCGACTTTGTCCCCCCGACTGCAGGACCCTATACCAGCGCGTAACCCCGACGCTCAGACGTTGTTTGAATTCACCATCATACCCTAGGGGAGGGACGTTCGATGGGTAAAGGGCCGAAGATCGTCATCATTATCGTGCTGCTGGTTGCGGCAGGCGTGATTTTTTATAAGCGGGCCAAGCCGTATATATTCCCTCCGCAGTTGCCTCCAGGGGCTGGGCAGGGGTTACCTATGATGGGAGGCCCGGGGGGTATGCCTGGTGGGCCCGGCATGCCGCCTGGGGGGATGCCGCCGCCGGAGGGTGAGCAATAGCCACCTTGCCTGCTCTCAGGCGTGGCTCCGACCCTTGTGACCGCGAGAACTCCCGCCGCGCGGCCTTGGTGCCGAAGGGGAGGACCATGGGGCGTCGGCGTTAGAGGCCGGACTCCATGCGGCGGCTCGGTCGTGGCGTGAACTCATGTTCCAGCCACTTAGCCATATCCTTCTGAACAAAGCTCCACAGACGGTGGGCGGTCTTGGGGCGTTGTGAGTGCTTGAGGACCGCCCCCCCGCAATGTGAGGGGGCGCGGGGGCTGGGATCGACCACGGTCCAGCGGGCCCACGAACTCATGTGCTGCACGATATGGGAGGTGTGGAGGAGGCCAAACCTGATTTGGCCCTCACGAATCCCCTCCAGCAAGCGCCCCGGGCACTTTGCCATCTCCATGGTCCGCTCGAAATGGCGAGGAAGTCCCCCGGTCGCCAGTGCTTTATAGATAAGGCTCGTGGCTCGTTCGCCATCCCTGGACAGACTGGCCAGCGGTGCCAGGTCGGAAGAGAGGAACCGGTCAAGCGACTGGACCGTTTCGGCCTCGTCGGCGCGGCTGACCAGGGCCACTTTTTCGCGTTCGATGAGGAAGCGCCAGGGAGGATCGGCCAACAACCCCCTTTCGGCCAACTCATCCATGATTTTCGGGTCATAAAAGATGACCACGTCGGCTTGCGTCCCCTCGGACAGGATTTGGGGCAGTCGATCCTCAGGGACGAATTCGACCTCCACGATGGTTCCATCCATATAAGCAAACCGGGACTTTAAACGAACCGTGACGTAGCCCTCGGCCTTTTGGCCAGCGATGACGCGAACGCGAGGCCAGCGTTCTCGGTCCGCGATGCCGCAGCCCGAGGTGGACGCCAAGACATATATCAGGACGACATATAACAAGCGGCGGATGGGGGGGAATGGAAGCGGCGGGGCCAAGGGGCGCGCGGGGTGGTTCATGGCGCCTTTCCGCGTCAAAGAACTTCTTACAGGACATGACCGCTAGCGGGATTTAGCCTGCTGCCCTCGCCGACGGGGCCAGTCGGGGTCTTGGACCAATCGGACGCTCTGGGCCCGACCGTCGGACTCGTCCACGTCCATTTCCAAGGCGCAGACGCGCGCCGGCCCCTCCCCGACCTCGTGGCGGACGGGCATCCCGACGATTAACTGTTCCAGGATGATGTCGGTCCGAACGCCGATGACCGAATCGCAGGGGCCGGTCATCCCGACGTCGGTGATGGCGGCCGTGCCGGCGGGCGACACGCGGGCGTCAGCCGTCGGCACGTGGGTATGGGTCCCGATCACCGCCGTCGCGCGGCCATCGACGTGGGCGGCCATGGCGACCTTTTCGCTGCTGGCTTCGGCGTGAAAATCGATGATCACGATCGGAGTGGCGGCCTGGGCTTCTTCCAGTAAGCGTTCGGCGGCCCGGAAGGGGCAGTCGACGGGCTTCATGAAGGCCCGGCCCTGGAGGTTGGCAACGGCCACGCAAGGGCCATGGGCGAGCTGGTAGATGCCCAACCCGCGCCCGGGCGTCCCGGGGGGCAGATTGGCCGGCCGCAAGACCCGTTCGTCACGCTCGAAAAGCGGGTAGCTGTCGCGATATTGGAAGCTGTGATTGCCGCCGGTCAGCGCGTCGATGCCCGATTCGAAGAACTCCTCGGCGATCTCGGCGTTGATCCCCTTGCCGCCGGCGGAGTTCTCGGCATTGGCGGCGACGAAATCCACGCCGCGCCTTTCGCGGTAGTCCGGTAGCCACTCCTGGACCTTTTGCCGGCCGGGCCGGCCGAAAATATCCCCGATGAACAGAATACGCATGGATGAGGGTCCAATCCAAATCAGGCGACAAGGCCGACGAACGCGCGACCACGTTGGGTCTCCAGTTCGAGTCGATCCGATGGCCTATTTCGCCATCTAAACACGAACCACGCCCCAAGGCAAGCGGTTCGCCCGGTTCGGCACAGACTCCGCGGGGAGGGCTCGGACACCCCCGACCATCGTCCGATGCTCGTGAATTATTTCCCATGGATGCCCGGCTTGATAGGCCCCGCCCAACCTTCCTCCAACGCTCGGAAGGGCCCCTTTTGGGGGTTGCAACACGGCGGGGGTTTGTGGCTAGATGATGGGGTGCCCAAGAGTCAGCCCGGGGGTTTTATCGAGGGGTGCTCACCGCTAAAGCTCGCATGGAGACTTCCGGCGCATGGTGGCGCGGCTCCATCTGGAACAGCCGACCGATCGTGCCGGGGAGGGTTCCGGCCGTCCCGTTGATTTGTCGAATATGGTTTGACAAGCGCTCAAGATTGTGAAAAAATGACCGAAGTGCGGGTTAAAAGGGGAGCCATCGGACCCGAGATGAGGCGCCGATTCAGCCGACCCGAGAATGAGATGACGGCGTCGCCGCCCTCGTCGCCTCGCGCGCGACCTTTGATCGGGGGCGGCTTGTGAATTACCTGCAACCTTACGTGCCCGTTTTGATGATGGTCATCGTGGCCGTCGGATTTGGGGTAGTGACGCTTTTGGTCTCGGGGTTGATCGGTCCCAGGCGGCCCAATTACGCCAAGCTTCTGGCCTACGAATGCGGCATGGAACCGGAGGGCGAGGCCAACGTCCGCATCCCGATCAAGTTCTATTTGGTCGGCCTGCTCTTCCTGCTGTTCGACATGGAGACGGTGCTGATCCTATTGTGGGCCATCGCCTTCCGCAATCCCACGATCCCCGGCTTTCAGGGCTATGCGTTCCTGGTCATGGTTTTTTTCATGCTGATCCTGATCGTCGGATTCCTCTATGAATGGCGCAAAGGGGCATTGAAATGGACCTGAAAGACCGGCTGAAGCTCTTGGATTCGGATTTGGCGATCGACAATAAGCTCAAGACGCCGCCGATGATCAACGAGGAGGCGTTGCGGCTGGGCGACAAGTTGACGCCCATGGAGTTCGACAACCGGATGGCCCAGAGCCTCGATGAGGTGCTGGCATGGTGTCGCAAGAACTCGATCTGGCCGGTGATGATGGGCTTGGCCTGTTGCGCGATCGAGATGATGGCGACCGCGGCCAGTCGTTTCGACCTGGCGCGTTTCGGCTCCGAGGTCTTCCGTCCCTCCCCGCGCCAGTCCGATTTGCTGATCGTCGCCGGCTGGGTCAGCAAGAAGATGGCGCCGGTCGTGCGGCGGGTCTACGACCAGATGGCCGAGCCCAAGTGGGTGATCGCGATGGGCGCGTGCGCCTCGTGCGGGGGGATGCACAACGTTTACGCGGTCCTGCAGGGCGTTGATCAGATCGTGCCGGTCGACGTCTACGTGCCGGGCTGCCCGCCGCGGCCCGAGGCGTTGATCTACGGGATCATGCAGCTCCAGAAGAAAATCCAATCCAGCCCGCAGGCACTGGTGTAGGGCGAGTCGGATCAAACCTGTATGGCCAAGAACAGATCGATTCCGATCAGACTGACACCTCATTCGTATTTCGAAGCAGCCGTGGAACACATCAAGTCCGCCAGAATCCTACACGAAGACATGAGACAATACCCGTTGGCGATATACGTGTCCGGGTTGGCGGTTGGTTGGGCACGCAAAGATGGAAGACCTCAAGAAATTGAGCGAAAAACTGCGGGGGCTTCTCGAAACGATGTTCTCGGGTTCGAGCGTTGAATTGGAGGACCCCAGTCCCAAAGTCAGAATCGGGGCGACGATCGTCTGGAATGAGTTTATCGGAAAGGACCAGTTGGAAAGGCAGAACATGGTATGGGAAGTGATCGATCGAAACTTCGAACCCAGTGAAGCGCGGCACATCAGTTTGATCATGACCCTGACCCCGGACGAACTGGCCGCCATTCAGGAATCTTAAGATCAGGCAACATTCAATCATGGAAACCCAGTCAACCGACCGATTGAAGGCAGTGGTCGAAGACGTCGTGAAAGGAACGGCGCCGAACGCCTTGATCGAGAGTAGAGTCGCTCACGATGAAGTCACCTTGCTGGTGGACAAACGTTGGATCCACGAGATCGTCAAGGCGTTCAAGGAGGACCCGCGGCTCGAGTTCGGCATGCTCTCGGAGGTCACGGCCATTGATTGGCTCGAGGAGGCACGGGAACCGCGGTTTGACGTCGTTTATAATCTCGTCTCGCTGACGCAGGAGCACCGTATCCGCCTTCGCGCGCCGGTCGGCGAGGCCGAGGAAGAGTGCCGCATCGACACGATCACCGACCTATGGACGGGGGCCAGTTTTATGGAGCGCGAGGTCTTTGACATGTTCGGCATCCGGTTCGACGGCCACCCCGACCTGCGCCGCATCCTGATGCCGGACAACTGGGACGGCCATCCGTTGCGCAAGGACTTCCCGCTGGGCGGCTCGACCAGCTTCTACTATAAGCAGGACACCGATGAATACGCGGGCGAACCCGATGATCTGGTTCCGCGCATCAGGGTTCAGGATTCGGACGTTTGACAGGGATGAGGAATGAGAGATGAAGGACGAAGCGTGGCTTCCAGCCTTTTGGGGTGATGCGAAATGGGTGATGTGATAACCGCCCCGCCTTCGCCGTCGGTGCGCCGGGTTGTGGAACACGACTACCCGACGGCCGAGATATTGGCGTTGAACATGGGGCCCCAGCATCCCTCGACCCACGGCGTGTTGCGTTTGATGCTCGAGATCGAGGGCGAGACGGTCTTGAGCCTGAAGCCCATGATCGGCTACCTGCACAGTGCCAAGGAAAAGCTGGCCGAGCACAAGACCTACCACATGTTCATCCCCTACACCGATCGGCTCGACTACCTGTCGCCGATGGCCAACAACTACGCCTTCGTCGCCAGCGTCGAGAAATTGCTGGGGATCGAGGAGACCGAGCGTTGCAAGTGGCTGCGGACGATCCTGTGCGAGCTGGCGCGCATCTCGAGCCATCTGCTCTGCATCGGCACCCACGCCATGGAACTGGGGGCGATGACCGTCTTTCTTTACACGTTTCGCGAGCGCGAGACGCTGTACGATCTATTCGAGGAGATCTGCGGCGCGCGCTTCACGGTCAGCTACATGCGCGTGGGCGGGGTGGCTCGCGATTACCCCGATGGGTGGCTGGATAAGGTCAAGAAGTTCATCGACGATTTTCCCGCCTGCCACCGCGACTACACCGACCTATTGGCGATGAACGACATCTTCGTCGGCCGCACGCGCGGGGTGGGCGTCATCACGGCCGAGGATGCCGTCGATCATTGCCTGACCGGCCCCATGCTGCGCGGTTCGGGGGTCGATTGGGACCTGCGCAAGCGTGACCCTTATCTGGTATACGACCAGCTCGACTTCGACGTTCCCACGCGCGCCGAGGGCGATTGTTACGCACGGTTCCAGTGCCGGATGCAGGAGATGCTGGAGAGCTGCAAGATCATCGAGCAGTGCCTCGAGAAGATGCCCAAGGACGGCCCGATCAACATCGACAACCCCAAGGTCATCTTCCCGCCGCGCGAGCGGGTCAAGCAATCCATGGAGGACTTGATCCATTATTTCCTGCTCGCCAGCGACGGCATCCACGTCCCCGAGGGCGAGGCGTATCGCCCTATTGAGGCCAGCAAGGGGGAGCTGGGTTTCTATCTGGTAAGTCGCGGCGGCTACAAGCCGTACCGCTGCAAGATCCGCAGCCCGTCCTTCGTGAACCTGCAGTCGTTGAGCAAGATGAGCGAGGGGGCGCTGATCGCCGACGTGGTGGCGATTATCGGGTCGATCGACCTGGTGCTCGGCGAGATCGATCGCTGAGGCGAAAACCATCTTGGTATTTGGGAAGAGGCCATGCCGGAAGTAAAACTCCAAGAGACCATCGAGCGGAACGGGGTCTATCGGCGCCACGAGAAGGAAATCGTGCGGCTGCGGGGCATGTATCCGGATCGGCGCTCGACGTTGCTGCCGATTCTATGGCTGATTCAGGAAGACGAAGGTTGGATTTCGGCCGAGATGATGGAAGAGGCCGCGCAAGTATGCGACTGCACGCTGGCCGAGGTGATGGAGGTCGTCAGCTTCTATCAGATGTACAATCGCCGGCCGGTCGGGAAGCACGTCCTGAGCATTTGCGCCACGCTGCCTTGCGCGTTGTGCGGCTCGGACGGTCTTTATGATTACCTGCGCGAAAAGCTCGGGATCGGCTGGAACGAGACGACCGAGGACGGGCTGTTCACGATCCAGCGCCGCGAGTGCCTGGGGGCTTGCAGCGAAGCGCCGTTGATGCTCGTGAACCAGGAGCTGGAGATCAAGCTGACGCGGGCGCGGGTGGATGAGATTTTGGAGGAGTGCCGGGGGGGAAAGAGAGCGGCTTATTTCACGGGCGGGCCAGCGTGACGCATCGAACATCCCGATCCATCGTGCTCGTAATCGAAAGTTTCCCGAATGTCGAGTCGAACAAAGCGGAAGACGATACCCAAATGAAGTTTGACCACGAGAAGCTCCACGTATACCAAGCAAGTCTTGAGTTCATGGCTTTTGTATCGGGTCTGGTGGATAGACTGGCCGGAAAGAGCCGCTTTGCCAGGGACCAGTTACTGAGATCGAGTCAATCCATTGCGCTGAATATCGCTGAAGGAAACGGAAAGCGCTCGGTCGCCGATCGGAAGCGCTATTTCGAGATCGCGCACGGCTCGGCGATGGAGAGCGCGGCAACGTTGGATGTCATTGTTGCGATTGAGGCGACCAATCCGGAGGACGTGGCGGCAGGCAAGGAACTTCTTGGGCGGATTGTTTCGATGTTGACGAAGATGACGGAAAAGTGTGGCGAGTATGTGAGAGAAGATGAAGTGGACTATACGAGAGTCGTTGGTTGTGAAAGCTGAATGAGATGGCGAATCGGTTCGATTACGAATTACGAGCACGAGCACGAATGGGAGAGGGACGGGAATGGCTTTAGGGACGGTTGAACAGTACACCCCCATCCTCACCGCAGGCGTGACCGGCACGTGCTACTCCGGCACGTCCGAGTCCCTCAAGGACTACCAATCCAAGGGCGGCTACGAGGGGCTCAAGTGCTCATTGGAGATGGGCCCCGACGAGGCGTTGCAGTTTGTCAAGGACGCCAACGTGCGCGGGCGCGGTGGCGCGGGGTTTCCGGCGGGGGTCAAGTGGGGTTTTATCCCGCGCAATCGCGACAAACCGCATTACATCTGCGTCAACGCCGACGAGAGCGAGCCGGGGACGTTCAGTAACCGGCCGATCCTCGAGCAACGGCCGCACATCATGCTCGAGGGCATCGTCATCTGCGCCAACGCGATCCTGGCCGAGACCTGTTACGTTTATATCCGCAAGGAGTATTACGAGGCGCGGCGCCAGACGCAGCGGGCGATCGATGAGGCGTATCAGGCCGGGCTGCTCGGCAAGAACATCATGGGCAGCGAACTCAACCTGGACGTCCATATCCACTTAGGCGCGGGGGCGTATATCTGCGGCGAGGAGACGGCGTTGCTCGAATCGATCGAAGGCAAACGGGGTTACCCGCGCATCCGACCGCCGTTCCCGGCCGTCCAGGGGCTTTATCAGTGCCCGACGGTGGTCAACAACGTCGAGACGCTCGCGATCATTCCCGAGGTTTTCCGCCGCGGGCTGGATTGGTATGCGTCGCTGGGGACCGAAAAGTCGCCGGGGATGACCGTCTACTCGATGTGCGGTCACGTGAAACGGCCCGGCAATTACGAATTGCCCTTGGGCGTCACGATGCGTGAATTGATCTACGACCACTGCGGCGGCATCCGCGACGACAACAAGTTCAAGATGGTTTTCCCCGGCGGGAGCTCGGTACCGGCGCTGTTTGAAGATGAACTCGACGTCAAAATGGACTTCGACGACCCGAAGAATTACGGGACGTATTTGGGATCGACCGGGATCATCGTGATGGACGAGACCGTATGCCCGGTCTGGCAGGCGCTCAATCTGATGCATTTTTATTGGGACGAGTCCTGCGGGCAATGCACGCCGTGCCGCGAGGGGACCCATTGGATGTACAAGATCCTGTCGCGCTTGGAGCAGGGAGACGGGCAGGCGGGCGACGTGGAATTGCTCGATGATATTTGTCGGAACATCACGGGACGGTCGATTTGCGCGTTGGGCGAGTTTTCGACCGGCAGTCTCGTCAAGACGATCCCGCGGCTACGCGAGGAGTTCCAGGCGCATATCGATGAAGGCAAGTGCCCATTTGAGAAAGGATACACGAAGTTCGAATGAGATATACGAACGTTGGCCGGCAAAGGCACGGCGTTCGCGCGCAAGCGAATATGAATGAGTCCCGTCAGGGACGAGTGCCAAAAGGTAAAAAACCGCCCATGGCCCATACCTATGGCAGTTATCTTTACCATTTCCTATACTCGACGCGGAATCGGCAAAAGGCGATCGAGACCGAATGGATGGAGCGCGTGTGGGAATACATGGGTGGGATTGCCCACGAAAACGGGATGCGGTCTATCTGCACGGGAGGAACGGAGAACCATTGCCATAACCTGTTCATGCTCCCCCCGGCGATGGCACCGGCCAAGGGGATTCAGTTGATCAAGGCGGGATCATCGAAATGGATCAATGAAACCTTCAAGCGACGATCGGAGTTTGCATGGCAGGAAGGGTACGGCGTTTTCACCATCGGCTTTTCGCAGGTCGATGATACGGTCAGATACATTCGGAATCAGCGGGAGTATCATCGCAAGAAGACGTTCGAGGAAGAATACCGGGCGTTTTTGGACAAGCACATGATCGAGTTCAAGGAGGATTATGCGTTTGGGTGAGTGGCAGTCGTCCCGCCGTTGGCATGGCAGGCTGGAGGCAGACGTCCCTGGCGGGACTGGGACGACAAACACGGAACGTAATCCCGCCATTGGCATGGCGGGCTGAAAGCGGGCGTCCCTGACGGGACTCCAAACGGATTGAAAATCAGCAACGGAATATTAAAGCCATGACATTTTCCACCATACCCGCGGCTTCTGAACTCGTCACGGTGACCGTTGACGGCGTTGGAATGCAATTGCCCAAGGGCAAGAACTTGCTCCAGGCGTTGCTCGACGTGGGGCATTATATACCCCATTACTGTTATCACCCGCGGCTGACGGTGGACGGCAACTGTCGCCTGTGCCTGATCGAGATCGAGGGGCGGCCCAAACCCGAGATCTCGTGCAACATGGTCGTGACCGACGGGTTGAAGATCAATACGGCGAGCGAGATGGTCGAGGATTGCCGCCAGGGGATGATGGAGTTCCTGCTGGTCAATCATCCGCTTGACTGCCCGGTCTGCGACCGCGGCGGGGAGTGCATGCTGCAGCGCTACAGCATGGAGTACGGCTGGGGCACGGCGCGCACGTCCGATGAGCGGAGGCGGTTTCAGAAGCCGCAGTTCGACCCGCTCATCGATATCGAGCGCAATCGTTGCATTATGTGCACGCGTTGCGTGCGGTTCTGCGACGAGGTCGCGGGCGAGCACGTCATGGGCGTGTTCGGCCACGGCAGCCGCAATTACATCGGCACTTACGGCGACGGGCCGGTCAGCAACCCTTTTTCGGGCAACGTGATCGATATCTGCCCGGTTGGTTGCCTGACGTCCAAGCCCTTCCGCTTCAAGGCGCGGTCGTGGGAATTGCAGCAAACAACGACCACCACGCGCGCCTGCAACGGGCCGGTCACGGCCTGGACGCGCGGGGGCGACCTCTACCGCGTCACTCCGCCCGCGCACCAGTATCACGGCCAGTATACGATCAACGAAGACACGCTGATCTTCATCAGCAACGAGGCGCGTTTCGGGTCGCTCTACGGCAACAGCGAGGAGCGCCTCGCCACGCCGCTGGTGCGGCATGATGGAGAATGGATCGAGGCGAGTTGGGATGAGGCGCTCAATTCGGCGGCGCAGGCCCTCAAATCTTGCGAGCCCGGCCAAAGCTGCTTTCTGGCCGGTGAGCGCTCGACCAACGAGGAGTTCTACCTGCTTTCGGGCCTGGCGCGGGCGGTTTGCAAGACGCCGCATATCGACTGGCGCATGCGTTTCACGTCGGAGGAGGCGGCACGGGCGGCGGGGCTCGCGCTCGGCGCGGGCGACGGGAGCCTTGAACGGCTCGATCAGGGGGCCTACGGCGCGACGCTCATGATCTGCGCGCAGGACCTGCTCGGCTCGGCGCCCGACATCGCGCTCCACCTCAAGGAAGCCGCGCGTAACGGACGGACCAAACTGGGCCTGCTCGACGTGCGCGTCGACGATTGGTTTTCGCAGTGGGCCGAAGCCATCTTTCTGGAGCAGCCGGGCCAGATGGTCGGGACCGTCGAGCGGTTGGCCAGGGGGCTGGCGGCCGAGAACCGGCAGGCGCCCGAGGGCTACGAGACGCTCTTCAATCTGCTCAATGGGAACGAAGGGGGGTTGGTGGTCCTCGGTTTGGACGCGGCCGGCGGCGCGCTTAATCCCACGATCGTGCCGACCGTGCTCAACCTGATGTCGGCTCTGGGCGAGGGCTGGCAATTCCTGCCGGTCACCGCGGCGCGCAACGCCAAGGGCGCGTTCGGCTGCGGGGGGCAAAGCGATCGTCTGCCCGGCGGCGCGCTGGCTGATGAAAAAATCCGCGCGGCGGCCTCGGACCTCCATGGCGGCCCGATCGAATCCACCGACCAGCCGGCGGCGGCCCCCGAATTGCTTCGCCGGGCGGCGAACGGGGAATTCCGCGCCCTCGTCCTGCATCGATGCGACGAACTGACGACGCATCCGCAACGCGAACTGGTCGAGCAGGCGCTCAAGAACACGCCCAACGTCATCCTGATCGACATCTTCCCGTCGTGGATGATGGAGTACGCCACCATCGTCTTGCCCGGGTCCGTCTTTTATCAGAACAACGGATCGATGACCGACATCGACGGCACGCTTCAGCGCATGAGCCAGGGAAGCCGACCCGGGGGCAAGGCCCAAGAGGAGTGGCGCATCCTCCAGTCGCTCGCGGCCAAGTTGGGCGGCGGGCGGCATTACCGGCGGGTCGAGGATATCTTCCGCGACCTGTGCCTGGCATGGGGCGCGCCGCAGGCATTCCGGTTGGGGGACCTGGTGCTCGAAGGACCCTCGACCCTGACGCCGCAAGAAAACCGGTCGGTGATCACCAAACGCCGCAGGCCGAGTTTCAAGCTGAATTTCGCCGAGCAGCCCGCTGGGGTCGGCGAACCGGGTGACGTTGCCCACGAGGACGAAGGCCTCAAGCTGGTCTGGATCCACCACTCCCAGGGGCCGGACCACCTCAGTTCCCGTTCCTCGGAATTCGACGCCCTGCGGCCTCAGCCCAAGATTGAGCTCCACCCCAAAGACGCGGAGGCGGCGGGGTTGGATCACGGGGATTGGGTCGTGCTCGAGGGCGGGGCGGACAGTCCCAGTCAGGTCAGCCTCAATCCGTATCTGGCCGAGGGCGTGGCCTACGGCGCGGCCAACGTCCTGGGGTTGCGCATGGGGGCCGACGAGGCGGGTTTGCCGTCCATCACGCTGAAGAAGACGGACGCGCCGGCCCAACAGGCCCAACCGACGCCCGAGGAGGTCCAAACGGCCCCATGACGATCACGATCAGCCAGACCGTCATCGAGGTGCTCCTGGCCGCGTTGAAGATACTCATTGTCTTTCACGGGCTGCTGATCGCCGTGCCGTTCATGGTGCTGTGGGAGCGCAAGCTGATCGCCCGCATGCAACAACGGCCCGGACCCAATCGCGTCGGACCTTTCGGGTTGCTGCAAACAATCGTTGACGGTGCCAAGCTGTTCCTGAAGGAAGAACTGAGACCGACGGTGGCCGAATCGGGCTTGCACTGGCTGGCGCCGCTGCTGACGGTGGTCCCGGCCATCGTTGTGCTGGCGATCGTGCCGATCGGGCCGGCGGTGATGTTGCATCCCGTCGACTGGGGTTTCACCGTGCCGCTGATTGGCCTCACCATCGCGTTCGACTCAGCCGAGTTGATCATGCCCCTGGGCATTACCGACCTGGAAATCGGCATCCTGTTCTACCTGGCGATCACGAGCATCGGCGTCTACGGGATCGTGTTGGCCGGGTGGGCTTCGAACAGCAAATACTCATTGCTCGGTGGCATCCGCTCCAGCGCCCAGATGCTCAGTTACGAGTTGGCGCTGGGGCTGTCGCTGGTGGGGGTGTTGCTGATCGCCGGGACGTTTGAGCTGCGCACGATCATCGGGCAGCAGGACGGGGGTTTCTGGAACTGGCACATATGGAACCAGCCCGTTGGGTTCTGCCTGTTCCTGGTCGCGGGATTCGCCGAGACCAACCGTCTGCCGTTCGACCTGCCCGAGGGCGAGGGGGAACTTGGTTCGGGATTTCACACCGAGTACAGCTCGATGAAGTTCGCCCTGTTTTTCCAGGCCGAGTATATGAACATGTTCACCTTCTCGGCGATCCTGACCACGCTCTTCCTCGGCGGCTATCATGGGCCGTTCCCGAGCCCGTTCGCCGAGCTTGGCGCACTCAACGCGCTGTGGGGCGTTTTCTGGTTCCTCGTCAAGATCTTCTTGCTCATCACGTTCATGATCGTCGTGCGCGGGACGCTGCCGCGGTTCCGCTATGATCAACTGATGGACCTGGGCTGGAAGGTGATGTTCCCGATGGCTTTGATCAATATGATGCTGACGGCTGGCGTGCTGGTGTTTTTTTCGGGCGAGGCGGGGCTGACGCGCGAGGATTTACTCGCCCATCCGGTGACCGCGGGGTTGACCATGGTGTTGCTCGTGGTGGGCATCGCGCAAATCATTTTTTACGACCGTATCTTGACGATTCGAAAGAAAAGGATCCTGGGCAATGCTGTATGACTTCTTTAAAGGCTTCTCGGTGACCATCAAGCACATCTTTCGAAAATCGATCACGCTTGAGTACCCCGAGGAGAAACGCTGGCAACCGGACTATTTCCGCGGACGCCACAAGTTGCAGCGCTACGAGAACGGGTTGGAGCGGTGCGTGGGATGCGCGTTGTGCGCGGCGGTCTGTCCTTCAGAGGCGATTTATTTGGAAGCCGCCGAAAATGATCCGGAGAACCCGGTCTCGGCCGGCGAGCGCTATGCATCGGTCTATCAGATCCATCAACTGCGCTGCATCTGGTGCGGGTTCTGCGAGGAGGCGTGTCCGGAGGACGCGATCGTCATGGGACCGGACTTCGAGCTGGCAAAGCTGAATCGCAGCCAGTTCGTGGCCGAAAAAGAAGACATGCTCGATCCGCTTAGAAAAGGGTTTGGAGATCCGCCGGACCTCAAGGTCAATACACCGCTGTAAGTGAGTTCTTTGGCTCCCTGAAGGGGCGCAATATGAATAGCCAGGGGTGACAACCCCTGGAAGTGGAGACCCAAAACGTCACGACCCTGAAAGGGTCGAACAGGCCGTATCACGCCATGGTTCAACCCTTTCAGGGTTGTCGCGAGTTTGGCGCCGCGAACCGTGGGTTGATACCCACGGCTAATCACATTCGACCCCTCCGGGGTCGAGCATGAGGACAGATTTGGTTTATGCCCCGGCCGGCAAGGGGGCATCTCGCGGATCTGTGAGATGCCCCCCTTCTGGGGCAAAAAGGATTGACTTTTCGACCACGGGATGCGCGTTTGATACCGGTGGATAGTGGCCTTTGACGGGTATCAATCACGAGAAGCGGTGGGATCGGGGAGAAGGGTTGTTGAGAGAGGCGCGAGCAACGATAGCCATGAGGCCTTCCAGGGGAGATCACGGGTGAAATCGCTTTACGACATGGTCAGCCCGCTGGACTTCCGCTACTACGGTGACGATGCCGAGGCGTTTGATCGCCTGTCTCCGTATGTCTCGGAGGAAGCCTTCATCAAGTACCAGGCGAAGGTGGAAGGGGCCCTTGTCAACGCTTTCCATGATTTGGGTTGGTGCAGCCGCGAGGTGGCCCGCCAGGCCGTGGAGGCTTGCAACGCCGTGACGGCCGAGGAGGTGTATCAGGAGGAGAAAAAGACCCAGCACGTGGTTCGGGCGCTGGTGAACTGCATCGCGCGGAAGGCCGGTCCCGAAGTCCGCAGGTTCGTGCATTTGTTCGCGACGTCGGCCGACGTGACGGACACCGCGATCGCGCTACGTTTTCAGGACCTGGTGCGCGACGTCATCTTGCCCGACATCATCGATTTGCAGGCAAAGCTGATTCAGTTGGCCAGGCAGCACGCGGATACTCCGCAGATCGGACGCACTCACGGACAGCACGCCGTGCCCATCACGTTCGGGTTCGCGATGGCGCTGTACGTGGACCGCTTGGGGAGTCGGATCGAACAACTGGAGTCCGCCCGGCAGAACCTGTGCGGGCAGCTTTCGGGAGCGGTCGGCGCTTACAACGCGCTGTCGCTTCAACTGCCCAAGTCGGCCGTCTTGTTCGAGAAACTGGTGCTCTCGTACCTTGGCCTTCAGCCCTCTCCCGGGAGCATCTCGAGCCAGATCGTCCAGCCCGAATATCTGACGGATTTGGGTTACGCCGCGCAGTCATGCTTTGCGGTCCTGGGCAATCTGGCCGACGACATGAGGCACCTGCACAGGAGCGAGATCGGCGAGGTCCAGGAGGTGTCCACGAAGGACGCCGTGGGGTCCTCCACGATGCCGCACAAGGTGAATCCGAAGAGTTTCGAGAACGTGAAGAGCCTGTGGAAGGCATACGCGCCGCGAATGGTCACGATGCTGATGGACCAGATCTGCGAACATCAGCGCGACTTGACCAACTCCGCGTCGCAACGGTTCCTGCCCGAGCTTTTTGTCGCGCTCGATTATTGCACGCTGCGCCTGGCCAGGTCGATGGACGCCCTGAAGGTGAACAAGGAAGCGCTGGCGAAGAACCTGGCGGCGAGTGGGGACCAGATCATCGCGGAGCCGTTATACGTGCTCCTGGCGCTCGCCGATTACTCCGCCGCGTATGACAAGGTTCGGGTACTTGCACGAGAGGCGAGAGAACAGGGCGAGGCGCTGATTGATCTGGCCGAGCGAGACCCGGAGGTGGGGCCCGTGCTTAAGAAGTTGGATCCCAAGTTATGCGAGATCCTTAGAGATCCCAGCAAGTATACGGGCCAGGCATCCGAGCGTACAATGGCCGTTTGTGCGCGAAGGGAGCGTGAAAGCGCGACGCTGCTGGCGTATTTGAAGCAAGAGAAAGAGGTCCTCAAAAGGATTGAGGTCGGACGCTTCCAGGGTCTTCGTGGTCAAATCGAGGCCGTTGAGAAGGGTGAGACCATCCTCCCGACGGACTTTTGCCCGTCCGAAGATCGTCGAGCGTTTATTCGTGGATTGATCGAAGCGGAGGAAACGGAGAGGAAGCAGCCCGAAGCGAAAAGCCGGATGATGGTGGAGAAGGCGACCCTTTGATCGCCGACGTTGGCCGCCCATGAAAAACTAAAATGCCACGCAACCGCGAAACCCGACTTTTGCCCATGACGGTGCTGCTTCCACAAGACTAGATCCAGAAGGATCCGCGACTCGTGCTGATTGAACTCATCTACGGCATCTTGTTTATCCTGGCGCTCTTTTCGGCGTTGATGGTGGTGTTGTCGCCGCACGTCGTCTACGCGGCGCTCTATCTGGTCATGACGATGGTCTCGATCGCGGCCGTGTTCGTGTTGATGAACGCGCCGCTGGCCGGGGCGTTGCAGATCATCGTCTACGCCGGCGCGATCATGGTGCTGTTCCTGTTCGTGATCATGCTGCTCAGCCTGGGGCGGCACGAAGGTCCGCGGATGCACAACCGCGGCGTGCGCGTGTTGGGCGGACTGTTGGCGGGGGCCTTCATCATTCAGATCGCGGTGCTCTACGGCTCGCTGCGCGACGACCTGGGCGGCTACAGCCTGACCAACGCCGAGGGGATCACGATCGAAGAGGTGGCGCGTATTTTGATTACCGATTATCTCTACGCGTTCGAGATGACCTCGGTGTTGCTACTCGTGGCGGTGGTGGGGGCGGTGGTGTTGGCGCGCCGCCATTTGATCCAAGGCGCCCAGGACGCGGACGCCTCGCATTAAACTCATGGCGATGACCGACAAGGCGAACTGATGGAATTCATGTTGCCCGGCAACCTGATCTTGGCGGCGGCGATCTTCACGATCGGCGTCTTAGGCATTCTGCTCAAGCGCAACGCGATCTCGATTTTCATGTGCGTGGAGCTGATGTTCAACGCGGCCAACCTGGCGTTTATCACGTTCGCGCAGAGCCTGGGCCGGCCCGAGGGCGTGGCGGTGTTCTTGTTCGTGATTACCGTGGCCGCCGCCGAAGCGGCCGTCGGTCTGGCGTTGTTTATTAAGATATTCAACGACAAGGACAACATCGACGCCGACGAAATGGACATGTTGAAGAACTAAAGGAATAGAGGACGTGGCCGAGCAACTTATCCCACACGTCATTGAATCGCTGATCGGTACGGGGCCGCTGTTGATCATGATCTTCGGCGCCATGGCGGTGTTGGTCGCCGACGTCTTGCTGCCTCGCGATCGACGCCCTCTGCTTTCGGTCATCAGCCTGGTCGTCGTGGCGTTGGCCTTTTGGGACTTGCACATGGTCGGGTCGCCGGGGGGGTCGGGCTCGGAGTCCTACTATTTCGGGGCGTTGCGGGCCAACTCGCTCGTCTTTCTGGCGCAAAACGTCATCCTGGGCGGCGCCTTTTTCCTGATCCTGATCGCGCCGCGTTACCTGGACGGCAAGCGGATCCCGCTGGGTGAATTTTACGCCCTGCTGCTCATCGCGGTGACCGCGATGCTCGCGCTTGCGGCCTCCACCGAACTGCTGACCCTGTTTCTGAACATCGAGCTGCTGTCGATCACGCTTTATGTGTTGGTGGGGATCGAGAATCGCAACTCGCACGCCACCGAGGCCGCGTTCAAGTACTTCCTTCTAGGGTCGGTGGCCGCGGCGTTCCTTTTGTTCGGGATCGCTTTCGTTTTCGGTGCCACGGGCCAGACGCGCTACGACCGGATCGCCGAGGTCATCGCCGCGGGAGGGATCGTACAGCCCGCGTTCCTGGCCATCGGGCTGGGGCTGATGCTGGTCGGGTTCGGGTTCAAGCTTTCGCTGGCGCCGTTTCATATGTATGCGCCCGACGTCTACGAGGGGGCGCCGACGCCGATCGCGGCGGCGGTCGCGACCGGTTCCAAGGTGGCCGCCCTGGGCGCGTTGTTTCACCTGATCGAGCTGGCCTCGGGTTGGAGCGACGCGCCGGCCGGACTGTGGGCCGCGCTGTACGCGATTACGCTGATCAGCATGATCGTGGGCAACGTCGGCGCGATCATCCAGCCCAACTTCCTGCGCATGATGGCCTACTCATCGATCTCGCACAGCGCCTATGCGGTCGTGCCGATGGTGGTCCTGTTGCGGCGGCCCGATCTGCTGATCGACGCGCGCGACGCGGTGGGGTATTACATGCTGGCCTATACGATCATGACGCTGCTCGCTTTCGGCGTGGCCACGATCTTGGGCCGCCAGGGCGAGGGGCGGATCGCGAGCTACGCAGGGCTGGGGCGGCGCGCGCCGCTGCTGGCGGCCCTGATGGCGCTGGCGATGCTCTCGCTGCTCGGCATCCCGCCGGCGGTCGGGTTCTTCGGCAAGTTGCGGCTGTTCGCCGTTGCCGTCGAGGGCGGGCATTACTGGCTGGCCGTCATCGGCGTGCTCTCCTCGGTCGCGTCGGCCTACTATTACCTGCGCGTGATCGTGACCATGTACATGCAGGAACCGGCCGAGGGCGCCGAACCGGCGATCCCCACCCTCGACCGCGTCAACGCCGTCGCCCTGAGCGTCTGCTCGGCGTGCCTGTTCGTTTTCGCCATCTTTCAGGGGGTTTACTTGTTCGGCTCGTGAGGGTTCGAGCTAGGGAGCAACAACGTTCATGATCGGTTTCTGGATCGTTCTCATCCCGCTGCTGCCGTTGATCGCCTTTGTGGCCAATGGTCTATTCGGCCGGCAACTGAAGCGGGCGGGGGGCTGGCTGGCCGTGGGGTGCATGGGCGGTTCGGCCTTGATCGGCACGGTCCTGTTCCTGGGTGCGGTCACCAACATCCTAACCCTGCCGATCGAGGTCCGGTTGTGGGAATGGATGGTCGTCGGCGACTTGAGCGTCTCGTTCAGTTTCTACGTCGATCAACTCACCTGCTTCATGCTGTTCTACGTGACGTTTGTCAGCTCGCTGGTTTTCCTCTACTCGATGGGCTACATGGAGGGCGATCCGGGATTCAATCGGTTCTTCGCGTATCTGGGCCTCTTTGACTTCAGCATGCTCATCCTGGTCCTGGGCGAGAGCCTGCCGGTGGTGTTCGTGGGCTGGGAGGGCGTCGGGTTGTGTTCATATCTGCTGATCGGCTACTACATGTCACTGCCCGGGGCGCCGGACGCCGGCAAGAAGGCGTTCATCATGAACCGGATCGGAGATTTCGGGTTCCTGGTGGCGATGTTCATGCTCTTCGCGGCCGTCGGGACCCTCAGCATCCCCGAGGTCGTCGAGCACGCAAGGGTCACCGGACTGGATGAGGAAGGTGCCTCGCCGCTGCTCAAGTATGGCGGCGCCTACGTGACGATCCTGACGCTGATGTTCTTCCTGGGCTGCACGGGCAAGAGCGCGCAGATCCCGCTGTTCACCTGGTTGCCCGACGCGATGGCGGGTCCCACGCCCGTCTCGGCGTTGATCCATGCGGCGACGATGGTGACGGCGGGGGTTTACCTGGTGGTGCGCCTGGCGGCGCTGTTCGCCCTGGCGCCGACGACGATGCTCGTGATCGCGGTGATCGCGGCCCTGACCGCTTTTATCGCGGGCTCGATCGCGCTGACCCAGCGAGACATCAAGAAGGTCCTGGCCTACTCCACGGTCAGCCAGTTGGGTTTCATGTTCCTGGCGTGCGGGGTCGGGGCCTTCGTCGCGGGGATCTTCCACGTCTTTACCCACTCCTTCTTCAAGGCCTGCCTGTTCCTCGGGGCCGGCAGCGTGATCCACGCGGCACATCATGAGCAGAACATGTTCAAGCTGGGGGGCCTGCGCAAGGCCATGCCGGTTACGGCAATCACCTTTTTCATTGCCTGCCTCGCGATCGCCGGCTTTCCGCTCCTTTCCGGTTTCTTCTCCAAGGACGAGATCTTGTGGAAAACTTTCTCCAACGGTCACTTTGTGCTCTGGACTATCGGGATCGGGACGGCACTGATGACGGCCGTTTACAGTTTTCGGGTCTATTTTCTGACGTTCTGTGGCGAATGCCGGATCGAGGACAAGCACGCGCGCGAGCACGTGCACGAATCGCCCTGGACGATGACAGGGCCGCTGTTAATCCTGGCCATCGGGGCGGCCATCGCCGGTATCATGAACCTGCCCAAGGTGGGGTCCATCACCCAAATGCTGGATCCGGTCGTCGCCTCGGCCCATGAGATCATCAAGCACAACAGCGAGCATCATGCGATCCATAATGGGTGGTTGGAGATTGGGCTGATGCTGATTTCGACGTTGATCGCCGTGTGGGGCATCTTTCTGGCCCGGCGTCTCTTCCTCAAGCACTGGCCCGAGGCGCCGACCGAGCTGGGTCGCAAGCTGGGGCTGGCCTACAAGCTCAGCTACAACCGCTGGTGGTGGGACGATATCTATCGGGTCTTTGTGGGCGGTCTGTTTGGGCTCGTCGCGAAGCTCTCCACCCTGTTCGATCGCTGGGTGATCGACGGGATTCTCCATACGATCGCGGGCGTCTCGCGGCTGGGGAGTTTTATCGTCCGCGCCACGCAGAACGGCCAGGTCCAGGCCTATGCGCTGATGTTCCTGCTGGGGGTGAACCTGGTCGTCTGGCTGGTGCTGTGGTACGGCTAGCCGGAGCCGATCGGTTCGGCCTCTGACCCCTTGGGCTTTCCATCAAACCATTTTCCAAATTCAATTTCGTAAATCGGTGCCCGCGCGTGTGCACTGTACATTGGGACCTCAAGACACAAGCGGAGGAGGCATGCCTACTGGGGCATGGCCTTGGTGGTGGAGCTTGAGGCCCGAGGGACGGGCGCCGGAAGGCGGCCTAGCGCGAAACGTCCACCCGCAACTCCGAATTCTAACCAAGTCGAGAAGGGGGTTTAGATGAATGTGTATCATCATTCCCATCAATGGGTGGGAACGAAGCTGGGACGGCGAGTATTGGCCGTGCTGGCGGTTGCGCTAATTGGGCTCGCGCCGGTGGCCCAGGCCGAGATCGTTAATATGGTCGCCGTGGTCAACGGTGCGCAGGTGGAGGTGCCGGTGGCCAGCACCACGCTGGGCGTGGGCAAGTTCATCGTCGACACCGACGCCAACACCATGACCTACGAAATCACCCATAGCGGCCTCACATCGGGCGAGACGGCGGCGCATATCCACGGATTCGCGGATGCCGGCGTCTCGACGGGGGTAAAACATCCGCTGCGGGGGGGGTTGTTCAAGACCGGGGGATGGAACTATCCTGATGGCGATGAGGCCGACATCTTGGCGGGCCGCACTTACGTGAATATCCACTCAGGCGACCACGGCGGAGGCGAGATTCGCGGCCAAATCGTCGATATGGTGGCCATGATTGACTCGGCCCAAGAGGGCGATGTCAGCAACACCTCGGCCGCGGTGGGCACGGGGTTGTTCCTGATCGACACGGTCGCCAATACGCTGAACTACCATATTATCTTCAGCGGGCTTGAGGGGGCCGAATCCGCGGCCCATATCCACGGCTTCGCGATCCATGGGACCCCGGCGGGCGTCCAGCATCCTTTACCCGCGGGGAGCTCAAAGATCAGAGTCTGGAACTACCCTGAAGTCGACGAGGCCGCGATATTGGCGGGCCAGACCTACGTCAATGTCCACAGCGGCCCGCACCCGGGCGGGGAAATCCGCGGCCAGATCACCGATTGCACGGTGCCCGTTGACTCCGGACAGGCAGTCAGCTTGACCTCGAATGGGTTCGGGGCCGCGGCGTTTTCCAGAGATACCTCCGCCCAGGAGCTGGGGTATTACGTCACTTATGATGGACTTGCGAGCTCCGAGCTCTTCGCGCACATCCACGGCTACGCCCCGGCCGGCACGAACGTGGGCGTTTTGCACCCTCTACCCGCGTCCAATCCCAAGGTGGGCGCGTGGGACTACGGAGCGCAGGGCGGGGCTCCCGGAATATTGAGCGAGACCTACGTCAATATCCACACGGCGAACAACGGAGGGGGGGCCATCCGGGGCCAGATCTGGTGCCCGATCGACCTCACGGTGCCGACGGAGCTGAGCGCGTTTGTAGTAGACTAAACGACTAAACTTACCCCCCCGCTAATAGGTGGCAGGGATGGATCGGTTGTGTTATTCGTAACGCTTGGTCCGCCCTGCCACTTTTTATATGGTGGATACGCCAGCGGGCGGAGGAATCATTCTCGTGGACAAAGGATAGTGGTTCGGCCATGGACCCGTTGATCAATCAGGACGCTTTTTGGCTCGGCCTGATGACGTTGCTGCCCACGATCTTGGGGATCGTCATCCTGGCGCAGGCGCGCGAGCGCGAGGGGCAGGCTCGGATGATCGCGCTGATCGGCTCGATCGTGACGCTGTTCATCTCGCTCAAGTTCGTCGCCGGCATGTTGGGCGAGCCGGGCGCGTTCACCGCGTCGATCAACGTGCCGTGGGTCGAGCGCTACAACATCTCGGTGCTCATGGGGCTGGACGGCCTGTCGGGCATGTTGGTGATCTTGACCAACATCCTGGTGGTCCTGTCGGTGCTGGCTTCGTGGACGGCGATCGCGAAACGCCAGAAGGAATTCTACTTCTTCCTGCTGTTGCTCCAGACCGGCATCCTGGGCACGTTCCTGGCGCTGGACCTGATCCTGTTTTACATTTTCTGGGAATTGATGCTGATCCCGCTCTATTTCCTCATCGGCATCTTCGGCTCGGCCAACCGCATCTACGCCACGATGAAGTTCTTCCTCTACACGATGGCCGGCTCGATGCTGATGCTGGTGGGCATCCTGGCCGTGTATTTCATGACCGGCTCGTTCGCCCTGCCCGAGATCATGCAGAACCTGGACAAGATCGGGCCGACCGCCCAGATGTACATCTTCCTGTCGTTCCTGATCGCCTTCGCGATCAAGGTGCCGCTCTTTCCGCTGCACACCTGGCTGCCCGACGCCCACACCGAGGCCCCCACGGCGGGGTCGGTCATCCTGGCCGGCGTGCTGCTCAAGACGGGCGTCTACGGCCTGATGCGGTTCGCGATCCCGATGTTCCCAGGGCCGGCGACCCAGTTGGCGACGCCGCTGATGGTGTTGGCGGTCATCGCGATCATCTATGGCGCGCTGACGGCCTTCGCCCAGGACGACCTCAAGCGCCTGGTCGCCTATTCATCGGTCAGCCACATGGGATTCATCGTCCTGGGTCTCTTCGCGTTCCGCGAGGAGGCGATTACCGGCGCGTCGCTCCAGATGCTCAATCATGGGATCTCGACCGGTGGGTTGTTCCTCTGCGTCGGCTATCTCTACGAGCGGCGCCACACGCGCGACATGGAGGCCTTTGGCGGGCTGGCGCACAATATGAAGATCTACGCGGTGTTGACCACCGTGATGGTCCTGTCCTCGGTCGGCCTGCCGCCGCTCAACGGCTTCATCGGCGAGTTCATGATCCTGGTCGGGTCGTTCAAGGCCGTGCCGGTGTTGACGGTCGTGGCGACGACCGGGGTGATCCTGGCGGCGTGCTATTTGCTGCGCATGATGCAACTGATCTTCTTCGGGCCGCTCGACAAGCCCGAGAACAAGGGGCTGAGCGACCTGAACTTCCGCGAGGCCTTCACGCTGGGGTTGCTGGCGGTCTTGGCGGTGGGGATCGGCCTATATTCCAAACCCTTCACCGATGCGCTCACTCCGGCTTCGGAGCGGATCGTTCAAGCCGTCGGCCCCCATCAGCCCGGCGATCCCGCCACGGTGCTCGCCAGCCGGGGCAAGAACTGATCGCGCAACTCCCAGTGTTCAAGATTTCACGCTCGCCGCCGGGGTAAAGCCGCCCCTCATGGGTCAAATCGGTCTGGGTGCCGACCGCCCAGCTTGATGCTGATTTTCTCCGCCCCGCCCCGCCCCGTGCCGAAAAGACGATGAAACGATCAGGCGGGATGCTTGACCTAATATGATCTTAGCCACGTAAGACAACCAAAAACATCTTCACCGGAGTTTGAGGTCCTGTGGTTGGGGCCGTCAGCAGGGATCCATTGCTCATGGTCCCAGACGTGCCTTTCCAGCGTCTTCTCAGGCCTACCCTTTCTCGCCGCCGATCAGGTCCACGGACTTGACTTTCATTAGTCGATCCTGAAAAAGCCCTACTCAAGCAGCCCAGCCGATCAGAGCTGAACTCGGGTGAACCAGAGGCATCCGTTTTCGACTCGTGATTTGCGCCAGACGCAGCAAAAGATAATGAAAAACCGC
>Ga0310121_10001016_pt1 | contig 29611 bp, 29 predicted proteins | sample CB27_Tmax_986_MG_FD_203504 | JGI IMG/M metagenome (GOLD analysis project Ga0310121, IMG submission 203504) | Marine microbial communities from Western Arctic Ocean, Canada - CB27_Tmax_986 | ecosystem: Environmental > Aquatic > Marine > Oceanic | place: Canada: Western Arctic Ocean | collected... | reverse complement strand
CTTCTGGTCAATGAAATTGCTCCACGGCCACATAACGCTGGACATCACACAATAGACTCCTTCACAGTGTCTCAATATGAACTTCAGATTCGAGCACTAGTAGGCCTACCGCTTGTAAATCCCCAGCAAATCACATCGTCAGTTTTGTTGAATGTGTTGGGAGAAGAGTACACGAATCTCACTGATTCATATACGACAAATTGGATCTTGAAAAACCAGAACGCACGAATCTATTCGTACGGTAAACAGGATGTCCGTCCTGGTCGGAAAATGGGTCATATATTGTTCAGCGGACCCTCTCAAGAAGACTTACTTTCGGATGCTCTTGAAACGCTTAAGATTTTGACTAAAGTATAGGTCTCATGTTCGGCTAAATTGACCGGGTGTGTTTGTTAATCTTGCCCTCAATGAGCCATTCAGCGACAATTACGTTTCTTTCAGAGTCTGCTGCAACACCATGTAGACTATTAAATTTACCTGCTACACAAATTTCCACACATCAAATTGGCTTAGATAATAATATTGAGCTCTCGGCTGATTCCTTGAATCCTGCTGCATTTCGGTGGCCGCCACCACCTCTTAACTTGGCTACTGCACTCACATCGAAATCTCCTAAATTTCTATCCGATCGTAAACTCCATATCTTAAGACCATCACCCCGCACAAAGAAGCATGCCCCGAAAGGATACCGAGTATCCTTGGCAAGTTCACCGGCTACCTCGCTAAAATATTGCGTCTCGTTTGCTGCAAGTACCACATGGGTGTCAATTGTTACTTCAAATGCCTGCGACACTCTATGTTGAATTTGCATTTTATCAGAGCGCAATATCGCTTCCCCTTCTGTCTTCCATGTGTGGCCACGAGACACAACCAGATCCATTTCTTGCCAACTATCGAATGTCCTAGCAAATGACCCTCTCCACGCTTTATTCTCCTCAGTATGAAGGAGTTCTTTAGTCCACAGGTCATAATCTTGCACGTATCTTAATAACATGGGAATGGGTTCATTTGGATGAAAATATTCCCATGCCAAGACGGCACCGGATTTATTCATATCAAAATGTGCGAATGGCAAATCTACCAAGTCATCCATTGCAGTTTTATGATGGTCTAGCACAACGAGTTCGCACTGATCGGCAATCCGTTGGAGAATGTCTCGCGAATACGAAAAATCGACCACATAAACAGTCTCACCATATGAAATCTCCGGAAAAGGCTCTCCATGATGGACTGGAATGTATTCAGCTTGATGCCCATGTTTGAGCCAAATAGCGTAAGCAGCTCCGAACCCGTCATCACATCCAGCATGGTATAAAACTTTCATATTTCGATCTCCTTGTATAACCGGTAATGACTATATAGCAATCACATCACCATCTATCTGAACAATGCTTTTGCATGGAACCGGCTCAGTTATATTTTGGATTTGAAATGACCAATCTTTCTCTCTAGCCAGGTTGGTTATAAACCAGAATGCCTCAACATAGTGGGTACAATAACACTACTCCTGACGCGCTATAATGCGTGAGCAGCTACATAGTTGAATTTCGGAATATCGAAGGTTGAATGGTATGCGAACATTATCCCAATTGATACCACTCTTCACCTAAATCGTTAAACCTTCTGTACAATTCATTCAAGGTATTGTCACTGAGATAGGTTTGGGATTCTACCATAGCTATATTCGTTTGAAGATGACTGAGATTAGTTGTTCCCACGATAGCTGTGTGTACGACCGAATGTGCCAATACAAACCCGAGAGCCAACTCTATCCGATCGGAAGGAGCATCTGGTATTGGACCACCCTCAATCATTAATCGAGCTCTACGGAAATATTCGTCAGCATATCCTGATTTGAAATTAACTATTGGAGTAGTATCAACGCCCCAGGCACCGTTAGCAATAGGACGTTTGGCTATGACACCCATATTATAGGCAACAGCTATTTCAAAGAGTTTGGATTTGGCATGTTGTTCCACTAAGTTGAAACTTGTCTGCAGTGTATCGAACAAGTCAGTGTTTATAGCAAACATGGCAGCCTCATTGTCACCACTATATCCAATAAATCGTGTTTTGCCTGCATCTTTAGCCTTAACAATCGCTTCTATTACTTCTCCTTCCTTTAGGACATCAAGGCTGCACGAATGTAATTGAACTAAATCCAAATGGTCAACATTCATGCGTTTTAGGCTGCGATCGATACTGTTTTCTATAGCTTTAGCTGTCCATGATTCGGAGGAACTAATACCATAACAGGCGGAGGTATCCAAAAAATTTATACCGCTATCCAATGCAGAATTAAGCAGATGTCCTACGTCAGCAATCTCTTTTACATTTTGCATGCCAATTTCAGCCAAACCTATGCCTAGACGACTAACTTTCAAGCCTGTTCTTCCAAGAATTGTAGTCTTCACTTTCTATCCTTTGTTTAGATTCCTCAATCCAACAATTTAGATGCAAGTTGCTCAAGCGCTCTCGCTTCAATTGGAGGATTAGATATTCCACTCCGCACATCCCTGAAATAGCGTTCGAGAGGCCTATTCTTGTCTAGTGCAACTGCTCCTACGACCCGCATCGCTATATCAGTAATCTTGATGGCGGAATCAATCGAATGAACCTTTGTGTTAAGTATTTCGGGAAGTAGATCTTTTCTTTCGTCTGAATTGTTTTCCCAATCTTCAGAACACGAAAATAGAGTCCGTTTTGCAACCAACATGGTAGACTCCATCCGAGCAATTTGTTCTCGAATGTGAGGTATATGCGCTATAGGTGCAGATAGTCCACTGGGTTTCCGATTTTTGGCAAAATGGGTGGCATAATCTTGAGCCGCCTTTGCAATTCCCAGGTTGGCAGCACTCAATAGAAGTGGAAACCACGCGGCTCCTGAAATTTTGTCTGTTACATGATCGGATCCATTTGTCCGGAACAGGAACTTTTTTTCGTTTACTAGTACGTTATTGAAAAGTATATCGTGAGATCCGCTGGCTCTCATTGACAGTGAATCCCAAGTTTCCTCAATAGATATCCCTTTAGTCTCGGTATCCACGATTATTCTTGCAGTATCTCCACTTCCATCTTCTACAGCTACGAATACGATAGCATAAGTCAGCTCTGGAGCTAATGTTGACCATGTTTTGCGTCCATTTAATAGCCATCTTCCTTCACTCATAGGCTCCAGTTTTGTATCTGGCCTACCACCACCTCGAGGTGATCCTAAGTCAGGCTCGGAGGCAACACTATTAATGAGGGAACCATTTTGCGCGATAGCATCAAAGACGGAGCTTCTTAATTGTGCGGGCCAACTTCGTGCTTCAATTTCGGCACCTATGATCATGTGATGCATACCTACAGATACTGAAGTCGATCCATCACCTTTTCCAATTTCGTATTGAGCTAATACCAGGTCTGTCAGACCGTAACCATACCCTCCATTTTCGAGAGGGATCGAAGCCTTCAAATAGCCCTGATTACGCATGAATTTATAATGTTCGTGAGGAAATGATCCCTTCCTGTCATGTTTAGAAGCAGTAGATCTAATTTGGGATGCTATCGCCTTAGCTAAATCTATTAATTTGCGTTGCTTATCATTTTTTGGCCACATTAATATTAATCACCCGATCCACATTCCATTGTAGACAACATAATAAACGGTTAACTAATCAAAAAGTAGGTGTTGTGTCACAGTCTGTACGGCAAGAATTTTACATCTAGTCAAGATATTCAATGTTGTCTTATAAACTTCTGCAAACGTCGAGCACCGCATGTCCCGTTGCAGTCAGGACAACTGTCTTCTATTACTTCAGCCACATATATGTCGCCCTGGGAATCAACAGACAGACCATGAGGTGCTATAAACTGGCCAGGCTTGTGGCTACTCTGATCACCCCACCGTGACAGCACGCGCCCCTGATAATCGAGAATGGAAATTCTATGCTGATATTCGGCAACGTAACATTCTCCAGACAAACCAATTACGATCTCAGTGGGTCGCCGTAGTCCTTCCCATATGTCCAGTAAATGTCCTTCCAAGTCAAACACTTGGATTCGGTCGTTATTGAAATCACAGACCAATAGACGACCCATGGTATCTATGGCAACCCCATGTAGTAAATCGAATTCTCCTGCCCCGCAACCAGGGGAACCCCAAGATGATACATGCTGTCCGTCTGCTCTAAACCGGTGCACCCTAGCATTTCCGTAGCCATCAGCAACGAAGATATCGCCCGTCTTATCAATGGCAACTCTTCCTGCGGGGCGATTGAAAGGACCGGCAGCCTGTCTAACCACTCGGTCTTCTAAAGTGTAACCAGTGTCTGAGGGTTGATCGTAATTGCCCATAGTCATTTGGAGAACTTCGTCACTACTATACTTGAGAACAACATGAGAATCACGGTCAATCAGGAAAATATTCCCTTCTGAGTCTATATGGATACCGTGAGGATTGATCCATGAATGCTTCCAAAACTTGACAAAGACTCCTTCACTGTCTACAACTAGAAGCTGATGTCTTCCACGGTTGAAGACGTACAAGTTATCGTCTGCATCCACATCTACTCCGGATACTTCTTTGAAATCGTAATTCTCCATACGAACGGACCAATTTTGGTCCAGTTCATAGGTGTAGTCTCCGAAACCCAGTAACACGTCTCTTATTCTCCTTCTGTCATTAGTTCCTTCATCTTAGCCCTAAAGTGAAACCATAGATACTGTAAAGTATCCATTTGAAAAAGGCCAGAAAGAATATTAAAAATACTACTATGCTATTATTAATCTTCTATTCACGAACAGGATAACAAATTGACGCATAAATTTGCTGATGTATTTAGATGGCTCGGATTATTCGCTCATCCCGACGACGAAACCTCTGCAAGTGCAGGCACTATGGTGAAGTGGATTAAGAATGGTAACCTGGCTTACGTGGTCACCGCCACAGGAGGTGAACTCGGCACCTTGGGCACAGGAGGATTAGTTGTTGAACGCAGTAAACTGGCCAGAGTACGTGAATCCGAACTCAAAGAAAATTTATCCATGTACGGATGTAATCCACCATTCTTACTCGGATACCGGGATCAGGAATTAGCTAACGAAGATCTGGAGATTCTATCAAATAAGATCCTGGATATCATGCATTTAGTTCGTCCAGATGTGATAGTTACTTTTGGACCAAGTGGTATATCTAACCACTCAGATCACATAGCAATCCATAAAGCATCCCAAAAAGCGTACATAGAGTACAGGAACAGTTTCGCTGAAAAGGAATACCCATTATTGATATATCCCTCAATACCCGCTAATGTAGCAAAGCAGTATGAACTACAATTGAGTCCGGACGAAAAACGAATAGACATTGTAGTTGATATTAAGTCGTCCATTGATACAAAAATTCAGGGATTGAGGAACTACAAAAGCCAGGAAGACGCCCAAGAGTTTGCTAAAAGGCTGGAACAAACAAAAACTGGTCCCCACGGGACAGATGAATTATTCTCAGTAAGCCCGGATAGTCCTAAAGACTGGGGTTCATATCCAGTGATCGAATATCTAAGAATCCTTTAGGTAGCGTGAAGAACAAGGGACTGTTAAGACTCCCGTTGCTGATTGTTCAAAGACATAGTCTTAGATTTTTCTATAAACACTTGCCAGTCATACATTATTTGCTTTCAGAGAATTATTCGGGAGTTACAAATGTAAGTATTCGTTTGGGATTTTCTACCATTATCAGATGAAGTTGTTCTTCCGTAAATCCTATACGCCTTAGATATGGCAAAAATACCTCAGGTATAAATGAATATCCCGTCCCGCCAAATTTCTTAAGCTGGACCTTCGTGCATACATCATGAGATATTAAAATTCTATCTCCGTAACCTGCAGAAAAGAGTTTATTAATTGTGTCGGCCACAATCGCGGCACCACTAAAACTTAAATACTCAGGCCATGGACTGGTTTTGTTGAGAACGTCCCAACTTAGAGGAACTCCCACACGACCTAGCAAATCAAATTGGATATACACCCCTTTTTCCAATAGAGATAATAATAGATCGAAATCACCAGCCGACACATCACTGTGTCCAAAGATAGTTCTGCACATTTCTCCACCTGATTCTGATACTAGCGATGCAACCTCCATTTTTTCTAATCCGGTTCCACCCCAGTGAAGCGAAATGGGTGCACCAGTTTTACGACTGGCACGTGCTGATGCCTTAATAATCTTGATCTCATTATCAGTTAGTGGTTCACCATTGATACCTACCTCACCAATAATCCCAGCCCTTATACCTGTATCTCCTATGCCCACAGTAATATCTTGGACTATCGTATCGGTAAGCTGTTCTACAGTGAGAAAGTCCATATCACTTTGATGAGAAGCTTTTACATACCAACTTGACCCAGCAATTATATTGAGTCCTGTTCGCATAGAAACTTTCATTAGTGATATCGGATCTCTCCTAATCCCGATATTGGTCACGTCTACAATCGAGGCTCCACCCTGGTTTCGGAATTCGCTAATTTCTTCAACAGCGAGGTCTAAATCCGCCAAAATAGAGCTGTCCTTATTTCTGAAGGCTCCGTAACGATTCCCGTTCGCGAGGACTCCTATTAGAGCTAGATTCTCGACAGAGAGAGGATCATCCCACAGTTTAGTTTCCATCATTGGGGTATTGATATCGGGGGCTCGAGTCGTTGTCATTATACTTTCGAAGAAAAGGTGTTCATGCATCAAGGTCATGCCTAATTCTTCAGGATCCAAAGGTCCTTTTACTGTCATAACTTTACCCGAATTGTCAAAGACACTGTTACTACTTCTCAACAACATAGTTTGTATCCCCTCTACCTAGAAATGTCAGTTATTCTTCTCACTCATTAATATTTCAAGTTTTGGTCAAAATAAACATGATGTTATACCAATCGTAATTCTTTTTCCATTTGTCTAAAGCTTACATCCATAATGGAGATCATCCTATCTATTTCGTCCGTTGTGATACACAAGGGTGGAGCTACTATCAGATGATCGTTATTACCTCTGTGTAAAATAAGACCATTTTCGAAAAATATATTGTTTAAGCGAAAGCCTACATTTACACTACTGTCAAGTGGTTCTTTAGTTTCGCTGTCTTTGTGCAAAACCATTCCAGCAAATAATCCCAATCCTCTAACGTTTCCAATCATGTTATGTTTTTCTTTTAGCTCCCGTAAGCTTTCCAACAGGTATCGTCCCATATCCGCGGAATTACGCACTAGATTCTCATTCTCTATTATTCTGATATTTTCTAAAGCTGCGGCAGCGCAAGCCGGGTGGCCTCCATGGGTAAATATCTGGCTAAATGTATCCTCTTCATTGCCCACGAATATATCAGCTATTGATTTTCTCACAATAGCTGCACTCATAGGTAGATAACCGCTGGTAAATCCTTTACCAAGTGTCATGATGTCCGGTACAATATCCCAATGATCGCAACCAAACATCTTCCCAGTCCTGCCAAAGCCGGTAACTACCTCATCAGCAACCAATAAAACGCCATACTTTTCACAAATCTCTTTCAACATAGGCCAATATTCGGCACCCGGTATTGCAGCGCCGTTGCTAGCACTGATTGGTTCGGCAAATACAGCAGCGACTGAATGCAACCCATGAAGTTTTATAGTCTCTTCAACTGCGTTGGCACACCTAACTGAACATTCATACGGTGTTTCTCCACCTAGAGGGCATCGGTACGGATCAGGAGCAGGAACATAAAGTCGTCCTGACATTGAAACCAATGATTCGTAATCCGCATTGGGATGGAAGTCATCCGAGGACCCTGCCACTATATGTTCATTATTGCCGCCAGCCAGGCTTAGAGTAGCTAATGTAGCTCCATGGTAAGATGCTTCTCGACTTATAAACCGATATCTAGACGATTCACCCATCTTATTTTGATAAGATTTAACTAACTTGATGGCTGTTTCGTTCGCCTCAGAACCCCCGCTCGTGAAAAAAATACGTGATAAATCGCCAGGTGTAATTTGAGCCAGTTTCTCCGCTAACTGCATACCGGGAACAGTGGCTGAGCCCCATGGAGTATAACTTATCCGCTGCATTTGTTGGTAAACTGCATCCGCTATCTCTGGCCTGCCATAACCTATGTTTCTTACGGCTAGCCCTGCATGTCCATCAATATAATTCCTTCCTTCACTATCTTCTACAATGCACCCTTTGCCTCCTGTAAACACACGAGGCCCGCCCTTTTCTGCCATTTCGCTAGGCTCCCTACCATAGACCCACAGATGTTCTAGAGCACTGTCCTTCAATTTCTTCATTTCCAATTCATTTAAATCTTGAGTCATATTCTCTGCTCCTAAACTTGAGTCGTTTATAATCTTTCCAATTATTATGTTAACCTCGGCCACGTATGCCCTTTCCAGGGAATAATCCGTCTTGAATATCTCCATCTTTAACCACAAACGTGCCATTCACAAGGACATGTTTTATACCTCTAGAGGGAAGTGTAGGATGGCTGTAGGTCGCTGTATCTTCAATTAATTTTGGATCAAAAATAACTAAATCGGCATCGGATCCCACAGTAGTTCTACCTTTCTTTTTAAAAGCGGGCGAAAGATGAGAAAGACGCTGAGCCGGCATCAGTGATGTCTTTCTAAAAGCTTCCGTAAGGGAAATTGATCCTGATCGTACGTAATGTCCAAATATCCGTGAAAAGGTGCCCGCCGTTCGTGGATGTCCCTTCCCGTTTTTTAAATGACCATCTGAAGCTATAGCGGTCAATGGACTGGATACTGCCATATCAACCATATCCTGGTCCATAAAGTGCTTGATCACCATTCCTCCAATTTTGCGATATTCTTCAAATGATCGAGCATCTAGCCTCTCACCAGTTTCCACCCACTCAAGATCACAATAATCTAGGCCTTGCCTAGATTGCCAATCGCCCGAAAACATAGCAGAGTCAATGGCGGTCATGCTAGCTGTGTACGGGTAACACTCGGTGGTTACATCTAATCCTTTAGCCTGAGCATCCTCTATCATACTAAATAACTCAGGAATCACGGGATGTCCACTAGAATTAATGTGAACCAAATGTAATGGTGCCCCACTAATAAGAGATGCCGCTAATAGCTCTGAAAGACCGTCAATACTACTTAAAGGGTCCAAAGCACCCGAGCCTCTCATGTGAACATGACATGAAGCCTCATATTCAGATGCAACGCGAAACATTTCAATAGGTTCCCATCGTGAAGCCCCAGGTGTGTAAGCAAGACCAAATCCCATAGCTAAGGCGCCCTCACTGAACCCTAACCTCATTAATCCTTTCATTTCCTCTATTTCTTTCTTGGATGCAGATTTGTAAGCGGCGGAAGCTAGTGGGAGCATTTGCCCGGGATCGTTAAAAACTTTCATACGAACAGGGATATGACCTATACTAGCACCAAAATTAATGAGTGACTTGCCTTCACGCTCTTGGTACCAACGAAATATATTCTCTACACCTAACTCCAATTCCAATGCAGTAGTAACTCCATCCAATGCTTGGACGCGATAATTCTCTCCATCTTGCCCATGTGAATGCATATCGATCGCACCTGGACCTACGACTAAACCACTCCCGTCTATATAAGCTATACCTTGAAGTGTGTCATGTGTAACGGCATCGATTTTCCCGTCAGTGATACCAACGTTAGCGATTATTTCAGTCTTAGCTTCAGGATCAATGAGACGACCTCCAGCAATTACCAAATCAAAATTGCTCATTGCGACTCCTTCTTATACAACTTATACCAGGGAAATATTAATTAGTTTAAATATTTAACATATGGTCTCTATATCGACTTCAACCACCCAAGGAAGGAATAATATAACAGAGTGCCACTACCTCATAGCATCTACAATCATTTCATTGTCTTTACGATGCTGGCCTACCTTGTAGTTATTGGAATATTATAAAATGATTTTACACACTTGCCTTTACTACAGAGGAGGCATACCTCTTCTTGTCCATTCCCATAGGTAGAGTGCTGCTACACCTCGGTAAGGGCTCCATTTTTTGACGATTCCTTCCCAACTGTCATCCATTCCTTCCTGAATGTCACCGTATAGCCTACCCAATCCTTTATTGAGAGCAAGATCACCATGAGGATACACATCGAACGCCCTAAGACTAAAGAGTAAGAAATTATTTGCGGACCACGGTCCGATACCCTTGATTTGGATCAATTCACCATAGGCCAAATCTACAGGCAAACACATGATTTCATCTAGAAAGCCTGGCCTTGATATTAGTAACTCAGCCATTCCGACAATATAACCGGCTTTCGGTCCTGATAAACCGCATGCCCTCAAGCCTCCTGTCCCTAATACAACGATATCACTAGGTGACAGTGAAATGTTTGGTAAAGAAGCATCCTTAATTCTCTTTAAAATCGAATTAGCCGCTGTTAGAGATATCTGCTGGCCTATAATAATCCTGGTTAAGGAATCAAAGTCAGCAGATCGTTTCGGTAGATCTATCTCACCGACAAATGCTGCCAAAGCGGACATCACTGGATCCACAATAGCAAAATGTTGTTTAGCGGCCTTGAGAATTTTTATATCACTCAAATAAACCCCGTCTGATAATTTGATTTCAATAAACCCTGACTGAAAATTAGGATGATAGTACCATAAATGCTTATTTTAACGCCCCTCTTAGAAAACGTGAAATAACTTTACTGGGTTAAATATGAAAATGTGGAGACAAAATCCCTTTTGCATTGGAGGTAAAATGACAGGTATCTCTAATGTTTTATTTTATGGGATAATGATGTTTGGATTAAATGTATCCTATATACTAATTCCAAAAATATTAGGTTGACCTAATACCGAACGGTAACTATACTTTTCCCAAATAAATTCTCGATAAGGAGAACCTATGAAATTCGATAAGAGTCGCAAGTTATATGAACGCTCCATGAACTCCCTTGCGGGTGGGGTAGGTAGTAGTGTACGTATGTCCGAACAGCCAGTACCTCTTTTCTTCGAAAGAGGAAAAGGTTCTCATTTATACGACGTCGACGGGAACGACTATATCGATTATGTTTTAGGGCAGGGGCCAGACGTGCTAGGGCATTCCCCAGATTTCCTGTTGGACGCTGTCTCTCTAGGTATGCAGGATGGCCAAATCCTTTCCGGACAACATGAAAAAGAAATACATGTCTCTGAGATGATTCAACAGATAGTGCCTTCGGCAGAGCTTGTTCGTTACGGAAACTCAGGGTCAGAGATTGTACAAGCCGCACTGAGACTGGCTAGAGGATACACAGGACGAAACAAAATCATAAAGTTTGAAGGTCAGTTTCATGGATGGCTAGACAGTGTGTTTTACAGTCATGCCCCATCTTTAGAAGATGCGGGCGATTATAACTCTCCATCACCTGTGCCATCCTCGGCTGGAATTGCCCAGGGAACTGCAGCCGATCTTCTAATCTTACCTTGGAATAACATAGAAGTCCTTAAAACATGTTTGGATGGATACTACAATGAAATCGCAGCGATCATAACCGAACCCATTATGTGTAACACCAACTCAATCTTGCCAAAGCCAGGCTACATGGAAGAAGTCAGGAGACTATGCGATGAGCTTAGTATAGTTCTAATATTTGATGAAGTCATCACGGGATTCAGAGTCGGATTAGGTGGGGCTCAGGAACTCTTAGGCATCACTCCTGATCTGTCAACATTTGCAAAAGCGATAGCGGGAGGATTCCCCCTGTCCATGCTTGCAGGTAAAAGGGACATCATGAACCTTATCGCCGATGGCACAGTGTGGCACGGCGGAACTGCAAATAGTAATTTAATGGCAATGTCAGCAGCAGAAGCAACACTCAGCAAGCTTATGGAAAATGATGGAGCAGTGTATAAGCATTTATATTCTATGGGCAACATCCTAATGGATGGCATTAGGGATATCGCTAGAAAACATGAAATAGACGTACTTATACAGGGACCAGCCCCGGCATTTTGCATGTCATTTACTAACTCTGAGGAAATAACTGATTATCGCTCACATAAACTAAATGTAGATAACGAGAAGTACAGGAGATTCGTTGAGGGTATGCTGAACAAAGGGATAAGACTTATGGAGCGCGGCATGTGGTTTACATCAGCTGCCCATACAGAAGAGGATGTACAAAAAACTCTGGCTGCGGCTGATGAGGTCCTAGCGGGATTTTAATAATTTATGAAATAAAGTGACTCTTCTACCTAATAACAGCGTCCGCTTTTTATGTGTTGACTTTCCCTGCACAACTTACCCAGTCCAAAACGCAACTCCCAGAAGACCAGGGCCTATATGCGCGCCCATAGTCGGAGTACACTCACTAACATAAAGTTCTTTACAGTGAAACCTGGTTTGAATTCGCTGTTTGATTTCCTCTGCATCATCTTCAGCGTCGGCGTGCATAACTAAGGCATGCAAGGGTTTGAGACCTACCCTTTCTTCCATAACAGTTAAAATACGCTCCATAGCTTTTTTATGTGTCCTTGGTCGTGCTAACGTGCGGACAATGCCCTGTTTTAATTGGAATAATGGCTTAATTCGTAGAAGGGAAGATCCTACATGAGCTATAAGGGGAACTCTTCCGCCTTTCCATAGGTAATACATAGTATCCAAAAAAGCTATAAGTGTAGTTCTCGAAATCGTATCATTAGTAATCCTGGTCACCTCCGTAAGATTAGCACCTTCACTGGCGGCCTTCCATGATTGCAAGGCTACAAGTCCTTCACCTCCAGCTGCAGTTCTTGTATCTAGAATATTTATATCTGTACCGGGATTTCTATTTCTGAAATCTCTATAAGCTATCTCAGCTGAATTGAAGGACGAACTAAATCTTGTCGATACTGTGAGGCATAGAATGGATTCAGTCTCACCAGAGGCTTTACAGAAAGCATCAAGATATTGAGCAGGTGAGGGTGCAGAGGTAGAAGGTGTATCAACTGTCGATTTCAACCTCTCGTAAAATTCGGATGGCGACAAGTCTATTCCATCAAGATAGCTCCGTCCTCCTAAATGAACTGTAATAGGTACAATGTGCAGTCCTTCATGCTGAGATAGTAATATATCAGAGGGAAAAGACGCACCACTATCAACGACAATGGACGTAGATCGATGTGTTTTGTTTCTCGTCATATGATTTTCGCCTTTATTAAGTTTGGAGTTAACCCTCTCCATACGACATCTACAGCTAGGAAGAGTATGCAGGAGACCTAATATTTTATTTTATATGAGTTACTTTCGATAACCATTAGCTCTAACACAGTCATCACAATACCAAAGATAATATGAAATGAAATACACCTGGCAGGTTATACCTGGCAGGTTATACCTGGCATATATAATGAAATCTCATTTGATTAATATAACTTACCAAGTTGACTCTATGCATCCAAGGTGAGATTATGGTTGATATATACGTGATTTATCAAGGACATTATTAAATAACGTTAAAGGGAGTTTAGTGCCAGCGAAATGGCCCTGACAGAACGAAACATCCACATATTAAAGGGGCTAAGAGATTTAGTTGGAAGCGACTACAGTAGGCTTGCTTCAATTTCTGACGCTCTTGATAAATTCTTCAGCAAGTACGGCTGTTCGAGTATCGACACACCTCTGCTAGAAAACACAGAGCTTTTTATAAGGAAGTCGGGGGGGGCAATGACCAGCCGACTTTACACATTTACTGATCCAGGAGGACAAAAGGTTAGTCTACGCCCAGAATTCACCTCCTCAGTCATAAGGCACTTCCTGGATAATAAGAACTCTATCAATCTACCAGTGCGATATCAATATGCAGGGCCAGTTTTCCGATATGAGGCTGCTACTCCTGGAAATTACCGCCAGTTCAACCAGGTCGGTGCCGAATTGGTAGGCTCTATCAAAGATGAAGCAAGTGACGATGCAGAATTGATTGGGTTGGCAATCGGTGGGCTAAAAGAAATCAATATTGATCGATATATGTTACGGATAGGCCACCTAGAGATACTTAATGAGCTATTAAATACCTATCCTCTTTCTGAGGCAGCCAAACTATTCATTGTAGGCAATGTTAAGGAAATAAAAACAGATCCGAGCGTAGTGGATAATATAAAGAAGCGTGCGGAAATTATGGGACTTCTCAGAAAAGACAGCGCCTCCAATGAACTTTATGATTCAGAAGATTCAAGAGATGAACCTACATATGAATACATTCTAAATATTCTCAAAAGTTCAATGCCCAAGTCGTTAGGCCAGAGGACCAGAGAACAGATTCTCACACGTCTTATGAGAAAAACAAGTGGTGGAGACAACCCTAAGGATTTTGAAGACGCCGTAACTTTAATCCGCGAAGTTTGCCGACTCGAAGGCATTCCAAAAATCATTTGCGAAAAATTGAGAAACATTCAATTGGAGAGAGGAATAACAACAGGTACGTTAGATAATATTTGCACTACATTAGAAATTCTTAATAGACAAGGAATCCCTTCAGAGCAAATCATCCTAGATTTTGGTCTGGTCCGAGATATCGCCTACTATACAGGTGTAATATTCGAACTGAACTGTTTGGCAAAAGAGGGTCACGTGTTAATTGGCGGAGGTGGCAGATACAACGGTCTCGTTAAAGCCCTAGGAAATCAAACTGACATTCCCGCGTTGGGTTTTGCTTATAACTTAGATAGGATGCTCGGCGTAATTAACACACCTAATGCCGCAGTAATAGAGTCGGAGAGTGGTAACGATGTATAGTAAGAGCGGTTTAAGACTAGCAATCCCAAGTAGCGGTGCTCTCTATGAACCGACTATGATGTTCCTTGGTTCTTGCGGTGTAAGTGTATTGAGAAGTAGCACACGAACCTATACTGCCAATATGCCATCATTGCCAGGAGTGGAGGTAATGTTCCAAAGAATGGCCGATATCTCGTTGAAGGTGGAAGATGGAAATGCGGATATGGGTATAGTAGGGTACGATCGGTTTCTAGAAACAATCCAAGAGGACGGTAACTCCACAGTGACCATTAAAAATCTTGGCTTCGGACATTGTGATCTTGTTATAGGTGTACCAGATTCATGGATAGACGTTACTTCTGTAGCTGATTTATCGGATCTGTCAATGGAATTTAGGGGGAGGGGAGGTGTCTTGAGAATCGCTACGAAATTCCCTAAATTAGTAGAACGTTTCTTAATTAAGAACGGTATTAATTATTTCTCACTAACTCATTCTAGTGGAACCTTAGAGGCTGCTCCTGCAATGGGCTATGCAGATGCTATAGCAGACATTTCATCCAGCGGAACTACCCTGAGAGATAATAGACTTAAACCTATTGATGGCGGTACGATTATAACATCCGACGCGTGTTTGATATCGAATAAGGTTTCACTCCGAGATGATCCTGTTAAATTAAATTTAGCTAATCAGTTCGTGGATATTATAGACGCCTATTTACAATCAAGGCACTACTATAGTGTCACCGCTAACATGAGAGCAGATACTCCTGAGGAAGTAGCCAAATACATATTGGATAATCCAGGTATTTCTGGACTTAGAGGGCCTACCATCGCCAAAGTTTACACAGAAGACGGAAAAGACTGGTTCGCTGTAACTGTAATTGTAGAAAAGGCAAAATTAATGGAGGCTATTTCACAGTTGCGCTCCATAGGTAATGGCAGTGCGACAGTCTCACAGCTTTATTATGTATTCCAGGCTGAATCTCTAGCGCGTGCAAATCTTTCTTAAGGGTCAGGAGGTAAAACTAGATTGCCAAATCTTCCTGCACATATAGATCTTGCTTTTAGAGCTGCTAAACGACTAGACCACCCAACTCTAGGCAAAAACATGGGATGTTTTCTTTTTGGTTCGACTTCGCCCGACATTAGAGTTATAACAAAAAAGAAACGTGAAGACTACCACTTCGTTACTTTGAATTTTGCCAAGATAGGTGCGGGTGTTGAAGGGCTTTTCAAGAAACATGCCAATCTACGAGAAAGTAGAACGTTGACCGGAGCGACACAGGCATTTATATCTGGGTATATTGCCCATCTGATCACAGATGAGACCTGGATTGTGAATGTTTTCCGGCCGTTCTTTAATAACTCGGAGATATACCCTGAGGACGTTTTCGGCAAAGTTATGGACCGAGCGCTCCAACTGGAATTAGACCGTCAATCTCTGGGATTTATAAAACCCAGTATGCATCTGTTTAAAGGTGCAAATAACGACGTGCAAGTCAACTTTTTACCCAGAGAAGTCCTGTCAGACTGGAACAGTTGGGTCATTAATTCTTTGGATGGAGACTTTTCTTGGGAACGTCTAAGATTCATGGCAAAACGTATAGCGGCAGGAATCGATAACCATCCGGCTCATCAAATTGCTGACGACTTTATCTTAAATACAGACCACGGACTAAAAAATATCTACAGCAAACTGCCAATCAATGCCTTGCAAGCATATAGGATGCAAACCGTAGAATCATTGGTTAATGTAATTGGAGAATACCTATCATGAAGGTAATCAAAGGATTTAAGGAAGCTAGGAGAATATTGCTTAAAAAGAGAGGTTTGAATCTCAACGATATTTCAGATGAGATGAAGGTAAATATCCAGAAACTGTTTGGTGAACCTCTTAGTCCAATACAGGTAGTAGAATATATTTTAGATGAAGTGCGGTCACATGGGGATGACGCCTTAATAGCTCTTACACGGAAACTCGACGGTGGCAACTTGTCGAAGATTGAAGTAGATCCCGTCGACATTTCAAATGCCACAAAAAAGATCTCTCCTGAGCTACTCACGGCCTTGGAATCAGCCGCCGATCGTATTCGTACGTTTCATGAATCCAGTCGAGTTAACTCCTGGATTGATTTTAATAAAGGATTGGGAACACTGGTAACCCCCATGAAAAGAATAGGTGCTTACATACCTGGAGGAACAGCTTTATACCCTTCAACAATATTGATGACAGCCATACCAGCAAAAGTAGCAGGGGTTGATGAAGTGATTATTTGCACTCCATCAATGGGAGCCGATATTCCTCATCCAGCCGTCCTTGCGGCTGCTGAAATTGCTGGTGTCAATAGAGTATTCCAAATAGGAGGAGCCCAAGCAATCGCCGCAATGGCCTATGGAACCAAATCGATCCCTGCTGTTGACATGATATGCGGACCAGGTAACATATTTGTAACGCTAGCAAAGAAACTGGTATTTGGGGAAGTGGGTATAGACGGTCTATATGGACCGACAGAGACAGTTATCATAGCTGATCATGGAGCAAATCCGACCCTATGCGCAACTGACCTATTGGCACAGTCTGAACACGATATTCTTGCACAATCTATACTGATTACTACTTCAAAAACAATAGCAGATAATGTGGAAAGAGAAATTCAAACCCGTCTTCAAAGGTTAGACAGAAGTGAGATTGCAAGCTCATCTATAGAGAACCATGGTTGTATAATAATCATCGATAATCTTGACGAAGCTATCGATCTAGCGAACCAATTCGCACCTGAACATCTTTCTTTAATGACGAGGGATCCCTGGGCAATATTAGGCAAAATCAAAAATTCAGGCGCGATTTTCCTGGGGGAATTTTCTCACGAAGTTCTAGGAGACTATGTGGCCGGTCCGAGCCACGTAATGCCAACAGGGGGAACGGCAAAATTCAGTTCAGGTTTGGGAGTTCATTCGTTCATAAAAATTAGTCCGATCATTGCATTAAGTGATTCAAATGCACGAGAGCTATCAAGAATAGCAGCTCTGATCGCTCGTTCTGAAGGCCTAACAGCCCACGCTGAAGCAGCAGAGATTAGAGAGGAACTAATTTAATTAAGGGAGAGTGAGAATGCATGGTTAAAATAGACATTGAAAAACTTATCAAACCCCATCTAATGGATATCAAAACATATGAACCAGTTGATCCACCCGAACTTTTAGCTGAAAAAGCCGGTATACCCAAGAAAGACATTCTAAAATTAAACGGGAACGAAAACCCTTATGGAGGATCTCCGAAGGTGGCACCCGCCCTTTATAATCTCGAAGTACACATATATCCTGACCCTCTTCAACGACAAATACGTAAGGCTTTATCACAATACGCCGGTATCGGAATGGAATATATTATCGCCGGAGCTGGAAGTGATGAACTAATTGATCTTTTATTTAGGCTGTTTATATCTGAAGGCGACGAGATATTAGATTGTGATCCGACATTTGCGATGTACGCCTTTTGCGCTAGGGTTGCCGGTGGCTCTATTAGATTGATCCCAAGAGACGAATTATTCGATATAGACATTCAAGCAGTAAAATCAGCTATAACGGACAAGAGTAAAATCATATTTGTTAGTTCTCCGAACAACCCCACCGGGAATTTAGCTGCCAAGTCTCAAATTCTAGAACTGCTTGATACCGGGCTTATTGTTGTCGTAGATGAAGCATACTACGAGTTCTGTAATCAGACTTTCGCCAATCTTGTGTTAGAGCACGAGAATCTTGTTATCCTACGTACAATGAGCAAATGGGCTGGGCTTGCAGGACTCAGAATTGGATACGGTATAATGAACCCGAAACTGGTAGATCACATTATGGATATCAAATCTCCTTACAATGTGAATGCAGCAGCAGAAGCTGCCACAATAGCCTCTTTGAAAGACGCCGATGAATTAAACAGAAAAGCGAAGCTGATTATTGACGAACGAGACCGAATGATGGATCTTATAAGGCATATTCCTTCGATTATACCTTGGCCTTCGCAAGGTAATTTTATCTTATGTCAATTTGATAGTCCGGGCCAGACTATTAAGGTTCATGATGGGTTAGCAGCCAAAGGCATATTCGTACGCAAATTTAGTTCGGAACGTTTAAAAGATTGCTTTAGAGTCGCTATTGGGACTCCTGAACAGACAAACATTTTCATACGGGCTTTGAAAGACCTAGCGTAGTATTTCCGTATGACATCAAATTGCAATATTTGACAATGGAGAGCTAAAATTAGAGAGCTTTAATCGTAACAGAACCAAAGCAAAACGTTAAAACAGGAGGCTGGAGTGGATCAACGCAGATCTAAAATTGTCCGAGAAACTGCAGAAACCCAAATCACGGTTGAGATAAATTTAGATGGTCAAGGACATTATTCCTTGGACACGGGAAATGGTATGTTGGACCACTTATTATCCCAACTTTCACGTCACGGCCTTATCGATCTTAATATTAAAGCTAACGGAGACACGGACGTGGGGTGGCATCATCTGGTAGAGGATCTTGGTATAGTCCTAGGACAAGCATTAGTTAAAGCTGTGGGAGACGCTAAGGGTATTACACGAATGGCCCACTCATACGTTCCACTAGATGAAGCGCTGGCTCTCACTGTCGTCGACTATGGAGGCAGAGGGTATTCTGTTATTGATGCGCCAATGTCCGATAGTGATCTAGGAGGATTACCAGCTGATCTAATCCGCCATTTTCTTGAATCCTTCTCCAGAGAAGGACGCTTCAACCTTCACGTTAAATTGATTTCGGGGATTAACAACCACCATAAAGCCGAAGCCATTTTCAAAAGTCTAGCCCGATCCCTGCGAAGCGCACTTTCTCACGATCCAAAACAAGCTAATCAAATACCTAGTACTAAAGGAACCATAGTGTAAGGGGATAACGATAATGAAGCTCACAGATGACGTAGAAACTAAAATAAAAGAACTAGGCCTGGTACTACCCCAACCTCTACAGATACCTGCCGGCATGCGTTTGCCTTTCGCTTGGATTAGGGTAAGGGGAACCCACGCCTACATATCCGGGCATCCTCCACAAAATCCCGACGGTTCTATAGCAGAACCACTTGGGAAAGTCGGAGCGGATCTTACGATTGAGGAAGGATATAAGGCGGCTAAGCTAACAGCTTTGTCAATGTTATCTAGTCTTAAAAGAGAGCTAGGTGATTTAAACAGAATAGCAGCATGGTTGAAGGTCTTTGGCATGGTAAATACTGCGCCATCATTTAGAGACCAACCCAATGTAATCAACGGCTTCTCTGATTTAATACTTGAAGTGTTTGGCCCAGATCGAGGAAATCATACCAGATCGGCCGTTGGAATGGCTGAGTTACCTTTCAACATACCCGTAGAGATTGAAGCGGAAGTTGAACTTGTTCCTTAGGTCTTATCCACCAGCTGAAGTTCAAATCTGTAATCCTCTATAACTGGGTTTGCTAGCAACTCTTTGCACATAGATCTAATCTTTTCCGACGCATCTGCATCTGTGGACTCATCTAGAAGAATCTCCATGTATTTTCCGGTTCTGACAGACATAACACTGTCGAACCCCAATTGAGTCAGACCTCCTTGAATAGTAAGACCCTGGGGATCATTTACAGTGGGCTTCAGTCTAATAAAAATCTTAGCAAGAAACATTTCCGTCACAATACCTAACGAGAGAATGACTCGGGAGCATTAGGAGAACTTTCATGAGACTGTATGAAATCTACGATTCTCTGTTCATCATATACGTCGAATCCATCCATAAATGTCCATGCTGTTAGCATAATTCTATTACTCATTCCGGGATATGGAGATAGAAGTACTTTTAGCCCTTCACGAACTGCCCTGTTGGTTAAATCTGCCAATTGATTCACTAATTCTGGACATGGGTCACTACAGTCATAATGAATTGCTATTCCACCATGCTCTAAATTATGCACCAAGACCTCATCCTGAACAAATATATCATGGACACCCCATGTAGTAGGTGACCCACTGTCTGAATAATGCTGACCAGATGTGGCTGGATTGGAAAGATATGGGGTAGGGCTTTGATCTCTCCTGATATGCCCCCCACCAGCATCTTCAATTCGCTCTCCAGGCCCATCAGGAGTTTTGCTTCCTGAAAAACCACCACTTGATCCTCTGGATATAGGCAAACCTGGAAGAAACAAAGCTATTATAAACGCCAAAGCAATCAATCCAATTATGGAGATTCCAGCCCAGCGTAAGATACGCTTTCTTTTGGACCTCCTTGCACGGCGAGCTGCCCTCGTTTGTGTAGATGTAAGCCTATTTTTTGAATTTCCTGTTTTACCTACCATAATCCCTCAACTATAACCTGTATTTATTAATTCCTTTAAATAAGAGTTTCACCAGTCAATTTCTTGAAGGCATCATGATATCTTTGACTAGTTTTTACTACCACATCTGCAGGTAGAGAAGGTGCAGGAGGCTCATGATCCCAACCATGTTCATCTAGCCAATCTCTTACAAATTGTTTGTCAAAATTAGGCTGTGATTTACCAGGAGCATAACCTGTAACATCCCAAAATCGACTTGAGTCAGGTGTAAGCAACTCATCAATAAGAGTTATCTCATCATCAATGATACCGAATTCCATCTTGGTATCTGCTATAATTATACCTTTTTCGATGGCTAAATCTCGTGCAGAAACGTAGATCTGTATTGTAAATTGACGGAGCTTTTCTGTCATTTCCCTTCCCACCATATCTTCCATCTGGCTGAGGCTGATATTCTCATCATGACCAACTTCAGCCTTGGTAGTAGGAGTAAATAAAGGCTCTGGAAATCTATCACCTTCTCTTAGGTTATCTGGCATAGGAACACCCGAAACACTACCTTCACGGCGATACTCAGCCCACGCGGAGCCTGTTATATAACCCCTAACAACACATTCAACATCTATCCGTTGAGCTTTTCTCACGACCATAGATCTACGAGCTATTTCTCTCGGTATTGACACAGTCGACTGGTCAATACCGAGAGAAATCATGTGATTTGGTACAATTTCTGTTGTTTTATCGAACCAGAACGCTGATATTTGATTAAGCACCACACCCTTCTCCGGTATTACCGTTGGTAGAACAACATCAAACGCCGATATTCTATCCGTGGCGACCATAAGCAAAAGACCTTCTCCGAGATCGTGTGTATCTCTTACTTTTCCACGGTGTATTAAATTTGGTAGTGATGTTTCTTTAACAGTAATCACGTAATACAATATCCTTCTACATTAAACCAGCTCTCTTAAATATATCATCAATAAATCGTGTATAGTATCCATAATCGAAAATACTATCTAATTGTTCCGCTGTTAATTTAGACATCAATATGGGCTCATTTTCCACCAATTTTCGGAAATCTTTCTGCTCTTCCCAACTTATCATAGCTAAGCGATGTACTAATCCGTAGGCATCCTCGCGATTCATACCGGTTTCTATCAAAATCAACAAAAGTCTCTGTGAAAAAAGAACCCCTTTGGTAGATTCGATATTTTCTAACATTCGTTCTGGAAATACTCGCAACGAATCAATAACACCAGTAAAAAGATTAAGAATATAGTCTAATGCCATACAAGCGTCAGGAAGTATAATACGTTCAGCTGACGAATGACTTATATCTCGCTCACCCCAGAGCGAAATATTTTCTAATGCTGTGACGGAATAGCCGCGTATCAAACGAGCTAAACCACACACTCTTTCTGAAAGTTCGGGGTTTCGTTTGTGTGGCATAGATGAAGATCCCGCCTGTCCTTCGGGGAACCACTCGGCAACTTCTCGTATCTCTGTACGCTGAAGTCCTCTGATTTCAGTGGCGAATTTCTCCAAGGATGAGGCTATAACAGCCAGTGAGGTGACATATTGAGCATGCCGGTCACGTTGTATAATTTGACTAGATATTAGCGCTGGTTTGATGCCCAACTTCTCACATGTTTTACTTTCTACAGAAGGTGGAACAGTTGCATGAGTACCTACGGGTCCTGAGATCTTGCCGACAGCTATTATCTCTCTTGCTTGCGCCAATCTAGTCCTGTTTCGATTCATCTCGTCCCACCATAACGCTATCTTCAAGCCAAATGTTATTGGCTCAGCGTGAACTCCGTGAGTGCGGCCCATCATAAGAGTATCCTTATGATCTTTCAGTTTTACATATAGAGCGCCAAGTAATTGTTCGATTTCTTTATCTAATAGATCTGCCGCTTCCATCAGTTGAAGACTAGTAGCTGTATCCCATACATCACTAGTGGTTAAACCCATGTGAAGCCAACGTCCTTCTGGACCAGTACCCTCTGTTATCGAAGAAAGGAAAGCCGGCATATCATGGCGAGTTTCACTCATTATTTTGGTTAGTCTTTCGATATCATAAACTGCCCCACGAAGCTTCTGCATATCTTCCAACGGTATGACGCCTTCTTCAGTCCATGCTTCGCAAGCGGCTAATTCGATTTGAAGCCACTTGTTATACTTGTTTTTGTCAGACCAAACCTTTTTCATCCTTGGCCTAGTGTATCGTTCAATCATGCATCATTACCTTCGATTCTTTAAGGTTTCTCTATAGACGTCATAAGCCTGTCTAATTCCCTCGTGTTTAATACCTAAAATATCTGAGCAGATAGGGAATGCCGCCTTACGTGCTCCCCATGTTCCTATGGCCACACAAGCTACTGGTATCCCCGGTGGCATCTGCGCAAGGGAGTGTAGAAAACCAACTCCCTTCAGATCGCTCGTGGGTAAGGATATGCTGATAATCGGAACGGTTGTCCAAGAAGCTAAAACATCAGGCAGCCCCGTAGAGCCTCCGGCAGCTGCTATCAAGACTTCTACTCTGGCACTCTTTCCATACTCCATAACTTTCTGGGGTATCCGATGTGCAGACATTACTACAACTTCGTGCTGTATAGACAAATTATCTAAAACCTCGATTACACCCTGAATCAGTGGCTCGTCAGTTTTACTTCCCAAGACTAATCCTACTACCAGGAGCTTAATTGTCCTCCTTACTCAATTCTTAAATAAAGTTCCTCATCAATATGGAAGTGATATCAGAATATGTCAGCGATATCGCTTCTGTAAAACGAACCTTCGAAATGAATGTGTTCTATCTCTTGATAAACTTTTCTTCTTGCCTCTTTCAAAGACTCTCCAGAGGCAGAAACGGTTAGAACGCGACCACCACCGGTCAAAATACTACGAGACGACGTGCCTTTCTTTGTTTCATCCACCTTTGTACCTGCATGAAACACTTCCACTTGCTCTGTTAATTGGTCAAGCCCACTGATCTGATAACCAGTCAAGTATTTATCAGGGTATCCCCTCGACGCCAACACAACCCCAACACAGGCTATAGGATCCCAGTTGATAGTCAACTTTTCTAGACTACCTTCAGCAGTGCACATCATAACCTGCAAAAGATCCGTTTTCAATCGAGGCAAAATAACCTGAGTTTCCGGATCTCCCAAGCGACAATTGAACTCCAAGACTTTGGGTCCTTCCTCTGTGAGCATTAAACCTGCATAAAGAACGCCTTGATAATGAGATCCATCCTCTACTAGAGCCTTTGCGATAGGTTCCATAATCTCTAAACGAATCTTATTTTCCAATTCTGAATCCCACACCAAAGGAGGACTATAACTGCCCATACCTCCTGTATTGGGACCAACATCGCCTTCATGCACCCTCTTGTAATCGCAAGCAGCGACCATCCGGGATACGTGTTCACCATCAACAAAAGAAAATACACTAATCTCTTGACCTTCTATATGTTCTTCTATAAGTACACAGTCTCCAGCTGTACCCAAAGTCCTTTCTTCCATCTGTTGGTGTAATGCCTCTACAGCCTCAGCATGTGTTGACGCAATAACCACTCCTTTACCAGCCGCCAGTCCATCAGCCTTGACGACTATTGGGGGTTCCAAATCCCCTACATACAGACTAGCTTCACTATAAGTAGAGAAAGTCTTTGAATAAGCTGTAGGGATGCTGTTTCGTAACATCAAATTCTTAGCATATGTCTTACTCGTCTCTATACGAGCAGCCTCTTTGGTGGGTCCAAACGCCAACAAGCCTGCTTCTTGAAAACGATTGACAATTCCTTCAGCAAGAGGCCCTTCAGGACCGATAACAGTTAGATCTATGGAGTTTCCTTCAGCAAATTTCACGAGTTTCTTAATAGAGGTGGGTGAAATAGGTACATTTCGAGCAATATTAGCGGTTCCAGCGTTACCTGGCGCTGCAAACAAAACGTCTATGTCAGGATTCTCTTTAAGTTTCCAACAAATAGCATGCTCTCTAGCACCGTTGCCTACTACAAGAATTTTCACTTTTAATACGCTCCGTCCAAACACTTGCTGATGGTACTTTTGAGTTTCGATCAATCAAATCAAAGGTGACCCTTGAAAAGCTCTTACAAGAGCAATCTATATAATATCATGTACCTATTCCCACTCAATAGTTCGATGCTCTGAAACCCTTGATACAAAGGCATCTAAAATGAGTTTGTATGGGCTTTGTATCAAGTTTAGTAATATTCATCATAATTTACTAACTCAACACCAGCATTTTTGTATGCTTTTTCAGGAGTTGTGAAAACTTCACTTTTTTGAAATTTAATTAATTTCTTATTTTCTAATTTGGCAACTCTGTTGCTGCTATCTTTCTAGGATAAGGATGATCTTCACTCTTTTCACCTCTTTGAATTGCCTCTTTACTAATTTTCCCAGTAAATAAAACCGTTTTATCTTTTGGGAGATACCAAATTGCTGCACCAATTGTAGTTTCAGTAAATCTCTTATTGCCATCATTTGAAGTCTTATAAAATTCTTGAATGCCGATAATCAATTTTAATAATGCTGTGCATTTATTTTTTACTCTCTCCTCATAAGTCATAATAAATGTCACTCCCACTCTATAGTACCTGGCGGCTTACTGGTGATATCATAAACTACCCTATTAACTCCGGAAACTTCGTTAGCTATGCGGCTGGATATACGTTTAAGCACGTCGTAAGGTAGCCTTGCCCAATCAGCTGTCATTGCATCTTCACTTGTAATAGCTCTGATAGCTATAACGTAACCATACGTTCGATAATCGCCCATAACGCCAACAGTCTGAGTATCTGTCAACACCGCAAAGCTCTGCCACAATTCTCGATACAAATTGTTTTGCTTAATCTCATCCATTACTATCCAGTCGGCTTCTCTCAACACGGCCAATCTTTCTTTGTTAACCTCGCCCATAATACGTATAGCAAGGCCTGGACCAGGAAAAGGCTGTCTAAAGATCATTTCTTCCGGCAAGCCCAATTCAAGACCTACTTCCCTGACTTCATCTTTGAAGAGGTATCGAAGTGGTTCAACAAGAGACAAATTCATATGGTCGGGTAGCCCTCCAACATTATGATGAGTCTTAATTTTAGCTGAAATCGTGCTCTCTGCAGTCTTACTTTCAATAACATCTGGGTACAAGGTACCCTGCGCTAAAAAGTCAACCTTACCGAGTTGGGATGCTTCATCTTCAAAGATCTGTATGAAAGTCCGTCCGATAATCTTTCGTTTCTCTTCAGGATCTATAATGCCCTTCAACTTATCTAGAAAATAGTCCGTGGATTCAGAGAATATCAATTTCACTTTCATGTATTTTTCAACGGTGTTTAGAACGCGCCTAGGTTCATCTCGTCGCATTAGACCATTATTAACAAAAATGCACGTCAACTGATCGCCTACCGCTTGGTGAATAAGACTCGCTGCAACTACAGAGTCTACCCCTCCCGACAGCGCACATATAACTTTTCCAGAACCTACCTGGTTTTTTATACCATTAATGGCATCTGAAACGAAATTTCCAGCAGTCCAAAGACCACGTAAATTGCATATTTTATACAAAAAATTTTCTATTAATTTCGTGCCTTGTGGAGTGTGCGCAACCTCGGGATGAAACTGAATACCTACCATGTTGTGAAAATTACCTATCGCCGCTATCGGCGAATTATCTGTATAGGCTAACGACTCGAAACCAGGGGGACTCTCCAAAATCTTATCTCCATGGCTCATCCAAACTGGCATGGAAGATGGTATATTTTCAAACAAAGCGTATTCAGGGGTGTTTTGATGTATTAGGGCATGACCATACTCTTTTGCAGACGCTTGTATAACTTTACCACCCAGTTGGTGAACCATAACCTGCATTCCATAACAAATGCCAAGAACTGGCAGACCTTTATCGTAAACCCAAGAGGGTGCTAGGGGAGCTCCTTCCTCATATACGCTTGCCGGACCTCCGGACAGTATGATTCCCTTGGGGTTCATTGCAGACACGGTTTCCCAGGCAGTATCATGGGGAATAATTTCGCAATAGACCTTACATTCCCTAACCCGCCTAGCAATTAGCCTGCTGTACTGGGAGCCAAAGTCTACGACCATTATGGATTCTCTGTGAGGTATTACAGATCCATCGGATTGCCGGCCCTGGCTACTTTCCCGGCTTGCAATTTCCAGACACGCTGAAGCCTCTAGATCGTCATTTGCGGTCGCTCTATAACTTGAATATTCGGGTGTTTGTTGTGACATAATAAGAGCTTCTTCACGCTACCATTTATGGTATACTAAGGTCAAGTCTGGTTTTTGATTTAACTATGCGAACTTCCGAAGCCGATGAATCCCTAAAACCTGAAATAAGATCCGCAGTTCAAATTATTAGGAAAGGCGGGGTTGTTGCTATTCCCACGGATACTCTATATGGATTCGCGGCATGCTCTACAAATGCTATAGCAGTGGAAAGGGTCTTCGAATTAAAGAGGCGTCCCATGGACATGCCCGTTCCACTGCTAATATCCGACCCCGAAGATATACATAAAGTAGCGTCTGAAGTTCCACCTGAGGCTCTACTGGCTGCTAACTATTTTTGGCCTGGCGAATTGACAATAATTCTCAAGAAATCACCCGCCGTCCCAGACATTGTTACTTCGGGCAGAAACACAGTTGGAGTCCGCGTTCCTAATCATTGGATTCCGAGGAGCATAGTAAAACAATTAGGATCTCCCATTACAGGCACTAGTGCCAACAGACACGGTGAACCAAGCATGCCAAATGCACAGTCTGTAAAAGACGATTTTGGTTCCGAAGTAGACTTGGTTATAGACGATGGTACTACAGGGAATGGTACAGCATCCACATTAATTGACTTCTCATCGAACAGACCTGTTATCCTTCGCGAAGGATCGATATCTAGAATCGAACTAGAGGAAATTTGCAAGTGCGGAATCGACATTTGATTGGCTGAAAGGAATCACGTTAACACCCGAATTAAGTATCGAATGTTGACTTTACTGTATGCATTGAAAACAAAAGTCAACGTTAAAACTTATTATACGAACCTTAAAACAGGAAGAAGATTTGGATACTAATATCAATATATCGTTTGAAGAATTAAATTCACTAGTAGATACAGAACTTAGATCCGTGATAGATTCACGTGATATGAAGGGCTTTTACAGTATCATGTCCTACCACCTAGGAAGTGCCGATCGGAATGGTCAAAGCAAACCTCAGGATAGGAGAAATCGAATATACGGTTCTGTATGTCTGCTCACCTGTTACATATTGAAAGGCAATATAGAGAAAGTCTTACCTGCCGCCGCAGCCATGGAACTGGTGAATAATTTCTGTCAAATCCACGAAGATGTCCAAGGTGGACGACCCCAAAGAGACAATCAAGATGCTATATGGTGGATATGGGGCCCTGCTCAAGCTATAAACGCTGGTGATGCCATGCATGCACTTGCCAGACTGTCCCTTCTTAACCTACTTAATAAGGATGTTAGCTTTGACGTACTACTTCGTTCGCTAACCATCCTGGATGATGCTTGTCTTGAGACTTGCGAAGGCCGGTTTTTCGATTTGGAGGCCCAAGAGAAACTCAATATGGGGATTGAAACGTATATTAACATGGCCTCAAAGAAAACTGGATCTCTTGTATCAAGTGCTATGCAATTAGGGGCATTATTAGCCACATCAGATGAGGGTATTGCATCAATAATGGCAAATTGTGGTAATAAATTAGGTATAGCCATGCAGATTAGACAAGACATTAATGAATTACGCTTGTCAGAAGATGCGTCACCAATAGAGCTAATGAACAAGAAAAAGCTCCTCCCCGTGGTTTATGCATTCTCCAAAGGAGACATAAGGGAAAAAAGGGAATTAGGTAACATCTATTTCAAAAGAGTCTTAGAGAAAGAGGACATCTCCAAACTACGAATATTAATTGATACTCTTGGAGCTGAACAAGATTGTGTTGACTTAATTACACATTATAGAGGCGATGTACTTCAGCTGCTAAATTCAGCTGGCCTAGATAATGAGCAGGAATCGGAATTCACAAAATTAATTAATTTAATTACGGATTAGGATGTTGGCTAAGAAGACAGTAAAAGACATTAATGTTTCGGGTAAATCCATTCTGTTAAGAGTAGACTACAACGTACCATTTTCACCTCACACAAGCAACATATCTGACGATAGTAGAATAAGAGCTTCTATTCCAACAATTGATTATCTTCTAAAAAAGGACTGTAAGATAATCATATGCTCACATATGGGCCGACCCAAGGGGAAAATTGTAGATGCTCTGAAAATGAAACCAGTATCTGACCGTCTGTCGGAGATCCTAGGGATCACCGTGACTCAAGCTATCGACTGTACAGGCCACAATGTGAAAGCCTCTGCTCAAAAACTTCTTCCTCGTCAAGTCATGATGCTAGAGAATCTTAGATTCCACTCTGGAGAGGAGGAAAATGATGTGCAATTCGCATCTGAATTAGCATCATTGGCACAGATTTATGTGAATG
>Ga0310121_10001015_pt1 | contig 29615 bp, 33 predicted proteins | sample CB27_Tmax_986_MG_FD_203504 | JGI IMG/M metagenome (GOLD analysis project Ga0310121, IMG submission 203504) | Marine microbial communities from Western Arctic Ocean, Canada - CB27_Tmax_986 | ecosystem: Environmental > Aquatic > Marine > Oceanic | place: Canada: Western Arctic Ocean | collected... | reverse complement strand
AATTCCCTAGGGTGTACGCCAGGGCGAATAGTTGCAGGCGCACCTCGTTGTCCCGGAAATCATGACACGACAGCCGCGTCCAGGTCAGCGCAATCTTCCCCTCCTTGATCCACTGCTCGGCGGTTCCTCGCTTGTTGTAAAAGTGCACCACATTCTTGGCCCGCCGATTCAGGTTGGTTAAGATGAACCCCACGCGCGGGAAAAGTTGGTCGCAATGCCATTCGACCTTGGCCACCACCCGACGCGGCCGATCCCAACTCCCGGCCTGATACATGAAGCTGTGATAGAAGACCTTGGGTTTGAGGGAGGGTCGTCCCACCGGCCGGGTCATCAGGTGCTCGATCTCTTTGAATGATGATCACGTCGGGATGGCATTGAATGATCTCATCGAATATCATCCGAACCCGAAAACTCGCGTAAGCATGCATGCAGACGTTGTGAACTTCGATCTTGCGTCCGCCAAAGGCCGTTTGCAGCGCTTCCAACAGGTATTCGCTGGATGTCTCCCTGGGTGGATGGGGCCAGCCGGCGCCGGCCGATCCCCCCAGGTAAAAAGTCCTCACCACGTTCGCGTCTTTTTTCACGGGAAATATGGTGTTCCGGGCCTTGTAATACTCCGGATGGGTCACTTTATAATAGTTAACGCCACCGATTTCGGCTTTCAAAAGAAAAGAGGCGATAGGCGTCATGTTCAAATAGGGGTCGTCCGCAAATTCCGGACCAAACAGGCGCAACAGTCCCTCTATCAAACCGAGCATGAAAACGAGCAGGATGAAGATGAAAAAGGAAAAGAACAATTTCTTTCGCAGTGTTAAATGGATACGCTTGCTTGTGTCGCGTTTCGCGCGCATTCGCTTTCCCATCGTATAAAATTATCCGATGTTTCCAGGATGCCTGATCAACACTGGCGCGCGAGTTACCTTAGACGTTCATTACCTCTTGTTAATCCGCCCTCGCCCGTGATTCCTCGAATCTCATCCGGCCGCCATCGCATTGGGCACCGCCCTTACTCAAGCGCAAGCCATACGTCGGAACTGCTGGCACTGGAAGAGCCCGCCTCGGAGAACCAAACCTCGTTTATGTCGATATCGGTCTGCGGGAAAAAAACATCATGAACGGTTCCGCCCATGACCCAGATCTTCTCGCCAAAAACGACGCTTGCGGTTCTGCCAACCGGCCTGAAGGCCGCGTGTAGAACGGACCGATTCCAAGTTACTCCATCAATTGAGTTCCACACATCGTTTTGATGAAAGTATTTGAACCTCGACAGAATGGATCCCGGAATTTGTGAATCCCCAAAAATCCCGCCAATCATCCAGATTTTCCCATCGAAAGCGACGGCTGCCGCGTGACGACGCGCAAAGAAAATTGGGCCGCCCAAGACCTGCTCCCAATGAACCCCGTCCTCCGATACCCATATATCGTTCTGATACGTGTAATCGTATCCGCCGATCAGCCAAAACTTACCGTCGTGGATGACCACGTGGTGACCGTAGCGACGTGAGAAGGGAGCCCCACGCGTCGCGAGGCGCCAAACATTCCCGTCAACCGACCACCACACGTCATTGAGCACGTGCCCTGGAACTGACTCCCCCCCCGATGATCCACATTTTGTCGTCGTGCACCGTCATCGCGAAATGGCACCGCTCAAAGAAGGCCGGTCCGCCGTTCACATTCGTCGAGTTCACGCCATCCGTCGTGCACCATACTTCGCTCTTGAACGGCTCCGCACCGTCATCGCCCCCGATGACCCAGATTTTATCTTGATAGACAACGCTCTGGTGCCCAAAGCGAGGGGTAAAGGGCGCGGCTTCGGTCACCTGGGTCCAGTTAATGCCGTCGGGCGAATTCCAGACGTCGTTCTTGCGCACTCCGTTCGACAGACCGGCAATCACCCATATCTTATCTTGATGGACGACTGCGGTGTGATAGCGACGCGGACTGAAACGCGGCGTGTTTTCCACTTTCACCCAATCGACGCCAAGCTCAGCCCCGGCGTTGCTCAACAACAGGAGACTGAACGCAAGCGCAAGTTGCATGCGGACGCAATGCATGAGCGGTCTCGGACGCCTGATGCGATAGTTGTTTATCCCGTTCCTCCTTGTATCGTTGTCATCACTTATTAAACATTACCCGGCGCCCCCGTCTCGCGCAAGCACCCGATCCGTTCAGTCGCGCAAGTCATCGGTGAGGCTTATTGCCCCTTGTGAACTCGCCACGAGGCATGGGTGAAGCCGAACTTTTTGACGCGGGCGTTCATGCGGTCGACGCTGATGCTCAATAACGCCGCCGCCTGGCGCTGGTTCCAGGCCGAGCGATCCAGGGCCTGGCGCACGAGGGAGCGTTCGACCTCCTCCAGGTCGATCCCGCCGTCGGGCAGGATCGCGGCCCCCGTCCCCTCGACCGCTCCGCCGATATTGAGTTCGCGTAGCGCCTGGGCCTGGACCGGGCGGCCGCTGAAGCGGATGGCCAGCCGTTCGATGACGTTGCGCAGCTCGCGGATGTTGCCCGGCCAGGGGTTGGCGCGCAGGGCGTCGAGGACCTCGTCGGTCAGGACCGGCGCCTCGCGGCCGTGCTTCTCGGCGAAGCGGGCGGTGAAGAAGCGGGCCAGCGGGGCGATGTCCTCGGGCCGGGCGCGCAAGGGCGGGACGTCGATCGGGAAGATATTGATGCGATAGAACAGATCCTCGCGGAAACCACCCGACTTGACCTCCCGCGCCAGGTCCTTGTTGGTGGCGAACAACAAGCGGCATTGGACCCGCATCGGGCGCTCGCTGCCCAGCCGGTTGAACTCGAGCGTCTCGACCGCGCGCAACAGCCGGGCCTGCGGCATCGGGCCCAGCTCGCCGATCTCGTCCAGCAATAGCGTGCCGCCGTGGGCCTGCTCGAAGTGGCCCCGCTTGCGGTTGATCGCCCCGGTGAACGCGCCGCGTTCGTGTCCGAACAGCTCGGAGAGAAACAGGTTTTCGTCGGGCAGCGCGGCGCAGTTGACCTCGATGAAGGGACCGCGCGCGTGACGGGAGGCCCGATGCAGCGCGCGGGCGACCAGCTCCTTGCCCGAGCCGGTTTCGCCCTGGATCAGGACCGTGACGTCGCTGGACGCGATCTCTTTGATCTGTTCCTTGAGCCGCTTGATCGACTCGGAAACGCCAACGATCTCGCTGAACTCCTCGTAGCGGTCCAGCGTGCGGCGCAGGCGGCGGTTCTCGCTGACTAGCTCGGCCCCTTCCAGCGCCCGGCGCAGCCGCAGGATGATCTCCTCGCGCGTGGCTTCCTTGGTCAGGTAGTCGGTGGCACCCTTGCGCATGGCCTCGACGGCCGTGTCGACCGAATTGATCGACGTGAGCACCACGACCGGAATCGGATCGAGTTCGCCCGCTTCGATCTGCTTGACCACCCGCTCGAGCAAGTCCAGCCCGCTGGCGCCGGGCAGCCGGATGTCGGTCAGGACCATGTCGAACCGGCGTTCGGCAAGCCGCTCCCGGGCGGCTTCGGCATCGGCCACCGCGCAGATTTCGAAGCCGCCGTCGCGCAGGTTGCGGGTCAAGCGGTTGACGTAATCCGGGTCGTCCTCAACGAGGAGAATCGATGGGGCGTTGGTCGGGGTCGTGTTGGGCATGCCTCTGGTTCGCCTTTTTCGGGATGGGTCGGTTCGCTCGCTAGAATCCGGGGACGGGGGGAACGGCGGCGGGTGGGGTGGTGGCGCGGTCGAGCACCTTCGCGCGCGCGGTCTCGGCCTTGTGCAGTTCAAGCTGGTCGCGGATCAGTCGATAAAAGCGTTCGGCCCGGCGGTGGGTGGCCGTATCGGCGTATTGCTCCAGAATGACGGCCAGCAGGCGGTCGGCGTCGCCGAGCCGGCCCTCGAAGAACGCGTCACGCGCCCCCGCCAGCAAGCGGCGCGCTTCCTGCTCGCCCGGCGCGTGCTGCTCCTCCCGGTCCGGCGCGTAAGACCTGGAGCGGTCCTCAACGCTCGTGTTCCCCCGCCGCAGGGCCTCGACCAGTTCGTTCAACTCGCTTTCGGGAACCACCGGCGACGCGGTGCTCGGCCGATCGGCCCCGATCGACTGGCCCCGCTCCAGTCGCCCCAGCTCCAGTTTCTCAAGAACCTTCTCGTAAAACACGCTGGCGCGTTCATGGACGATCGTATCCTCGTAAGTCTCGACGATCGTGCGCAAGAGCCGTTCGGCCTCCTCAAAGCGGTTGCCGAAATAAGCGCGTTGGGCTTGTTGAAAGAGCGCGGCGGCTTGCTGCGCGCGCTGGTTGACGGTTTGATCAATCGTCTGGCGGGTCAGCATCCGGATCTCGATCGCCTGCGACTTGAATCCCTGTGGATAATCCTTCCTCAGGAACCCGTGGACATCGCGCAACACCTGCCCATACTCCCCGGTATCGTAGAGGTCCATCATCCGCTCGAGCTCGGCCTCGGCCAGTTGGTTGTGAATGCGGCGCATATAGGCATTGGCCGCCTCGCCGTAGCCCCCGGCCGCGGCCACCTCGCCGAATTCCTTCAGGGCCTCGTCGATCAGGCTGTTTTCGAGGCACCAGCGGCCCAATTCGTAGTGTCCCCGATCATCATCGGAGGCCAATGCCGCCCCGCGCCGGCGGTATTGCAGGTGAAGCCGGTCGACGTCGGTGGCACCGGGCTGGATCAACTCGGCACGCTCAAACGCCTCTTCGGCCAGGTCGAAATCCGCCTGGCGCAGGCGTCGCCAGCCCTGATCGCGCCACAACTGGACAAACCGGGGCCGGGCTTCCTCCGACGCATGGACCATCCCGTATTGTTCATACAAGCGCGCGGCGCGGGTGAAGTCATCCCGCGACCTAAACCAGCGTTCAGCGGTCGTCAGCGTGATCAGAATGCGGTCACGCGCGATAAGCGGGGCTTCATCGAGGACGTGACGCACGTAGACGTCAAGCGCGTCGCCGTAGCGCCGCTCATCGCGCGCATTCCAGGCGATCTGCAAATGGAGTTGGATCCGGCGGCCCTCCGCCAATGCCGGGTTAATCCGCCCCAGATCCTCCACGGCCTCCAGTGCCCGGTCGAAGCCACCCTCCTCGGCCGACGCATCGACCGCTTGGAGCAGCCACTCCGAGAGCCGATCGCGCGTGGAGAGGTGGGTCGGGAAGTAATCACCGCCGAGGCGGTCGAGCAGGTCGTTGGCTTCTTCGCGCTGGTCCAGGGCCAGGTGCAACGGGATCCGAATGGCGGTCAAGTCGTCCTGGCGGGCCATGCGGATGCCCTCGAGCGCGAGCAGGCAGCGGCTCAGGGCGGCGCGGTTTGCGTTTCCCATGGCCGGGACGGCCCCCAGCAGCTTTTCGCCATGATTGAGCAGCAGCGAGCCCACCCCGCCGGCGGGGCCTTCCAGGTCAAGCGCTTCGGCCATCCGCTCGACCCCTTCGTCCATGCGACCGACCTGAAAGGCGTCGCGGGCGAGTAACATCGCGTTCTCGCCGGGCATGGCCTCGGCGATGTATTCGATTTTTTCAACCGGCAGGCCGATGATCGTTCGGCCGATGCGAATCTTCAGAACCTCGCGGCCCCCGGCCCCGATCTCCCGCGCGGTGATGACCCCTTCGATGATCCGTCCGTCGACCGTCCGAATCCGGTCGCCCTGGGCCGGCCGCGCCAGACAGACCAGCGCAACCAATAAGCATCCGCCCAGACGGCTCACAAGGGCTTTAGAACAACTCCTCATCATTCTTCCAAACCCATTATTTATAACGTTGGGGGCGGGGGGAAGTCTAGGGTCGGGTTCAAACCCGATATCCGAAAGATCCCGAAATCACCCGACCGGCCAACTTCCTCGACCTGGGCTTCGGCTTTCAGCATGGGCCAGATGGTCTCGCGCATCCGGCGGCCCGTTTGGGGCGAATAGGGGGGATCGCTGATGAGGAGGTAGAGGGGTTGGGTGTAGAGCGTTTGGCGCTGGTCGGGGGGGAGCATCCACTGGGCTTCGGGGTCGATCAGCATGGTGGGGAATGCCTTCCATCCCGCGGGTATGAAGGCCGACCAGGCGGCCATGACGGGCCGTGGCCGATGAGGCTTCAGCCCCAGTTCCCAGATGGCGTAGGCGTGGGTGTTCATCCATGCGTAGTCCAGGTCGTAGGCGTGGAGCGCGCCGGTCGGGCCGGGGTGGGGACGGAGTTGATCGACGAATGGGACGCGATAATTGCTCAGCAGCCACGCGTCTTGGGGTACCTGATCCAACAACGGGCGGAGCCGAACCCTGGCGGATACCCGCGCGCGGGCCTGCGGGGTATGATGGATTCCCTCGACGCGACGGAACTCCCCGCGCGTGATCACCAGCGCGCCGAAAACCAGAAAGACCCGCGCCCACTTGTGCAGACCGATCCGCCCAGCCCAGCCACGCCGCAGCCATGCCCAGGCCCACCCGCGCGTCAGCCCCCAGGCCGCCAACAGGTCGATCAGCGGGACCCAGAGGTGCGCGAACCGTTGCGATTGGAAGAAATACAGGCCCATGAACAGGACGCCGACCAGTGCCCATCCGGCCATCAGGCGCGTCACCATCCCACGGGGACGACCTCGCCGCCACGGCCAAACGAGGCAAACCAGCGCGGCGCCGGCGGCCAAGGCCATGTAGACCCCGTGGAAATCGTGCGTCCGGCCGACCAACATGCGACCATAATAGGCAAGGTTCCCCGCCTGCGCCGTCTCTGACCACGGATGAATCAGGTACTTGGGATGAAAGGTCTCGGTCAACCTGGTGTAGACCTTGGGGAACCAGTACTCATAGCCATTCATGCCCCAGACGCCAAATGCCCAGCGGCGATAGAGCGCGTCGCCAACGGCGCAGGTCAGGCCGGCGGCGATGAGCCCGATCAACGGCCCCCAGCGCTTTTGGCCGGCGGCTCGCAGCCCGACAACGATCGTCATCGCGGCCGCCCAATAGAAAAACGGAGTCTTGGCGATGGTAAGCCATCCCAGTGCCAAGCCGAGCAGGACTGCGCGAAGTAGGCCGCCCCCCTCGGCGCGATCGATCCAGGGCCGCGCCAGCTCCAACATGACCAACCACATCATCACCAGGGCCGTTTCGCTCATGGTCCCGGTGGCGGCGACGACGGTTTGGGGATGCAGTGACCAAAACAACGCCGCCAGCCCCCCGGCCAGCCGCGAGCCGGTCATCCAGGCCCCCACCCGCGCAAGCATCACGACCGCCACCAACCCAAACAGCGCCGAGCCCCAAAACAGCGCCGTCACGTCGAACCCAAAAAGCCAGACGAAGGGAACGAGCAGCAACGGAAATGCGAGCGGGTAGCGGGAGGGATAGTCGTGCAGCCCGATGCCGATCAGCGGCGGCTGAAGGCCAGCCAGTCGTTCGGCCAGAAAGGTGTATTCCACCGCATCGGGCGTCCCCAGCAGGTCGCGCCCATCCACCCACGGCGTCCTCCCCACCGCGTAGAGATAAACCAAGGCGGGGAGCAACCAGTAAAGCGTGCGTTGAAGATGGCGGCGCATGAAGGCCTTCGAGGACGAAATCAGGCTCGGAGGACTCCCTCAAACGGGTAGCAATGAACCCTTACAGGCCGTGCCCCCTCTGAGGAGCCTCTTGAGATCGACAGGCGCTCACCACTCAGGAATCCATCCTTCGTCGGTTCACCTCATCCCGAACGCGCTCATCTCCAGAACCAACCGGTCCAGGTTCGAGTTCAGAACCGCCGGGGGCGCTGTTGAGTCGTCGACCATCAGGGCGAACAGGAGTTCACGGCCGTGGGCCGTGCGGACCCAACCGGCCACGCCCGCGGCGCCTTCTTCGGAGCCGGCGATCGCCCAAACCGGCGGAGGCGATATCGGCGGAGACGGTCCCTCTGAAGAGGTCTCCTCAATGTCGAACGCCGTCTCCCGCCGATCCATCCCGAAACGGTCGGCCAGGATTCCCTCGCTGCCCGCTTGCGGAAAGAGCCGGCGATAGTCCTCGCCCGCCAGCCGTTTGAACATCCGGCGCATCACCTGGATCAAATGCTCGGCGCTTAACCGGTTCAATCGCGAGCGGCCCGACCCATCGGTGATGAACGGCGCCCCTCCACCCAGTCGCAGCTTATCGGTGAAGGCCCGGACGGCCTGGGCCCCCAACTCGAAGCTCCCCGGTTGACGAGCGCGCCCGTGGCGCCGGCCGAGCGCCTTGAACGCCGTTTCCGCGTTCAGGGTCAGGTCGTGGCGCGCCATCAACTCCAGCAGTTCGGCGAGGGGGGGCGAAGCTTGGATCCGAATCGGGTTCACCGGATGGCGAATCTCCCCCGGCATGAGCGAAAAGCTGGTCCCCATTTCGCCTTGGTGTTCAATCTCCTTGAGCGCCAGCCGCTTGCCGAAGGCTTCGATCAGATAGCGCGCCGGGTCTTCGATGGCCGCGCGATCATGCGCTTCGGTTCGGACCTTATGGTCGCCGCCGACCGCGATCAAGTTGCCCTCCGGAACACGCCGGTACGTGCGCGGGCGTCGCGGCGAGTCGCTCAGCAGCACGTTGCTTGTGATAAAAAGGTAATCGGGCAGGTCGGGAAACACGACGAATTCGGCGGGCCCGTGGGCTTTCTGGCCGCTTCGCCAAAAAACATCGATGCAGTTGTGATTGAAGTTGAGCGCCGAGACGCTGGGCAGGTCGGGCTCACCGAGCCGTTCGATGGGCCAGCCGGGCGCCAACCAGTGCTGATCGAACGCCGAGGCATCGGCGACCAGTGGGCCTTCGATCGTCCGGATCCCCTCGCCCGCGATGACATCCGCCCATTGATCAAAGAGTTCCCAAACCTGGTATTTCTCCGTCATGAAACGGGCCGAGAGCGAAGGGTCGCCGTTGCCGCGGATGATCACCGCCCCCTTAAACGTTTCACCTTCCAACTCGCCCGCCAGGCAAAGTTCGGTGGCGAATCGGTAACCCGGCCCCAGCCGGTCCAAGATAGCCGCCGTCGTGATGACTTGCGCCAGGCGTCCCCCCCGCACCATTTCGTTTTCATTGATGGCCAGCGCGCGGATGGGCAATTCGGCATCCTCGACGAGTGCGCGGAGCTTCCCGCCGCCCCAATCCATCTCTTGAATCCGTTGATTCAAGAGACGCCCCAAATACGCGTAAGAGGTCTCGCCCGTTACGGCTTGTTCGGCGAGGACCGAGGAAGCCGCCGTGATCATGAAAATGAAACCCGGCAGAAAACAAAAAATCAGGCGACCCCTCATCCACCACGCGCGCCGAGACCGCGGCCCACCATTGAGAGCGGCCAAATCCCGGTCACCGCGAATATGATGAAAAGACCACATGGAGATCACGAGGCGTTAGTTCAACATCGCGATAAAAACGCCGGCGGCCACCGCCGTCCCGATCACCCCAGCCACGTTCGGCGCCATCGCGTGCATGATCAAATAGTTGTTGGGATCTTCCTTGCTGGCCATCTGCTGGCTAACGCGCGCGGCCATCGGTACCGCCGAGACCCCCGCGCTGCCCAGCAGTGGGTTGATTTTCTCTTTGCTGAAAACGTTCATCAATTTCGCGAACAGCACCCCCGAGGCGGTGGCGACGGCGAACGCGAACGCCCCGAGCACGAATATCTTCAGCGTGTCGGGGTTAAGGAATTTATGCCAAACGGTCCCCAGGCCCACGCAGAATCCGAGTAGGATCGTCACCGAGTCGATGAACGGGCCGCCGACGGTCTTGGCCAGCCGGTCGGTCACGCCGCTGACGCGCAGCAGATTACCCAAGAACAGAAAGCCCAGCAGCACCAGGGCCGACGGAATGATCAACGCGGTGATCAGGAACCCGCCGATCGGGAACAGAATGAGCAGTCGCGGCGAGACGGGGCGCGGCGGCGCCATGCGAATCAGCCGTTCCTCGCGCGTGGTGAGCAGCCGCATGATGGGCGGTTGAATCACCGGCACCAGCGACATGTAACTGTAAGCCGAGATGGCGATGGCGCCGAGCATGTCGGGGGCCATTTTGGAGGCGATGAAAATGGAGGTCGGTCCGTCGGCCCCGCCGATGATGCCGATCGCGGCGGCGGCGGGCAGAGAGAATCCCAACAGGATCGCCCCCACCAGTGTGATGAACACGCCGGCCTGCGCGGCCGCCCCCAGCAGGACCAAGCGCGGATTAGAAATCAGCGCGCTGAAATCGGTCAGCGCCCCAACGCCCATGAAGATCAGCGGCGGCAGGATTTCGTGCTCGATCAGATAATAGAGGTACCAAAAGACCGTCCCCTCATCGTAAACGCTCAGGTGGTCCCCCGGACCGTAAGGCATGTTGCCCACGATCACGCCAAACCCGATCGGCACCAACAGCAATGGCTCGTACCCCTTGGTGACGGCCAGGTAAATAAGCAACAGGCCGAGCAGAACCATGCAAACCTGTTGCCAGACGATGTGATGGATCCCGGAGTTTGCGAAGAATTCGGCTAGAACATCCATAAACGTTGTCTTTTACCGCGCCTCTACGCGCCCGGATCGTCCCCCGTGAGAATGGTGTTCAACTCGCCGGCTATAATATCCTTCATCGCCGGTGAGAAGCCGACGTGAACGTTTCGAACGATCCCCTCTTTGTCGATGATGACCGTCTGCGGGATGCCTCGGACGAAAAAGGGATCGCTCCCCTTGCTATCGGTGTCGAGCGCCGCGTTGAGATCCAATTCCAAATCCTCCAAGAGACGACGGGCGACGTTGGCGCTTTCGCCCTCGTTGACCGCGTAAAGGACGACGCCGCGATCGCGGAATTCCTCGGCGACCCCGGCCACCATCGGCAGGCCCCTAATGCACGGACCGCACCAACTGGCCCAGAAGTCCAGGATGACGATGTTCTTACCCTTGTGCGACGCCAGATCGAACCGGCCCCCGTCGAGCAACTCGAGTTCGAGCGCCGGGGCGGGCTTGCCGACCAATTCCTCGGCGGGATCCTTCCACTGAGGTTCTTCGGGAACGTCATCAAGATTCCGCGCCCCCGCGGGAGGAGTGAATTGAAAACGCTCATCGGGAATCTCCACGTCGATCGCCCAATCCGTGTAGTTCACCTCGAAGTCCGTCCGCGCGCGGTCCGATTCGGTCGTATTGGGCAGGGTTATCCGTGTTCGTGCGAGACGTTTTGTCATGTCGGGCCGGACGCGGCGGATCAGCGGCGGGCTTTCCATCGTGATCCAAATGTCCCAGTCGAATCCCTCCTGATAATACCTCATGTGATGACATGGCCGGTCATCGATCGTCTCCTCGCCCAAGCACTCGCTCTTGATGACGCCGTCCATGATCAGGTCGTAAGGATGCTCGCCCAGGCATGGCAGCAGGAAGACCATGGCGTTGAAGGAACCCCCATTCAACACGGGCGAATTTTTCCCCGCCAATTCATCCATGTTTTTAAACGGCCCGATCTCATGATGGCGAGTCCCCCCCTTGGAAAGAATATAGGAATGTTTGCCGTCACTGATGATTGTGAAGCCGGTCATGACCGCCTGCGACGACACCGCGACTCGATTGGGACGTTTCAGCGCCACGCTGTAGGACTCGGTCACTTCCTGGCTCATCTCTCGCACGCGGGTCACGATCTTGGAGTGACAGTTAAACGTCAGCGTCTTGGCCTGGGCAAGGGCGTCGGTTGCCTCGCGCAGGATGCCCTCGGCTTTGGGATCGAACGCGTCGGGCGGGGCGGACGGCTCTTCTTCCGCGCGCGCATGGGCCAGAAGAACCAAGATCGAAACGGCGACAATCCCTCGCCAGGACCGGATTCGGTTGGGGCTCATCATCGCTCTCCCGCGCTTATTCAAATTCGATGAGCGGCTGGCCCATTTTCACGGCGTCGCCGGGGTTGACCAGGATACGCTTGACCGCGCCCGCGATGGTCGACGCCACCGGGGTGTTCATCTTCATGGCGTCGATCACCAAAACGGTCTCGTTGAGCTGGACCCGTTGGCCGACCGTGACCTTGATTTCAATGACATTGCCGGGGATGGGGCTTTCGAATGTCTTACCGGCCGGGGTGCTGGGCGGCGCGGCGGGCGTCTGGGGCGGACGGGTCCTCGGCGCGGGCGATGGCGCCGCGGGCCGAACCTCTTCGCCTTCTTCCAAAAACTCGACGTCTACGTCATACGCAGCCCCATTGACCGTCACCCGTAGTTTCATTCAGATATCCCTCTTGTTTCTCATCGAGAAACGTTCTCTCTGATGCCGCGCACCCGTATCGGACGACCTCCCGCGGCGACGGTGACCGCGGCGGTGATCACGGCCACCGTTACCGGGTCCAAGCTCGGTTCGCCCCGCGCCGGCGGCGGATGGGGGGCGCTCGGAGCGGCCCCCTCGCTCGCGGGCGGTGGGCCTTGATCCATCCTGGCCAGGACCGTCGTGAAACTCGCGATGAGCGCCAACACGACCATCACGACCAACATGCCGATGAGGCACAGTTTAATGCCGAAGTTGACCCTGCGCCCCATCTCCCAGCCGGCGTAGCGATCCGCCGGCGGTGAAGCCGCCGGTGAGTCGGCATGCGCCACTTGGCCCGCTTGGGCGACAGGCTCGGCGGATCCCCCCTGACCCTGGGCGAACGCCGTCGGGAGGCCCGGCAACATACATGCCCCCAGCAGGATGACCCATGCCAAACAGAGCCGGCCGTCGATGAGACTTGTCCGCTTCATCTCCCTCAACCCTTCCGCCGGTTCAAATCGCAACCCGCGAGGAGAAATCATCATAGCGATTCAGATCGATTTTAGAATGGGAAATATCGAGGGCGGCGGGTCGGATATCTCGAAAGACTACTCGTTCTCCCCCGGCGCCTGCCGGCCGCAATGGACGTCGACGACACTTCCGTCGGGCCGTTCGATCCGTGCGGTGGCGTCGGGGCCCAAGCCCAGCAGGACGCCCTCCTGGCGTCCCTGTTCGGTCTCCTCCAACTCCACCCGGCGGCCTCGGCACCACAGGATGGCTTCGACCTGGGCTGTTAATTCCCGGATCGCGGCCTCGTGGTTGGCGATCATCCCAGCCTGGTGCCGCGCGAGCCGGTCCAGCCACTGATGCAAAAAAGTTTCGCGGTCCCCCAGTGTGAGCGATGAGACGTGCTCGCCAAGATGGGTGGCGGGCACCCCGTCGCCGTCGAGGATCGAGAGGTCGTTGAGCCAGTTCAGGCCCATGCCCATCAGGTAAAGGTCCCCGGCGGAGGCGGGGCGGCCCGCGCCGGCGGGGGGCGTGAGGACCTCTCCCAGGAATCCACCCAGTTTGGCCCCCTCCAGATAGACGTCGTTGGGCCATTTCACGCGGGCGTCGACGCCGAACAGGTCGGCCAGCGTCTCGACGCAACTCAGTGCCGCGGTCAGGGGCAACCATCCCAAGCGTCTGGGGGGCCAGTCCATCGCGTGGGGCAGGCCAAGCGTCACGTAGAGCCCGCCGAGGGCGGAGACCCACGCGCGACTCCGGCGCCCGCGGCCCGCCGTTTGCCGTTCGGCCCACAGGACGCGCCCCCACAGCGGCTCACCCGTCGCCGCCCGCCGCGCGGCCAACGTCTGGGTCGAATCGACCCGTTCGTAATAATCAAGCCTGCTCCAAGGCGCGGACAGCAGCAGCGTCGAATCAGGCTGATCGCGAACCTGGGGGGGCGAAGGGTTCAATCGAGTAATTACACTTGCGGCCGATGGGGGGTGTTCGGTATACTGCTCATGAATCCCCGCACAGGCAAGGACGTCTTACAAGATGGGTCCGTTCGCTGGTCTCCTATTCAAGAAGAGTAGGGAGCGAATGGATATTTTCAACCTAAATGGAGGGACGGAACGATGAGGTATTTAACGGCCATTGCGCTGTTCACGTTTACGGCGGCCGTGTGGGCCGGGGGTGGTGGAACCATCCGGATTAAGTTCGCCGACCCCTCGATCATGCCGATCAGCGAGAAGGTGACGATCGAGGCTTACGGCGTCTCGGAGGAGCCGCTGATGAAGATGGCCAAGGCCCAGGCGGCCCTGTCGCTCTCGCCGCCGGACCCGATGTTGTTCGGCATCGAATGGCGCGAGGATGATTCCCACGCGGGCCACCGGCCGTATTACGGCGCGTCGCGGCATTACGACTACCACTCCCATGGGCATGGGCACGGCGATTCCGGCGTTCTTAATCACAAACGCGCCACGCGGAGTCATTACAGGCCGAGGGACCCCCTGCCCCTGTATAACACGCGTAAGTATTACGCCTACCATCGCGACTGGAAACGGGCCAGGGAAAGGGCGATATACCACGAACTGAAAAAGCGATAACGCCCCGTGAACAGGTAAAGGGACGCGAGAAAAAGTCGGCCCCTGGCCGGGTCTTGCCCGTTCGTGTTCGCGAGGACTTCAGTAATCGATGATTTCGGCCCGGCGGCGCATCTTCTGGTAGAACTTTTGGGAATCGCGATCACGGCGGGTCCGTTTGAAATCGCGTGAGACGATGGCGGCGACCTCCTCGTAAGGGACCTGCCGTTCAGACCGGTGTTCGGACACCCACAAGAGGTGAAAACCGAACTGTGATTCCACGACCGGGCCGATCTCATCGATTTGCTGGGCGAATGCGGCCTCAATCACTTCGGGGGGGAGGTCGACTTCACGGGGGACCCAGCCGATTTCACCCCCTTTCGCGGCGAAGGGGCCGTCGGAAGCTTCCCGGGCCAACTCGGCGAAGGGCGTCCCCGCCTCCCAGCGCTCGCGCAGGGACTGGATATTGGCGCGCAATCGCCGCTGCTCGTCGGGTTCGAGTACCTCATCGGGCGGGACCCCCACCCATATCTCATGGAGGCGTACCGCTTCGGGGAGGACGTACTGTTTACGATTCCTCTCGTGAAACTTGCGGCATTGTTCCTCGGTCGGTTCCTCCAAACCCAGCAGAGTGTCCCATAGGGCGTCCACGGCGAGCTGGTCGTGAATGGCCTGGCGCAACCCGTCGCTGTTGCCCGCTTGGAACTCGATCACCGTGTCCAGTGGAATGCTGTGCGCATCGTAGTACTCCTCCATGACCTTGTATTCTTCTTCGACCTGCTCGTCGGTTGGATGGATGCCGTGCTTCTCAAGTTCCGCGTTGATGAGTCGCTCATAAATCAACCGGTTGCGCGCTTCCTTGCGTATCTCCGGGAGCATCCCCCGGAGCTCCTTTTCTTCGATCCACGGCGGGGCTTCATCCTTGACGAGCTGGACCTCGGCCTCCAGCTCATCTCGAGTCACGGGTAAGCCGTTGATCGTAAAGACGACATTGTCGGGTACGGGGGGAGTAACGAGCGCCTCACGAGTTTCGAGCGACGCACAACCAGCCAGCAACCCCAAAGCGCCGAGGATGAACAGTCCGGGCAACCATGGTCCGAGTGTCAGGTGAGGATTCGTCACATGATGTCTTTTTTTAAGTCCAGTCAAATCAATGCTCCCCATTTTTGCGATGTTAGTTAGATGTTAGTGCGGTCCCCGTCCGGCCCCCGGCCCGCACCTTCTCGGCATGGGTTTCGACCAGCCGCTGGGCGTGCTCGGCCACCGTCCTCATCCTCTCCAGATCGATCATGAGGTAGTGCGCCGCCAACATCGTTTCGGGGGCGTGGCCGACGTACTTTCTCAGGATGTCCGTATCGACCCCCATGCCCCGCAGCACAGTGATGAAGGACGCCCTCAACCGCCTGGCGACGAATTGGCCGGGAAGCTCCAGACCGGACCGCCGCGCGCGGGCCAAGGCGTCGCCCCACCGCACCATGAGGGCGTTGTGGCTATAGCCCCCCGCCTTGCCCGTCCTGGCTTTCGACTGGTTGGGGAAGAATAGATAGCCTTCGGGGTGGCGCACCTCCAGGGACCGAATCCACCCCGCCAGCTTGCCAGATTCTTGGGCCGATGCGCAGTGCTTTCGACCACGCTCAGCGTCCCTCGCGCAAAGTCGACGTCCTGTTCGCGGATATAACCGGCCTCCATCATCCGAAGGCCGCACCAACCTTGCAACCGCGCCACGATCGCCAAAGCCGGGAAGCTGCGCGCCGCCGCGTAGCGACCAGGGGCGGGCTGGTGTTCCTCTGACCAATCAGTCTCAAGCCAATCGATCAGCTCACAAATCTGGGCAGGCGACAAGATCAAATCGGCGGCGTTCTTCTCCTCCGGTGCGGCCCGCTTGAGCCGGATCGCGACCGTCACGTCCCGATACTGATCCGGCCATGTCCGAGCCATGTATTTTGCGACCATGCGCACCACTCGCAGACGGTGGCGCAACGTATCATGCGCAAGGTTTTGCCGCCGGACTCAGATAATCGGCGAAGCGGTTGAACTGGTCCAGATAATGCCGCCGGGTGTCGGGGTTGGCGTCGTTGTTTCTGATCGCCCCGAGCACCGCGTCCCTGATGGACAGATCGACGCCATGATCCGCGCCACCCCGCATCCGGCCCCGGAACCCGTGGCCCTGCAGGAGGCCCTGGTTGATCGCTTCGGCCTCGGCCTTGGCGTCGGCCAGCCGGGTGACTGGCAACATCTGACGGATATGACGCTGGGTTACCGCGTCCCACCATGACGCCCGCCATTTGTTCTCGACGACCAGTTTTATCCGCACGAATCCGACCCGCATCTCCGTTGTTTTACCCATGATCGACCCCGTGGAGATCGTCGGCCCCCAGCCGCTTCACGGTTCGAGGCCGTCCCCGCTTCCCGGTCAGTTGGACGATCTGACCCGGCGGCGGGGGTTGCTCCTCTCTATTATACGCTGCCGACTGCTTTGCGCCACCCAAAATCTCCCAGCCCCACAGCGCATCATGGAACATCCGGCCCTGGGCCAGCCCGGTGCGATCAAGAAACGTCTTGAGCGGGGCTTTTTCAGGATCGACTAAGAAGCCAGGGATAGCCGGTCGGACTGCGACGAACGGTCGCCGAGAGGGTGGGGCGCTCACTCCATCCTTCTCACCCATCGACCGTTCCGAGCTGCTCCCCATGCCTTGGAAAATCCAAACCGCGACGGGCTCGAATCGCCCGGACGGATTCGGCAACAAGCTTAACTTCCTGTCTCAAAAAGCTGGTACACTCCACTGTTCGTAGTACTGGATCGCGTTTTGCCAGTCCTCGCGCTCCGCCGCCAGCACACCGAGATTATAATACGCCTTAAAGAATCGGGCCGCTCGCGTAAGGGAAATAAGTTGTTCATAAGCCTCTTTCGCTTCTAGAGGTCTGCCTTCCTTTTGCAACAAAAGCCCCAAATTAAAGAGCGCATCGGGGTAATGAGAGTTGATCCAAAGGGCCTCGCGATAGGCCCGCTCAGCTCGCTGCGCGTCTCCGACACGGCTCCACAACACACCTCGGCTGAAATGCCTTATCAGCCTTTTTAAACCGTTCCATCTTGAGCAAACAGACCCCAAGATCGTTCCGATAGGCCGGGTTGGATGGCTCACCTTGCGCCAGATCGCGCAACATTTCCTCGGCCAGTGTCCATTGCGCCTGTTCCATGTAATCTCTGGCCTGTTGATACCGGGGCGCGATTTGCTCATCGGATGGCAAGGAATCCCACTGGGCCGTCTTAAAATCGGCTTCGATGGCCTTTCCCTTCTGACAGCCCGCCAGGCCAAGACTTAGCAGCATCATAAAAGGTAAAACCAAACCGGCGCGGAGGGCGGTTCTCCCCGCACACACCCACGGCTGTTCGGAAACAAGACACTTGGTCGAGTTACAAAGAATATTTCGGTTTAACCGTGGCATACGGCTCCTAAACCTCTCTGGTTTGCGAGCTGGATGGCGAGCCCTGGACGGGCATTCAACTCAATGACGTACGGTCCGTCATTCTTGTCACGCATGATGTCCACGCCCATATAGCCCAGCGGCAACGCTTGGGCGCAACGGACCGTCAAATTAAGACATTCCTCGAAGCCCGCGACCCTCAAGCCCCGTAGCGCCAGTCCCGAATCAGGATGATGCGTCACCGGTTGCTCTCGCCAGATGGCATGAGTGCTCGTGCCGGACTCCAGGTCAATCCCCAGGCCGACCGCCCCGCGGTGGAGATTGGCCCGGCCCGCGGAGATCAGCGTCGGCAGCCGGGCCATTGCCATCACCGGTCGTCCGTGAAGCACGATGATGCGCAAGTCCGGTGGTCCCGGAAGGTCCGACATGATCCAAGACTCGTCGGGCCGGATGCGTTGTTCGACGAGTGCCGCATCCATGGGACGCCCGAATGAGAATTCTCCGTGAAGGATCCGGCTAATGTAGTATCGGAATGCTCGCCGGGTGAGCGGTTCGCCTTGATGAGGCAAGACCCGCTCGGCCAGGGCCCTTGAAAAGGGGATCACGCCGCGCCCCTGGGCCGACCGCGCGGGCTTGACGACAAACCCTTTCTCCGAGCGGACCAGGGCGGGATAGACCCTTTCGACGTCGGATGGAACCCGTATGGCCGCGATCAAGGCCGGAACCTGGATAGCTTGCTGAAACAAGAGCTGTTTGGAGGCGATCTTGTCATTCGCTTGAGCGATCGCGCGTTTTGGATTGTGGGCCGCAACCAGTTCTCGGTTACGATAATTCATGCCCAGGACTTGATGATGACCATTGGAGGTTGAGCGCATGCAAATCATAGACACCCATACAGCTTTATGATAAACGATATACTAATTAATCATTATAAATTAAACCTTTAAGTGCAACTCTCGATTGCCGACGCCTTGCACGACAACCCAGGAATGGACGGCCAGGCCAACCCGGGCGATACGCTGCGCCACACCGCCCAGATCGGCAACGCCGACTCGACCCATGCCGCCGGCTCCTGGACGTTAAACAACCTTGCCGAGATCGTCATCGCCACCAAAAACGGCGGCGTCCACGCCCTGAGCGCCGAGCCGCTGGCGGACTACCCGCGCCCCACGCGCTCGCTGATCCACGCCTCGCCATTCCCCAAAGCCCTAACCTGGAACGGCCTACACGGTGCCCCCCAAAACCAAGCCCAAGCTCCCAACCACTCCATCCAAGGCACCCGCAACCAGGCAGTCTACGGGGAGCTGTATCAATAGGCCAGGTGGACCCTAGAGCGACAAATTGTCAATCGAACGACGAGGAGGCTCTGAGGCCCAACTTCGACGGGTGGACCTCACGGCTTCGTGAGATCCACCCGCTTATCGCGAAAGCTCCAGAAGTGTATTGCCACACAGGCCCGCGGGCCGCTATAAAACGGGACGTGAGCACATCGCCGACGGAGGTCTGGTCTTGATGGGCATCAAGTGGATCATTAGCGACATCGACGGCTGTTTGAGCAGCGAGGCTTCGGTCGCTTGGGACATGGAGGCGTTCTTGGAATTTGCCCGCCGGGTGCGGGAGGCCAACGCCGGTCGAGGCGCGCTCGCCCCGATGACCCTGTGCACCGGCCGGCCCCAACCCTACGTCGAGTTGTTGATGAAACTGCTCGACGTGCGCGCGCCGGCCATCGCCGAGAACGGGGCCGTCTTCTACAGCCTGACCGGCAACCGCGCCCGATATGCGCCCGGCGTCAGCGAGGAGAAACTGCTCGGCATGCGCACGGTGCGGGCCTTTATCGAAACCGAGGTCCTGCCGTCCTTCCCCGATGCCATTCTGCAATTCGGCAAGGAGGCCCAGGTCTCGATCTTTTCGGAAAACGTTGAAGTATTCGGTACGATCCAGGAGCGCATCGAGGCATATCTGCGCGAACGCGGGGGGCCGGAACTCCTGATCAACGCCTCGCACCTGTACCTCAATTGCTCACTGAAGGGCGTGAACAAGGGCCGGGCACTTGAGATGCTGCAAGCCGAACTGGGCGTCTCGCGCGAGCAAACCGCGGGCATCGGCGACACGGTGGGGGACCTGCCTCTGCGGCGGGCGGTGGGCTTTTTTGCCTGTCCGGCCAACGCCCACGAGGAAATCAAGGCCGTCGCCGACTACATCGCCCCGCGACCCCAGATCGAGGGCGTGCTCGACATTCTGGCGCGCCCCGAATGCCGGAGGGCGTGAAGCGCATGGACCCGGATAACCTCCCCACCCGACTGCGGCCCGTCCCCCGCGAACGACCCGCCTGCCGCTATGCGCCCAGTCCCACCGGCGACTTGCACCTGGGCAACCTGCGCACGGCGTGGGTGGCCTGGAAGGATTGCCGGCGCCGGGGCGGGACGTTCATTCTGCGCATCGAGGATCTGGACGGGCCGCGCAGCGCACCCGGCGCCGAGGCGCGCATGATCGAGGACCTGAGCTGGCTGGGCATGGATTGGGACGAGGGACCCGACGTCGGGGGGCCGGCGGGGCCGTATCGTCAATCCGAGCGCGGTAACATCTACCAGGCGGCACTGGACCGGCTCGACCGCGAGGGACTGACGTTCCCGTGCACGTGCAGCCGCAAGGACCTGCGCGAAGCCAGCGCGCCGCACGGCGAAGGCGACGAACCGGTCTATCCCGGCGCCTGCCGCGACAAAGACCCACGGACCCAGCAGGCCCATCAGCTGGGGGCCGCCGTCCGGTTCCGCGTCGATCGAGCCCCGGAGGTGGCGTTTACCGACGACTCATGCGGTCCCCAAAGCTTTCATCTCGATCGCTCTTGCGGCGACTTTATCGTCCGGCGGCGCGACGGGTTGTGGGCGTATCAGTTGGCCTGCGCGGTGGATGACGCCGTGATGGGGATCACCCACGTGCTGCGCGGCGCGGACCTGCTGAGCTCGACTCCGCGCCAACTTGCCGTGATGCGCGCACTGGGTTTGCCCGAGCCCGCCTACTCGCACGTCCCGCTGGTCGCCGACGCCGAGGGCCGGCGCATGTCCAAACGCGTCGGCTCCTATTCACTGCGCGCGCTGCGCGAAGCAGGCCTAACCCCGGCCCAAGCCCGCCGCCGCATCCTGGAGACGCCGTTGGTTTCCTAGAACGGGGCGCGAACCGGTTTTGTTGGATCTCCGGTCAGGGGAATACCGATTTTTACCGTGATGAACGTCACGGCGCAGTCCAAAGCCAACGACATGGATTAAGTGGGATTCTTCAGTTCGTGGCGGCTAGCTAGATTCGCTTCGATTGAAGGAAAACTCGACTTTCACTTTCACCGGCTTACCGCCTACTTCCAGCACGGGGTAGGCGAGGAAGTTGATCGGACCGGATTCCGGGCTTGGATCAACCACAAGGTCGCGGCCGCGGCTGAGTTCGAAACGGTTTGCCGGATGGTGGCCGAAGTAATAGCCCGCCAGGCCCGAACACTTGTCGCCTTCGCTGATGTCAATGGGCCACCACCTGCCGTCGGTGTAGAACTCCGCCCAGCAGTGGTAGCCGTCGATGCCGCCGTCATTCCTTTCCGAAGGGATTGACGTGCCGATGGCGAAACGCGCGGGGATGCCGACGGACCTCGACAACGCAATGAAGTAGGAGTGAAAATCCGTGCAGTTGCCGGTCTTCGCGTCGCACGCATAGACGGCATCGCCCTTCCCCCAGCCGTCGCCATACTTCATGTAACGCATGCGGTCGATGACGTGGTCGTAGAGAGCGCGGGCGCGCACCAAGTCGCCCTCCTTGCCTTCGACGACTTTCGTGGCGATGCCGTGGAATTCGTCATTGGCCGGCACCAGACGTTCCGGTTCAAGGAATGCCTCGGGGGCCGGCGTATTGGCTTGATAAACGCCCTTTTCACGGCGCTGCGCCTGGAAGCGGATTTCGACGGTTTCCCCGCTGTCTTCCGGGCTAAGCGTCAGGAACAGGATCCTGTTTCCATATTCCTTATCCCACAGGGTCTCGCGCTCGCCCGGAGCGGTGATAGACTTTACCTCCACCGTCTGGAATTGGTCCGTGGTGGGCAGAGGAATCCACATGCGGGCGGTTTCGGTCATCTCGGGCAGCGTCGCCCGATACAGAAACTCGAATTCGTCGTCACCGTGGATGACCCCGAGCAGACCCGGCGACGCATCTTTAACGGGAGCGCGCCGCCACGTCTTGTCACGCTCTTGCTTCCAGACATAAAGCGGTTGGCCGTTGATCTTGTGGACGGTGGTTTCGGTGACGGTCATCGCGCCGGGATCGCCAGCCAGGAAGAAATCCACGTCATAGACATTTCCGTCGGCGCTCGCCAGATCCACGCAGGCAAAATGGCGGCGCGCGCCCAGGTTGGCCAGGTACTCGGTGTGGACGCGGACCAGCTTCAGGCGCAGTTCATCGTCTTCAAAGGGAACACTGAAATATCCCCCGCCTAGACGGGTCTGCTCGTCGATGTGTTTCTCGATGCCTGCCTGTATATCGGCCGTGACGACACTGGGCACGGAAGGCACCGAGTCGATCGCGGCTTGGTCTACCTCCCGCGCCGTCGAGCATCCAGTGAGCGCGGCGCAAACGACCATCACCGCGAAAATTGAATTTCGCCAGTTCACGACATTCCTTTCCCCGCGCAACTCAATCCGCGGTCCCGAGACGGAGAATCACTTCGGGAGATCTCACCCCTGATGTTACTTGTCCGGATGTTCCGACGGGTGTTCCGAGTCCGCATGGTCGTGGTCCGGATGTTCCGACGGGTGTTCCGAGGCCGGATGATCTGACTTCTTATCTTCGCCGTTGGTCTGGCAACCCACCCCGACAAACGATACAGCCGCGATAAGCAGCACCAATGCAAGCAGTTTCCTCAACTTCATCTCCAGCTCCTCTCGTGTTTAGGGCCCATGGGGGCCATGCCTGTAGTAGGGCGACGCGGCTCATCCTTGCTCGGCGTTGAATGATCGTCAACCATTTTTTTCGCTTGGGTAAAGGCTGGGCTTGCGGCTTCGGCGACCGCTAAACCTTTTATGACAACGTGCTTTATGTTATCGTGCTGAGATCGGTCGAGCTGTTTCGCTTGCCATTCCTCATAAGGGTGGCCCCATGAGCAACACCTCATCTCAATCCGGCCCACCGACCCCGCCCGATCGCTGGTGGCTAGTCTCGCTCATCACGGCCATCGTGGCGATGGCGGCGGCGGTCGCCATGCTTTATCTCCCCGTGAAATGGTCGTGGCTCTTGTTCCTTGGGCTGGTCGTGTTTGTCGTGACCTATCGTTTGCATCCACCTTCCTGGTATCGCCGTCGCGCTGAAGCGGCGTAGCCGTTGCGATGATCGCGACGGCTACGCCGGGGCTGAAGGCCTACGTCCAATGGGACCCGGATACCGTCGCCGGGCTGATCATTGAGACCGGTTGGCCCGCGATCGTTCTGCCATGGCTGGCGGCGATGTGGTTCGGTTGGCTGGATCTTCGCAGTCGCCAGCCATCTCCTCCGCCGACCGCCCCAAACCCCTCCAACTCAGGGACGATGATTGAACAGCAGGCCGTTGGCGATATCACGGCTGAGAATCTTGAGCTCCATATTCACCAAGAAGCTCGTGCAGCCAGCGGTGAGACATCTCCGCCGCCCGCGCCCCCGTCCGGGCCGTTTGCCGACTCGAAACTGCTCCGGCACGCCGCCGGGAAATTGATCGGACGCGCGCGGGAATTGGGTGGGCTGACGCGGGCGTGGAATAGTCCCCATACTCACATCGTGTCGCTGGTGGCCTCGGGCGGGGTGGGTAAGACGGCACTGGTGGCCGAGTGGGTGAATCGTCTTGCCCGGGGCGGCTGGGAGGGCGTCAAGGAGTATTTCGACTGGTCGTTCTATAGTCAGGGGACGCGGGGCGAGGGGGAGGATGCCGATCAGTCGGCCTCGGCCGACGTGTTCATCGCCCGCGCCCTCAAGCATTTCGGCGACCCCGACCCGCAGACCGTTTCGCCCGCCGATCGCGGCGCGCGGCTGGCCGAGCTCGTGGCCGGACGGCGTGCGCTCCTGGTCCTGGACGGCATCGAGCCGCTCCAGCACGAGCCGTCGCTCACGGCTGCCGGGCCGGGCTGCACGCGCAGGCATTGGCTGACGTCTACATCGATCGTATCCTGCGGGGCACGGGCAACGACGGATACTACAGTATAAGGAGGCTCGGCGCGAGCGGCGCGAACCTGGGGGCGGTGGCGTGTTTCTTCGAGCGGCCGTGGTCGCGGCTGTCGCCGAAGCTCTCGGAGGCCGACCAGGCGTGGCTGCTCAGCGAGGCGGCCTTCTACCTGCGATCGCTGGGCCGGCTGACCGAGGCGCTGGAGCCGATGCGAGCGAGACTGGAAATGGCGATCGAGCAGAAGGACTGGATAAACGCTTCAATCCGCACCGGCAACCTGAGCGAGCTCGAGCTGATGCTGGGTCAGGTGTCCGCGGCCTCCAGCGAGCGGTCGGTCGAGTTTGCCGACCGAAGCGGGGACGCGTTCGAGCGAGTGAAGCAACGCGTAAAGCATGCCGACGCTCTGCACCATGCGGGCCGTCGTGACGCGGCGCGCGGGTGGTTCGTCGAGGCGGGAGCCATCCAGGCCGAGTATCAGCGGGAGTATCCCCGGCTCTACGGGAGAGGCCCGGCTTCCGCTACTGCGACCTGCTGCTGGCGGCCGCCGAGCGAGCAACGTGGCAAGCCGGGCTCAATCTGAAACCTCAAATCCAAAATCCCAACTGCGAAGCCGCCTGCTGCGACGTGATCCAGCGCGCCACGCAAACGCTGGAGTGGGCGGAAGGGCAAACTCTTGTCGCACCACTTGAGATCGGATTAGACCACCTCACGCTGACCCGCGCATCGCTGGTTCGCGAGTTGCTCATGGAGCAGGCTCCTGATCCGGCGGCCTGGCAAGATGCCCGCCCCACCAATGACCACATCGCCGCCGCCGTCGACGGCCTCCGCGAGTCGGGCATGATGGACGACCTTCCCCGCGGCCTGCTGACGCGTTCGTGGGTGCTGTTTCGGTCGGGCGACAAGGCCGGGAGCCAGGCGGACCTGGCGGAGGCCGAGGAGATTGCCGAGCGCGGGCCGATGCCGCTGTTTCTGGCCGATGTGTATCTTTAAATCGCGCGCGCCTCTTCCGCGACCGGGCCGAACTCGCGAAGGCCGAGACGCTGCTGGCCGAGCTGGCGGAAAAGGGGTACCGCCGCCGCGACGAAGAACTCGCCGATGCCCTCGAAGCCGCGCAGGTCTGGTAACCGGCATAATCCGCCCCCACCATAAAGGGAACCCCCAAGAATCCGGTTTGCATTCGTCCCTACGGGACTCCGATTCGTTATCGGTATGATTTCTCGCCACTTCCGTGGCGGGCTGAAAGCAATCGTCCCTGCCGGGACTAAACGCGGGGCTGCGTGGGGGGTTATTCGGGATTCGCGGGTCGGATGAGGGCTTGGACGGCTTCGGCGAATCGGCGGCCGCGGTCGGCGTAGGAGTGGAACTGATCGAAGCTGGCGCAGCCGGGGGAGAGGAGGACGGTTTCGCCCTCGGCGGCGCGGGCGGCGGCCTCGGCGAGGGCGCGGCCCAGTGTCTCGCAACGCAGGCATTCGACCTCGCCGCCCCAGGCGGCCTGCATCGCGGCGGTGGCCTCGCCGATCAGGTAGACGGCCCGCACGCGGCGGTGCAGCTCGGCGGTGATCGTGGCAAACGGGCTGTTTTTGTCGCGGCCGCCGGCGATCAGGTGGATGCCGCCCGTGAAGCACTCGACCGCCCGCGCCATCGCCCCCAGGTTGGTCGCCTTGGAGTCGTTGATGAACGCGACGCCGCCGCGCTCGCCGACCGGCTCGAGCCGGTGCGGCGCGGCGTGAAAGGCGGCGAGCGTGGCGGCGATCCGTTTGCGGTCGATCCCGATGGCCTGGGCCACGCAGGCCGCCGCCATCGCGTTGGCGACGTTGTGCAGGCCGATCAGTTTGAGCCCGTCGAGCGCCATGAGCCGGCGCGGGCGCTCGCCTGGTTGCTTGAGCATCATCAGGTCGCCGTCGAGCCACGCGCCGTCCTCGACCGGTCGCTCGAGCGAGAAGCGCCGCACGCGCGCCCGGCCACGCGCGCCGATGGCCAGGCAGCGCGCGTCATCCTGGTTGACGACCAGCACGTCGTCGGGTCCCTGGCGGGCGGTCAGGCGCTGCTTGGCGCGGGCGTATTGTTCCATCGTGGGGTGGCGGTCGAGGTGGTCGGGAGTGACGTTCAGGACCACGGCCCAGTCGGGGCGGAACGCGTCGATCGTCTCGAGCTGGAAGCTGCTGACCTCGACTGCGAAGACGGTGCGGGCCAGGTCCTCGGGGTCCGTGCGCACGGCTTCGCTGAGCGGCAGGCCGATGTTGCCTGCGGCGACCGAACGGCGGCCGGCGTCCGCGCACAGCTTCTGGATCAGCATCGTGACGGTCGTCTTGCCGTTGGTCCCGGTGACGGCCGCCACCCGCGCCCCGCCGCGGCGCAGCCAGCCCAGCTCCAGCTCGGCCCGCACCGGCAAGCCCCGCCGCCGCGCCTCATGGGCGATGGGGTGATCCTGAGCCACGCCGGGGGAGACGACGAGTGCCTCGGCCGGGGCGAGCGATTCGGGGGTCGCCAGGTCCGCCCCTAAGAAAAGTTGAACGCCATCGGCCGAGAGCTTAGTCAACGGCTCGGCGCCGGGTTCGGCGTTGTCATCGAAGAGGAAGACCTCTTTGCCCAGCGAACGCAGCAACCCGGTCGCCGCACGCCCGCTCAAGCCGGCCCCGAGCACGGCGTAGGTCTGATAACCGAGAAATCCTTCCAGCGCGCATGAGGCCGCGATGCTTTTCACTGATTTCAATCCTTGACCATCGACTCGTTAATACGGGAACCGCGCGAATCCTCGTAAATCGCTATTGCGGTGCCTCTTTTGTCGTTGTTCGAGCAGTTCATTTTGCCTCGGAGCCCGTCGGGGCGCCCTAGACGCGCGTCATCGATTGAGTCTCATGCAATCACGATCAAGATTCAAGATAGACGCGCCCGATCAGGTTGGGTGACGAGGCGGAAGGGAATCCAGAGCTCCTTCCGAAAACCCGTCGACGCCCGAAACGGATTCCCACCCCGCGCATCCTCGGGCCCTCGAGCCGGGCCCGCCCGAATTGCATTGACATTCTCCACGTCTTGGCCGATCCTTACGGGCTGGAACATTACGGACTGGCCGGTGAAAATCCGGGGGCGAGATGCATTGTGTCCCCGGAGACGGAAGATGGTGTGAATCCATCGCGGCCCCGCCGCTGTATCCGGTGACGAACGCCGCCATTGAGGCCACTGGCCCCCCGCAAGGGGCTGGGAAGGCGCGGCAAGTAGGACGATCCGGGAGTCAGAAGACGCGCCGGCCAGTTCACATGGGTCTGATCTTCTTCGCGGGTTAGGAAGATGGCCGTCGCGTTGCCCTCATCGTTCACAGTTACCTCTGGCTCTCAGGCTACGCGCGAAAGCGCCGGCCCGGCCGCCCACGCGACCGCGATGCCGAGCCGGCGGCCCATGGCCTCGGTGCCCGACGGCTTTACGCTGATCGAGCTGCTGGTCATGGTGGCCATCATCGCCGTGTTGGTCGCGATCGCGGTGGTGAACTTCGGCCACGCCCAAGAGCGCGCGCTACGGGCGGCCGACGCCTCCAACCTGCACGCGATCGCCATGGCGCTTCAAAGCTACCTCGTTGATCACAACACCTTTCCCCTCGCCGATCGCGAGGCGGGTCCGTTCGCGTCGCATACCGAGCACTCGGTTGAGAACGGCCCGGCGGCCGGCGGTTCCTGGGACGGCCTGCCCTGGCTGCTCTACGAGCTGGATTACATCGGCAAGTGGGAGACGTTGTTCTGCCCGAAATACTTGAGGCTCTATCGCGGCGACAAGACACTGCGCGGCGACCATCCCCGCTATCACAACTTCCGCTATGCCTATAACAGTTCAGCGGTCGGCTCGGGCGGCCACGCCGGGGGGGACGGCAACATCATGAGCGGCGAGGTCTGGCTGGTGCGCGACTTGTGGCTGCCGGCCCATGCGGGCTTTTACGGCGAGGACTTCCCCAAGTATCCGGCCGACTACCGCTACCCCTGGGGGGACGGCGAGGACCTGGAGCACGTCATCTACAGCGACGGGGCCGTCCGTCTGGTCATCGGCGGCAGCGACGACCCACCGCGTGAATACCCAACGCCTTAGGCAACAGGGTGCTGTAACAAGTAGTGCCCCATGCCTCATCCATATAACATTCAATCGTATTCTTGGTTGCGAGGATAAGGAGATTCATCGTGGCATGGAAGAGAATCGGAGAAGAGGTTTCCCCTCCTCAGCCGGCGGAGAGATGAGTGCCTACCGCCGCGCCAGGGGTAGGAAATACTCCTTCTTCAGATCGCGGACCAACAGGCCAGCGATCTCTTCCTGCAACCGGTTCTGGGATGAGAATTGCTTGCGCATGTCGTAGCGACGCGACCATTCAACCTCGCCCGTGTGGACGTCGGTGATGTTGCACTCGATCTGCACGACGCTCCACCACCAGTGGATCGTGCGATTCTCGCCCAGGTAGTCGCGGTAGACGCGGCCCGAAAGCAGTTTGTCGGCCCCCAGTTCCTTGGCGTACTCGATCCGCGGCACCCCGTCGAGCAACTCGAAGACCTCGTCATCGTCCAGATGAGGGTAGGCGTCGCCGAGCAAATCACGCTTATCGGCGAAGTAGTATTTAAGATCGATGGACGAGAACAGGTTGACGAAATCGAGCTGGGCCATGGCGCGCGTGATCGTCTCGGCCAGCAGCACCCCCGCGCGCGGGTTCTGGCGCACGGTGCGCGCGCCGAACCACCAGCCGCGAATCGCCCGCGGCGTATCGCGCATCGACAGCGGCTGGTCGAAGGGCAAGACCAGCCACTTCATCTTCGGGACGTTCTCGGCGGGAAACCGCCCCTGACAACCCAGCAACGCCGCGCAAGCCAAGCAGCCCGCAAGCCCGACGACCCAATGCCGCCAAAGACGCTGATCTGAAAAATGACGCGCCATCACCAATCCGGTCCGTTTGTCCGCGTGTCGGGCGTGCGTGCCTCGAATCGAACAAAGCTTAGCTCCACGCGCGCCCCTGTCAATATAAATCAGGGAATCCGGAGGCCGTCCCAAGCCCCTTGACGACCGTTGCCGTGAAGCGGGAGCGGATAAGAGACAGTTATTGATTCTATTAGATTTACAAACACCCTTGGGTGACAATAAGGCCGCCTTACGGTCCTCCAAGGGGTGTCAGTTAGGGTATGAGACAAGGGTGGCTTCTCCGATACAAACTTCGGTCGCCAACCAAGGCCGCGACTTCCGTCCAGCTTTAGTAGACGCACATTCTCGCCCCGGTTGAGGACGCCCGCTCACAGAGGTCTTTCTTCGTCCGCCAGGGTCGATGGGGTGCTGGCGGTGGGCGCGGCCGCGAATCGGCGAGCCGGGTGAAGTAGATTTGGGACCAGAGCCGTCGGAGTCCCGGTTCGCGGAATTATTTCTGTTCAGGTCGTTAGTCGATCCTGAAAAAGCGCCCATTCGCCCCAATATCAGACTCAAAACGAAACCAGATGGTGTATAGCTTAGCAAGGAAAGCGGTCAGTCGACGCCGAAACCTTGCGAAAGTTGGTGCCATGAAGCCCAATCCCTCCCCCAAGGTCATGACGGAAGACGTCAAGCATGCAATTACACTCGCGGAAAAGGGCGATGAAAACTTAGCCATTAAAGCATTACGGTCGATTCTAAGTGATCCGTCTGACCGTGCGCTCAAATACGTGACGCTTGCATACTGTTATGAACTGAACAACTACTATCCGAACCCATATTTCCCATTTTAGAAATAGAAAGTCATGGTATAATTTTTCGAATGGCCGATGAATAAAGGCCGAAGTCGATGTTCGAGCAGCAAAAGTTGAGAGATCTGATGGGTGAGAGCAAAAAAGAGGCCTTGCGGGTCCAGT
>Ga0310121_10001011_pt1 | contig 29675 bp, 30 predicted proteins | sample CB27_Tmax_986_MG_FD_203504 | JGI IMG/M metagenome (GOLD analysis project Ga0310121, IMG submission 203504) | Marine microbial communities from Western Arctic Ocean, Canada - CB27_Tmax_986 | ecosystem: Environmental > Aquatic > Marine > Oceanic | place: Canada: Western Arctic Ocean | collected... | reverse complement strand
GGGGCGCCCGATCACCGCAGAAACAGTTAAACGCCCTGCCAACTGGAAGGAACAATGGGCAAGCAAGCGACAAAATAGTGAAACTTTGGCTTTGGTGGCGTAACAATTGTGAGTTGCGGCACTAGTTCCTCGCTGATCGTTGCCACCAACGTGTGAAATAGGGACTCCGCATGGTCGGCGTCAAAAAGAGTCCGGACGTAAAAAAGAGTCCTCGCGTCCAAAAAACCTCAGCCTCACGGTTCGCCCTTCGACGGCGGGATACAGAATTGGCTTGAGGTTGATTCGTTGAATAGAGACAACGGGATGAATTCGTGGTCCCTTCTATTGCCACATTCAACGTTGACGATCGTGGCGGATGTTCGCGCAGCGGGGTCAAGCGCTGGATGATCCGGGCGGCCAAGAAACGCCGGCGAGCGATCCCCAGACCCCGACGACGTTCGTCGTTACGTCCTCATCGCTAAGCACCTCGGCGCTTACACCTCGGGCATGTCCATCGCAAATATTCGCCGAACTCGTGGGCGCTCATTTGACATTCGCCCACTGCCGTTCTTTCGCGATCGATCGGCGGCTCGAAGAAATCGCTACGGGTTCGGCGAATATTTACGCCTGACCCCCCGCAGCCTTAGGCGTCATGCGAAGTTACGCCAACTGATGCGATACCGTGCAATGGTACGCTTGGACAAAAAACGGAAGTGCATGGGAATCGAACCCACCGAACCAACGCTTTACGAGGGTTCCAACGGTTTTGAAGACCGCGGCAGTCACCAGACTAGCACGCACTTCCTCAGGACCAATCCAATCCTGTCTCGTGCTTTAATCGCTCAGAGAAATCACCCAACAATCCGCCGATCACATCCCAACCACCCTGGCGCCGTACTTCAATGTCGCCCTGTTGGTTAATCCGACAGATCGTGTGGTCCCGCACACCGGCGGACACTAAATCATCAGCAGACAACTCATCGTCACTCAGGATCTTGCCCAGTGTCTTTCCGGATAACTCGACGAATTTCATTGTGGTTCTCGCTCTCCGATTGTTGGCCGCCCAGGCAGCTCCACGGGACTCTCAATGACTCAGTACAAAGTCGGTATCACACCCACGTGCCGGTGGCATGACATGTCGTCGGCCCGGCTGACTCGAAAACAGTTTACCAAACCACCCTGGGGTCGGAAAAGCCGGCGACGCTTTCGTTGCCCTTAACCCCCATTCTCCGCAACCGTCCGGGCAATCGCCGCGGTCACGCAGTCAAACAGCTTGTGAATCTGATCCACCGTAAGCTGCTCCGATCGAGTGTCCGGGCCAAAACCCATCTCCTGCATCACCTCGTCCACGTCCGCCTTCGTCAGTTGATGTTTCATGGCCGCCACCAACACACTCCGCATGAACTTGCGACGATGAAAAAAGAGCGATCGCACGAATTCATGATAACCCTTCAAGTCGCTAAATCCTGCCCGCAATGTTGGCTGGGGAACAATCTGGATAAACGCCGAGTGAACCTTGGGACGTGGCCAAAAAACCGACGGGGGTAGAACCCGGACAATCCGTGACTCACAGAGACTCTGTACCCAGACGCTCAGGGCACTGTAGTCCTTGGTACCGGGCGACGCCGTCATTCGGTCCGCCAGTTCCTTCTGGATCGTGACCGTCATCGCGTCGGGCGTGGGTACAGTCAACAGCAGATTGGATATCAATGGGGTGGCGATGGCATACGGCAAATTGGCCACCAACAGCCAGCGCCGCGCGGACGTCTCCTCCAGCTTAGCCTGCACCGTCTCCACGACCGCCGGATGAATGTTGTTCTTGTTCCGCAATACATCCTGATGCAACATCGTAACATTCGAAAAACCAAACAAAATATCACGCGCTAACTGCTGCATGCGCGAGTCCACTTCCACCGTCACCACCGCCGCCGCACGTTCCGCCAACTGGCACGTTAACGCCCCCGTCCCAGTTCCCACCTCCAACACCACATCGTCCGACTGAATGTCCGCCTCCCGCACCAACAGCTCCAATAGATTCAGATCCACCAAAAAATTCTGCCCACGACGCGCATCGGGGGTCACGCCTGCCTCCGCGAGTTTTTGCTGGACGATCGTGACTGTTTGACGCGGTGATGGCATCTTTTTCGGTTTTCGGTTTTCGGTTCTCGGTTCGCGGTTCGCGGTTCTCTGCTATGTCCCGTCTAGTTGGTTTCCGAAAAAAATCGCCGACTTCAACGGTGACTCGAGTTTGGCTAGGTGGAACGGGGTACACTCAATCCTGCTGATGTTGTAGATAACTCTCGACATACTTGGCGAGTATATCCGTTTCGATATTGACTTGGTCGCCCGGACGGCGGCGGCCCAGTGTCGTGGCTTGTAAAGTGTGAGGTATCAGCGCGACACTAAAACAATCCAAGTCTACATCGACTAGTGTCAAACTAACTCCGTCGACCGTGATGGATCCCTTGGAGGCCATATGACGAGTCCATTCCGCTGGGAGCTCAAACCAGAACGTCGACCAATCCTCCTCGTCGGACCGTTGTTTAACGTGCGCCACTGTATCCACGTGTCCCGACACAAAATGACCACCCAGCCGACTGCCTGATCGTACTGCTCGCTCAAGGTTCACGGAATCGCCCGTGGCGAGTCGGCCCAGGTTCGTGCGGCGGAGCGTCTCAGTACCGGCCTCGAAGTGTAGATCGCCACCAGTGGTCTCAACCACTGTCAAGCAGCACCCGTTGACCGCCACGCTTTCCCCAATCTCCGCGTCGTCGAACTCGGCATCCGTCACAACAAGACGCACACCTGGTCCGGCGACCTCCAGCCGGGCAACAGATCCCATTTTTTCAACCAAACCCGTAAACATCATTCCCGTTCATTCGTCGTCGTTGCGACTGGTGAGGCTCGAATTAAAACAACCACCGACCACCGACCACCGACCGCGCCACACGGACCTCCATTGATCTTGAAGCCCGATCACGGCAAACGGGGCGTCTCGACAATAGGACGTGTATTGACTCCGTCCGGCGCCAAACGACACATCTCGGCATCATTACCCAATCGCCCAATAGTCTACTAAGTTCCCGCCGCGATTTCACTCAGCCACCCCACTCTCTCAACTCCCCATCCGCGACCAGCACATGAAGAACCGAGAACTGAGAACTGAGAACCGAACCCACACCCTTCCCCTTGCCAGATGCAACGTGACACGGCACACTAGGTTGTTGGTCAAAAACCGTGAAAAAACTCGTGCTCAAGTTCATCCGGGGCGTGAATGTCGGCTTCTGTGGGTAGAGCGGCGGCCCCATTTGAGTTATTTCGCGGGCGTACTCAGAACAGACTCACAACAGGCGTGAAGGAGCGATCCGCGGAGATGAATACAATTGCCAGCGTTCATGGGAGAGAGATTCTTGACAGTCGTGGAAATCCCACCGTCGAGGTGGAAGTCATTCTGACGGACGGATCGTTGGGACGAGCGGCGGTCCCCAGCGGGGCTAGTACCGGTGCCCATGAGGCTTGGGAATTACGCGATGACGACGACGATTACTTCATGGGCAAGGGAGTCACCAAGGCGATCGAGAATATTAATTCCGTATTGGCCGCCGAGCTGATCGGCATGGACGGAACGGACCAGTTGTCACTCGATGAGCATATGATCGAGATGGACGGCACGCCCAACAAGAAAAACCTGGGTGCCAACGCGATCCTGGGGATCTCGTTGGCGGCGGCCAAAGCGGGGGCGGAGTACACTCAACAGCCGCTATATCGGTACCTGGGCGGAGCCGGTGCCCGTCTTCTACCGGCTCCTATGATGAACATCGTCAATGGCGGCGAGCATGCCGACAACTCGGTCGACGTGCAGGAATTCATGGTGATGCCACTGGGATTTGACGATTTCAAATCGGCGCTGCGCTGCGGCGTCGAGATTTTTCACCATCTAAAAGAAGTCCTACAAAGTAACCGACTCAACACAGCGGTAGGAGATGAAGGTGGATTCGCGCCGAATCTAGGGAGCAATCAAGAGGCTTTGGACCTGATCCTGGAAGCGATCAAACAGGCCGGTTATCGAGCGGGTGAGCAGGTTTGGATCGCCTTGGATGTCGCGGCGACGGAGTTCTACGATGCCGACAGCGGTCAATACACCATGGACGGAAAGCAGCTCAGTACGAGCGAAATGGTGGAACGGTTGAGTGATTGGGCCGAGCGATATCCGATCTGTTCCATTGAAGATGGCTGCAGCGAAGACGACTGGGTTGGATGGAAGCTGTTGACCGATAGAATTGGCGAGAATGTCCAGTTGGTCGGAGACGATCTTTTTGTCACCAATACCGAGCGGATCCAGCAGGGTATTGACCAAGGCGTGGCAAATAGCATCTTGATCAAGGTGAATCAGATCGGCACATTGTCTGAAACGATTCAAGCCATTGAATTGGGGCGGCGGCATGGATACAGTTCCATAGCCAGTCATCGGAGCGGCGAGACCGAGGATGCCACCATTGCCGACCTGGCCGTGGCGTTGGCAACCGGACAGATCAAGACCGGTTCCGCTTCCCGCACTGACCGGATGGCAAAGTACAACCAACTGTTACGGATCGAAGAGGAGCTCGGTACATCCGCGGTTTACGCGGGTCGCCAATTTCCGAAGTCCAGCGTGACGGCCAAACTCAACTGACCGATGACCGCACCACGAGCGGGCAATTCGCTTTCCGATTCGCCCTGGACCTGGGTGGCCGTATTCTTGCTCGGCGCGGTAGTTGCTTTGGCGTTAGCGCAGCACAAGTTTAGACACCGCCAGGTTCAGCTGGAGAAACAGTTTTTCGCTCGCCAACAGTCTGGGCACACGGTTCCCATGGATCGTCACCGCTTCACGGACGAGAAGACCGACACGATGATCACCCTTGAGCCGCTGCTCTGGTTGATCATGGTGATTGCGATGGTGTCCAGCTCCTGGTTTTGGTGGACGCGGTGGTCCCTTCGTCGGCACGCACGGAAGCGTGAAGGATTGCACTGACATGACCTGGCACCTAGAACAGCCGTTGCCGATCATCGCGATGGGGGCGTTACTGTTTGCTATGTTGCTAGGCGGGTTGATCAAGACCGGACGTCGCGGGCTACTGGGTGCGATGATTGCAGTGGTTTTCGCGACCATCGGCATGTTGATGTTGGAGCGGATTGTGGTGACGCCTGGTGAGCAGATCGCCGCCACTTTACAGCAGTTGGCCCGGGATATACAGACGAACGAGCCCTCGTTGGTGTTCCAACATATTTCTGCCACGGCCGAGCCGTTGCGCAACGACGCGGAGATGGCGCTTGAACGGATTGAAATTCACAAAGTCACCGTCAAATCGAACTTAGAAACCGAAATCTCCGCCAACGGGGAAAAGGCGACGGCACGATTCAACGCCTCGTTCGACGCCTCGGCAAAATCGGGTTTGGTCAACAACCAACATGCCGCCTGGTTCTTTGTGGTCGACTTTGTCAAGCAGCAGGGTCGTTGGTTGGTCACCGACTACAAACGCTATGACCCGCTCCATCGAGACAGCGAACTGGCAGCGCACGAGATGTGACCTCATTGCGTTCACGGTTTCGGTCTCAACACCATCAGTTCTTCGGTTTCGGCGTCGTACCAATACTCTTCGCCCCGCGGCAGCTCAGGCAGTTCGACATTCGCCTCGTTGACAATTTTCTCCATGAAATCTTTGTGGCTGACAGGGCCGTTGCCATCGGGATCAATGGCTTTGAAGTGCTTCATCGCCTGTGGTATCTGGATCTGAAAGACGACCCGTTCACGAATCGAAAAATACTGCTTCGCAGGCTCGGAAATCATGCCGCCTCCGTAACCGCGTCCTTTTTTACCGACGCCGACATCGGCCACGACCTGCTCTTGACTTGAGTCTGGCCCGCCATGCGTATTCGGCTCCGACGGAACCTCGACGTTGACGATCGAAGCGGTCGGGCGAGCGGGAACTGTGTCTGCTTCCGGCGTCGGAGGGGCAGGGGGAGAGCTGGGCGCGAAACTAAAGTTTTCGACACTGCCGCTATCTGGCGGGGGAGGCGGAGGAGGCGGGGGGGCGCTACCCGATGACGGGGTACTGGTGGGGGCCGGAACGCTCGAGGTTTGATCACATCCCCAGATGCTGACGAGCGCGGCAACTGCTAGAGCCAGCTTACACGTAAAGATAAATCGATGCATGATTCGTTCCTCGATCGTACCGCCGCGCGAGGGATCGGCGGCCTCCGTGACGGCCATAGCCCACAGTGACGTAATGTCCTTTTATGGCAGACTTAAGTCGCACGAACGCAAGGAATCCATTCCAGCCGCGCGCGTCAAGTCGTAATCCATGGGAGTCAGTGTAATATATCCTTTGCGGAGCGCCGTGATGTCTGTTTCGAACTCGGTCGGTTCTGGCGGTGGTCCGAGGGTAGCCCAAAAGTAAGGGTCACCATTCGGATTTTCACGGCGCACATAGTTTCCTCCGTGTCGCCGAACTCCCATGGGAACCACGACCACCTGCCGGGAGCCGTCCACGGCATCCGTTGGAAAGTTCAAATTGAAGAGTACGGCGTCAGGTTCTCGCGCCGCCAACACCTTCCTGATGATCTGGCCCGCACGAGGGGCAACCAATTCGAATCGATCGCGCGGCTCGCGTTCCATGGAGACCGCCACACTGGGAATGCCGAAAAATGCTCCTTCAATGGCGGCCGCGACGGTACCCGAATACAGAACATTGATTCCGCAATTCAACCCATTGTTGATTCCGCTGACAACCAGGTCGGGGGGTTCGTCAAAGAATTCGGTGATTCCGAGCTTCACGCAATCGGCGGGGCTCCCGTCCACCGCCCACCCCCGCTGACGTTTACCATCAAAGCATTCTCGGCATGTGAGTGGAGTTAGATAAGTGATGGTATGCGAGACGCCACTCTGTTCCGTCTGGGGCGCAACCACGATAACATCGCCCATTTCGCGGAGGACGGCCTCCATGGCAGCCAATCCTGGCGCGTGAATACCGTCGTCGTTGGTTAAGAGAATGCGCATCGTCGAGATAAAAATTGCCGGCTCGGAATGTCAGGCGTCGTCACGCGCCATCCAGACTCCTTCTCAGCTGTGTGTGTTTTATGTCCTATCTTGTGTCCTGTCGCGTTTCGGCCTGCCCACCGCGGCTCACTATCCCACCGCGGCTCACTATACGAGAATCATCGGTCGCGGGCAATTCTGGGGCCCCAGGGAGTGGGCCGATGAACCGCACTGGTGATATCCATCCCGACTATTTATAATTCCCCCTTTCATTGCCCGCTTCGTACGGGCTCTATTTGTTTGGCCCATTGAGATGGTCTACCCCATTGAGATGGTGTTCCCTCATGGATGCGGAGGTCGGGCAACCGGTTTTAATCATGACAGCGACGGCTCCGATCTCCACGCCATCGTCCCTGAACGTCAACAACGAGCGCATTCTCGTCCTTGATTTCGGTTCTCAATACGCCCAGTTAATTGCTAGGCGTGTGCGCGAGCAGCGCGTTTACTGCGAGATTGTGCGGCATGACATTTCCGTCGAACGGATCTTGGAACACCAGCCGATGGGGCTCATTCTTTCCGGTGGGCCGTCGAGCGTCTACGCGGACAAAGCGCCGCGATGCGACCCGCGCATATTTGAGATGGGTTTGCCGGTCCTGGGTATCTGCTATGGCATGCAGTTGGCTTGCGATGCTTTGGGGGGCCAGGTGGGAAGTACGCCCGCCCGTGAGTACGGCAGAGCCAAGTGTGAGATCCAAGGAGAGCATCCGCTGTTTGACGGGATTCCACGCAGCGCGGACGTGTGGATGAGTCACGGCGACCAGGTTGCCCAGGTATCAGACCAATTCCTGTCACTCGCCGCGACGGACAGCTGCCCCTTTGCCGCCGTGCGACATCGAGAGTTGCCTATTTTCGGTCTTCAGTTCCATCCAGAGGTAACGCATACTCCCATCGGAGCGGCGTTGCTCGGAAATTTCCTCCAGCACATCTGCGGATGCGAAGGCAAGTGGCGCCTCGGCGATTTCGCGAACCAGTCGATCGAGAAATTGCGGGCGAGGATCGGCGAGCGACGCATCATCTGCGGACTTTCCGGTGGAGTCGATTCCTCAGTCGTGGCCGCGCTGTTGCACCAGGCGGTCGGGGATCAGCTCACGTGCATCCTGGTCAACAACGGGTTACTGCGCAAGGGCGAGCAAGAATCCGTGGTCCGTGAATTTACCCAGCATTTCCAGACCGATCTGAGGGTAGTCCAAGCCGAAGAAACCTTCTTGCGGGAGTTGGCCGGGATCGTCGACCCACAAGAAAAGCGGCTGCGGATCGGGCATATTTTTGTCGAGTGTTTTCGGGCTGAAGCCAAGAGCGTGAACGACGCGGAGTTTCTGGCTCAGGGTACGCTTTACCCCGATGTGATCGAAAGCGGTGCGGCTCCGGATGGTCCAGCCGCGACGATCAAGCTGCATCACAATGTGGGCGGTTTGCCGGACGAATTGGGATTCGAGTTAGTCGAACCGTTACGAGATCTGTTCAAGGACGAAGTGCGCCAACTGGGGCTCGAATTGGGGATTCCAGAAGAACTCGTCTGGCGTCATCCGTTTCCCGGACCTGGGCTCGCCGTCCGATGTGTGGGCGAGATCACCAGCGAACGACTAGACACGCTTCGCGAGGCAGACGCCATTGTCGTGGACGAGATCAAGGCGGCGGATTTGTACCGCCAGACCGCCCAGGCCTTCGCGGTGCTTCTACCGGTACAAAGCGTGGGTGTTATGGGCGACGCACGGACTTACGAAAACGCTGTAGCCGTCCGCTGTGTCGATAGTGACGATTTCATGACCGCCGATTGGAGCCGATTGCCTGCCGACGTACTAGCGCGAATCTCCACTCGTATCATTAATGAGGTTCACGGCGTGAATCGAGTCGTCTACGACATCAGCTCCAAGCCACCGGCGACGATTGAATGGGAATAAGAAGGGTGAATGGGAATAAGAAGGGCTCCCAAAAACGAACTCCCCAAAAACCAAGGCCACACCCGCGGGGAACGGGTATGGCCTTGAGGAGCGGGAGTTATCAGCCTCACGGTGATCGGTGGGGCGAGCTGGGGTTGGCCGTGTCGAATGGCGCTCGTGATTCCCGTGGACTGATGGCAGGAGTGCTTTTGGGTCGGACCCTTAACGGGTTAGCATGTGTAAAATCGGCGCAATCCAGCGATTTAAACCATGAATTTCCCATCGTCGACTACAACAGGCATGAGCGGTACATCAGGATTAACCGTCACGGTTTAACAAACATCCCAACCGACGACGCACGCATCGATCGCACGCCTTCCGCCAGGCGGTGGCCGAGTTCATGTCTGGCAGCGTCAGCATCTCAATTAGATCCCCAACGTAAGGACAATACGCTTCCGGCCAAATGGCTCGCCGGCCTGTCCAGCCCAGGAGTTACCACCCCTCGCGACGAACTGTGTGAGTGATCCAGCCTGGCTAGCCACCACAACAATGCTAGCATTCTCGCGATTTCGCAGGCATTCAAGATCCCCCCATGTGACCGAGCCGTTTGTAGTGTAAAAGTTGCGGCGGAGCCCGCTGAAGATCGAATTGGCGTCTATTTTTCGCAAGGTCACATAAAAGGAGCCAACACAAGACCGTGCTGCTACCAGGGGATGGGATTGGTCCCGAGGTGACGATGGCGGTCAAGCGGGTGTCGAATGTTTGTAATCTTGGAGTCCTATGAACCAGCAATACATTTATCAGATCGCCAACCTCACGAAGAAGCACGGCCAGCGAGAAGTGTTGGCTGACATTTGGTTGGCTTTTTTCCCCGGCGCAAAGATAGGCGTCCTGGGCCGCAACGGAGCCGGCAAGTCAACGTTGCTGCGCATCATGGCCGGTGAAGACACCGAATACGAGGGCGAGGCGCGGCTGACGAACGGTTTCACCAGCGGATATCTACCGCAGGAGCCACATCTCAACCCTGATAAGGACGTGCGGGGAAATGTGGACGAGGCGGTGGCCGGTCGCCGTGCGTTATTGGATCGCTACAACGAGATCAACACGCGACTGGCCGCAGGCCCCGACACCGATGAGATGGAGAAGCTGTGCGATGAATTGGCCACCGTTCAGGATCGCATCGATGCTGGAAACCTTTGGGAACTGGACCGTCAGATCGAAGTGGCTATGTCCGCCATGAATCTTCCCGACCCTGAGGCCAACGTGGAGAGATTGTCGGGCGGCGAGCGAAGGCGGGTGGCACTATGCAAGATTTTACTGGAACAGCCGGACCTCCTGCTCTTGGACGAACCGACCAATCACCTGGACGCGGACTCCGTCGCATGGTTGGAACGACACCTGGTCGCCTATCCAGGCACCGTGGTGGCAGTCACCCACGATCGGTACTTCCTCGACAATGCCGCTGGTTGGATCCTCGAGCTGGATCGCGGCCACGGGATTCCTTGGGAAGGCAACTACTCTTCGTGGTTGGAGCAGAAAGCACAGCGGCTGGCCGTCGAAGAAAAATCGGCCGAGGCCAAGCGCAAGTCTTTGCAACGCGAGTTGGAATGGGTGCGTATGGCCCCTCGAGCTCGCCAGGCCAAGAACAAAGCGCGGATCAAGTCGTACGAGCAGAGGTCCAGCGAACAATTCGAGGACCGTCCGGATGAACTGGAAATACAGATCCCACCAGGACAACACCTGGGTGACCTGGTGATCGAAGCCAAGTCACTCTGCAAGGGCTATGGCGATCTGCAGCTGATTGCGAACTTGGATTTCCACCTGCCCGCTGGTGGTATCGTCGGTGTCATCGGAGCCAATGGGGCGGGTAAAACGACCCTGTTTCGTATGATGACCGGCGCGGAACAACCCGATACAGGGACGCTTCGAGTTGGCCCCACGGTCGAACTGGGTTACGTTGACCAATCGCGAGACGAGCTGAGTGCTGAAAAATCGGTGTTCGAGGAAATCTCAGGGGGCCATGAGACGTTGGAGATGGGTGGCCGCAAAATGAACGCCAGGGCCTATGTCTCCAGGTTTAATTTTCGTGGACCGGACCAGGAGAAAAAAGTCGGTGATCTTTCCGGAGGTGAACGTAACCGTGTTCATCTAGCCAAGCTGCTTCGCCGCGGATCGAATGTGCTCCTCCTTGACGAGCCCACCAACGACTTGGACGTCGACACACTGAGAGCCTTGGAGGAAGCGGTTCTCAGCTTTGTGGGCTGTGTCGTGGTCATCAGCCATGATCGTTGGTTCCTGGACCGCATCGCGACACATATCCTCGCCTTCGAAGGAGACGCCTACGTGCATTGGTGCGAAGGAAACTACCAGACCTACGAGCAACAGCGAAAGGAACGATTGGGAATGAGTGGGGATGAACCACGGCGGTTTAAGTATCGAAAGTTGGCTTAGGCACAATGGAAATGGAGACAGCAACGATGACCTTACAACTTACTTGGCTCGGCCACGGCGGTTGGATCATTAAGATTGGCCAACACACGGTATTGTTAGACCCGTTCCTCAGCGAATCACCTACCGCTCCGATGCCAGCGGATGATTTGGAAGCCGACTTTATCTTGGTTTCCCACGGCCACTTCGATCATGTTCATGATGTCCCAAGCATCGCCAATCGGACGGGCGCCACCGTCATTGCCATCTTCGAGATTGCCCAGTGGCTAGCAAGTAACCACGGCGTGAAGGAAACGATTGGGATGAACATTGGTGGCGGAACGACAACTCCGTTCGGCCACGTCAAGATGACGCCAGCGCAGCACAGCTCGCAGCTGCCCGATGGCAGCTACGGTGGCGTGCCAGCTGGATTTGTGCTCACGGCGGGAGGCAAGAAGCTCTATTTCGCATGCGACACTGGGCTATTCAGCGATATGCAGCTAATTGGGGCAGAGAAATTGGACCTGGCAGTCCTGCCCATTGGTGATCTCTTCACGATGGGTCCAGCGGACTCGTTGGCGGCGCTCCAGTGGCTCCAACCCCGTAAGGTAGCCCCCGCGCATTACAACACTTGGCCACCGATTGAACAGGACGCAGCCGCCTGGGCGGATTCCGTCCGCCAGCAATCGGTCGCCGAACCAATCGTACTCGAGCCCGGCCAAAGTTTCGAGTTGTGAGAGTGCGCCGGCATCGCTAGCGTGCGATGCTATTTCGAGCCGATTCGTATGGACACCAAAGCGCCGGGGGCTGCATAATCCGCCTCCGCCCAAGGCGATGCCCGTATCCCATCGTCATATCTGACCAACGAATCTCCCAGGGAAGGTAGATATCATGTTCGCTCGTACCTTGTCGACGTTGCCGTTTCGGACTCTTTTCCTGGTGTTTTCGTGCGCGTCGCTTTCGGCAGGCAATGCCAATGCCGCCAAGTTATTGCGTTGGAAGTTAGAGGAAGGGGAAACGATTCATGTGCGGTTCGTCCAGGACATGACGATGGAGGCCAGTCAAATAGGAAAATCGACCGCGGACATGGCGATGGACATGAAATGGGTGGTCCAAGACGTTGAGCAAGATGGGACCTATCTATTACGTCAATCGATTGAGCGGTTGCGGATGAAGATACACGCGCCGGGCATCGAGGAGATAGAGTACGACACAAACTCGGAACAAAATAGCGATAGTCCCGTGATCCAGAACCTGTCGCAAAGCCTTCAACCGTTAGTCGGAATCGAGTTTGTCCAAAACATGAGCGATCGCGGGGAAATATTGGATGTGAGACTTTCGCCGCGAGACCAGGCCAAGTTGGAGAAACAGCCGGCCAACGCCCAGCTGCGGCAGATTTTCTCTAAAGACGGGTTGAAGGCATTGCTCAGTCAGGCGGCGACGGTTTTGCCGCAAGGGCCGATTCAACCCGGACACCGATGGCAAGGCACAACGGAGACTCGCAGCCCGATGGGCAACATGCATCTGGACCTGCTTTACACCTACAAAGGCACCGAAGTACACAACGGTCGGCCATTGGAGAGAATCGACGTGCGGATGTCCATTCGGTTCGGTGACGAAGTCAAGGCGTTGGGACTTCAAATCGATGTAAAGGACCAGAAGAACTGGGGCACCATGTACTTCGACGCCAAGGCTGGTCGATTCGTGGAAACAGTCATGAACCAAAACATGACTTTGGAGACTTCGCTAGGCGCGCAGACGCACAGTCAGAAGTTGGACACGGTCCTTCGGATGCAATTTGTGGACGCCCGCGCGCAGCGTGATGGTCAAGTCGGCCTGAGTCAGGCACCACGGGATGGAATCCCCGTGACGCCGGTTTCTCAGACCAGGACCGTGACGACGGAAACCGCGGCAGCCGAATAGCGCATCGGGCTCCGATCAATCGGCTGTCGACCCGGTTTCCGCAATCGGCACTTTGACCTGGATCTCATCTCCCTGGACACGCACATCAAATGCGTCAGTCTTGACCGTGGGGTTATCACACCAGGTGCCATCGCAAACGCGAAACGACCAGGCGTGCCAAGGGCAAATCACGACACCCTCTTCGAAATGCCCGTCCGCCAACGAAGCACCCATGTGAGGGCATAGGTCGTCGATTGCATAGTATTTTCCCTCAGCATGGAATACGGCCACGATGCGACCGTTGACCGTGTACGTGGCGGCCTGACCGTCGGCGATCGTGCCAACTTTCGCAACGGTGGTGAATTCGGACATAAGAGATTCTCACGGTGGTGGACCCTTTTAAGCACTCAGTCTACTGAATTCTCGTCATAAATGCCGAGATGTGGCGGAGTGACAGGAACGGCCGGTTCACCACTCGCCTCAATTTCGTGTTCCACGGGAGTTCTGGCGATTTTCCCGTCGGCCGAGGTTAGATGTATATCCGGACGAGGATTCTTCACGGCCTTCTCCAGACAGGCGGTTTTCGCGAGCGGCGACGGTATCATACCGGTCTACTAAAGACACACCGTACGTGCAAGAATAAACCGATTGCATGCAACGAGCACCTGGACAGGGGGCCTCAACCCAACCGCCATGATCAATACCCAACTTCGAGACCAGCTGGTCCAGCACGTTTTGCCTAAGGTTCAATCTCCCGCGCAGTACCTTGGCGGGGAATTAAATATTATCCGCAAGGACCATGCGTCGGTCCGCGGGCGGCTGTGCATGGCATTTCCCGACACGTATTCGATTGGTATGAGTCATCACGGCCTTCAGATTCTCTATTCGCAGATGAACGGTCGCGACGATTGGTTGTGTGAGCGTGTCTTCACACCATGGGTCGACATGGAGCAGCAGCTGCGAGATCACGACTTGCCGCTCTACAGCCTGGAGACCTTCACCCCGCTCCACGAGTTCGATGTGTTGGGTTTTAGCCTCCAATACGAGATTGGTTCGATCAATGTATTGACGATGTTGGACCTTGGTCGTATCCCCCTGCACGCCGCTGAGCGTACACTGGCCGATCCATTGGTCATCGCCGGTGGGCCCTGCGCGCAAAATCCGGAGCCCATGGCACCATTCATCGATCTATTCGTGACCGGTGACGGAGAACCGAGTTTGCCGCTGGTTTGCGATCGATGGATGGAACTTAAGCAAGCTGCCGCGACGGACCAGGGAGTCCTCACGGGAGAAGCCGGCCACCAGCAACGGGCTGAGCTATTAGCAGTGATGGCCGCCGAGTTGCCGTTCTGCTATGTACCTTGCTTTTATGAACCAGAATACATCGATGGGAGGTTGGCTACACTCAACCGCACACGAGGCGACATTCCTGAAACCATTGAGCCGTCCGTGATCGCGGATCTGGATGGCATGCCGCTTCCGACCAAACCGATCGTGCCCTATGTGGAATGTGTGCATGATCGCATCGCCATCGAAATCATGCGCGGCTGTCCGTGGCAATGCCGCTTTTGTCAAAGCACCGTGATCAAACGGCCGTTGCGGATTCGCGAGGTAGACACGATTGTCCAGGGAGCTCTGGAGAGTTACCACAATACTGGCTTCAATGAGATCTCGATCCTGTCTTTGTCCAGCAGCGATTACCCACATTTTGAGGAATTAGTCCTGGAGTTAAAACGTGTTTTTGGACCATTGGGTGTCAACATTTCCGTGCCGAGTCTTCGCGTGAATGAGCAGCTGCGGACCATCGCGGAATTGATCGGTAGTAATCGACGATCGAGCCTCACGTTGGCTCCGGAAGTAGCCCGCGACGACATGCGTGAACAGATTCGCAAAAAGATCAAGAATGAGGATCTTTACGAGGGTTGTCGTCAGGCGTTCCGTCGCAATTACACGGCCGTCAAACTTTATTTCATGATCGGCTTGCCGGGTGAACGCGAAGTCGATTTGGACGGCATCGTAGAAATGGCCGAAACGATCTCCGAGATAGGCAAACAGGAGCGTGGAAGATACGTCAAGGTCACGGCCAGCGTCTCCAACTTCGTCCCCAAAGCCCATACACCCTACCAATGGAATGGCATGCGTCGGCGCGAGTATTTTGAATGGGCCCAACAATACATGCGAAAAAAATGTCGCATTCGCAGCGTACACATCAAATGCCACGACATCGACACCAGCATGTTGGAGGGAATCCTGAGCCGCGGTGACCGACGGACCGCTGCCGCCATCGAGTTGGCATGGCGGCGAGGTGCCAGGCTCGACAGTTGGCACGAACAGATGAACTCCGATCGCTGGTGGCAAGCCTTGGTGGACTCAGAAATCGACGTCGATCGGCAACTTCACGAGCCCTATCAACTCACCGACAAGCTGCCTTGGGACCACGTCAACGTCAAATACGGCCGTACGTTTCTGGAGAAAGAACAGACGCGATCACTGGTCCAACTCGACAAAATGGCCAACGCACAATAGGCCCACGACACCACGGGCCCACGACACCACGGGCCCACGACACCAGGGGCCCACGGCACGGCAACCCCACCGCGTATGAAAGCCGGCGCCTCCAGGCCACCGGTCTGATCAGCCCGCCACGGACACCGTCAAATCAAAGGAAAACCCGTTGAGCCCACCTGATTCCCATCAGCGTGAAGTGACATTTCGAGAATTCCAGTCGCTGATTCGCGAAATGTATTTTGAGAAGGATGAAACTCGCGGGATCGACGGAACGTTTATGTGGCTGATTGAGGAGGTCGGCGAATTGGCCGCGGCGCTGCGTGGAAACGACGCTGAAAACCGAGAAGAAGAGTTCGCGGACGTGTTGGCCTGGCTCTCCACCATCGCCAATGTGGCGGGCGTCGACCTTACCGAGGCTGTCTTGCGTAAGTATGGTGAAGGGTGCCCTGGGTGCCACCAATGGATCTGCACCTGTTCGGACGCGGAAAAGCCGTAGGCCCTGAAAAAACAACCGTCGAGCTCGGCGTTCGTCAACTTATGCCGTCAACACTCATGCCTGGTAACTCTTCCTCACGCATCCTGGTCGTTCTGGCCAGCTCGATGCTGGTCTCCGGCCTGATTTCGACCCGATCTCAAGCCGGTTGGGCAGCCGACCATGGCGACGATGATGTGAATGTCCGACTGGGACTAGACGACAAGTTCAAATTGGGACATTGGACCTTCGTGCGTGTCGATTTTGGCCCGCGGAGTCCGCTCTCCGACGGTTTTAGGGGAGAGTTGATCGTGACCGTCCCTGACGACGAGGGAGTCTCGTGCTCATTTCGGGCGAACGTGGAGTCGACCAGCGATGGTGTGACCGGATATTTGAAGGTAGGTCGACCCCAGGGGGAGTTGCGCGTCGAAATCCACCCTCGGTCGGGGCCAAGTTGGTCTGAGAACTTTCCTTTGGATGGTATCGCCACTTCGATACGGAATCGCCAGCAACATCTGTTGATAATGGGTGATAACGAAGACCTCATGGATGTGTTTGCGCTGAAGACCAACAGCCGTGAACAGCTTATCGTCTCCCACGTCACCTCCCCCGAGGAATTACCGAACCAGTGGTATGGCTACGACGGTCTCGATGCCATGGTGTTGTTGACGAATGCACCTGAATTCTATGGTGAGCTGACGGCGGACCAATCCGAAGCGATCCGCATGTGGGTTGCCCAAGGCGGACGGGTACTGGTGAGTTGCGGTGACCATGCAAAACAACTGCTGTCCAATCGCTCACTCGTGTCGGAATTAACCGACCTAAGTCTACTGGATGTCGTGCCACTATCGCAGACCACGGAGCTAGAGTCCTACGCCGGTGCTTCCCAGCGATTGGACTTGATGCTTCGCGAATCGATCGACGAAGGTAAGTTAAACGTAGCTGTTGTGCAGGCCGAGTCAGGACGGAGCCTGATTCGAGAGGGCAGGGGTGATCGAGCTGTTCCCGTTGTCCTTCAGCAATCCCATGGTTTTGGGCAGGTCCTGTTCGTTGCGGTGGATTTGAATGACCCACGACTCGGAAAGTGGACTGGACACGGCAAGCTAGTCAGAAAGTTATTGGTCGGACTGCTAGGAAATACTCGAGATTCGATTCCCGAGTCCGATCAAGGCCAACTCACACATCTGGGTTTTGACGATATATCAGGACAATTGCACGCGACTTTAGACCAATTCCCTGGCGTGCGGCTCATCCCGTTTTCATGGGTCGCTGCTTTGGCGGTTGTCTACGTCGTATTAGTAGGTCCCGCGGAGTATTTATTGCGACGTCAGTCAAATGACTCTCCGCGTTATGCCTGGATTGTTTTGCCGACAATGGTCGTCGGGTGTTCCGGCCTGGTGATGGCCCTAAACCATTATTGGAAGGGCAATCGTTCGATGGCCAACAAGGTGGAAATCGTGGATGTGGACACGGTCAGCGGTCTGGTCCGTGGCACGACATGGTCCCATCTCTATAGCGCTGAATCCAAGCGACGCAATGTTTCGCTGGTGCCGCAGCTGGAGGCGCCGTTCGTGCCCAGAACGGGAGCCATTCTCTTCAGCTGGGATGGGTTGGCTGGTGACAGTTTTGGCGGGATGGCACATCCTGGCTCTCTCGCCGCGCGCGGTTTCGCTGGCTACGAGATCAGCATCCAGCAGCAGCAGCCTGACGATTACCCCACATCCGTCATCAAGGGGATTCCGATGCCTCGCTCATCCACGCGAGCCACGGTAGGGCGTTGGTGGAATGAGCAGGCCGTGGTCGGCGATTCGGAGACGATGGGAGCCTTGGAGGAGACGATCTACGAACAGTTGAAAGGGACACTGCGCAATACCACGCCGTGGAAGTGGCAAAATTCTTTGCTGTTTTTTCATGGATGGTACTACAACCTCGGCACAATTCAGCCTGGACAGGAAGTGTCGCTTTCCAATAAGCCGTACGCCCTGAGCCTACCCAAGTTGTTGGGTCGGCGTAAGATCGTGGAAACCAAAGGGATCACGACTCCCTGGAAAAAGGATTCCATGAATCTGCCACGAATCATGGAGATGATGATGTGGCACGACGCGGCTGAAGGACGAGCCTACACGGATCTTCTACACCGACAACAACGATTCCTGGACATGAGCGATCTGTTGGCCTCGGGACGCGCCGTCGTGGTCGCGAAGGTCGAAAAACCGGTGACGGAATTGGAGTGGGATGGGGACGAGGTTCGCGACGAGTCAGGACGCAGTCGCACTTACCTCCGCGTTGTATACTCAGTAGCGCTGCGGAATTAACTCTCAAGGTAAACTGACGGCAATCAAGGAAAACTCCGTTGATCGAAGCACGCGATCTGACGAAACGATATGGTGAGCAGTTCGCCATCCGAGGAATTGAACTGGATCTCAAGGAAGGGGATCTGTTCGGCTTTATCGGTCCCAATGGTGCTGGGAAGACCACGACCATGCGCATCATTGCGACGCTGCTCAATCCAACCTGGGGCGAGGCGTACGTCAATGGATACTCGATTTACACCAAACCAAAAGAGGTTCGCCGTTTGGTGGGATACATGCCGGACTTTTTTGGGGTTTACGATGACATGAAGGTCATTGAGTACCTGGAGTTTTTCGCTTCCGCTTATCGTATCCGAGGCCCCGCGCGACGCAAGGTTTGCAATGAGATGCTCGAGCAGGTCGACTTGGACTTCAAGCGGGACGCATATGCCAACACGTTGTCGCGTGGCCAGACGCAGCGGTTGGGACTAGCCCGCGTCCTCCTCCACGATCCACAAGTCCTCTTGTTGGACGAGCCGTTAAGCGGACTGGACCCGCGAGCCCGTATTGAAATGCGAAATCTCCTTAAGCGACTGAGAAGCGGTGGCAAGACGATTGTCGTTTCCAGTCACATACTGCCAGAGTTAGCGGACGTCTGCAACAAGATCGGCATAATCGATCGCGGCGTGATGAACGTGAATGCGGAAGTTACCGACGTGATGCGTCAGTTGCGTACCGAGATCGTCCTGTTTGTGCGGGTCGCCGAGAACACTCGCAAAGCCGAGAAACTGTTGGGAGACCACCCCAGCGTCGCGACGGTCACGAACCAAGACGGACGGCTGATAACAACGCTCAAGCCGAACATCGAAGACTACAGCGAACTGGCCACCATCTTGGTCCGAGCCGAGTGCCGACTCACGGAGTTTTGCGAACAAGAGATTAACTTGGAAGCCGCCTTCATGGCGCTGACCAAAGGGATGGAGGACCAAGATCCGACAGGAGATCAAGACGCGGAGCCCAACGAGGGCTGATGGAGGTTCCTCCCAATGCGAATTTCCGCCAAAAAGATGCTGGCCATTGTGTGGGCCTCTCCGTGGTCTTGCCTCGGCCTATTGTTAGGTCTAATCGCCATTCTCACTGGAGGCGGCCTGCAATGGCGTCATGGAGTGCTAGAGTTCCATGGAGGGATCCTGCGCCCACTCTTGCAGCGCGTTCCAATTCTCGGAGGCGCCTCCGCCGTCACGTTGGGACACACGACCTTGGGACGCAATCTCCACGATTTACAGCGATGCAAGGATCACGAATGCGTTCACGTGGCCCAATATGAGCGGTGGGGACCGTTGTTTGTCCCAGTCTATTTCCTCTGCAGTCTTTGGGCTTGGCTAACGGGTCGACGTGCTTATCGCGATAATCCGTTTGAGCGCGAAGCTTATACGAAAGCTCCAGTCCACTATCATGACGATCCATCGCTGTCTTAGACCCCAGTTCCATGCTCCGTCAGTTCGCCATCGGCCATGGCATCGTGGGCTAACGATGTGGGTCGCTCTGATTCCCTGCGCCGTGACCCGCGCTCAGCCGGAATCGGAGTTCACCGATCGCCGACATCACATGGTCGACGAAGTGATTCGTGACGCGGGTGTCACGGATGCACGTGTGTTGGATGCAGTGCGAACCGTGCCGCGTCATCTGTTTGTTAAACGCGAACAACGTCCCCGTGCTTATTTCGATATGGCGCTGCCGATCGGTGACAAACAGACGATCTCCTCTCCGTTCATTGTGGCCCTGATGACCGAGGCGTTGAAGCCCCAGCCGACGGATCGTGTCTTGGAAATCGGCACCGGAAGTGGTTATCAGGCGGCCATCCTGAGCGGGTTGGTAGCAGAGGTTTACTCCATCGAAATTGTGGAGCCATTGGGACGGCTTGCCAAACGAACACTGGCCAAACTCGGATACGATAATGTCCGCGTACGAATTGGCGATGGCTTTGCGGGTTGGCCCGAGTTCGCGCCGTTCGACAAGATTATTGTCACCTGCTCGCCGGGCGAAGTGCCGCAACCACTCGTGGACCAACTTCATGACGACGGCCAAATTGTAGTTCCCGTGGGGGATCGCTATCAACAAACCCTTTATTTGCTTACCAAGCACAAAGGGGAGATCCGCGAACGGGCTTTGCGGCCGACGTTGTTCGTCCCCATGACCGGCCAGGCGTTGGACGGTGTTCAAAACCCTATTGAATCGCTGAGTATTACCAACGGATCCTTTGAGGAGAAGGACATGAGCGACGGATTGATTTCCGGATGGTACTACCAGCGACAGTTAGCACGGCTCCGCGACGACGACGCGCCGGATAAGGAGTTCTTCCTGCGATTTGAGAATCAGACGCCGGGTCGGGCCAGTCATGCCTTGCAAGGTTTTTCCGTCGACGGTCGCCATGTCTCGGAGCTTACCTTGAGCGCCTGGGTGCGGGCCAAAAGGGTCCACGCTCATGAGAACTCGGACAGGGCTCCCTGTATCGCTATTACCTTTTATGACGATCAACAGCGCGAACTGGGCAACCAATGGGCCGGGCCGTGGCATGGCGACCAACCGTGGCAGGAGGTAAAGACCTCCTTTCGCGTCCCTCGACGTGCCCAGCATGGGATTCTCCGAATCGGTCTTTTTGGGGCGGTCGGGACCTTCGATGTCGACCAGATTCGGCTCAAAACGGCCGAAAAATAGCATTTTCTGGCCTGAATGTCCATTTTCGGAAGCATCGCTCGCGACATTTCAGGGATTCGCTATCCCCAAAAAACATCGCAGATTTACATCTCCTCTCATTCGTCCTATTCTCCTCTAAGGTAAAACTCATCCCAGTCGACTTGATTTAACAATCCGTCTGAGTAAGCTTAAGCGACTGCAGGGCAAAACGATGATGGTCATGCCTGGGACGGTGTCCACGTCGTGTTTGAATCAACTTTGGTGTTTTATATGGAGAGCTACGGTGATGAAACTTGGAAAACTGGTTCCCACGGTCATGCTGGCAGCTGGTCTGCTGTTGGCCAACAACGGTGAAGCCGATGCCACTTTCGGCTGGTATGGCGCGAGCGCTGGTTCTCATGGCAGCTATGGCGGTAGCTACGGCTCGGGTGGTGGCAGCTACGGCGGCTATCACTCGGTAAGTTATGGAAGCGGCGGATCCTATGGCTCGGGTGGTAGCTACGGCTCGGGTGGTAGCTATGGATCGGGCGGTAGCTATGGCAGTCATGGAAGCCGCGGTGGTGGCTTTATGAGCCGTATTCACGCGCGTCGCGCGGCACGTGCCTCCCACGGCTCCTATGGGTCTGGTGGTAGCTACGGTTCCTACGGCTCTCATGGTTCCCATGGCTCATACGGTTCACACGGTAGCGCCGGGAATTCATATGTTCGCTCGGCACATGTGGTCACCTACAGCAGCCCCGTAACGACTTGTAGCTGTTGTGGCTGCTCGGCGGTCGTTGAAGAGACTTGTAGCGACTGTGGCTCACCCGCGGTCGAGAGCGCCGAACCGACACCGGCTCTCGGGGAAGGCGATCCGGATGTGCCTGCCGAGGAAGCAAGGGCCAGGAGTGCCACCTCCGCGATGTTGGCCGTTGATGTTCCCGCGGATGCCATTGTTTATGTCAACGGACATCGTACCCAAACGACTGGCGCCCACCGTCAATACGTTTCAGCCGGGCTCGAGTCGGCTCGTAATTACCGTTATGAAGTCCGAGCCGAGATCGTCCGCGGCGATGAGACTTTGACCAAGACGGAGACGGTGGACCTGCGAGCAGGTAACACGTCCCAAGTGGCTTTCAATTTTGACCAGCTGGCTGAGCTGAAGACAGTTCTCACGCTTCATGTCCCCGAGGATGCCACCGTCACCTTGGCAGGTGCCGCTACCTCGATGACTGGAGACACGCGTGTCTTCGCCACCAGTAATCTGGAACAAGGCCAGACGTGGCACGAATATACCGTCGAAGTCACCGTCGAGCGTGACGGCGAGTCTCAAAGCAAAGAACAGACGCTAACGATTGAGGCCGGCGAGTCTCACGAATTGGCGTTTGTTTTCGATGACACCATCAAACTGGCTTCCGCCCAATAATTTTTTGCGGAAACGTCTTTCTTGAAACTGAAACCCTTCGGGTCGGCGAACCGATCCGAGGGGTTTTTTGATGGGATTGAGCAATGCTGTTTCCGGGGAACGGTTGGGACGCTACATTCTGATTATTGGTCGGCATGTTTACTCGGTGAAATCCGAAGGTAAACGTGGAATCCAATGCAGTGTTGCATCCTCGGGCCTGCTCGGAATCAATTCGCCTTGAATACCACCGATTCTTCCACCAGCTGGTCTCCCACTTGGCGTTGGTTTGTCAGCGTATTGTTGTTGGTCCATCTTTTCTCGGTGGTGATCGCCCCGCTGGCGGATCCTCCTCCATCCAGCGAGTTTTCACGAGCGATGGCGCGCGCGGTCAGCCCCTATCTTCAGGCCGCGGCGTTGGACAACGGTTATCGGTTTTTTGCGCCCGACCCGGGCCCCAGCCACCTAGTACGGTACGAGCTGGCTTGGTCGGACGGCCGATTGACAACGCATCACTTTCCCAGTCGTGAGGATCATTTTCCTCGACTGCTTTACCACCGCCACTTCATGTTAGCCGAGATGATCTCGAGTCTGGCTGGACCGTTCGCCGAAGAGCCGCCAGACGGGTTTATCAATCAGCGCGAGCGGAGTGCATTCCATGAACAGAAGCAACGAGCCATGATCCTGGTCGAATCCGTGGCATCCTACTTGTTACGCAGCCATCCAGAAGTCGACGAGATTAGGCTGTTTTTGGTGACCCATGTAGTCCCGACTCCTGCCGACGTGCGTAACGGAATGAAACTGGACGATGCACGGCTCTACAGCGAACTGCCGCTGGGCCGATTCACGAGGAGCTATTTCCAGCTGTGATCCGAGCCTATTTTCGCGAGCTGATCGAGTCATCGTCACGTGGTTGGAATACGTTCTGGTTCCAACCGAGGGATACGGCCACTTTAGGGCTGATTCGCTGCCTCGCGGGTTGCATGTTGTTCTACACTCATCTGGTTTGGTCATTGGACCTGGCTGGATTCTTTTCGCCTCAGGGTCGCATCTCCAATCGTTTTTTGTACGACTTTTACGGCCAGTCATTCGCCTGGTCGCACCTGAATTTGGTGCAATCCACTGCCATGCTTTGGTGCCTTCATCTGATTGCTTTGTCCGTCTTGTTCTGTTTCATGATCGGCTTGTTCACACGTGTCACTTCGATTTTGAGCTTCTTGATCACGGTCTCTTACGCCCATCGCGCGCCGGGTGCCCTGTTTGGGTTGGACCAGATTAACGCGATGCTGGCCATGTATCTCATGATTGGTCCCAGCGGTGCCTCGTATTCGGTGGATCGATGGCTTCGCGGCAGGGCAGGGGAGAGGGCAGGGGCTGCGGGTGGAGAACCGACGATGCCGTCCGTTTCGGCCAACATCGCCACACGGCTGATCCAGCTGCACCTCTGCGTGATCTACTTTTTTGCCAGCACGGGAAAACTTCAGGGTATCAGCTGGTGGGAAGGGACCGCCATGTGGTTGGCGATGGGGAATTTGGAATACCAGTCGCTCGATGTCACGTGGCTGGGACGATGGCCGTGGCTCATCAACATCATGACCCACATCTCGCTTTGGTGGGAATTGTCCTATTCCGCGCTGGTTTGGCCACGACTAACGCGACCGCTGGTCTTATTCATTGCCGTACCACTCCACCTGGGAATCGCCTGCTGCATGGGGATGGTTACGTTCGGCGTCATCATGCTGGTCGCCAACCTTGCCTTCGTATCTCCTCAGCTGGTTCGCACAACCGTCCGCTGGCGGCCAGCCTCGCCGTGGCACACCGAAGTTGATTGAGCGTTCCCGTGGCGGGTATAATGACGAGATCCAGCAAACCTTCGGTCGATTCACAGAGGAGTTGAGGCATTGTACCAGAAGTTGGCGGTAGTCGGCGCTACGGGCGCCGTGGGACGCATTATTCGGCAATTGCTTGAAGAGCGCCAGTTTCCGATTCAAGACATCGTGTTTCTGGCTTCGGCCCGATCGGCGGGTACGACGCTCGAGTTTCGTGGGCAACCGGTAAAGGTCGAGGAGCTAAGACCGGAAATCTTTGACGACATTGACATCTGCATCGCCAGCACTCCGGATGAAGTGTCGCGTGAATTCGCCCCGTGGGCCGTCAAGCGGGGCACGGTCGTCGTGGACGAAAGCGCCGCCTGGCGCATGGATCCCAAGGTACCGTTGGTGGTTCCCGAGGTGAATCCCCGGGCAATCGAGCAGCATCAAGGGATTATCGCCAGTCCCAACTGCTCCACGACGCAAATGGTGGTCGCCATGAAGCCACTCCATGATGCTGGAAGGATCCGGCGAGTGATCGTGAGTACCTACCAGGCGACCAGCGGCGCCGGGGTGGCCGGCGAGCGTGACCTCGTTAACGGAACTCGCGCGGCCATGTTGGATGAGCCATACGAGTACGAGACGTTCGCGCATCCTATCGCCATGAATCTGATTCCTCAAATCGGTTCCGCCCAGCACGAAGGCTATACATCCGAGGAGATGAAAATGGTGTGGGAAACTCAGAAAATCTTTGGTGACGAAACGATTCAAATCAGCCCCACCTGCGTACGGGCACCGGTAACCAATTGCCACTGCGAGTCGATCTTGGTGGAGACTGAGAAAAAGCTGACGGCCCCACAAGCGCGAGAGCTATTCGACCAGGCCGACGGGATTACTGTCCTGGACGACCTGTCGACGGGAAGTTATCCGATGCCACTTAATTCAGACGGGTACGATGACGTGTTTGTAGGACGCATCCGTGAGGACCTCTCCAGCCCCAGTGGCATAGCGTTTTGGTGCGTCAGCGACAATCTGCGCAAGGGGGCCGCCACGAACGCCGTGCAAATCGCTGAGCTTCTGGTGGCCAGTCGCGCCGCGACGTAGCGATTCATGCCGACGTACAAGTTAACGCTGGCTTACGAGGGCACCGCCTACGCCGGCTGGCAGATCCAGACCAACGCGGATACGATCCAGGGAAACCTTGAATCAGCAATCCAACGGATTACCGGTTACGCCGTTCGAGTTATGGGAAGTGGCCGCACGGACTCAGGCGTGCATGCCCTGGGACAGGTGGCCAGTTTCTCGGCGGACTCGCGGCTGGATGGCAATGAAATGCTGCGGGCGTTGAATGGCAATTTGCCTTTGGATATTCGCGTTCTCGGCTGCCAAATCGCCAAGGATGGATTTCATGCGCTACGGGACGCGACCGGTAAGCGATACCGGTATCACATCCGTGACGGCGACCTTCCCAACCTGTTTCGCCGCCAATATAGCTGGTACGTCCCGGACCACCTTGATGAGAAAAAGATGACGTCGGCCGGTCGTTTTTTGTTAGGGCGGCATGACTTTTCCAGCTTCGAGGCGGCCGGCGCGCCGCGGGCAACCAGCGTCCGCACCGTATCAGAGTTGGACGTCCAACGAAGGGGAGGGGAGGGGCGCGAGGAAGTTCGCCTCGAAGTTCACGCCGACGGATTTCTCTACAATATGGTGCGCAATATGGTGGGGACGCTGGTGGAGGTAGGTCGTGGAGCCCGACCAGCAGAATGGGTGGCGGAGGTGCTAAAAGCCCGCGATCGACAGGTTGCAGGCCCTACGGCCCCGGCGCACGGCCTTTTCCTGGTTCACGTCGATTACGATGACGTTTGAGTCCAGAGCTGTACGGATTGCCGATGCGGATTGCTCACATTATCACGCGGATGATTCTTGGAGGAGCCCAAGAAAACACGCTTCTCAACTGCCGAGACCTGATGCGCGAGCATGGCGACGATGTGCTGCTGGTCACCGGACCAGCGCTAGGTCCAGAAGGCAGCTTGATGAACGAGGTGCGACGCGTGGGGATCCCGCATGTCCAAATCGACAGCTTGCGGCGCGCCATCCATCCGATCCACGATTGGCGGGCCTATCGAGAAATTCGCACCATTCTGAAAGAGTTCGCGCCGGATGTCGTTCACACCCACAGCGCGAAAGGTGGTATTCTTGGTAGGCTGGCTGCCCATTCACTATCGGTTCCAGCGATCTTGCATACGGTGCATGGGGCACCGTTCTACAAGCACCAAAGCGCTTTGGCACGGGCCTGCTACCGGCTATGTGAAACAGGAGTGGCGAAAAGGTGTCACGCCATGATCAGTGTTGCCGACGCGATGACAGATCTCATGGTCGATGCCGGAGTGGCCCCGCGTTCAAAATTCACGACCGTGTATAGCGGGATGGAAGTCCGTCGATTTCAGGATCGTGAATCCGAACGTGCCACGATGCGCGGCGAGCTTGGATACGGGCCGGACGATGTCGTTGTGGGAAAAATCGCCCGGCTGTTCGACCTCAAAGGGCACCCGTTCGTGATCCAGGCGGCCCAGGAGGTGATCGCACAATGTCCCAGTGTCCGCTTTTTGTTCGTTGGCGACGGGACGTTGCGAGCCCAGTATGAACAGGACATCGCTCGACTGGGACTCTCTCACCATTTCCACTTCACGGGGCTGGTACAGCCCGGCCAGATACCGTCTTTGATCGCCGCCATGGATGTGTTGGTTCACGCCAGCCTCCGTGAGGGACTGGCCCGCGCGCTTCCACAAGCTCTTCTGTTGGAACGACCGGTAGTCAGTTTCGACATCCATGGGGCCAATGAAGTGGTTCTCGACGAGGAAACCGGGTTTCTTGTCGAAGCGTGCCAAGTGTCCGACCTGGCCCAACGGATCATCCAGCTCGCGCGGGACCCGTATCGTCGCGAAAAGATGGGACGCGCTGGACGTAGATTATGCGAGAAACGCTTTGATCATCTGCATATGACTCAACAAGTACGGACCCTTTATCAGCAGGTTCTCAAGGCACGGAGCGATCTTTTCCCGCCACACACCATCCGATAGACTTGGCCGTAACATCCTTTGAGGCATCCTTCCTAGAATCCGGAACAGCACCACTGTGGCAATCGCTGGTCGCGAACAAATCGGCCCTTATCGTCTGCTCAAATTGATTCGAGCGGGCAAAACAACACACGTATGGGAAGCCCTCGACCCTATCGAGAACAAACGAGTTGCGTTAAAGGCATTGCAGCAGCAGTGCCGCAAGGACAAAGCGGAAGTCAGCAACTTGCGACATGAGCATACCGTGGGGCACGTGCTCGATCATGAAAATGTCAATCGTATTCTTGAATTCAATATATCCAAAGGCGTTCCCTTTGTCGTCATGGATTTGTTCGACGGTCTCAACCTCAAGCAGGCGATTCGACTCTCTCCGGATCTCATCAAGGCAAATTTCGAGAGCATCACACGGCAATCCGCCGCGGGTCTGCAACATCTCCATGAACATCAATGGGTGCATTGCGATATCAAGCCAGATAACTTCCTGATCAACCATGCCGCCGAAATCAGGCTGATCGACTTCGCCATTGCCGTCAAAATAAAGAAAGGCCTATCCAAGTTGCTGTCGGGAAAATCCCGCGTCCAGGGTACGCGCAGCTACATGTCTCCCGAACAAATTCGGGGTGGAGCACTCGACGCGCGAACCGATGTCTACAGCTTGGGATGCACGGTGTATGAATTGGCCAGTGGCAAGCTGCCCTATACGGGTATCAGCGCCGACGACCTGCTAAATCGTCACCTGCGGGCCCCGATTCCTTCTCTCTCGGCCGCTTCGGACCGGTACTCAACGGATTTCTCCGAATTGGTCTCTCGAATGATGGCCAAAAAAGCGGATCAGCGACCCGAAACCATCGGCAAGGTGCTCGAGCTAATGGATGACATGCGGATCGTGCGCCGCCAATCGAGTACGTAGCGGCCCACCGGGCCGAAGACGTTCCTGAAATTCGGATATTCGTTGCAGAAACCGTCGTGTTAGCCCGTTAAATCAAGTTGCGTGAACTCGGCTTTCCGGTGACAATAGGCGCCAAGACTGCCACAGTGGCGTTGCCCCGATCACTGGCTAGCTTTGCTAGCGGCGGCAAAGCGGGCCGCCGGAATCACGAGTTTTAGAGACATTCGCGCTATGCACCAAAGCAATCCAGGATTGGCTTTTGAACAGCCGATTCATGAACTTCAAGCCGAAATCGACGAGCTGATTCAATCGGAAGGCGACCAATCCGAAAAGCACGTCCAGCTGCGCGAGTTGCGAGCGAAATTGGCCGAGCTCACTGACGAAATATACAGTAACCTGAGTCCATGGCAGACGGTCCAGGTTGCTCGCCACAAGGATCGACCCTACACCTCAGATTACCTATCTCTGATTTTCGATGAATTCGTCGAACTGCACGGTGATCGTCATTTTGGGGACGATCGGGCGCTCATTTCCGGATTCGCTAAAATCGGTAAGTACAAAACCTTGATCGTAGGCCATCAAAAAGGACGGACCTATAAGGAACGAACGGCTTGCTATTTCGGCTGTGCTCATCCCGAAGGATACCGCAAGGCGCTGCTAAAAATGAGGATGGCGGCCAAATACGGCATACCGGTGATATGCCTGATCGATACGCCTGGTGCCTATCCAGGTCTAGGTGCCGAAGAACGAGGCCAATCCCAGGCGATCGCCGAGAATATGTTTGAAATGTCACGCCTGCAAACTCCGATCATTTGTGTCGTGATCGGGGAGGGCGGTAGCGGCGGGGCGTTGGGTATCGGAGTCGGAGATCGCGTGGGAGTCCTCGAGTTCGCATACTACTCGGTTATCAGCCCGGAGGGGTGCTCGGGCATTCTGTGGAAGAACCACGAGTATGCCGAACAAGCTGCAAAGGCGCTAAGGTTCACCGCACCAGACTTGTTGAAATTCGGCATCGTCGACGAGGTTATCGAAGAACCGCTGGGAGGCGCTCATCGAGACCATCACAAGGTCGCCGCCAATCTCAAGCGTTTCCTCCTCAAGTCACTGGGGCAACTATCGGCGCTGGATACGCCTTCGCTGCTGGACGCTCGATACAACAAATTCCGTCGCATGGGCGAGTTCTATGAAGGGGTGGCGGACGAATCAGCCAGTGCCTGAATGGGCTCAGCTGAGGGATTTTGGAAACTCCGATCCGCGTCTTTTTTTCGCCGCCAGGATCGAGATTC
>Ga0310121_10001010_pt1 | contig 29684 bp, 26 predicted proteins | sample CB27_Tmax_986_MG_FD_203504 | JGI IMG/M metagenome (GOLD analysis project Ga0310121, IMG submission 203504) | Marine microbial communities from Western Arctic Ocean, Canada - CB27_Tmax_986 | ecosystem: Environmental > Aquatic > Marine > Oceanic | place: Canada: Western Arctic Ocean | collected... | reverse complement strand
GCCTGTTGAGCCTTTCGCTTTCACCGACCGGTCCACCGTACCGAGAGGGTTCATACCCAAATCAAAACAGGCACGAATGGTGGGCCAGGCTACCGGCCTCGCTCCCATCGACAAATACCCCCCCCGTAGTGGAACAACCACCCTAAGCGATGGGTAAACTCTAAAAAGCCGCATCCCCCAAAGACCCAGGTGTCCGCAAGTTTTTGCGATGCTGGCTGTGACTTCGCAAACAGGATTAGCCAGGACCTGACCGGCTGGGGGTATATAAGCAACAATCGCTGGGACAAACATCGTGACCGGGACCCATCGCGCCCAAGGCTTTCCGCTCAATCTGATCGTCTTGTCGTTCTTCCACGAGTTCGCGAATCATGCTTACAAACCTGGGATCGGTTCCAACCGTCGGTATCCGAAGCATGTTCACCCCCAGCTCTTTGCAAACCTCTTGTGCCTCGGTATCGAGGTCAAAGAGAACTTCCATGTGATCCGACACAAAACCAATGGGAACAACCACCACGTCAACCAGATCTCCCCTTGCATGTTGCCTCTGAATCACGTCGCAAATAGCCGGCTCCAGCCAGGGTTGCTGTGGCGGGCCGCTGCGGCTCTGGTAAACCAGTTGCCACGTTGGATGCCCTGCCCCCTCAGCCACCAGACGGCACGCCTCGTGCAGTTGCGCCTCGTACCGACAGTTTTCTGCCATGGATCGTGGAATACTGTGCGCCGTGAATAACAATCGCGCTGTAGAACGTCGTTCGGGAGGCACCTCGGCCAGGCCTTCCCGCAGTCGGTCAACCATCGGTTCAATAAACCCCGGATGATTAAAGAAGACGCGGAGCTTGCCGACCTCCGGAGCGGTGGGTCCAACGGCTTCCTGAGCCCGAGCAATGTCCTCCCGGTATTGTCGGCAGCCTGAATAGCAACTGAACGCGGTGGTGACAAATGCCAAGGCCCGCCCTACACCATCGGTAGCCATCTGACGCACGGTCTCGGTGAGCATGGGGTGCCAGTTGCGGTTGCCCCAGTAGATTGGCAAATTTAGACCATGGTCGGCAAACTCTTGCTGAAGGGCTGCAACCAGGCGACGATTCTGCGCATTGATCGGGCTGATCCCATCAAACTCATAGTAATGCTCGGCAACTTCCAGCATTCGCTCACGAGGCACGGGCTTGCCCCGCAAAACATTCTCCAGAAAAGGCAGCACGTCGTCCCGGCACTCAGGACCACCAAAGGAAACGAGAATCAGCGCGTCGTGGGTGTTGGCCATGAACTTTGTGGTCAACCACGGTCGTGGCCCGCAGAACATGGTGACAGCGAAACCAATTCAAAAGGCGACACCGCCTGATGACATTCGACGTGGAATAAGGTTGCGGTGGATATAAAATGACCCCGACGGGACTCGAACCCGTGTTGCCGGCGTGAAAGGCCGGAGTCCTAGACCGCTAGACGACGGGGCCGGTTAGGCAAAACACCTAGAAACAATCCACGGACAAATTTCCGGAATCGACCAACTGCGCGCGTCTCACAACCGGTTTCCTCGGTGTTTCTATACGGGTAGTGCCATGGATCGTCAACCCTGTCTGACAATGCAAACCCGTTTTATGACGCACCGCCAAAATAATTCAAACACCAATTGGCCGAGCGGCAGCCAGCACAGGGCCCTGCCGGTCGTCAGAAACCGGGCCAAAGTGGGTAACAGAAACTTCCCACAGGTAGCGGAAATTTGCACACAACCAACATCGGTCGGTCCAGACCGTCTACCAGTTGCGGACACGCTGAAATACAGAGAACGACGGGCCTGGAACCGTCGAAGCTTCTTTGTCACGCCGTGAAAAGATATCGCGTCCCTATTCAGCGGCGCTGGTGGTATCGGGTTCAACCTGAGGCTGCTCAACCGCCTCCTGATTTCGGCGGATGGCTTCGTACACTTCGTTACGATGGACCGGTATTTCCTTGGGGGCTTCTATCCCCAGGCGAACCTTGTCTCCACGAATTTCTACGACAACGATCGTGATGTTATCGTTGATGATAATACTTTCGTTCTTTTTCCGTGAAAGTACCAACATAATTGCGTCCTTTTGGTGGCATGCCGCGTCCAGAGGGCACACCGAGAAGGATCGGTCTGCCATGATGGCGGTATTTCCCTACTCCATCGAGCCGGCTGGTGGCTAATAAACCTGCTTCCAGTTCGACTGGGGCCAACTCCGCTCCAGGCGTAGTTGGGGGGGATATCCCTTAACTTCACTGTACGTGGCCCTGGGTCAGAGTGCAAGAAAACGCACAAGATTCATTTGGGTTTCGGGCCGATTCTCCCGGTGAAATAGGTTGAATCTTGTGAATCCAGGCCTGTTTTGTTGGTTTGGGCACCCTACCAAAGTTCATGTTCCGACACGTGAAAATTGACATAACACGTTATTTAAAACAATGTTATGAGAAAAATTGAACGGCCGGGGACCCCCGTAAACCGGGTACTCACGACTCGGTTGGTTCAAAGCGTTAAAAATCCGGCTATTTGATTGGTTTTCTATTATTTTTAACTTAAGCACCCCTCCAAGGGGGACGGCCGGGGGGGTATTCCCAACAACCGTGTGGTTCTTTCTGACTCGATGAACACGCTAACTTTTGCACACCGTCGGCGCGATAAAACGACTTCGTCACAAGTAAACGAGGCGAATCTGTCACGCAACCGCCAGGTGTCGGACCACCTCACAGAAGTGAGCACAGCCGTTGAAGTGGAAACCGCGATTTCGACTGCGGCGTGACATGGGCGTGATGACCGGCGCGACCAGCCAACCAGGCGTTGGCACCTGCGGCACCGGGCCCGTGTTGACCAATTCGGCGGAATCCCTTGCGGTACAACACATTAGTGGTTGCGACACAGGACAGCTGTAATATAATTTTCCGCAGCAATATAATTTTCCGCAGCGTGTTGTCGTTGCTCAGCACGCGGCTGGCCGGCAACCCGTGGAGAGGCCTCCCCCAGCGGCAACATCTTCACCCCAGGATATTTTGTTGTCCCACGTGATGGTACGTCTTGATGTTAGGCGATATCGCTGTGACAATGCACACCGGTCGCTGCTATCCATGGAAATTGGCGCCCGAAGTTCGTAACCGGTTCACACCTTCGAGGTCGCAAAAAGCCTGGTAACAACAAAGCCTGGTAACAAAGCAGGCGTCAACCGAACGACACGGAAACAGCATGATTCAACAGATTAAACGGGTCTGGCCATGGTTTGGTAACATCGTCGAAGCGGTGTACACCGTGGCACAAGGAATGTGGGTAACTTTGCGCAACTGGATGATTACCTATCGTCCTGAGCGCAAGGCTTTTACCGAACATTTCGAGTATCCTGAGTTACCCGTGCCAGTGTCGGCCCGCTACCGCGGATTTCACCGCTTTGATTTGACCACATGCATTGCCTGCGACCAGTGCGCCAAGGTGTGTCCTGTCGATTGTATTTACATCGGTAAGGAACGTGTGGAAGGCGGCAAGGGCTTCAAGGTGACCGGCTACACCATTGACTACACGAAATGCATGTTTTGTGCTCTTTGTGTCGAACCGTGTCCAGTCGACTGCATTTTCATGGGTGCCACCCACGACCTGAGTTGCTACAGCCGCGATGGCTGCATTGTCGATTTTTCGCGGTTGCCGCTCGACCTGGCTTGGGGACGGAGCACGTTGAACCCGACGGCTGTTGCCGACTCAAAAGTGATTACCGATCCTGTCCACAGTGGGCCATATCAATAGATCAACAGCCGCACGTAGGCGACCGCATCCCGCTTCCTGAACTCCCGCAATCTACCATGGCTACACCGACTGCAATCGTCGCCTATTTGACCTTATTTGTAGCGGTCGGCTTTCTGTTTTTGTTTGTCAACCTGCTCGTGGGTTGGTTGTTGAGACCGAAGCTGCCGAATACTGAAAAGCTTGAGGTTTATGAATGTGGCGAACCGGTGATTGGTTCAAGTTTTGTTCAATTCGACTTGCGATTCTACGTGGTCGCTCTGTTGTTTATTATCTTCGATGTGGAAGTCGCGTTCTTTTTCCCCTGGGCAACCGTCTACGGCAAAGCGACGCAACTGGCGGCAGTCGAAGCACCACTGTTGCCGTCCGATAGAGACCCCACAGCCGACAGCACCAGCCTCTCGCATGTGGCCCTGGCCCGGCATCGAGAACTTGGCATTCACCAGCCAGTGATGCCGACACTGACCGATGCGGAGGCGGCTCGTAAAGGGGTCTTGAACGACCAGGCAGGCCGCAACCGGGAAGCCATTGTTCAGCTCGCCCGAAAGCTGGCGGCCATGTCATTTGCAGACATTGTCGTCTTCTTTGGCGTACTGATGGTCGGTTTTTTCTATGTTTGGAAGCGGGGCGATCTCAACTGGGTACGAGCGGTAAGCCGGGAACGTCGTGAGCCGGGGCATGCTCCCGAACTTTCCGAGCGAACCGAACCGAGTTCATCGATCCTCTCGGCTTGAAAAATGGCACGATCCGGACAGCCGGACTGGCAGATTCCTCAACCCTGAAATCCTTAATCATGAGCGGACCGACATTTGTTGCTCAGTTGAAAAGCAAGTTCGGCGATACCATCGTCGGGACGAACTTTGAAAATATCGACCCGTGGATCGAGGTTACCCCTGACGGTTTGGTCGAAGTTTGCAAATACCTTCGCGATGAGTCAGGACTCTCCTTTGACTACCTGAACTGCATTTCCGGAGTCGATTACTTTCACACCGACGAACAGAAACAGGCAAAGGCGAGCTGGGACCCCCACATCGAAGTCGTCTATCACCTGTTCAGCATGAAACTCAAACACAGCCTTGTTTTGAAAGTTTGCCTGCCCCGCTGGAAAGATGATACCCCAGGGCAGTTACCGGAAGTGCCGAGCGTTGCTGGCATATGGAGCACAGCCAATTGGCACGAACGGGAAGTCTTTGACCTCTGCGGAATCCATTTCACGAATCACCCCAACCTCCGTCGGATTCTTTGTCCCGAAGATTGGGTTGGCCACCCCCTGCGACGAGACTACGAAATGCCCCTCGAATACCACGGCATCCGCGGCCGCTAGGCCGGAAACCAACTGCCTCGAAGTGCACTGGTTATCCGCAACGTTAAGGGGTTAATCGCCCCGTCCAGCCAACCATTCCACCAACCCCCGATACTCCGTTTCATGAGCACGACTGTCGACGATCCCAGAATCATTGAATTCGACGTCCGCACGGACGAGATGTTGGTCAATATGGGCCCTCAGCACCCCAGTACGCACGGTGTGCTGCGGCTCATCTTGCGAACCGATGGTGAGGTGGTTTCGGAAGTGATGCCGCACATTGGCTACCTGCATCGCTGTGCCGAAAAAATTGGCGAGAACCTCACCCCCCGCCAATGGATTCCCTACACCGATCGCATGGACTATCTGGCCGGCATGAATATGAATCTGGGCTGGGCTCTTTGTGTCGAAAAATTGCTCAACTACCGCGTTCCAGAACGAGGCCGCCACCTCCGGGTCATCATTGCGGAACTGGGCCGGCTCGCCAGCCATCTGGTCGGCATGGGCGCTTATGGTCTTGACCTGGGGACTTTCAGCCCCTTCCTCTATGCGTTTCGGGAGCGGGAAAAAATTCTCGACTTGTTCGAAGAGGCCTGCGGGGCCCGGCTCACCTACAGCTACCTCACCCCGGGTGGCGCCACAGCCGACCTGCCCGATGGCTGGCTCGCCAAATGTGAAGATTTTCTCGACCAGTTCGAACCGATCATCCCGGAATATCACGCGTTGCTCACAACCAACGCGATCTTCATCAAACGAACGGCAGGTATCGGCGTCCTATCGCCCGAGATGGCCATTGGTTTCGGCACCAGCGGGCCGGTCCTCCGCGGCAGTGGGATCAACCACGATCTCCGTCGCGATGGGGAAGAAATCTACACCTCCATGTACGACGGCTACGCGTTTGAGGTGATCTGCCAGCTGAACGGACACTATCCCAACGACCACGATTATCCGCCCGTTCCCACCGAAGCGACCCTCGGTGATTGCTGGCACCGGTTTTATGTCCGCATGCTGGAGGTGGTCCAGGCGGTCGACTTGGTTCGGCAGGCAATGGATCGCTACAGTACTTCGCCAGACGGCCATGGCGAGCCGATCAAGCTTGCCCAAAAACTTCCCGCCGGCGAGGTTTACCTCGAAACCGAGGCGCCGCGCGGGCAGATGGGCTTTTACCTGGTAAGTGACGGCAATGCGATCCCCTGGCGAGCCCGGGCCCGTAGCAGTTCATTTTGTAACCTGTCGGTCACCAGCGATCTTTGCCAAGGATGTCTCATCGCCGATGTGCCGGCGATTGTCGGCTCGCTCGATGTCGTCATGGGGGAAATTGATCGATAGGCTTCAGGCCATAACCAAAACTTGACGACCTCCGGAACGGGAAGCCCCTCTCCCCGGGGAATCGGGGCGGCCCGACTCCACAGAAGCGGTCCCAGGATGGGAGGTTTAAGAACGGGTCGGGCCAGGGAAGCTCTCAAGCTTCAGAAAAATTAATTTCATGAAGACGTAAAGATCAGCAGAATATTGGTCGGGAGAACCAAATATCGGTCGTGATAAACAGTCCAGCCCAATTCCACGGGGGGGCTCCTGATTTAGTCGGGCGGGCCTGTACAGGGTCCAGGGCTTGTGCCATATTTCACAATCTCGCTTGTCAGCTGGCTCCCCATGAAACCGCATAGGCAGTTGCAAGAACTGGCAAGAAGAAAGACCGGTGCCGCCCCTGCAGGCGTTTCCCGCCTACGACCCACGTTTGCTTGCGACGTTTGGGTAAGGACAAATCACACTGTGGATGAGTTCTTCCGCCATTCCATCTCCGTTTGCCAATGGCCCGTGGACCGGGTTGTGGTCGGCAAGGTTTTGTACGTCCCTCAGAGGCGCCAAGGAATGCTCACGTAGTGGCTAAGTACATCAATCAATTTACCGAGCAGCTGCTGCAAGCACTTGGGATGTCAGTCGATCCCGATAGTTTTGCGGTGAGCATTTTGGGGCACGTCATCGCGGCGATGATCCATATCTTCCTGCTGCTCAACCTGGTGGCTGTCGGAGCACTCGTATTCATCTGGATGGAGCGGAAGATTTCCGGGCGGATTCAAGACCGGCTTGGCCCGACCCGGGTGGGTGGCAAATTCGGTTGGCTGCAGACTTTGGCCGACGGGCTCAAACTCATAACCAAAGAAGACCTGATGCCTGAAGGGGCCGATCCCTTGCTCTTTCGGATCGCACCCTATGTCAGTTTTTGTGCTTCTCTGGCGGCCTTTATCGCATTGCCATTCGCTGGTCAGGATATGCCATTCGTGGCCCAGCATCTCAACGTGGGAGTCTTTTTCATCCTGGCCGTACTCGGTCTGGAAGTCTTCGGTGTCATCCTGGCCGGTTATTCCTCCGCGTCGAAGTGGGCCCTTTTTGGTGCCATGCGGGAAGCAGCTCAAGTCGTCAGCTATGAGGTACCGCTGGGCCTGTGTGCCGTAGTGCCGGTCCTCTTGGCAGGGTCGATGGATTTGATCTTTATCGGCGACTGCCAGACCGGTTGGTTCACCAATTGGTACGTGTTCCACGACCCGTTCACTTTCATTGTGTTCTGGATTTACTTCACCTGTGCGACCGCGAGCGTGAACCGGGCACCGTTCGACCTGGCGGAGGCCGAAAGCGAACTGGTCGCGGGGTTCCATACCGAGTACTCAGGGCTGCGGTGGAGCTTTTTCTTCATGGCCGAATATGGATCGATGCTCCTGGTGGCCTTGTTGGCGTCGATCTTGTTCCTGGGTGGTTGGAACGGCCCGATCCCCGTCGCTCGATTGATTGGACTCGAGGAAGGGGGCTGGTTGTATGCAACCATGTGGCCAGGCTGGGGCACCTACCTGGCAGGCTTGCTCGGCGCGGTCAATGTGCTTGCCAAAGGATGCCTGGGAATTACCATCATGATCTGGATTCGCTGGACGTTGCCGCGGTTGCGCATCGATCAGGTAATGACGACATGCTTGAAGTACTGTTTGCCGATTGCGGCCATCATGTTCCTGGGAGCCACCACCTGGCAATTTGTCATTCCAGGTCGAGCCTTCTTTGGTTTTTTGCCCGCCTCGCAAACTGCCTTCGAGGTCAAGGAAAACTGGTCCGATCTGTTGGCGCTGCCACGGCAAGCAACCTCCTCCCCAGAGGACGCACCCACACACGACCCGACCCCCAATCCGCAGCCGCCGCCGGCAGCTGAAACCGGACCGAAGCAAACCCACCGACCGGCAAATTCTCCTCAACCGCTGACGCGAAAATAGAACTACCCCCACGATGGATACTTCGATTTACTGGCCGACATTTTTGTTTTGGTTTTTCGCCGCGGTTTGCTGCATGTTTGCCATCGGCGTCGTGCTGGCAACCAATATCGTCCGCATGGCGTTCTACCTTGTGCTCTCGCTGGCCGCCTCGTCCGGTCTGTTCTTCCTGGCTGGGGCCGACTTTGTGGGTGCCATGCAACTGATGATCTACGTCGGCGGAACCCTGGTGCTGTTGATCTTCGGCGTAATGCTGACCTCCCAGGCGAAGTTCGTCTCCATGAAAACCAGCCAATTCGACTGGACACTTGCAGCGTTGGCAGGCCTTTGCCTGCTGGCCGTGTTGATCTCGGCAGCGCTGGCGATTCCCGAATGGAAGGGCCTGGAGCGGGCAGAAGCTGAATCGCTCGGTATCCCCCAAACGGCAACACCTCTTGGGATGGGACTGTTGGGTGCACGCGTCGATGCGCCCCAGCGTTCGGGTTACCTGCTGGTCTTCGAAATCGTCTCGGTTCACCTGCTGGTCGTCCTGGTGGGCGCTGCCTACCTGGCCAGAGCTAAACGAAAAAGGAGCACTGCCGTCGGATGATCACCTTGCCGCTCGCAAATTTTCTGGCACAGCCTGTGGGGGTTTCGCAGTTCGTAATTGTAGGTGCGATCATGTTCACCTGCGGGGCAGTTTGTATGGCAACCAAGCGAAATGCCCTCGGCATCCTGATGGGTATCGAATTGGTACTCAACGGAGCCAACATCAACTTTATTGCCTTTGGCAGCCCCTACCTCCGTAGCGACGCTGGCTCGCTGGGGATGGATGGCCAGTTGATGTCGCTCTTCGTGATCGTATTGGCAGCTGCCGAAGCCGCTGTAGCCCTCGCGATCGCCTTGAATTTTTACAACAACTTTAACTCGATCGATGTGGATCGAGCCAATCAACTCAAAGGTTAGTACCGATTCAGCCAGGTTGGCCGGACACGACGAGACCAAATGGATCCCCAAACCGTCATTCCGAATCTGCTCACCATCGCCTGGCTCCTGCCGCTGGCGTCCTTTGTGATTATTTGGATCGCTTATTCGCTCCCGCAGTTGTTTGGCTCACGAGCAAGCTACGCAATCCAACCGTATGGAGCCTACCTCGCCGTCGGGACCATCGGGCTGGCCTTTGTCCTGAGCGCCGTCACGTTGCTGGGCTTCTGGTTGCCTACCTACCCGCTCTCCAGCCATGGCCATGCAGAACATGGAGAACATCACAAGCACGAACCATCAGGGCACGATAAAGCAGGACATGATGCAGGCGGGAACGAAAACCATGATTCGAGCGACGACAGTTCGGCCCATCTCCTACCATCGCACTCGACGTCGTCCCCGTTTCGCTGGGCTTCTGAAACCACAGCTTCTGCCACCGCAACCCACCACGACGCAGCTTCGGCAGAGCGTCCCCACAACAACACTCCTCCTCCGAGCATCTCGGGCAACTGGTATACGCTCGCCAAGTGTGGCGACCTTGAAATCACGCTCGGCTACTACATCGATGCGCTGACCGTGACGATGTTTTGCATGGTCACGTTGATCGCAACTTGCGTGCACGTGTATGCACTGGGATACATGCACGATGAATTACAGGAGTTCACCGACCCGGAAGTTACCACCCACGACGGAAAGAAACTCAAACGCCCCGGGCGGTTCCACCGTTTCTTCCAATATCTCTCGCTCTTTTCTTTCAGCATGCTGGGAATCGTACTTGCTGGCAATTTGGCGATGATGTTTGTGTTCTGGGAACTGGTCGGAATCTGTTCTTATTTCCTGATCGGGTTTTACACCGAGCGAAAAAGTGCCTCCACCGCTGCCAACAAGGCATTCATCGTCAATCGCGTCGGCGACTTCGGCATGCTCGTCGGATTGATGGCCCTCTGGTCCACACTCGGCACATTCGCATTCGGTGACATCACCCGGGAGGATGGTACGGTTGAACCTGGCATTTTCAGTCAACTCCATACGAAAGAAAACCATTACCACCTTGAGCCGAGCCCTGGCATGATTCAGTGGGCAGCACGCGACAAAATCAAAGAAGTCGTGCTGGAGAAGGGCGGGGCTGCGATTCCCGCCACGATTGAGGAACTTCGCCACGATCCCAACCATCAATACGGGCACTGGCTGCTGTTGATCGCGGGGCTGGGATTGTTTTGTGGTTGCGTCGGCAAGAGTGCCCAATTCCCCCTGCACGTCTGGCTCCCCGACGCCATGGAAGGCCCGACCCCGGTGTCGGCGCTGGTCCACTCGGCCACAATGGTGGCGGCCGGTGTCTACCTGGTGGGGCGAGCCTACCCGATCTTTATCCCCGAGGTACTCCTGGTGATCGCAGTCGTTGGTAGTATCACGCTGTTTTTGGCAGCGACCATCGCGTTGACCGCGACCGATATCAAACGTGTGCTCGCCTATTCCACCATCAGCCAGTTGGGCTACATGATGCTCGGCCTGGGGCTGGGTGGATTCGTAGCAGGCCTCTTCCACCTGATTACGCACGCCTTCTTCAAGGGGCTCTTGTTCCTGGGTTCCGGCTCGGTCATTCATGCCGTGCACACCAACGAAATGACCGAGATGGGTGGATTGCGAAAAAAAATGCCGATCACCGCGTACACCATGTTGATCGGATGTTTTGCGATTATCGGGGCAGGCCTGCCAATCGTTCACCTGGGCTATTTTGGCTTGAGCGGATTCTTTTCGAAGGATGCGATCATCGAGCAATCGTTCAGCCACATGACACGAAACGAAGCGCCCTGGTTGTGGTTGCTGTTTTTGCTGCCGGTTGTCGGAGCTTTGATGACCGCCTTCTACATGTTCCGGCTCTGGTTCATGACCTTTGCCGGCCAGCCACGCGACCAGCATCGGTTTGACCATGCCCACGAGTCCCCTCGGGTAATGACCGTGCCACTGATCATTCTGGCGATTTTCGCTATTGGGGTGGCTTGGGAGATTCCGGGCATCAACTTGTCGGTTCCCAAGTTATTGGAACAGGCACGACCTATCGGTACGCTGGCGACTGTCGAAGGCAATTTGATGTCGGAACTGGTAATCCCGACTGAACATGACAGTCACGCATTCGAAATCCGTCTCCCCGCGGGACTGATGGCATCTGGCATGGCTGCCGTTGGCCTCCTGCTGGCAGCACTTTTATATCTCTGGCGGGTTGTCGACCCGGCCAAGGTCCGCCATAACCTGCTGGTCCGCCCGTTGTATGCCCTTCTCTGGCACAAGTGGTGGTTCGACGAACTCTACGACTTGGTGTTCGTCAAGCCCACACTTTGGATCGGGCGTTTTGTTGCCGGCTTTGATCGCAGTGTGATTGATTCCATCCTGCATGCGTGTACCTGGATTTGCCGCGCGATGTCAGTCATTGTTGACGTGGTCGGCGACCGCACCTTGATTGACCGGACGGTTGACGGCATCGCCAGTTACACCTGGCGAGGTGGCTTGTCGTTACGCCGAGTGCAGACGGGGCGCCTGCGTCAATACATAATGTTTCTCGTGGTTGGCACCATCATTTTGTTTATGATTGCCACCATTTGGAGGGCGGCAGTTGCCGGATAAGCAGTAACTTGTTGCCCCGAAGTTACCCGGCGGGCACCAGACACAACAAGTTGAAATCAACTCCCAGTTCATTTCAAAAGACGATCCATCATGGACCCCCATAGTATTGCCAAATTCATAAGTCTGCTCGTATTCCTGCCTGCTATGGTAGCCCTGGTAATTTCGGTGCTGCCCCTGCGGGACGAACAACTCAAGTGGATCTCACTGCTCACGTTGGTTGCCGTCTTTCTCATGACGCTGGCGATGTTGTTTGGCTGGTCTGGTGCGCCGACATTCAATGCTGGCGTTGCCCAGATGCAAAATCTCTTCCAATACGATTGGATCCCTTCGTTCGGAATCCAGTACATGATGGGAACCGATGGGATTAGTTTCCCCTTGGTTACACTCACCGCATTTATCGGGGTGTTGGCGATGGGGGCAAGCTGGCCTATCAACAAACACGTCAAAGGCTACTGCGTGCTGTTCCTGCTTCTCCAGACAGGCATGTTGGGCGTGTTCCTGGCCCTCGACTTCTTCCTGTTCTATGTCTTCTGGGAAGTTATGTTGCTGCCGATGTACTTCTTGATCGGCATCTGGGGAGGCCCCCAGCGGGAATATGCCGCCATCAAGTTTTTCCTCTACACGCTGGCTGGCAGCGTGTTGATGCTGATCGCGATCCTGATGCTGTACTTCAACAGCGATTTAACCCAACTTAACGCTCAGCAACTCGTCGACAGCGGAATTGTCGTTCCAGAAAAAGTTGATGGCAAAGAAGAAACTCCCCAAGAAGCCTATTCCAAGTGGCTTGCGTCGGACATCACTTTGGCAAAGCACTTTCAGGATCACAAAGACTCCCAAACACCTTTGCACACGTTCAACATTCTTGCCCTGCAACAGATTGGGCAACACACTTCGGCCTTTGGTGACCCGGCCAATCCCGACAACCCGGTCAACAATCTTTGGCTGGGCAAGTCGCTCGGGTGGTGGGCCTTCGTGTTGTTGTTCATCGGTTTTGTGATCAAAGTGCCGAGCGTACCTTTACATACCTGGTTGCCCGACGCCCATGTCGAAGCCCCCACACCAATCTCCATGATTCTGGCCGGCATCCTCTTGAAAATGGGTGGCTACGGTATCATTCGAATCTGTTACCCGATTTGCCCCGAAGCAGGTTACGATCTGGCTTATTTTGTCTGCGGGGTTGGCGTTTTTAGCATGGTGTATGGTGCCTTCGCGGCCCTGGCTCAAACCGATTTCAAACGACTCGTCGCCTATAGTTCGGTGAGCCACATGGGCTACGTCGTACTGGGTTTGGGCGTGTGGAGTGCTGTGGCCGGCACCAATTACAATGCCGATTACTGGCGAATGGGTATGACCGGCGCAATGTTTCAGATGATTGCCCACGGGATCAGTTCGGCCGGAATGTTCTTCCTGGTGGGCGTGATCTACGACCGCGTTCACCATCGTAATTTGAATGAATTTGGGGGGTTGTTTGCCAAGATGCCCATCTACAGTGGGCTGGCTGTAGGTATTTTCTTTGCCGGTCTTGGCCTGCCTGGCCTCTGCGGCTTCATTGGCGAAGTGCTGGTGGTGCTCTCGGTCTGGAAGTACAGTATGGCCCTGGCCGTGATTTCAGCCGCGGTCGTCATCCTGACGGCTGGTTATATCCTCTGGACCCTGCAACGGGTTTATTTGGGCCCCGAGTACAAAGGACCCCATCCCGAATCGCTTGTGCCCATCACGTGGCGGGAATTTTCGATTGCCGCCCCACTGTTGGCACTGGCCATTTGGTTTGGTGTCTACCCCAGGGCCGTGTTGGACTATATGGAACCCTCGGTCAGCCAGACGGTTACCAACCTGGCAGACTGGGCCAAAGCCAACGAGCCCTTCAAGCTGGCTCAGCCCGCAGTACCAGGTGAAACGCTTACGGTGACCCATCAAAACGAAAGTCGAAATCTGTGAGCTTGCAAGCAATCGTCGATGGCCTGATCACCGACACCTACCATAGCCTTGTGCTATTCCGGCCGGAGCTCATTCTGTGCGCGACGATTGTCGCCCTGCTGCTGGTGCGCCTGATTCCGTGGTTGGAAAAAATAGATCCCTCGATCGTGGCATTCGCAGGGGCCGGCCTCGCCCTCTGGTACGCGATTCCCACGGGAGGACTGGCAGAATTGGTCAGCCAAGGCCCACAAGAAATCTTTACTGGCATGCTGGTCTGTGACTCGCTTACTGTTTATGTGCGGGTCGTACTTTTGTTCTTCGTGGTGCTGTTCGTCGTGTTAACGCGAATGACCGGGCTGGCAGATGGAAACGACGGGCAGGATTTTTATGCGCTGGTACTCGGGGCCACGCTGGGAATGTGCATCATGGCCTCGGCAAATCATCTGATGACCGTTTTCCTGGGCGTCGAAATGGCCAGTGTGCCTTCCTACGTGTTGGCCGGGGCCGTCAAAGGACGCCAACGCTCTAGCGAGGCTGCGCTCAAGTACGCCGTATACGGGGCCGGCGCTGCAGGCGTTATGTTGTATGGAATCAGCCTGTTGGCAGGCGTGCTGGGAACCGCCCATTTGCCAACCGTTGCTACCACCTTGGCAGCGGTCGATTTTACCGCTGAGGGCGGTTCGGGCCGCGCCATGGTCCTGGCTCTGGCGGCGGTGATGATCATGGTCGGGCTGGCTTTCAAGCTCGCGGCGGTACCGTTCCATTTTTGGTGCCCAGACGTCTTTGAAGGGGCCTCGGCAGAAGTCAACGCGTTCCTGTCCGTAGCCTCCAAAGCTGCCGCCCTGGCCTTGCTGATACGGGTTGCCCTGGGCGTCACCTCCCCGGCTGAAAGCCAGGAATTGGCGATAGCCGTGCCCCCGGCCCATGTCACCTATGTGGCAATGCAGGTACCCGCGGCAGTCACCAGCGACCACCTGTCCGCCATATCGCAAACACGCAACTTCGTGGTTCTGATGTTGGCGGTCATTGCCGCGGTAACCTGTACCTTCGGGAATCTTGCCGCCTACGGACAAACCAACATCAAACGCCTCTTTGCCTACTCGACGATTGCCCATGCCGGCTACATGATGATGCCGATTGCGGCGGCCGTTTATCTCGCCGGTACCAATTTGGACCAGGCCCGAGACGCCGTTTCAGCTCTGTTGTTCTACATCGGCGTCTACTTCTTCATGAACCTCGGTGCCTTTGCCATCGTCGCCTTTTTACGCAACACGATGCAAAGTGAAGAAATCGCCGACTACGGCGGTTTGATTCGCACCGCGCCACTAACCGCCATCTGCCTGACAGCCATCCTGTTCAGCCTGATCGGCCTTCCCCCATTCGGCGGTTTTTGGGCCAAAGTCAAGGCCTTTATGGCATTGGTCGACGCCGGAGGGCCGGTGATGATCTCACTGCTTGTGGTCGGTGGCCTCAATACTGTGCTCTCACTAATCTACTACCTGCGGTTGGCGAAAATAATGTGTATGGATCCCGAGCCCGAGTCACGCGGGCCCGTGACCATGCCCTTCCTGCCGGTTATTTACATTTTGCTCGTTTCGATCCCCGTAATCCTGTTGGGAATCTTTCCCGAAAAGCTGGCCCACTGGGCGCAACTTGCGGGTCTTCAAGTCTTGATGTAATCGAAAGTACCCCCGTCGTTTGTCCACCACCAACACCATCGACGCCCTGAATCAACTTTTGGTCACCCTTGGCCGATCGTTCCCGCAATATCTGCGCTACGCGCGTCCCTATATCCCCCCAGGTCATGAACGTACCGCCGAAATATTGGAGGAAATTACGTCCGATCAAAACGAACTGATCGAACGCATCAGCCAGGAGATTTACGATTCAGGAGAACTACCTGACCTGGGAAAATTCCCCGTAGAGTTTACTAACTCGCACGATCTCAGTATCGACTATCTGGCCCGCGAATCCATTCACCTTGTTGAACAAGACGTGGCCCGTCTGACCACCTGTGCCGAATCTCTTCATTTAGCTCCAGCTGCCAAAACCCTCGCCGAGGAAGCCGTGGGAATGACTCAAGGACACCTCGAATCGCTCAAAGAACTCGCCCACGGGGTATAACCGGCAAACTAGCGTAAATTGCGCGGCCCATGCTCTTTGATACCCACGCACATCTCGACCAGGGAGATTTTGACAACGACCGGGACGAAGTCATCGCCCGTGCCCGCGATGCCGACGTCAGCGAGATCGTCGCAATTGGCACCTCGGCTCCTACCAGTGCCACCTGTGTCGAGTTGGCTGCCCGCTATGACGGCGTCTATGCGGCCGTTGGCATCCAGCCAAATTCTGTCGCCGACGCGGCAGAAGGGGATTGGAACCAAGTCCTTGAATTGATGGCCCAGCCTGGTGTCGTCGCCATCGGAGAAACAGGTCTCGATCGATACTGGGACTTTTCACCTTTCGATTTACAGCAGGACTACTTCGATCGACATCTGCGACTCTCAAGTGATCGCAAGCTCCCCTTCATTGTTCACATGCGGGATTGCGATGAAGACATTCTTGAGATGCTGCGCGAAGCCCACCAGCGAGGACCTCTCAATGGCGTCATGCACTCGTTTACGGGCACCGCTGAAATGGCTGCCGAGTGCACTGAAATGGGGCTCTACATCAGCTTCGCTGGGATGGTCACTTTCAAGAAATCGGATGAACTCCGTCGCATCGCGGGCACGATCCCCAACGACCGCATTCTTGTTGAAACCGATAGCCCTTACCTTTCGCCCCATCCGGTCCGCAGTCAGCGGCGCAATGAACCGGCGAACGTGCGGTATACAGCAACTTGCCTTGCCGAAGTGCGAGGCTGCTCACTCGAAGCTTTCGCTGCCCAAACAACCGCCAATGCAAAACGCTTGTTTCTAGCCGAGTAGCCGAGGCCGTTACCCAGGTCGACTCAGCGGCGTTATTTTTACCTGTTCAGATTCAATACGTCAGCGAAGTTTTCGAAAGGTCGCAAACTGACCCTGTAGGGACGGTTCCGACTCGCCGTTTCATAGATTGTCCCGCTGCCGCCGCCACTACAACAGTCACAGCCACCTAAAGCGTAATCACACCCCGGTTCGCAACAGCACGAAGGACCCGGCTCGCAACAGCACGAAGGACCGCAACCACATCCAGGTTTGTAACCGCAGGAAGGATCGCAATCACACTCCGGTTCGCAGCCGTAAAGACCGTGATTTCTCCAGCAGTTGCTGATCGAACAACGAATTGCCTCGACCAAACTTCCCGGTCCAATAATTCCAAATCCGTGATAACCACCCCGTCGACGTCCGTATCTGTAACCAGGCCCGCAGGGACCACTGCCATACCCTGGCTCGTAACCACACCCTGGTTCGAAGCCACATGCCGGCTCGCAACCACACCCTGGTTCGAAGCCACATGCCGGTTCACAACCACACCCTGGTTCGAAGCCACATGCCGGTTCACAGCCACACCCTGGTTTGAAGCCACATGCCGGTTCGCAGCCACACCCTGGTTCAAAGCCACATGCCGGTTCGCAGCCACACCCTGGTTCAAAGCCACATGCCGGTTCACAGCCACACCCTGATTCGAAGCCACATGCCGGTTCGCAGCCACAAGAAACTTCCCCACAACAATCACCACAACCACAGCAGTCGTTGCAGGCACACTCACAACCACACCCGGGATAGCTACCCCACAGACCATGGTTCACTTTGTAAAACCACCGGCTGGTACAACCCATTGAACCAGCGCACAATACAACTGCCACGGCAATAATTGCTAGATTCTTTTGCATGGAATCTGACCTCAGAAAAGTGCTAGTACCAATGACGGCTGCCGCCTTCGTTAGCGGCCATCACCTTCGCTTGTCAGTTGCATATCGACGAATGGCATGCCTCGAAGTTAGAGAATCGTTACAATCGTCAAAATTTGACATGCAAGCACCTTGTCGCCGGCGGTGGTAATTACCTGGCCCCATCTCCCTTTACCCTGAGACTTTCTTCAATGGACGACAAAGCCAAACAATTCTTCAAGGACCTTCTCGAAACGCCCAGTCCGTCTGGATTCGAACAACCGGTCCAGGACCATGTTCGAAAATATGCTGCGAAATTTTCTGATCATTTGCATACGGATCTGCACGGAAACGTGATTGTCAGTGTGAATCCCGAGGCAAAACTTCGCGTAATGTTCGCCGGGCATGCCGACCAAATTGGCTTGATCGTTACTTACATCAATGACAACGGGTTCATCTATACCAGCCCGATCGGCGGCTGGGACCCTCAACAGCTTGTCGGCCAGAGGATGACCATCCACACACAAGGCGGTCCTGTGGCAGCAGTGCTTGCCCGCAAGCCAATTCATTTGCTCGAACCGAAAGAGCGCAAGCAGGTGGTCAAGCAAAAAGAACTTTGGCTCGATGTTGGGGCCAAGGACCGGGAAGAAGTTGCCGCGATCATCCAAATTGGTGATGGTGTGACACTGGAACTCGGCTACCAGGAAATGCGCAACAACCTGGCAAACTCGCCTGGAATGGACAACAAAACGGGTCTCTGGGTTTGTATCGAGGCAGCACGACGGGCAAAACAACGTGGTGGGCTGCAGGTGGCTTTGTTTGCGGCAGCAACCGTTCAGGAAGAAATCGGTTTGCGTGGCGCCATAACCAGCGCTTACGGTGTTAATCCCGACGTCGGTATCGGTGTCGATGTGACCTTTTCAACCGATTGTCCGACCATCGACAAAAACCAGGAGGGGGACATTTGTCTTGGTGGTGGCCCGGTCATTTGCCGGGGCCCGAACATTAACCCCAACGTTGCCGAACAACTCCGTACCGCGGCAGAGCGATGCGAGATCGATGTGCAATATCAGGCAGTTGGGCGGGGAACAGGAACCGATGCCAATGCCATACAGTTGTCCCGAGCCGGTGTTGCAGCAGGCCTTGTCAGCGTACCCAATCGCTACATGCACAGTGCTGTGGAAATGGTCTCTTTGGATGACCTGGATGCCTGCGCCGACCTTCTTGCTGAGTTTGCCCTCGGCATCGAAGCGACTGCCGACTTTACCCCGCGTTGAACACCAAGCCTGCCTTGGTATACGTTACCCTTCACGGATTTGCACGTAGCTCTCATACCGGCGGGTATCGACCCATCCATCGGCGACTGCGTCCTTGACCGCACACTCATCTTCATGCGTGTGCGTGCAGTCGGGGTACCGGCATTTGCTGACATAAGGGCGGATGTCACGAAAGTACCCCGCCACCTCTTCAGCGATGACATCCCAAAGTTTAAACTGCCGGATGCCGGGAGTGTCGACCACATACGAAGCTGAGGGCAAGCCAGCTTGTGACAGGTCGGATGACGTGCTTACCCTGTTTCCTGGGAGCGGCAATTCCAGGCGAATCAGCTCGGCAGTTGTGGTGGTATGCCGCCCTTTTTGCGTCTCCCGGCTGACTGTCTGGACTTTGCGACCAAGCCCCGGCTCCACGACATTCAGCAGCGAAGTCTTTCCCACGCCACTCTGCCCGGTCACGACGGTTTCCTGCCCAACTAACTGGTTGCGAAGCTGTTGGATTCCGAAATGAGTTTCGGCCGAGGTCATCAGCACACGATACCCGAGCCGTCCATACACGCCCACCAGTGGCATGAGGTCAGCCGGATTCACCAGGTCGATCTTGTTGATGCAAATCGTGGGAAGAATCCCGGCCCGCTCGGCGGTGACAAGCAAGCGGTCGATTAAATTTGGTTTGATACGTGGTTCGGCAGCACTGGCAACAATGATCAACTGGTCGACATTGGCCACAATAATCTGTTGTCGCCCGCGACTTGCGCGGCTTAGTACGCCGTGGCGGGGTTCGACACGCTCAATAATCCCTTCAGAAAGCCTGCCGGCAGTGGATGGCTCATCGCCACGCGGTTGAGTCCGTAGCGGATCGGAATGGATGTCAGGTCGGCCACCCACGGTACGAAACCAGACATGGTCGCCAGCAGCCACAACATGGCGCTGATCGGTTGCAAACGACTTCAACAACCGCCTGATCACACATGGATGGACGATACCCTGGGCATCTTCAATCAGGCTGACAAGTCCTTTCACGCAAAGCACGCGGCCGAGTCGGCATTCCTTCCGGTCAATTTCCGGCAAGACCACGGTCCCAGAAGCGTCCTCGATGATTTCGGCGCCAGCTACCGTCCGTTTGCGAGAAAGCTTGCCCTTTGCGCGAACCCGTTCGGCAAGTTCCTCGTCGAAATCTTCATTGTCGAAGTGTTCGGTATAATCTTTTTGACGCGTACGGATTTCGCGATTCTTGCGAAAATCGGTCCGAATTTTCCACTTCTTGGACATAAAGGAGAGCTCACTTCCAGTGCGAGCTGCTGAGCTGGCTTACACTTGTTGGTGGAATCTCAAACAGGTTTATCAGGCACGTCGATCTGGCCCGCCCTCATGTCGGTAGGATCGTACCGCTTACCCGCCCGGTAATCGTCTGGTTGGTGTTCAAGCCCCGCTCGCGAGAGGAGCGATTCGGCCATAATCTCGCGGGACGCATTGTCCGGCGGCGGTGGCCCCACAGCCCCTTGCTCGGTCGGGTCGTACGAAACCTCATACTTGTGCTTGGCGACCGACAAGATATCGCCCGGGTCAATTCGTTTTTCCTCCACCTTTATATCATTGATTTTAATACCATTGCGACTTCCCAAGTCGCGCACATATAAATACCCGCTGTCGAAGGTGAGTTGGCAGTGGTGCGCCGAAACATTGGCAAAGCGAAGTACAATGTCACAACTTTCCCGACGACCCACGAGCAGCTTTTCTTTCATTAGGGGAATCGGGTCCCCTCCTCCCTGTGGAACAAGTTGTCCATACATAGGTACCCTTCTTGAAAATAACCAGATGACAAAATATGATCGGACCTAACAGGACAATGGCCCAAGACGTGGTCGCCGTCAAATTACGGATGGATATTGACTCTGCGTGATGGTGACCCAATGTTAAACTTGACCCAATGTTAAACTTGGTCCAATGTTAAACTTGGTCCAATGTTAAACCTGGTCCAATGTTAAACCTGGTCCGCGGATGAATGGATGGAAAAAATCACTGAGCAATAACCCGAAATCTGAGTGCTTCCTACACCTTACCACTTTACGCAGTAACGCAATTGTCGTCAACCAAACTACTTACGACGATTCAACCGACTCCAGCCTGGCGCGAGTCCGGTCTCCGTCACTTTGCATATAACTTCTTTCTACGGCGCCGGTTCGGCTTTCGGGTGCAAAAAGTGAGCATCGATGCCGGATTCACTTGTCCGAACGTCGATGGCACCGTAACAACTGGTGGCTGTGTATTTTGCGACAATCGCAGCTTCAGCCCCAGTCGCCGCCTCCCGAGGGCAGATGTTCACGGCCAAATCGACCAAAGCATTGTCCGGATGCGACGACGTTACCGAAATTGCCAGCATTTTCTCGCTTATTTTCAGCCCGCCACCAATACGTACGCACCTGTCGAGATTTTGCGTCCCCTCTACCTTGAGGCCTTGAACCACCCCCAAGTTGTGGGACTCGCCATCGGCACCCGGCCTGACTGCGTACCCGAAGAGATACTCGCCTTGCTTGAAGAACTTGCCTACGAGTCGTATGTTTCGGTCGAATACGGAATGCAAACGGTGCACAACCGCTCGCTCGATTGGATGAACCGCGGTCATCATCACGACGTGACGGTCGACGCGGTTGAGCGAAGTCGCGGACGCGGATTCGAAATCTGTGCCCATGCAATTCTTGGGTTGCCTGGCGAATCTCGCGCAGACATGCTCGCCACGGCCCAAGAAGTGGCCCGGCTCCAATTCGATGCCGTCAAAATCCACAATCTGTACTGCGTCAAGAATACAGCCCTCGCCGACCAGGTGGCGGCTGGTGAAGTCCAGCTCATCGATCAGCATGACTATGTCGAAACCGTGGTCGACTTTCTCGAGCAACTTCCACCGGAAACGGTTGTTGAGCGGATCAGCGGCGATGCTCCGCCCGACTACTTTGTGGGACCAGCCTGGTGCCTCGACAAACCGGCAGTTCGCGCTGCGATTCTGGACGAATTCGAACGTCGCGACACCTGGCAGGGCCGGCACTATTGCTTCCCCGCTGAGACGTAACTCGTCTCCTTCAGCCGACGAGCCACGCCCCGCAGCATGTCTCTACGGCATGTCTTTACAGACAATCCTCGCGTAGAATGGACGGACTCCTCGGAGAGAATTGGGTGAACGCCCGCTTTGCCTGATGGCAAAGCGAGAGGAAAGTCCGGGCACCAAAGGACAGGGTGGTGGGTAACGCCCACCGACCATGAGGTCAGGGAAAGTGCCACAGAAAAGATACCGCCTACGGGGAGTCGAGTTCTACGCAGGTTCGCCTGCGTCTGTGGGACTCGGCTCCCCCGGTAAGGGTGAAAAGGTGCGGTAAGAGCGCACCGCAGGCGGGGTGACTCGCCTGGCTCGGTAAACCCCACCCGGTGCAAGGCCAAACAGGGAGCATGAGCTGGTCCGGCTCGCCACGACTCCCGGGTAGGCCGCTAGAGGTGACGGGCAACCGTCGCCGTAGAGGAATGTTCGCCACCGCGTGCTGGCCCTGCGGGGCCTCGCGCAGGACAGAACCCGGCTTATCGATTCTCTCCGAGGAGTTCTCAGCGCTAGCCGGCGAGCCCCAGCCACCCCTGCCAGGGACGGCTGGGCTCACCAGCTGCTAGCTTAACTTAGAACGAGGATGGGTTAAACGAACCATTTCCCAGGGAACTACTACGAAGCGAACCCTGCCCCAACGGTTGCGGTACCGGAGCCGGAGCCGATGCTACAGGCTGCGGGCGACGGGTTGGTGGAGCAGCACGTTCGCTCGGGATCTTGTCCTGCTCAATCACCTGCAACAATTTGGAGATGCAGAGCTTATTCATGCTGGTATGGAGGTCGTGTGCCTCGGTTTTCAAGTATTCGTGCATACTGCGGGGGAGCCGAACCGTAATCACCCGGGTTGGCTCCGACTCCGTATCAGCCGCAGTCCGCTTCCCGCGAAGCTTGACGATCCATTGCTGAATCTGGTCGTACTCCAAACTTTTTTCGAAGGTGATTAATTCTTCCAGGCTGGGGAATGTCTGGCGGACCAAGCCTTCCACCCCCAGGAGTTCCCTAAAAAAGGTCACCCAGTCGGGGTCTTGCTGGTACAGCAGTCGGGCCCGCTCAAGAACGCTTTGAAACTTTTCCGTCGGTTGGGTTAGCACGGCTTTGTCTCCTTCCAGTCGTGTGTGTTCGGGAGGACGTAACACCACCTCTGGCGTCACTGAACAGTCCATTCTTTCTATCGGTCAATGACATTAACCGATATCCTTGCACTGCTTGCAGTTAGGGCCACTCCAGCTGGCTGCCTAATATCGGGCACCCACTGCCTGTATCGCAGGCCCTCTCGGCGTGCCTGCTTTGTGGGCAGTATGGCTTTTCCCATTTGCTGGAGTGTCCTGTCCGAATTACCAAAAATATTGCTCCCGCGGGAAGGCCAATTAACCGGTACGTCCTACAAAAATCAATCTTGGTACCGATATGTCCAGAAAACTGTGGCCGATTTTGCTCCGCCTCCAATCGACTCATTGACCCCCAACGTCCGAAAACCGAAAATCGACGTACGGCCAGTCGAGTCCACCACGACCCCGCCCGGCTACAAGCCACCCACCCCGAGTGCCTCAGTCAAGAGAAATTAAATCCAAACGAAAGATAAAACATGAGCCAAGTTCTTACTGGTCAGCCGATCCAAACGCAATCTGGCGGCCTCGTCGTCCCCAACGAGCCAATCATCCCGTTTATCGAAGGCGACGGGACCGGACCGGACATTTGGCGGGCCAGCCACGCTGTTTTTGATGCCGCGATCGAGAAGGCCTATGGGGGCGAAAGAAGGATTGCCTGGAAGGAAGTATTGGCAGGTCAGAAAGCGTTTGATGCAACCGGCAACTGGCTGCCCGAAGAAACGCTAGCAGCTTTTCGCGAGTACCTGGTCGGTATCAAGGGCCCGCTCACGACTCCCGTCGGGGGTGGAATTCGTAGCCTGAACGTCGCGCTGCGGCAAATTCTCGACCTTTACGTTTGCTTGCGGCCCATCCAATATTTCCAGGGAGTCCCTACTCCAATCCGGCAACCGGAACTGACGAACATGGTCATCTTTCGGGAAAACAGCGAGGACATTTACGCCGGCATTGAGTTTGAGCATGGGACCGAGGACTGCAACCGCTTCAAGCAACTCTGTTCCGAAGCCTTTCCAGAGCGATGGAAGAAAATCCGCTTTCCAGCTACGGCAGGATTTGGCATCAAGCCGGTAAGTCAAGAAGGCACACAGCGACTGGTCAGATCGGCGATCCGATACGCAATCGAGAATAATCAGTCGTCGGTAACCCTGGTCCACAAAGGCAATATCATGAAATTCACCGAAGGTGCTTTTCGCGACTGGGGCTATCAGTGTGCAGCGGAGGAATTTGGTGCTGAACCTATTGATGGCGGGCCCTGGCACCAATTCCTGTCACCCAGGACAGGCAAGCTGATTGTCATCAAGGATGTCATTGCCGATGCGATGCTGCAACAAATCCTTACCAGACCCGTCGAGTACGATGTCATTGCCACACTGAACCTCAATGGCGATTACATTAGCGACGCGTTGGCGGCCTGTGTAGGCGGGATCGGAATTGCCCCTGGAGGGAATATCAACTACGAAACCGGGCATGCCATCTTTGAGGCCACCCATGGCACCGCGCCCAAATACGCTGGCCAGGACAAAGTCAACCCGGGCTCCGTGATTCTTTCCGGAGCGATGATGCTGCGTCATCTTGATTGGTCCGAAGCTGCCGATCTCATCACTACTGGACTCAACGGCGCCATTGAGGCGAAGACCGTCACCTACGATTTCGAGCGCGTGATGGATGGGGCGAAGCTGGTTAAATGCAGCGAGTTCGGCGCAGCGATTATCCAACACATGGAATGACTCCACCGCATTTTCGGGCAGCAGACACCCTCGACCCCGTGGGAACCATGGATTCTCTTCAAGACTCGTCGGCTCACGGCCATTCCCGGCTGCCAGCCGTGGAGGAGACCGAAAAGACCGTCATCTCCAGCAATACGCCCATCCCCGGGCTACTGCTGCCGACAGGCTTGCGTCCTCACGAACTCGGCCAGGTATTGGTCGGACAAAAGTTGGGTGACTACTGGCTGGAAGAATTCGTGGGTGGAGGTGGCATGGGTGCCGTCTTTCGGGCCAGAGACACCAAGTTGAACCGCAACGTCGCCGTCAAGGTGCTCTCGACCGCCGAGGCTGGCAATACTGAATTGGTCCACCGATTTCAAGTCGAGGCCCAATCGGCAGCCCGACTCGATCATCCGCATATTGCCCGCGTCCACTCCGTTGGCGAAGACCAAGGAGTTCCGTTCATCGTCTTCGAATATATCGACGGCGCAAACCTGCGTGACACGGTACGGTCGGCAGGTCCGCTCCCCTTGAGTCAAGCCCTCGACTACACGCTACAGATTACAGACGCTCTCGCCCATGCCTGGCAACGTGACGTGGTGCATCGCGACATCAAGCCGTCGAACATTTTGATCACCCTCGACGGGCAGGCAAAGCTGGTTGACATGGGATTGGCTCGCCTTGACCATATGGATCAAACCAATCATGAATTGACGGCCAGCGGAATGACCATCGGCACGTTTGACTACATCGCTCCGGAACAGGCCCGCAATCCCAAAGATGCCGACACCCGCAGCGACATCTACTCGTTGGGCTGCACGCTCTTTTTTCTGCTCACTGGCCACCCCCCTTTCTCCGGTGGAACCGCACTGCAAAAACTCTTGCAACATCAAGGGGTCAACCCACCCTCGCTGCAACATTTTCGCGAAGATATTTCCCCGGCGGTTGTCGAGGTCGTGGAAATCATGTTGTCAAAACGCCCTGAAGACCGTTTTCAAAACCCTCCCGAATTACTGGTTGCCCTCATTCAGATCGCTGAAGAATTAGGAATCCGTCACGCACCGGTTATGGTGCCCACATCGTGGCCCGGCGGCATGCCTCGCAACAAACCGTGGCGCCGCCACCTGCCGTGGGCCGTGCCCCTGGCATTGCTGTTGGGGACCGTTGTCGGCATTGAACTGCTGCTCAGCCCGGGCAACCAACCCACAGGCTGGCAGCGGCCGCCGGAGAACGGCCTGTCACCACTGGATGACGGCACACCAGAATTCCCCATCCAGTCACCCGTAACCAGTTCACCCACGACAAGTGGCCCACCAGGCACGGAAAGCCCACCCACCGGACCTCCTCCTGGAATGCCGGCAAAAACTATCCAAGGTCCTCTCCCCCCCGACACGGTACCGGTTGAACCGACGCATCCCTCCTCTTTCTCACCGGGTCCACCCCAATCGGTCGCCCCCCCGCTCACCCCGGCAGAGGGCGCCCCTCCCGCTTCAGGCTCGTAGTGCCGCAACACCTCACATCGGCTAAACTAGCCGACCCTGCAGCAACCTTTGCGGAATTCTCCAAGGGTCCAAGTTACGATGGCCGATTCGCCAAACTCCCAGCCTCAAAATGCTGGTCGCCGCCGCCAGGGTGGCTATTTAACGACGCCGCCAAACTCGAAAAGCATACCCGGTGGCATTCCCTACATCATCGGCAACGAAGTCGCCGAGCGATTCAGCTTCTACGGAATGCGGGCCATTCTGGCCGTGTTCATGACCGAATATCTGCTCGATATGTCGGGGCAACTCGCCCCCATGGATGAGCACACCGCTAACGAGTGGCAACATACATTCGTCGCTGCAGTCTACTTCTTCCCGATCATGGGTGCCGTCTTCGCCGACTGGTTGTTTGGAAAATACCGGACCATCCTGTTGGTATCGCTCATCTACTGTGCCGGCCATGCCATGATGGCGGTGGTCGATTTCCCGCAAACCACCGGAATCGAACCAAGAACGGCTCTCTTTATTGCCTTGTGCCTGATCGCAATTGGCTCGGGCGGAATCAAGCCATGCGTTTCTGCGCACGTGGGCGATCAGTTCAGTTCCCAGAATTCCCACCTGCTCTCCCGAGTTTTTGGTTGGTTCTACTTTTCAATCAATCTCGGATCCGCCGCCTCGACCTTGCTGATTCCTGAACTCCTCAAGCGGTACGGGCCCGGGGTTGCTTTCGCAGTTCCAGGCATTTTGATGGGACTCGCAACCTTCGTTTTCTGGATGGGCCGAAACAAGTTCGTCCATATTCCACCGGGTGGCAAAAAATTCTTCTCGGAAACTTTCAGTCCCGACGGTTTGCAGGCCATTGGGAACCTGATTCCGCTCTACCTGCTGATTGCCATGTTCTGGTGCCTGTTTGATCAAACCCAGTCGGCCTGGATTCATCAGGCAAAAGAGATGAATCGCCTCCTTTACGATTTTGAATCGTTTGGTCAGCAGTGGAGATGGGAGGTACTACCCTCGCAAATTCAGGCGATCAACCCAATTCTGGTGATGCTCTTCATTCCGATATTTACCTACCTCGTCTACCCGTTAATGGGCCGCTTTTTCAAAGTCACCCCATTGCGAAAAATTGGCATCGGGCTGTTTGTGACTGTCCCTTCCTTCATGCTGACCGGCTGGATTGAATGGCGTCTTGACCATGGAGAGCAACCCTACATCGGCTGGCAAATCCTGGCCTACGTCGTCATCACTGCGGCCGAAATCATGATCTCGATTACGGCGATTGAATTTTCCTATACGCAAGCTCCCAAGAAAATGAAGTCCTTTATCATGGGGCTGTTTTTGCTCTCGGTCGCGCTGGGGAATATCTTCACCGCTTTTGTCAATCGAGTCATTGTCACAGAGACTAAAAAAGGAAATACGCTGCTGGAGGGTGCCAACTACTACTGGTTCTTTACCGTGCTCATGCTGCTGACCGCAGTCGCTTATGTCGTTTGGTCGCAATTCTATCGAGGCCAGAAGTACATCCAGGGAGAATGAGGATGACAGCCGCCCATGACCGGCTCCCGTCCCTAGCTGTGACGGCACCCAAACACAACCTGAAAACCCTCACTGCCAGCAACGCACGGGTCCGGAAACACCCACAGCAAGCGACCAGGTCGCTTGACAACTGCCGTTTGAGGACGTTTACTAAAAGGTCGAAACCGAGTTCGGGTGTAGGCGAACACCTGCCCGGACGAAAGATTTATCTGGATTCACCCCGCTTGATGAGGATTCTGATGCGTTGTTTGAAAATGTTTACTGCAGTTGTTGCAGTTACCACCGTTGTGCTCGTTCGCCCTGCCGCGGCTCTTCCCCAGTTCCAAAAGGTGTTTTTTACAGAATACATTAATGACCACGGTAACGCGGAATTTGCCGAAATGGTCAAAACCGAAGTCAAGTGTTTTATTTGCCACCAGGGTAAGAAAAAGAAGAAAAATAGAAATCCGTACGGCATGCAACTCTCTGAGTTGCTGGACAAAAAGAAAGACAAGAAAGACGTCGACAAGATCTCAGCTGCCCTCAAAAAGGTTGGCGACATGCCCTCCAATCCTAAAGACCCAAACAGCGAAACCTACGCAGAACGCATCGCCGCCGGCAAGTTGCCTGCCGCCGATAACCTTGAAGACCTGAAGGTCGAACCCAAAGATAGCGATGAAGAGTAGCCATCGATCATCGCGTTGCCCGCAGCGATTATAAAAAACCACCCGCAAAACTGCTGCCGTACTGTGGCAGCAGTTTTTTTGGGGAGTCTACAAGAGCTGTTGCAAGGTCTCGGGCAGGCACAGCCGCTACCAGCTTGGGGAAACACTTACCTCTCCAAGCCACCCCTAATTTCAACAAATGCCTGGACTCTCCGCTTGCTGGTAACACACTTCTTGCCCCCAAAGCCTCATCCCTGACGATCCCTCGTTGGGTCAGGTGCCGCCCACGCACCAGTACGCCAACCATCAACAAAATGACGATACCCATGAGTAGCGTGGTGCGACGAACCGCCGCAGCATTGCACTGTCCCAGGGAAACGCCAGCCAGCGTTAACATCACTCCGAACACGCCAAACAGAGACACACCAAACATCAAAGCGGTCAGCGGATCGTTGCCCATTATGCCATTTCGCACACCCGCGGGAACCTCCATAATCACCCATACGCCAACAACCAGTTGCAGCAACGTTGAGACCAGAGCAATTCGGCCACCAAATGCCGTGATCATCTTCCCCTGTTCTCCGAATCGCAGTCCCAGAACCATCAGCGCGACTCCGGTCACTGCCAGCGACGCCAACGCGAAATGAACACTCAGGGAAATCACCGTGGGACTCATCAAAACAGGCCGAAGCAATGGTCGAGTAATGGTCTCCTCAAGAATCAACTCGGGACGATCCGCCAAAAGACTCATCGCGGACATCAAGGGTGGAAAATGATAAAGTAAATTGGTGGTAGCAAGGCAGGCGAACAATGCGTGGACAAACCGGTGCCGCTTAAGTCGCTCCCAGGTTAACGCATAGATGAAAAGGCAAACCAGGGAAAAAACCAGTTCCAGCAGCACTACGACATAACCCCGGACCGGAAACCGCCCCAGCATATTCCAGTAATTTGGCGGTTCCTCAAATCGATATAACCCACCCAGGGCAAAACCCAAGAAAGTGCCGGCCAGCAGCGCGTAGAGCGCAATCCAAGCGAGATTACGGCCAATTCTCCCGGAAAGATCGTCCCGCCTCCAACCAAGCCACACGCAAACCAAAGGCGCCGCAGCAGCGAGATTGACCGCCACTAAATGCATCGATAGCAAAACGGTCGTCACCAGGAAAATCATGGGGAGGTACCAGTTTGGGAGTGGGACGTGCTTCACGAGCACAATTGACAGGCTGCCAAACGTGAGGCT
>Ga0310121_10001009_pt1 | contig 29685 bp, 33 predicted proteins | sample CB27_Tmax_986_MG_FD_203504 | JGI IMG/M metagenome (GOLD analysis project Ga0310121, IMG submission 203504) | Marine microbial communities from Western Arctic Ocean, Canada - CB27_Tmax_986 | ecosystem: Environmental > Aquatic > Marine > Oceanic | place: Canada: Western Arctic Ocean | collected... | reverse complement strand
AAAAGAACTACAACATGGTCGGCTACGGCCATATGTACCAAGGTCGTTTCAAATCGTTTCCTGTAGAGTCGGACGACTATTTCTATCAAGTGATGCGTTACACCGAACGGAACGCATTACGGGCCAATCTTGTGTCGCGCGCGGAAGCGTGGCAATGGGGCAGTTTGTGGATTCGACAGTTCGGATCGCCGGAACACCATGCCATGCTTTCCAACGGGCCTATTGGCCGTCCTCGCAACTGGGTCCGAATCAAAAATCAGACGCGCTACTTAGCTGGGAACGTTAGGCGCTATAGTAAACAATTAACTCTTTCCTGTTTTGCGTATGTTGCCCAGCAAAGTAGCGCGTCTGGAATTTCCTACGAGTGAGATCAACCGACGATGCTATCAAGAATCAGATACTAACTGGGGAGGCCGCTCGACTCGGCAAGTTAGAAGACAATTTACTTGCGGCAGCCGACGAGATTGGTGTCGAGGCGCAGTCTCTCTCGCCGTTTCCGCTTGACCAATCTGAACGGGCCACCTTGGCGGAACTGACGGCGCTACCAGAGCAACTTCGGAAGAGACTGGCTGGTAGGACCTTGAAATTCCCGGCAGTCGACGCCATCAGCATGGTGAGGGCTGTTACGGACTCGTTTCTGGCGGCTAATCCAGATCGGCAGAGGACGATGCTGGATGCCGCGAGAAAACTCTTGTACAGCATCCACTCCGATGTCCTCACACCAGCCTGGCGAGCCGAAGCCAGGAAGCGGAAACCCACCACTCTCCTGTATCAACTGAAGTTTACGCTTGTCGGCATGAGTCCGGCAATTTGGCGTCGGATAGAGGTCCGAGATTGCACGCTTGATCGACTTCACGAGCACATCCAAGCGGCGATGGGTTGGACGAATTCACATCTGCATCATTTCGAGGCAGACGGACGGCTGTATGGGGATCCGCAGCTGATGGAGGAGAATTTCCACGAGATGAACTACAGAGACTCCACCCTCACCCTGCTCAGCGCCATTTTGCCTCAGGATGGGCGGCGCTTTCGCTTCCGATACGAGTATGACTTCGGCGATTCGTGGGAGCATGAGGTCTTGTTTGAGGGATGTCCAAACGCCGCGAAGGGCCAGAAGTACCCGCTCTGCCTTGAGGGTGAACGTGCCTGCCCCCCCGGAAGACGTGGGTGGCGTTTCTGGCTATGCCGAATTCCTGGACATGATAAGAGACCGAGAGAACCGAGAGCGCCTCGAAACGTTGGAATGGGCAGAGGGCTGGTTCGACCCCGACGAGTTTAACGCGGCTACGGCTATGAAAAGCACGTGGAAGGGAATCCTCGATGGGCGGCACATGGAGTAGGAAGCTACGGGACAGAAGTCCGCCTCGATTCGCTCGGCGCATCAAGTTTTCACATGTCAAGTTGGCGGCCACAAAATAGCAGGCAGTTGGCGGACTGCAGTCGCGACGAGGAACAATTGAGCCTCGGGCGTGAAGCGAGCTTTCTGGGCAGCAGGTCCGTACAGATTGCCGACGACGGGAGATCTGTGTCATGGCACGGGAGTCTGTGAAGTCAGTAGTGAAGAGGCTTCGCGAGGCCGTCGATTCTCTTGGCACGCCTGCTGAATTCCGCAAGCCGTCCTTAAAGCCTTGGAACTGCAAATCGATGACGGACACCATCAGCGCCACGCGGTGACTCGGTTGTGCGAGGCATTGCTGGCGACTGCGCAATTGTATGATATTCCAGAGGAAGTCGCCGGAAAGCTTGAAGAGGCGGCCTGTGCGGTGGTAGCGCTAGTCGAAGACAGGCGGTAGGCGATCACGGCGCCGCACTTTTTGTCGGATGAATCGCGAAAGGGCCGTGTCCGAGACGGCCGCCCACGAGGAGGGATCATTGACTTTCAAATCTAACGAAACCATATGGGGACGCATACGGCAGGCCAACGAATCGATTCAATATGGCGGCATTCTAAATGTCGAAGAATCGGGTCGAGTTTCGCTGGAGCTCAGTTTTGTTCCTCCACAACCCTTCATCGTTAACATGCCTGAAAACCACCGCATCGAAGCACAGAGCATTACCGAGGCTTACGCGCGGCTGGTCGCGTTTCTCGACGATCACGGGATTGATCTCGTCCATTGACACGGCAGACTGCGCCGGAGCCGCGAAGCTTGGCCGGTTTGTCGGACCAAGCTCGAGTCCCCGCAGCACGAACCTGCAACATGCGCCCACGCGTTGCGCGCACAGGACGAACCGCCAATCGTGGATTTTGGTCAATTAAAAGAGCTACAAAGGACACGCCCTCCTGTGTCGCGAGGGTGTTGTCAGAGCGGGGCTTCGATAGCCAGGACCGTCTTGTCGTCGATGTTTCTCCATGGCGTCAGGAGGCGCCTTGCTCTTCTCGCGGGGCCCAACGGATTCGGCCGATCATCACGTTTGGTCCCAAGTCCTTCATGATTGGGTGATCTATAGCGCCTACGACAATCCAGCTCTCCGTGGGTGTGATGTGAGAAACTCCAAAATTGCCCATCGAGCGATCGCCCCATTTCGGCACGACAATCTGTTCGGTTGATCGCATGACTCGTAGTGTCGACTGGTCCACTTCCGACATAAAGAGTGGTGCCCGGTGCCGAAAAACGCTGTCATTGTCCGCGCCGCGCCGCGTGTAGACGAGATAGAGTCTCCCTTTGTGAGTGATCCAGTGTTGTTGTGTGTTGTAGTTGCCTAGTTCTTTGCCGTCGTCGAATCGCCAAAGTTGAGGTTCGGCGAAGTGAAGACCGTCGTCACTGACAGTAACGTAGCCGGCTTTGTCGTTGCGTAGCGTCAAAAAGAATCGGCCGAGGCACTTGGCAAGTGAAGGCTCGTAGAAACCTCGGCCAAAGTCGAGATGCATCGTATTGCCGTGCTCGATGTAGCTAAGCGTACGGCCGTCAAACCGACAGCGGACCACACTGGCATAGTAATTGCAATTAGCATGCTCACCGTAATAGATCGGCAGCAAGACGTCGCCGTTGGAAAGCTCGACAAACTGCACGCATCCCGCCCGCGCATAGTAATGGCTGAAGCTGCGCGGCATCTTCAGTTTCTTCCACGGAGCCCATTTCGGATCCCATTGGTCAGCTTCAGGATCGTAGACGGCATAGATAATGTCGCTCGGCGCTTCTTTCAGTTCTTGCATCGTGTCATGATCGACGAAGAATGTGGTTCCGACGAGCAGGACTCTGCCCCTCCTTGCGTGCCATTGAGGGGTAGCGTCGACAGGCGTTTCGTAGATCACACACCTAACGTGACGGTGATCAAGCGCCGATTGCTCCGTCGGCCCCTCCCACGTCTTTCCGAGATCGCTGCTCAGCGCGCTGACGATGCCTAGGTAGCTGTGGCTTCCCTTGATGGCGTGCAGCTGCATCGTCAGCAACACCTGGGGCACTGCGCCCTCGTCCTTCGCGGGAATCGTACACACTCGGGCTTGCATCCAGTTGAATCCGGGTGGTGCTTGGAAATTCTTCTCGACACTCTCCAACGCGAAGGCGGGATTCTCTTCAGCAAAGGCGGGCAGTGGTACGCACCAAACCGTGAATCCCAGCAGGCAGACTCCAAGACCGCAGGGGCTAGTGACCGCGTTCATCATCAGTCCTCCAGTGTGGGCCGCAGGGTGAGGGATGGGGAAGGAACCACAAATCAGGGCGCAGGCACGCTGTGCCCATCGATTCCGCTGAACGCGCTCTCGATCGGCACTGTTCCTCGACCTACTTAAGGGGCATAGTTATTTGGTCAGTCGGTCAAATCAAATGTAACGCGTCGGCCATCGACCGAGACAACGTATTCGAGTTGACGTTCTATATTGTATTTTGCGGGAATGTACTGTGTAAATACTTGCCTTCGCGAGCCTCTGCATTGTCTAAAATAGTTGGTCGACGGTGACGCCGACCAAGAAAAATAACAAATCGGGCGTGGAAATCCCAGGCTGAGTGTGGCGATGATTCCCCTTTTTCTTTGCAACTTTCGTTGCTGACTTCTTCTTTACTGCCTTCGTACCCTTTGCAACCTCGGGAAAGGAAGCCGCTTTCTCGCGAATCGGATCCGTGGAATCTATTGAACGAGCCATCATTGTAGTCCTTGTCTCTGGCTAATCCGTGAGGGCAGCCACTCTCCACGCTCATGGAACAAATCTTAACAGATTTTCTCGCTCGTCTTGCACCGGCTGGTTCCGAAAAAGGTAGGGATCTGGTCTGGTACGCCTCGAAAATCGGGCTCGGGACTTTGCCCGGTTCGGCACGACGCGATCGACACACGTCATGCAGCCTGGCTCATCAAAGCAAGGGAAATCAAAACATGCCACAGTTAAAGATCGTGGGGGCAGGAACACCGTCATGGTCACCCGACCGCTGGGGGACCTGTTTCATCCTCGGGATCCGCGGGCAGCGCCTGATGATCGACTGCGGGCCGGCGTCGACCTATAAAATGTATCGCATGGGTATCGCCTGCACTTCCATCAACAACCTGGTCACAACGGGAATCCGCGTGGCGCTCATGACACGCCCTCCTTAGGCACTTCGCAACTGACGAGCCCAAGGTCGGGTGCAAACAACTTGACGACGCTTTTTCGCCTGTTAAACGGCCAAGGTTTGTCTAACGTCCGCGACCTGAAACTTGTGCTTCGCTGCGTCGGTCAGACGCTACTTCAGCGAGGACGCTTTTCTCGTTTGCCACAATGTCTCCTATTCCAGTGTAGAATTCGATGGGGAGCCACCGCCGCCGTCCCCCGCGACGCGTCCCCTTGGCAAGTGTGGAGACAGGAGCGATTCCCGCCGCGCCATAGTTGCGACCGCTGTCACTGCTCACAAAGGACGGCTCACGCGTTCTCGAATTCAGTGACACCAGGCTGACCACCTCGGCCACCCTGGCTTTGTCTCGCGGTTGGGAGATCCGAGCAACGCCAGACTGCCTGAGACCCACGGGTTCAAACAATCTTTCCTCCATGAAGTCAGCGTATTCCTCACCCGTGATGCGGACAAGAAGCGCCGAAAGGACGCGGTATCCGAAGTTCGTGTAAAAGCGACCCTGCCCCGTCTCGAATTTAAGCGGGCACTGGCAAGCGAGCAGAAAATAGTCGTTGACTGGTGTTGGCGCTTTAGACATGGCATCCCAGCGAGCCTGCCTTGACTCGCGCGCGGCGCGGGAATTCGTCGATGCGTTCGGTGAACTACTTATTGCTGCTCGATCGCATAGAGCGCCTTGAAGCCGCGCAGGTACACGCGCCCTCCCGAGACGGCTGGCGAAGCAGAAATGGTGTCATCCAGTTTGTTGGTGGCGACAATCTCAAATTCGACGCCGGGTTTCACGACGGTTACGGTGCCATCGCGCGCGACGAAATAGATGCAATTGTCGACGTAGACCGGAGACGCGTGGTGGGTGCTCCGGTGGATGGGACGCTGGTAGTGTTCTTGGCCTGTTTGGGCGTCCAGACAATGGAGGACCCCCGATTCCCGGCAGATATAGACTAGCGAGTCGACCAGCAAGGCCGAAGGGCGCTTTGGAGAAATGTAATCATTCCAAAGGCGGTAGTTCGGGTCGCCCGTGACGTCGCCGATGCCATCGGGGCGAAGCACTTGAAAATTACCCTGGTTACCAGCGGGGACCAGAATCATCCCGGGGCCGACGACAGGCGACGAAGAAATATGCATCATCGGGTCATAACCGCTACGCGGGTGGAAATCGCCGCACCGCCAGAGTTCGCGGCCATCGTTGAGGTCGTGGGCGACAATGTAGTCTTGACCTTGCGTGAGCAAATACTTGCGCTGATCGTCGCGATAGACAATCGGGGTGGCATAGGATCGTAGGCATTTGCCTTCGGCATCCGTTGGCCGTTCTACATTCCAGACTTCCGCGCCAGTCGTTTTGTCAACGGCAATCACGCGGCTTGAATTGAGATGAAGCAACTGAATGTAGAGCAAATCCTCGTAAGGGGTCGGCGAGGACGCCATGCTCCAGGGCATGTCGATTTTTTCGTAGCGATCTTCAACTTCGAACTGCCACGTACGGTTGCCGGCGAAATCGTGGCAGGTCACCGTGCCATCACCGGTCATCGTCCAGACATGCTCTCCATCCGTACTCGGCGATCCAGCGGCGAGATTGTCTTTATCTTCCTGCTCTGATACACCCCGGCCGATCCTACGCTTCCAATGCCGAATGCCATCCGTATCGACACAGATCAGCAAGATGTCCTCGCTGTCTCGGTCGGTACTCGTGATGAATGCCTTGTCGTCCCAAATGACGGGCGTTGAAGGTGCCACCCCGGGCATTGCCAACCGCCAGGCCACATTCTCGGTTTCGCTCCACTCGATCGGCAAGTCCCGCTCAGGGCTGATGCCGTCCTGCCGAGGGCCACGCCACATCGGCCAATTTTCTGCCTGGCAGACCGACGTCGTCGCGACGGCTAAGAGCCAGAGCACGCATGTGAACCGCTTTTCGATCATTGCAATTAAGAAAATTAAGAAACAGCCTCGCTTCAGTCCCAAATCGTTCAACACGCCGGTACCGATAGTTGTAATGTTTCGGTGGCCCGCGAGCCATCCGTAAAAACATAAACATCAACGCTCTGCATCCAAATTGGTCGATTTCGTCTCAATTCTGTATCACCAATAGCTACACGGGCGGCACGGTGGTGTTCGAGGGCTTCCTGGAGGTCAATACCAACAGCCTCCCCGCGGCAGGCGGTGTGGTGAACCTACGCGGGCTCGTCTTCGACCAGGACTTGGACGGGACCTACGCCGGGGTCATCGCCGGCCCCGACGGCCGCGTATTCAAACGGGGCTCTGGCATGGTGACGTTCAACCAAGCTAACTTCTACACGAACAACACAAACATCGAAGGCGGGACCCTCGATATCAATCACGACGACAACCTCGGGATCGACAGTTCAAAGGTCGTCTCAGCCGAGATGTTGCGAGAGCCTCAATGCGAGGGAGGCCAGTGTGCGGACCGGATTCGCGGCGGTACTGAAGGGCATGACCGACATGTCGCAAACATAAAGATTGTCACTCCCCACGACCTTCAAGTTGTCATCGACGAGGTGTTCGGCGCTAAAGCCCTGGCTCCATGCGGATCGGAAAGGCATGCGTAACGTTCCCACCGCGTGGTGGACGGTCCCATAGCCAAAGTTCTTTCCGTGGTACGAGTACCACTCTTCGTTGATGGGCCGGGCCTCGCTCCCGTGGAACTGAAACTTCGAGAAGATGCGCCAGGCAAGGTTGTTGAGCACGAGGAAAACTTCGTTCGCACTCTTGTGCCAACCGGCGAGTGCGGGGAAGCGATCGTTGAGCAGGTGTGGTAGATGATCGAGATTCTTGAAGCGAATCTCGGGGACGTAGTGATCATGTGGGTGAGAAAGGATCACATTGGCGTCGTCGATGCAATTCCCGAAGCTGAATTTCAGATCGACCACGGAGTCGTTGCCAGGCTCAATGTCCGAGGGCCCGCCGGTAGGGTCATTGTTCCGCGGATGCCAATACTCGTGATCTCGAACGAGTCGATACCACGTCGTCGGTGAGGCAAACAGCTTGCCGCACGCCAGCCACGCGCCGTTGACCGGGGCACACCATGCCGGGTGGCAAGCTCTAGGTCACCAGTGGTCTGAACAAGGTCTCGAAGACGGTGGTCCTATCCGCGTTGAAGGCGAGTCGTTGTGGGCATCACCCAATTGTCGCATGTTGCGCCATCTGGTGGAAGAAAACGGAACATTCGCCGCGGCGTAACTGCTCACCTGGCGTCTAGAACTCGCGCGGAAAACTCCAGAATGTCGTGGTAAACAGCACGGTAGATCCAACCGGCAAGAATCACAAAATAGAGCTGCCAGGTTTGCAGAACGAAATTCATGGGTATGCCAGCGGGTTCAGAAGAGTGAGGCTTCACCATGGCGCCGGCCCGGATTCAAGTCAACCGTGTTTCGCTGCCGGTTAATTCGCGTTGCGACGACACGACCAGGTTGTTCCACCTGGGTAAGCTGTACGGTGGCCGACTTCGGCCGAGATTCATTTACGGGGCCTGCTCAATCGCTTTGATTTCCAGTATTTTTCGCTCGGCCGAGTTTTTTGACCCTACGGGGTTCGACTCCCACCGGCGTCTCTTTGTAACTGCACTTTAGGAAAAGTCTTCTTCACCTCTCCACCGATCCCGCGTCGGTGGGAGGACGACTGACAGCTAGAACACGACTGCAAATCTTTGTGCCCGAGGAGCGCGGTGCGGGACGTAGCGGACAGTCGTCGCCCCACCGACACGGGGTCGAATGGCGTGGACTTAAGCGTAAACCTCGCGTAAATTTGCCATTAGTTATTTAGTTATTTGTCATGGGTGCGGCTCGCCTAGCTCGCCCCAATTCCCGAGGATTTCGAACATTGCTAGCGAAGGATCAACCATCGATAAAGGTGTCAATATCAAACGGGGCGCCATGACGGTAGGTTTTCAGCATCATGGCAACTCAAAACGTTATAAAAGGTGGTGTTTTTGTCGCGAGCTAGGCGAGCCACACCCATGACAAATCGCATGGCTGTTGGTTAAGTCCACGCCAATCGACACGGGGCCGGTGGAAGGGGCAAAAGTCAGACGCGCTACTTAGCTGGGAACGTTAGGCGCTCTAGTAAACAGTTAACTCTTTCCTGTTTTACGTATATTACCCCGTAAAGTAGCGCGTCTGGAATTCTTGTGGAATTCTTGTGTGATCAGCGCAGATTATTTGGGGGAGGAGGTGGGGTTTGCGACGGTAGCATTGGCAGCAGTTGGTTGGGATCGCACACAACGCCATTTTGGATCACTGTCTGGACTTTGCTCAAAGCACTCAAATCCTCTAGGGGATTACCGTATACCACGATGATATCCGCCAGCTTACCGACCTCGATAGTTCCTAAGTCTTTGGATCGCTCGATCAATTCCGCGTTTGTGCGAGTTGCTGCCAGGAGAACCGTCTCGTGGTCCAAACCGGCGTCCACCAAATGCTGCATCTCTGTGGCAATCGGAACAATAGCGTCGGTGCCAATGGTCCATCGTAATCCGACTTCAACTGCGATTGCGAAGCTCCGGATATGATCCTCGGCAAGCCGTCGGCAGAAGGCGGCTTTTCCGTTTCCCCGCTGCCAGTGAGGATCGAAATTGGCGCGGTAGATACCAAGCGTCGGCGTATAGAACACCCCTTGCTCAGCCATTCGTTGGGCGAGGTCACGATTCAAGTAAACCGCGTGCTCAATACTATCCACCCCGGCGTCGAGGCACCGTTCGATCGCACGCGATCCACAGACATGCACCGCAACTTTAACACCCGCTTCGTGCGCCTCCTCTACGGCAGCTCGCAATTCATCGAGCGTGAACTGTGGCACGGTTTGCTCATCTTTTCCGGGAATTGGCTTCTCATTGGAGGCCATGAGTTTTACAAAGTCGGCTCCGTCACGAAGCTGCTGACGCGCCATACGACGCACCTGATCGAACCCATCGACCTCCACGCAAATCTCGTAAGCGTGCCCACCCGTGATAGCAAGTGGGCAGCCGCACGACACGATTCTTGGGCCAACGATGATGCCCTCATCCACTGCTCGCTTCATCGCAATATTGGTTGCGCCTGGCGCGCCCATCTCGCGGATTGTTGTCACTCCATGGCGCAAGGCGTCGCAGCCAGCCACGACCGAACGCATGATAAGCACGTCTCGTGGAAGACGCCATTGAACCGGAAGGAAACCAAATGTGTTATGGTAGGTCTGATGATCGTGGCAGTCGATCAGGCCTGGCATGATTGTCCCGCCTTCCGCGTCGATTCTTTTTGCGGCCGGCGGCAGAGAGTGGTCTTGCTTAACTACCGCTCGGATTCGGTCGCCATCGATCAGCACACTGCCCGGATAGGGAGGCGTGCCCGTGGAGTCAAAGATCGTGCCGTTCGTGACTATAACCGAAGCAAGTTCGGGCATTTCAATGGTACCCACGTGAAGGGGAATCTCGCGGATTAACTGGTACTTTCGAATACCTCGGAAAAGGCATCCTGGATTTTCTTTAGACCGAGGCGAAACGTCATATAGTCACTACCAATGCTGAACAGTTGGCAGCCAATATCTCGACAGATTTCGGCATGCGATGCATCCCGGACCTGCGCGCCCCAGGACTTTCCGGCCTGGGCAGCAGCTTTCGATACCTGTTTCAGAGCATCGATACATCGAGAATCGGTGTACTGGCCAGGCACCCCCAGCGCACAAGCAAGGTCGCCCGTGCCGACGAATAGGTGGTCGACACCCGGGATTGCCGAAATCTCACCGACACAGTCGAGGGCCTCGCGCGTCTCAATCTGAATCGCAGTGAATCGATCCGCATTCGTGGCGGCGGTGTATTTCGAAAGATCGACGTCACCGTAGCGGGCCTCCCAGTTTCCGGTGAAGAGCCCTCGAGTCCCTAGCGGCGGGTACTTGCACCAACTGACTATCTGTTCAACCTGCGTGACGGTCCGAATTTGTGCTGCCATCATTCCACTGGCTCCTGCTTCCAGGGGACGCATGGTGGTGGCGTAGTCGGACGGTGGGACTCGCACGACAGCGTCCAGCCCACTTGCCCTGCATGCACGGAGCAGGTTCTCTATGCTCTCTTGTGAAATCGCTGCATGTTCCTGGTCAAACCACAAGCCATCGAGATTTGATGTAAGAGCCACGATCTCGACCAGCTTCGGACTGGCAAGAGGGCCCAGCATCAGCACGCGGACAATCCCGCCGGACGAAAGCGTCTTAGCAATACTTCGCACAGTCATCACCTGCTATACTATTTGGGTTACTTACGCAATCGCATCCCACTTCCCACTACTGTAGATCGCTTAGCATCTCGTTTGCTGTCGACAATATCTTTGGAACAGTGCCCTTGGCCAGTGCTAATCGAAACCCGTCGATGTAGAGCATTTTCCAATACGAGTCGGTTTCATACCCGCCACGATCGATCTCGTCATCATCGCCAATGTAACCGAACAGGCCGTTCGTGTCGCCGCAAACCAGTGTGAAGCAAAATGGCGAGCGAGTGCGAATGTTTCGTCCCGTTGCGGTAAAGTTTTCGCCAGGTGATAGCGCGATGGCCAGGTCGCCGATACGGATTGCACCCAGGGTAAACGGTAACGAAGATCGTACGGTTTCGCCCGCTTCGAGGATCCGTAATCCTTCCAGCAAATAATCGATCTGCACCTGCACGAAGGCGGTTTTCTCTTGAACCGACATGGGATCCGGTGCGTTGATCCCACAGAACCAAGTCGCACTCGGGTCATCTTTGAGCTCTTCAAGAAATTCCCGGCGCGCCGCAAGGGCCTCATCGATTTCCTGGCGCGTATACATCGGCCGGCAGGGCAATTCGATCGTTCGCCAATCGTAAGTGAACGGCTCGCTGCGCACTGGCATTAGATGCGGTAGCGCCCGAACCGCTGCTTCACCCAGCTTCGTGCCGTTGCGCTTGGCTTGAGCGGGCGTTCCGAAGATGTGATGGCAGTTCACGTCTCCACACATGCCTTGGACGAACATGGCTGGTGCGCCGCCGATTTCTTCTTCGATCAACTGGCGAGCCGTTCCGACCCAATCGGGCGAAACACACTTGTTGTTCACCATCGTGGCAGGATGAGAGCAAAAGTTGAAGATCGCGCCCATTACCTTGCCCTGCAGATCGTCAAATCGGAGCAGACCGATCGTGGGATCGAAGAACTTTCCGCTCTGCAATCCTTCGCCGTGGTGTCGGCTGAACTTGACTCCCCCGGTGGGCATCGGAAAGCGGGTGTTGTAGCTCATCGAATCACAGTAACCTCGCCCGACCCAGACCTGCGCAGGCTGGAGACGATTGATCGCCTCGCGGCCCGATTCTATATAAGCTTCGATAAACCGACGCCACTGCTGCTCGACAAATGTCTCGTCTGTCGCACCGATTTCACAAATCGAGCTGCCGGTCAGTAACGAGCCGGGCACGGCACCGCTCGAATGCGTCTGGCTAGTGGACCAGATGACCTGCGGTACCTCAAGATTCAGTGCATCTGCCACTTCCTTCCGAAGTTTGTCTGTCTGTGGAACCGAATCGCCAACCAAGTCGGAGCCAAACCACAGAAGCTGCTGTCCACCCTGTCGCATCGCAATGCAACGCGCAAGCAGCGGCATGTCGAGTTCGGTCATCGTCGGCGTTGTGCCCCACGCGCCGAACTGCGGATGAAAACCGGGCGTGATGTCAAAACCAACCACGCCGACTTGCAGATTGCTCACGAATGGTTCTCCAAATGATGGAAGCCTTTGACGATCGTATCTTGAGATGGCATATTGACGATCGGATCGTTCATAGCCCAAACAGCCTGGCGGCATTGTTCCAGAAGATATCCTCCACGGCGATGTCGCTCAGCCGTTCGGACCAGCAAGCCCATTTAATCGAACGCAGATGCTCCAAGCCGAGCAATACCGGCTCGATCTTCATATATTTTGCCTCCCAGATCGGCGTATCCTGATCGAGGAAGAGAAACGAATCTGCAACCGCCACATGACGGCCGCGTATGTGGCTGACAGGCAAGTCGGAGCCATACAGCAGCTTCTCGTGCCCGAGGATGCGGATAATCGCCTGGTGAGCGATCGGTTCGCAGTTGGCGCTGGTATCGAAGTACAGATTGTCGAGTCCCGTGAGCTGTGACAAGCCCTCCAGGTTGTGAGCGGGCTGAAAACCGCGGGCCGAGTGTGCCAGGATCAGATTCATGTCGGGATATTTTTCGCAGTAGTGACGAATCCAATGGATGTTGCTCGCGTCTGCCGCCGCGCGCGAACGGACCATGTGCAGCGTGATCGCCCAACCTTCTTCGTCGGCGACCTTGACCAGCGGCTCGGGCAAGTAATCGGGGATTTGCGATTCCCACGTCGGCTTGTTATCGGAAAACGTGTGATAACATTTCAGCCCGTGTAGCCCCAGCCGGCGCACTTCCTGACGGACCCATTCGGGATCGTCGGCTGGCGAGGTGAAAAACAGTCCCCGGCTGTTCGAATCGGCGGCCAACTGCCGTGCGACCCATTCGTTTCCATCCGCGACACTTTCCGGCCTATCTGAGGCCGCAAATGGAATGAACAGCGCGGCGACGTGCCGGCCCGGATGCAAGTCATTCATCATGGCTAGATACTGCTCGTAGCCAACATCGCCCGTAAAACCGGGGATCCTAAAATGAGACAGCGACTCAATCCAGAGATGCGTGTGCGCATCGAAAACGCGATCTGGGATGAACGAGGCCAGCTCGCGATCATAGAATGCGCGGTCTTGTTCTTTAGCAAGCATCGTCAATTCCTTACGCGTCTTTTGTCTCAGAGTCAGTTGTCATTCTCAGTGCTACAGGCTTGCGATCCCGGTCTCAAGATGCCTTGAACGATGCTAGCAATGTATCCGACGACGATCGTCGTCACGCACGCAGTCACGGACACCCAGAGGAACGAAATCCGCTCTTCTTCCGCCGTTGAATACCACAACCAGAATCCTGAGATCAGCCAAGCGACGACTCCCGCAGCCACGCCCACCAGAGTTCCCAGCGCCGTGGCTCGCCGGGTGAACATGCCCAGCACGAACATTCCCAGCAGAACGTTGCCCACCGCCAGTCACACCATGGTCACCTCCATCAGTGTGGCCCCGGCACCTTCCGACATTTGGCTGATCGCCAGCGACAGCCCAATGGCCAGCCCGCCCCACGCAACCGTGAGCACTCGTGCCAGAATTAGATCGCTTTGTTCTGAGCGCTGGCCCCAATTGAGCCGTCGGAAGAAATCGGCCATCGTTATCGTCGAAAGGCTGTGAATGCCCGAATCCATGGTCGACATCACCGCCGCTAGCAGGGCCGCCAGCATCAGGCCCGTCACGCCTGGCGGCAGGCCGTGCACGATGAAGTGCGTCGCCCACTGGTCCGGTGCCGTGCCTGCCGCCAACTGCTCGGGAAACTGGCTATAGTAGGTGAATAGTCCGATACCCATCAGGAACAGCAGGCTGCCCAGAACTGAGTTCCAGACCACGTTCAATGCCATCGACTTCTGACAGTCTTTCAGAGAGCGGGTTGCAAACGTGCGCTGCAGCGCCATCTGGTCAGTACCAAACTGCCCGAGGGTGCTGATCATGACCGAAAGGATGATCACCCAGAGATTCAGTCGGGTTTTGAAGAATTCAAGTGAGAACGGCTCGAAGTAATAGAACTCTGGGTCGCTCAGAGCAGTCCAGCCGTGTTCGTGCTCGAAGGCGTAGTTGAAGATGCCAGCGAAGCCACCCGGCACGTCCCTGGCCAGCAGACAGCAGGTCGTGATCACGCCCGCCATGATAATCGCGAACTGCAGCACATCAGACCAGATGACTGCCTTCATACCGCCCAGGCAAGTGTAGGCAATGGCCACGACGCCAACCACCACGATGATCGACTCGAGATCCAATCCAAAGGCTGGAGCAAAGGCTTTGGCCGAAGCATAGAGTACCACTCCCAGATACAACGACCGCGAGGCCAGAAACACGCCTGCGCCGATACAACGCGCCGACAGGTTAAAACGCTGTTCGAGGTACTCATACGCACTGTAGCTGCGCAGGGAGTAGAAATGTTTGAGCATCATGTAGGCGACGAACAACAGGGCGAACGGTGAGAACAGCATCACAACCGAATAGGACAAGCCGTTCTTGATTGCCTCGCCTGGCATAGCGATGAAGCTGATGGCGCTGAACAGCGAAGCGATGATAGAGATCGATACCAAGATCCAGGGGATGCTCCGCCGGGCGACGAAGAAGTCGCTCGTGTCCTGGTTCCGGCTGAGGTAGATCCCCATGCCCACCGCGACCACCAAGTAGCCGAAGATGCAAATGTAGTCGAGTGTTTGAATGCCGTTCATCTAGAACTCAACCCTTAGCTGGAGATACTTTGCTTTCGGCATGTCCAAACAGCGCCGATGCCGGGCGACGAAACCGATGAAGTCTCCTCGCTTAGAATGGCTTCGTGGCGGTTACTCGGAGGTATCCATCGCTGGCTCAGCACCGATCGTTTGATGGCCGACCTGCTTGATCCAGTTGGCGGTCCACTCGACCACTTCTGCGTCGTCGTCAATCGAGACAACGCAAAAGTCAGACGCGCTACTTAGCTGGGAACGTTAGGCGCTCTAGTAAACAATTAACTCTTTCCTGTTTTACGTATATTGCCCAGTAAAGTAGCGAGTCTGGAATTCTTCCGTCTGGAATTCTTCCGCGTCTGGGAATTCTTCCGCGAAGCGGAGAATATCTACCCCGTGCGATTGGTAGCGAAACAAAATCCCCCCAGCGTTTGAAAGTAAAGAACCGCACGCCATCGCCGATTTCAGGTGCCTCGGTACCGAGCCGGGCTGTCGTGGATAGGCGAGCGAGTGTCTCGCATTGCTCAATCAACTCGTCAATAATTCGGTCGGCGGTAATTGGCCGTTTGTCTGTAACGGCGATGTGGAAAGCGATATTTCTGAGGTCGCGTTCCGCCGTATCCGTGCGTCGGGCTAGGGGCATGTCCTACTGCTTTATGTCGTGTTCGTTTAATCGTTCACGAACAGCACGCTTGGTCTCGTTGGCATCAAAAGGACCAACTCGCCCCGCCGCGATATCCGCATCGGCCTGGGCAACCATCTCTTGAAGTTCCGCGAGACCGCGTTGACGTTTCTCCAGCGTGCCGATTGCTTCCCGAAGCACCTCATCCTCGTCTTGAAACTGACCAGTTTCTAATTGAGCTTTGATACGGTCTTCGATGTCGGGAGGAAACTGATATGCCATCGTGTTAAACTCCCATGGGTCAATAGCTAGTGTACCACATTGGAATAGTCGACGTCAAAATCAATACACGAGAATGGTTTTTCCGCAGTAGGCTGCCGCGTTAACGACGGTAGTTGTAGATCTCCGTCTTGATGGGCTAATCGTTGTCGATCCTTTGCGATACGCTCCAGTGCTGCCTGGTTCTTTGGGGCAATGTCGCTTGGGTCAATCGCCATCCAAGAGTCACAAAGTTCAAGGGAGCGCCGGAGAGTTGGTCCGTGAACAATGAAAAATCGTTCGGCCGAAAAAGGAGAAGAACAAGACAACTCACACGCAAGAGCTTGAGAGTGAGCACGATAGTCGATGGTGTTTCGAGCAAGATAATCGAGGGATTCAATCCACGGATCACAAGTTACGCCCGAAAACGCTCGCTCTGGCACTCTCCAACAAAGGCACCGTGGATGCCTTCTCTGTCGCTCGGCCGCCGCTCGCCAACTCGCTGCGCTCGAACAAGGGCGAGCGAGCGCCGGCCGGCTCCGACGAAGGCACCCACTCCCGACGAGCCTATCCGGTACGGGAACGGTGCTGGGTTGCGGACGGAGCCATCGTTCCGTCCCCCTTTCTATATAGGGAACGGGGAACGTAAGGTCAAAAAAGTCGACCGAGCACTTTGTTCTTTGAAAACTTGGTTTTAGCGGGAGCTCGCGGGCGGAATCCCGGCCGAAATGACGCCTAATGTGGTTGCCGAGCAACCGAATCACGGCAGTTGCGCCGTTTGAGATGCCCTCGGTGCGGACTGATCACGTAGAAAGAAGAAGTTGGCATCGTTCGTCAAGTACCAAGACCGGTCCAAATCCGAGCATTTCACAAATCGTAAACCCCGAAATAACAAGCTGTTATGATTCGGTTGAGTATTTTGTCGCGACGGCACACGGTTCGCCGAGAAGACTCGATCCGTCCAGTTGACGCACACCGCGTTCGATAGCGACTCGTTGTAGGCGAAATTCGGCAGATCGAACGCCCGTACAAACGCGTCAAAGTCCTCGACACCATGGAGCGGAAAATCACGGAAGGGGACCGTGCCACAACTTGCCAGCCGCGCGAGTAGATCGGATCGGGAGTCACCGACCCAGTCCAAGGCGGCGCTCAAGTCGACTCGGCCATTGCACATCCATACAGTGGGAAAGAGCCCGCCGTCGTAAGTCTGCTGTCCATCGATGCGGGTGGAGGTTACGTCGATCGGCATTGCCAAAGTCACCGCGCCGGGTCGGGAGAAATGTCTGGTGGAAATCTTGTCCGGCGGCTCGGCAGCGTCGCCCTTCCCGGCTTTAGGGCCGTTTGACCTCGGATTTCGGCCGCCGTTTTTCGAGCCAGTCTTGAGACGGCACGCGACTCGGGTCCGCTCTAACCCAGTCTGGTTCGGGGTTCGGGAAACCACCGCAAACCGCTGACGCGAGGATAGGTCTCCCAAATGTCACCGTTTCCGGTAACTCGAGCGTCGCCGGTCGACTTCAAGTAGTCGATGAGCCGTTTGGCGAGTAGGGCTTTTGTTTCGGCGAATTCACGGTTCTCGGCCAAGTTGTTCAAGCAATCCGGATCCTCGAGGATATCGAAAAGTTCCTCGCCCGGTCGCTTGTCGACGGACAGTCCCAAGTAGTGCCCCCATTCGGGATGTTCGCGATTGGCGATCAAAAAATCAAGCGACGGACAGGCGTCGATGTCGTGATATCCGCCGTGCGCGGGCCCCATTTGACAAACGACGAGTTTGCCCGTCCCATCCCAACGCGCCTGGGCGAACTTTTCCGGCGAGCCCGCCGGCCAACGTTCGGGAGTAAGGTTGCGAATGTACAAAATCCGAGCCGTCCGAATACAACGCTGAGGATAGCTCAGCGAATGATAACGCGATGAAGAGTGTCGTTCGCGAGCGGCATAGACGGCATCGCGGCTGGCATCGACCGTACCGGATTCGTCCGAGGCGAGGACGTTCATGATGCTGCGTCCCGAGAGTTCGGGGTCCATAGCCAGGCCAGTCGCTTCGTAAATCGTCGCGGTGAGATCGACGAAACCAATCAGGTCGTCGACCTTGCGACCGCCGGGAACTCGCGGCGGCCAGCGAATGGCCAGCGGCATGTGGATGCCCAACTCGTAACAACTCGCCTTGGCGCGCGGAAAGGGCATCCCATTGTCGGAGGTGACAATAACGAGCGTGTTCTCGAGCTCGCCCTGGCTTTCCAACAGATCGAGCATCGCCGCCAGATCCGCATCGAAACGTTCGACTTCAAAGCCATAGTCCAGCAAGTCCGAGCGAATCTCATCCGTATCCGGAAGGAAGCCGGGCACTTCGGCCTGCGCCAGTTTCATCCCCTTGGCCAACCCCGACCCCTTTGTATATCCTCGATGGGCGTCGTGGCTACCAAACCAAAAATAGAATGATTGACCGTCGGGCCGCTTCGACATGAAATCTTGAAAGCTGGCGACGTAGCTCGAGACCTTCCCGTTGCCCTTCGCGTTAAACGCGGGACCTGCCGGATTCCTGTTTCGACCGCTCGCCTTGAAATCTCCCGGCCCCCACCCCTTTCCGGTGTAGCCCACAAAGTAGCCGACCTTTTCCAGGCGATCGGGAAAAGTGGCGTAGCGGGCCGGGAAATAACTCGCATGAGTGCCGGCGTGTTCGATTTCCCAAGTGTGCCGCCCCGTCAAAAGCGCGGCTCGCGACGGGCTGCAGCCGGGCGAGGCGCAAAACGCGTTGTTAAGGAGAACTCCTTCCCTCGCCACTCGATCGAATGCCGGAGTGTTGACCAGAGTCGACCCATACGCCGACGCGTGAGGCCAAGATTGGTCGTCGCTGATCGCAATCAACACATTGGGCCGCCCAACCTCTGCCGCGGCGGCCTTCGCTGTCAGCGCGATAGCAAGGCAATGGACGAAAAATACGAGGGGCAGAATATTTTTCGTGAGAGAAATCGTCGAGTTCATGGGAATCATCAGGTGGTTGAAACGGTACAGGCGACCAAGTTGCAATTTAAACCAGCCGAATTCTGCCGTCACCCGGGAGGCGCCGTAGTAGGTTGGGACTCTGTCCCGACCCCGCGCTGTAGTGAGCTATGCCAGTGTAAAGCGGAGCTAACGATCGCATCCATTGGAAAACAGATTGTTGGCTGCCCGGCCATCCAGATATTCTTCCGTGGCGTGATCGCTACTTTTTCCGCAGCGGCCTTCCAGGTAAGTTCGGCAGCGCGAACAGTATCGTTGAGCCCGTTCACATCGTGGAGAAATCTCCCTGCCAGAACAAGGAACAGGGCCGCGAAAATCGAACTGGTTTTCATGATCTCGATTGTCTCAAGTGTTCTCGCGGTAAGGAACGAACCGACTTCCGATCAACGATTCAACGTCTTCTCAAAGAGCTGGTACGCTTTTTCGCGCATCTCGTCGGGGAAGTCGTGTTCGCAATCGGGGTGCGCGACGGTCAGATTCCCGCCGGCGTTGTACAAGGCGTACACCGGTCGAGCTGCCGCGACGACTCGGTCGACGCTGGCAGCGCGGAAATTGCCATCGTTCAATGGAGCGGCGATAAATATCCTCCGCGGCGCCAAGGCGCTAATCATCTCCTGGAAATCGAACGGGATGTCGTCAAGTCGATTCTGATACTTTGCCAGTTTGGGCATATAAAGCAACTGCGTCCATCCCTTCCCCGGCGCCCAGCGAGCAGGGTCGCCATCGAAATAGTCGGGATAGGAATCCAAACCGCAACTCGACACGATCGCGACGAGCCGATCGTCGAATACTGCCGTGTAGACGCTGTTGTGTCCGCCGAGTGAATGCCCGATGACTCCGTATTCTCCCGACTGGACATACGGTAGTGAGTCCAAGAGATCGAGTCCGCGAACGTTGTCCCAAATTGCTTTCATCGTCCCGCTCTCCCAACCCAACTTGACAATATCGGGTTGGTAGTCCGCCAGCAGCGGGTAACTTGGCGCGAGCGTCACGAAGCCACGTTCCGCCAATTCGCTGGCATACTGACGGTTTGCTCGCCCACCCAAGCCGACGACGACTTTGTGGCCAATCTTGTTATCGGTGGGGTGCAGGCAAAGAACGGCCGGGAATTTTGGGCCACCGTCCAGGGCCCTCTGGTCCAGGGCCTTCTGGTCCAGGGCTTTCTTCGGTATCAACAGGTAAGCGGTGACCCGTCCGCCCGGCTCCGATTGGTAGCTGATGTAACGGCGGATATACGTACCGCGGTCGGTCTCGTCGATGACCTCGACGTCCAAAGGACAGCGTTTGGCTTCGCCGGGAAAGTCACCCATGACCGCTTGCATGTCGAGCAGCGTCTGCCAGCGACGAGCCGCAAACGACCGAGTGCCGGTCGCCCGATCGGCGGTGTCACCGCGCAGTGAATAGGGAGATTCCGGCAATCGCAGTTGGTCGCCGCGGGGCATGGTTCGGACGGGCGCGCTGTCCACGATCGGAACGACGTTCGTCGATGCGATGATCAACTTGTGCTCGGCCCGACTGATTCCCACGAATCCGCCGCTAACAGGGTCGATGGCAATCCCCTGGCCGGTGAAGGGTACTTCAACGCTCTTCTCGTAGACCAGCACCTTCCCCGCGGCCGGAATACGGAGGATGTCGACTCGAGGGTGGTCGTGGTCGGTAATCCAAAGTCGACCGTCCCGCCAAATCCCGCCTGACGTGCTGTAGTCTCCCCATTTGGCGACCACTTCCGGTGGGTACGTCCACCGCCCGACTTCGTTCCACGAATCGTCAAATCGCGCCAGAAATGTCTCGCGATTCACGTCGCCGTAGCGGGCAAAGTTACAGAGCCAGTGCTCCCCACTCCGCACGACCCAGGTCAAGCTGCCGCCGTAGTCCTCAAAATAGTGCCACGTCGACAGCTGCATCGTCTTGGGATCGAGTTGCTTGATCTCGCTGCATTCCGGCACACCGGGGTAGTTCGAGTGCGCCGAGAGCAGTTTGCCGTTCCAGACGAATCCGCTATTCAAGTGTTTTGCGTCGCCCTGGCTTATCGCCAGGCGAAAACCGGTCTTGCGATCGTACTTGGCAATCTGCCGGCTACCGATCGCGTACAGGAATCTGGAATCGGCTGCCGCCGCTTGATGAGCCTCGGGCGCCGTGTATCGCTTGACGCTCGGAATCGCGTCGGGAATCGCGGCTTGTTGTTGCGTTTTCGCCCTCGGCGTCGGATCGTCGACGCGCCCTCGAGGCCGAACGTTTTCCCCTTCTTGGACACCGTCACCCAAGTCGCGCCGACCCCGCTCGGCAAGAGCGGTCAATCGCGCCACCACATCGGGATGGTCCTCGGCGACGTTTTTCGTCGAGCCAACGTCCTCGACCACGTTAAACAACAGGGGGCTCTTGCTCTCTTCCGTCCCGAAGTGCGGGTGGCGTCCCAAGGGCTTCAGCGGGAGAAACAGCTTCCACGGCCCACTGCGCACGGCCTGCAACTGCGATGTGTAATAGTAGTAGAATGCCTCGTATGGCGATCGAGCGTTCCTGACACCAAACATCAGGTCGCGGATATCGTGACCGTCGATGACTCGATCGTCCGGAATCGCTCCACCCGATAGTTTGGCCATCGTCGGTAGAATGTCCATCGTTGTCGCCAACTCGGCGGTCTCCGTCGCGGCGGGAATCCTTGTTGGCCACCAGGCGATCGTTGGAATTCGAAACGCTCCCTCTGCCGTCGTGTATCCGCGACCGAGCAGAGGTTGATTCGATCCACGCTCGGAGCTTTTGGCGTCGCGCGCCAGCGGAGCCCCGTTGTCCGATGTCCAAATGACAAGGGTCCGACGCTCGATCTTCAATTCCTGGACTTTGTCGAGGATTTTCCCGAGGGACCAATCCAGCTCTTCGACAGAATCACCCCAGGGTCCGTTTTTGCTCTTCCCACGGAATTCTTCGCTGGCGAAAGGCTTGGCCGTGCTACCGGGCATCGCCTGCGGCATATACAAGAAAAATGGTTGTGCCCTATTCTCTTCGATGAATTCCAATGCCCGTTCGGTATACCGCTTGGTCAAACCGTTGCGATCGGCAGGAGCCTCCACAACGGTCTCGTTTTCCATCAACGGAAGTGGCGGCCAGTGCTTGCCGTCCAACCGGTCGCCAATTCGCTGTCCGACCTCGTAGGTCATGTCATCGCTGTACGGAATCCCAAAGAACGAGTCGAAACCCTGCCGTGTGGGTAGGAACGCCGGTTGGTCCCCCAAGTGCCACTTGCCAATAATCGTTGTCGCATACCCGCGTTGCTTAAGCACTTCGGCTAGTGTCACCTCATCGGGATTCAAACCGAAGGGAGAAACGGGTCGCAGGACGTGGCCGTCGCGAGGATTGGTGTGCATACCGACACGTTGCGAGTAACACCCGGTCATCAGGCTCGCGCGGGACGGAGTACAAACGCCGGCCGTCGCGCAAAAGTGCGTGAACTTCCGTCCTTCCTTCGCCATGCGATTCAAGTTCGGCGTCCGGTGGAGCGTGCCCCCAAACGGCTCGACATCGCCGTATCCCAGGTTGTCGCAAAACACGAAGATCAGGTTTGGCGGCGCCTCCTCTTCGGCTCGTACGAATTGCAAGTCGAGTAAAAGGAGCAGAAGTAGCGGAAGGACGAACGACAAAACGACCGAGAATCGCGGCAACGCTGCCATCTTGTTGTCTCACATGGTGAACGGGCGGGCACTTTTGCCTGTCTAAGAAGAACCATTAAATCGCGACGAAAAATGTAGTCTCACCAAACGAAGGAACATAGTCTTGTTAGATTTCGATGCACCACCGGTAAAGCAACGAGGCTTCTGGATTGTCAATGTCGGCAATGTCGTGGGCAAACCCCTCGCCAAAAATCGTATCCCGGTCGATCGGCGTTCCCAGCAGCTCACCGCAAGTTTCGTCGAACCACTCGCACATCGCGTAGTACTTCGCGACTGTCAGAGGACGATCCGCGGATTGATACTTTTTCAGCAGGCGGGGGGGTGGATTGTGCGGCGTATGAGGTAAGAACGGTGCGTACCACAAGAAGAACGGTTTCTCGGCCGCAACCGACTCTTTGACAAACTCCTTGATGGGCGCGACTCCGTGACGATGCGCGTAGTGGCCCGTCGCCAACGTCATCAACGACGGTCGGCAGAGCGCGGTGGGCACATAACCGCGTCGAAAGACAACACTCTCGCGGGCCAACTTGTCGAGGTTTGGCGAAGCGATCGCATCGTGGCCCATAAAACCATAGTCGTTCCAGGCCTGATCGTCGGAGATAAGGAGCACGACGTTTGGCGGCGCGGCGAACGCAACGGAGGTCATGAAAAGCAAAAGCAGCGGCAATAGTCGGTGAAGTCTCACGTTGAAGTTCCTGGTGGGCTCGAGTCCGTCAAAAAGCGATACCCCGGATTATAAGCCAAAAGACCACGTCTGTAGGTTGGGACTCTGTCCCGACCACGTCTGCTATCAGTTATCAGTCCCACATGGTGCTTTTGACACCCGCCAGGACGATTAAAACTCCTATCAGTTATCAGTTGACTGCTTCTATCGTCGCGACTTTTTCACTCCTCAAGGAGCATTTGCCCGGCTGAGCGGGTTTCGATTACCTTGCTTTGATGCAACAAGGAACCAGAAACCTAAACCCTGCCTTAACTTACTTAATTCGCGGTGCTGTCTGTCGCGACATTCTGCACTTTTATGTTCGAGTTCTCGACAGCCTGCCGTTTTCGTGGACGGACGAAGAATGTTGGCGTTTTGACTCCGGCATGATCGTCCTATGAAACGTACCGAGTGATCCGTTTTCAGGTAGTTCCCGAGTGATCCGTTTTCAGGTAGTGCGGTGTAGTTCGATCGCAGACCTGTCGGCTGACATCGGCTCGCCCATTTACGAGTTTGTCGCGGTACCGGAGGTGGGTGAGGAATATCCCATTAACGAGGTCCCGCTTGAAGTGGCCAAACGCAACTTCGTGGAATGTGCCCAGGAAATCGCCGCCTACGCCGAGACCAAGGACGTGCCGGTCATGATCGAACCCATCAACCGGTATGAAGCGTACATGGGCACGTTGAACAGCGTCGCCGACACGGTGGACGTGATCGACCAGATCAACTCGACGCACCTGGGCGTGCTCCGCGATTTCTTTCACGCCAACATCGAAGACACGTCCATCGTGGACGCCCTGCTCCGGGCCGGTGACAAACTCATGCACATCCACCTTTCCGATAGCAACCGGTTTCGGACTCGTATGGCAGCGTTTAGCGTATTCGCGGGTCAACGGCCCCACTCCTCGCTTGCGCGTCAGGCTAGTGTTGCTCGGCTACAACGAGCCTATTCGTAAGCTTAGTACCCTCGGCACAAGCTCGTGGGGGTCTCCCTCGAAAATTCAGACATTCGACCTAGTAAAAAAGTCAAAGCCTCCAAAGGTCGAGAGAATATCGGACGATGATTTATCGAACGATGCTAAGGGGTATTCGACTATCGATTACGCGTCCCAGAGCGCACCCGGCGGCTTCTCAATCATCACACGTTTGAGAGTCTCGACCGCCGACTCGAAACCCTCGTCGGGGTCGATCAGAGGGTCTTCGTGCTCGATCGATACGACGTCGTCGTACCCTACCAACCGCAGCGTGCTGATGAAATCGCGCCAAAAGTCTTCGCCGTGGCCATACCCGACCGTACGAAAGAGCCAGCTCCGATGGATAAGATCGGTGAAAGGAGTGGGATCAAGGAGCCCCTGCCGTCGCGTCACGTGGCTGTCGACCCGACTGTCCTTGGCGTGAACATAATAGATGGCATCGCCGAGCCTGCGGATCGCCTCGATGGGATCGATGCCTTGCCAGAAGAAGTGGGAAGGGTCCAGATTGGCGCCGATGTTGGGGCCAATCGCATCGCGCAGGCGTAAAAGCGCCTCGGGATTGTAAACTACGTCCGCGGGACACATCTCGACACAGACACGGACACCGTGGTCCGCGGCGATCCTCGCGTGCTCACGCCAGAAGGGAATCACCCGCTCGTCCCACTGCCACTGGAGACACTGCACGTACTGAGCAGGAAAGGGGAAAAGCAGCCAGTTGGGCACGGTGTCGCCCTCGGCCGCCGCGGGCAAGCCGGCCTGGACCGTGAAACGATCCACCCCGGTTTTCTCTGCGAGCGTGCAAGCGGCGCGAAATTGCCGCTTGTAGGTCTCGACCACCCGCGGGTCGGGATTGAGCGGCTGCCCGTGCATGGCATACGCGCTGATCGTCAGGTCAAATTCGGCCAGCGTCTGCTGAAACTCTTTCAGGGCCGCCGAGTCGCCGAGTAGTTTCTCCGGGTCGCAGTGAACCTGGGGAAAGAAACCACCGGCCGGTATTTCAACATACTTGACGCCAAGCTCGTGTAACCTCCGGGCCGCATCTCTCAAGGGGCGGTCCAGGAAACCGCTGGTCATTGCTCCTAGACGTATTGGGCACCTGTCTTGCTGAGTTTTCAGTAAAGGAATCTCTGTAATTCCCGCTCCTGCTCAAAGGACTTCCGTATCTCCCGCACCACCGAGTCGCCCGAGACCTGTGCAACTTCGAAGTCCCACCACAGGCCGGAGTCGGGTGGGCGAATCGCCCCGTCGACTTCGACGACGATCATCGAGGAGCGTTGCTCCTTGCGCGACTCGGCCAGGGCCTGGCGCAAGCCGTCGGGCGTGTCGACACTGCAGGCACGCGCCCCCATGCCCTCAGCGATCTTCGCGAAGTCGATCGGCAAATAATCGCCTTCTAGGCGATTCGCTTCGGCCGTGCGCCTGCGGAATTCGTTGCCGAAGCTGCGGCCGGTCCGCCATTTCTGAAGCCCGATGATACTCTGGAAGCCATGATTGTTGATAATGATTAACGTGATCTTCAGGTCCTCCTGCATTGCAGTGACCAGCTCACTCGGATTCATGAGAAACGTGCCGTCGCCGATCAGCACGTAGATTTCGCCCTCGGACTGGGCCATACGCACCCCCAGTCCGGCGGGCAACTCGTAACCCATGCACGAATAGCCGAATTCGATATGGGCCCGCCGTCCGTGCGAGGCGTCCCAGAGCTTGAGGAGATCGCCGGGCGCGAAACCGGCCGCGGCGACGATCGTGTCGCCGGTTCTCGCCTCCTGGTTGATGATCCCGATCGTGTGTCCGATGCCCATCGTCTTCCCCGACGGCGTCACGAAGACCTCAGCGTCCAGCCGCGCTTGCCACTGCTCAATACGTTTCTGGATCACCTCGACGTACTCTTGCCGGGGCTGAATGCCGGCTCTCTCGGCGGCCTCTGATAGCGCAAGTAACGCTTGTTTCGCATCGGCCGTGATCGGCAACGCGCCCTGCTTAAAGGCGTCGTGCGCGCAGAGATTGATCGAGATGAACTTCACATTGGGATGCTGAAATGCCGAGTGAGAGCCGGTGTTGAAGTCAGCCAGGCGTGTGCCAATGTTGATCACGAGATCCGCTTCCCTGGCTGTCCTGCCGGCCGGATACGTGCCGTTGGTTCCGTTTCCACCGAGAAGCAGCGGGCCATCGTCCGTGACGGCTCCCTTGCCAGCGCACGTCTCGCTCACGGGGATGCCGAATTTACTCGAAAAGGCTGCGAGCTGCTCGGAAGCGCCGGAATAGATGGCCCCGCCCCCAGCGATGATCATCGGTCGCTCGGCCGCCTTCAGCAACTGCGCTGCCTCCTGGATGCGCTGTGGGTCGGGCAGACGCCGCTCGATGTGCCAGATGCGCTTCTCAAAGAAACAGACTGGATAATCGTACTGGAATGACTGGAGGTCCTGTGGCAGGGCCAGCGTTACCGCTCCGGTCTCGACCGGGTCGGTCAGCACGCGCATCGCTTCGGGGAGCGCCGTCAACAGATGCTCGGGGCGCAAAATCCGGTCAAAAAAACGGCTGACGACGCGGAAGCAATCGTTGACGCTGACGTCGGCCGATGTCGGATGCTCCAGTTGCTGGAGAGCCGGGCCCTGCTTGCGCGTGGCGTAGTAGTCGCCCGGAAGCAGCAACACCGGGAGGCGGTTCACGGTGGCAGCAGCGGCGCCCGTGAGCATGTTGGTCGCTCCGAGCCCGATTGAGGTGGTGCAGGCCAGCACCGCCAGCCGCCCGTTGGCCTTGGCGAAGGCCGCGGCGGTGTGAACCATCGACTGCTCGTTTCGCGTCTGATAGTACGGCAGCTCCTGGCCATATTCGTCGAGCGCCTGGCCCAGGCCAACCACATTTCCGTGGCCGAAGATGCCGAAGATGGCGGGTATCAGACGCCGCCTTTCCCCGTCACGCTGGCTGTATTGAGCCTGAAGATACTTCACAATCGCCTGACCGACCGTGAGGCGAACCGTCTCATTTGATTTGGAGGCGGTCATCTTGTGTCACCCTGATGCCCCAGGAGGCTTTGACACCTAGGTAGTGGGAAAAGTCAGTGTTAATCGAATAGAATAAAGCAACTCGCAAAAAATACCATACTAGTCACTGAACCCGACGAATAAAGAGGGACGAATCATGGCGGCAAGCAAACGATGGTCGCAACCAAATATGAGAATCTTTGCCAAGTTCTCTTGGGCCTTGTTCCTGTCAGGATTATTTCTCGGCGCCGCGGGCCGGGCTGAAGTCATTTTCACCGATGATTTCACGGGTAACACAATTGATACCAACAAACGGACGGTGGCCACGGATTCGACCAATACAGTGGTTCAGAATGAAATGATCACCATCACCATGAACGATTAAGCTGGGATTTCAGCCGAAAGATATCAGCAAGATTGGGCCACGAAAGTAATCCTTGTCCACGGAATTCATAGACGCCTATGCCCACTGCGGCCTGTCAAAATACAAACCACTGTCCGAAGTCGAGCGGGCGATGCGCCTCGCCAACGTGGATCGCGCCGTACTCGTTCAGCACTTGGGGGAAGTCGACAACCGGTATCTTGAGCAGGTTGTCACGTCCAACCCACGCAAGCTTGCCGGAGTATTTCTGGTCGATCCGGCCCACCCGCGGGCGCTGCCGTGCCTCGAGCGTTGGGAAGAAACCGGGGCGTTCCGCGGTGTACGACTTGAATTGGACAGCCTCGCAACAAACGCTGCGCTTTGGGAGCGGGCGGCCGAGTTGAAGCTGAACCTCGTCGTCTATTGCCCTCGTGATCTCACCATCACCTACGGGTCGAACTCCCTGGAAGGCTTTATCCAGCAACATCGTGCGACCACAATCATACTTTCCCATTTCGGCCTGGGACACGAACGGCGACAAGATCGATTCGCTGGCCATCATTCTGTCTTCCGTTTAGGAAAGTACGAGAATGTCTATTTCCAGGTGTCGGGAATGCACATGTTTTGTGAGTACCCGTTCGAGCCAATGCGGGAGTTGGTGAGTCAGGCGCTCGCGTCGTTTGGAGCTGACCGGATGCTGTGGGGAGGAAACTATCCGGTTGTAGGATCGAACGAGGACTACGCGCGGGAAGTTGAACTCATTCGGTCTGGTGAATTTGTCATCCCGGCAGAAGACGTTGGCAAAGTCACGCATGACACGGCAAAGAGGATTTGGTTCTCACTGGAGACGATGTGAATACTTGTCTGATCAGTGGAAGCTTCGTCGCATCATACGCACGGTCAACGACATCCTGAGTTATTGTACTTTCATCGAGCTGTCAGACGCGGCGACAATTTGACCCGGGTTGATCAATAGGGATGTTTCAATACGGTCTGCTTTCAGGCCCAGGCCATCACAATGGATCATCGAGTTACGCAGGGTTCCTTGCTGACAATCCAATAACCAGCAATCACCGGACATAATGGCCGTTGGTTTGGAGTGAAAGTGAATCTCATCAAAAATGGCGCCCCTCTTGCCGGTGAAGACAGCCGTCGCTGCCTGGAGCAGGCACTCATTCACCGAAAGGCCAGCGAGTTTTCCCGAGTTGTGGAAGATGGAACCGGCCGGATAGCCAACCTCTGAATAAAGAGTTGTGCCCACAAATGCAATGTGATGATTGTGTCCGGTAAAATGGATCAGTTTGTCCCCTTCTCCAGAGATGTTGCCCCCAATCCAGCGCATCTGCATCGTCTGATCCAATCGCAGCGCCGTGAGCCTGCTGCGTTGGCCCTTCTTTTTCCGTGTGGAAAGATCGTGGATCTCGCAGGCCGTCCACGTCCAATCACTGGTGTTGAGATAACCCTTTACCGCCGACGGCTCGTCCACTTTCGTGTAGGCAGATTGGACGTGGGCGAAATTGTTGCGGGTGTAGGCAACGACGTACGCCTCACCATCAGCATAAAAGTTATAGAAATCACAGTTCAGGATGTCGCTACTTGGGCAACCGTAGTCATAGACGGTTGCCAGGGAGAAAGACCCTGTAACGAAAAGGTGTTCGAAATGGAAGGCGTTGGAAAGACCGCCTGGGACCTGGGCCATCAGGATCGCTGTGCGGGGGACGATGTCTTCACTGGCGGTCGAGAGACATAGATTTTCCAAGTTAAAGTGATAGGACCCGGTAAGATCCAACATATCTACGCCGCTTTGGATCGCTTGAAGCGTCGAGCCCCGGTAGTCAGCCCCACCGCCGCGCATGACGATACCCCCGCAGTTCGTCAAATCTAGACTCCGGATGCGATAGGTCCCTGGTGGCAGATAAATGGTCCCCCCCTTGGCCCTGGTATCATCCACCGCACGTTGGATGGCTGCCGTGTCATCCACCTTCCCATCACCCATGGCGCCATACCGCTTCACGTTGCGCCAGCCTTCCGGCTCTGAGAGCGGTTCGTCTCTAGCCACCGAATACGGGGCTGACCAGGCGTAATAACAAAGACAAACCAAAATGGTGGATACCAGCTTGCGCCGCATAAATGGACCTCATTTTCTACAAGGAGTTTCTGTATCCTCACAATAGCCAGCACTGCATCTAGTTGATTTTTTCGAAGAAGGTGTATGAATGGGTGCATGGGCACTTCAGACGTAAAAGCGATTATCGAGAAGGTCGAGCAGCTGTTGGCCGAG